>SXGQ01638430.1_pt1 | contig 14080 bp, 14 predicted proteins | sample 3178371 | NCBI WGS metagenome assembly SXGQ01 (sample SAMN11356859, study PRJNA531348) | freshwater metagenome | isolation source: freshwater sample F1-20 | place: China: Fuxian Lake, Yuxi | collected 2017-12-25
AGCTGGGCAAGCGCCGTGCTCCCGATGGGCCACACCGCATCATCAGGCAGCGGGATGACCGGCGGCTCTCCGTCGAGCACAGCCAGGATGTCCTCTCGTGCCAGCGGGCGCCCACTGTGGGTGACCACCAAGGCGTCCGCGGTCGCTTCGTCCTTGAACCGGATGCTGAACATGGCGCTTCTCAGGTGTCAGTCGTGGTGCGTAAGAATGGAGCCTTTCGTCTCTCTTGGACCTCAACGACAGGCCCAGGCGGAGCCGTGGGCGCGTTGTCGGGCCACACAGGGGCCCGCGGTCGCGCCGGTAGGGCCCAGCGCTCAGGCCAGCGCCTCGCGGCGCGCCGCTCTGCGCGGTTGCGGGGCGCCGCGGCGAGAGAGTTGCTCATCGTCGATCCCCTTTCAATCGTATGAGGCGCGAGCAAGGCAGATGCCATCTGGTGGCACCAGACCTCGATCTTGCCGACATTTCTACTTTGTCCACACGCCTGTGGTTGGGTCGTACTTGATCGTGTAGGGGCAAAAACCATCTACGATGATCTTGACTCGCAGAGGCTCACCAACGTAGCCGTAGGACTGCTTGTAGCTACAGGTGGTGTAGCCAATCGCGGGCTTGCCGTACTCTGCACCAGTGTTGGTCATTGAAATCGGCTGCGCCGCATTGGCTTCAGCCAACATGAGAAGGATGGCGAGAACGTACTTCACTTAGATCTCCATGATGCAACGAGTGGCGGGTGGTTGAGCTTATCAAGTCTAACTGGCAGCAGCGCGCGCCACAGCACCGCGGTTGTTGATCTCTTTTCTGACCTCGAGAGCCTTCTGCCTCTCCTCGGCCGCCTTCTTGAAGAGCTCGTCTGCACCGGCGCGGGTGTCCGCGTTCGCGTTGCCGTTGGCCATGCGCAGGATGGCGAGGGCCCGGTTGCGGAGCTGCTCCGCCTTTCGCTCGTGGTGCTGCAGCAGCGTGGTCAAGCGGTCGCCCGGCTTGCCCCGTTGCTTGGCGGTCCGGGCGGTGTCGTCCCGGCCGGTGTTGCGGTCCGCGCAGGTCGTGCCGTAGAACACGAACTCGTCGGTGTCCAGATCGAGCAAGACGACGACCCGCTTGAGGCCAGTCTTGCCACAGCACTCGCAAGTGTCGCGCTCGTCCGTGATGCCGGCGATGATGTACCGAGAGGGGGGCTGGTGGGGCACGGGACCTCCAAGGTCTCCACGGTGTAGCACGAGCCCTGATGCTTGTCAAGCTATACTTATACAATAGCTCCAGAGGGCCTGCGCTCGAGCGCAGCCCATTCATCACGACGACCGAGGAGTGAGCTTACACCATCAAGATCTGCCCATGACCACACCACGGGTAGCCGAGGCTTGAGGCCGCAGCCCACCGCCCATGCGGACGCGTCCAGGGCGGTCCAGCGCTCGACCTCTGCCTGCACGCCGCTCGACATCGTCCCATCGTCGCGCAAGAGGACGTGGAGGCCGCCGTTGGCGCGGTACACATGGGTGAGCAGATCGAGATCGACCCGCATCCCGAGCGCGCGCAGCTCTGGCGTCTCTTCGTCTCCGTAGATCTGAGAGATGCCCGGATGCACCACAATAGGCGCGTCGCCATGCGCGATCGCCGCTCGCGCCAAGAAGCACGCCCGAGCGACGTTCCAGGCGCGAATCCCAGGATCGAGATCGAAGTAGGGCGCGGCGATGTAGGCGAGGCGCATCGGCCTGGCCTGATCGGGCTTCATCATGAAGGATTCCGCTTGGTGGTTGACTTCGCCTTGCCTTTTCCATGGGTCACCAGCAGCTGCCACGCCGTGACCAAGAAGAAGAGCGAGCCGTAGAGGCTCCCAAAGAAGCCGTAGATGTGCGTCGCGATCACCAGGCTGTCTCTCATTCCGCCTCCACGCACTGAGTTTATCCGGAGCGCGTCAGCATGTCAACCTGTCATTAGACGAAAGATCGACCCTCCGTCAAGGCGTAGCTCCGGGCGAGCCACTGCCCGTAGCTCCGGGGCCACCCGTTCCCCACCAAGGTCTGCCGGTCCCGCACGCCGTCTGCGCGCAGCGCGAAGAGCTGCGGGAGGAACCCCTGGAGCCGCAGGGCCTCCCCGGGCGTGCAGCGGTGCACCTGCTGCCCGTCGCAGTACACAAGGGGAGCCCCGCCGTGGCCCACCACCGCGTGGGCGGGTCCGTCAGGCGGCCTGGCGTACTTGGCCCGCTTGGCGGCCGCGTGCACGTCGCTGGACAGCAGGCAGCGCGCGTGCTGCGGCAGGGCCTCGCCCCAGCCCCGTCGCAGCTCGACCTTTGTGGGCGCGGGCTGGAGGTGAGAGAGCAGGAACGTGCGGCGCCGCAGCGTGTAGCCGCCGAGCTCCGTGTCGGACACGCGCACAGGCAGCAGCCCGTGCCTCACGCCCCAGGCGTCCCACCCCCGGTTGGTCTCGATCGCGAACCGCCGCGCGGTCTGGCGAGCCACGCCGAGGACACCCTCCTTGATGTCGGCCATCTCGAGGCTGCGGTCCGCGACGTCGCTGCGGCACGCGGTCAGCGTGCTGTCCCGGATACACGGAGGCCCCGCGATCAAGAGATCGGACGGCGGGATGAGGCCTTGGCGGACCGCCTCGTCGACCGGGACCTGGCGCACGCCCCCTTTCGCCTCGGGCACGTTCCGCTCGTAGCTCTCGATGGCGGGGCCCCAGGTGTCACACGCGAACACCACCCGCGCCGTGAAGCCGAGGTGGTTCAGCTCGTCGATGAGCCCGCGGGCCCCGAGGCCCGCCCCGCACGCGAGATCGACAATCCGCACCAAGCTCATGAGATCACGCCAGTGGACACCAAGTGTCCCTTGAGCCGGTCGAGGCACCCAGCCGGGTCGGGCTCGAGGTTGAAGACAGGGATGCCGTGGTGCCGCGCGATGCGCAAGGCCTGCCCGGTCCCGCCAGCCGACCGGTTCGCGCCGTCCAGAGACCCGTCCGGCGTCCAGCAGAGGACGAAGTCCACCTGCGGGAGCTCGAGGCCCGAGAGGTTGTGAGCCATGACCTGCAGCGTGTTCCGCCGCATCCACGTCCGGGGCAGACCCTTGAGCGCCATGGGGACAGGGTGGTGCTTCCGGACGAAGCCCTCCATGAACTCGATGTCGGCGGGCGCGTACTCGATCCTACAAGGTCTCTTTCCGGAGACTTCAGCGTGGTCCGCGTAGAACACGATCTTGCTCGTGGAGCAGGTCTCGAATCCCAGGTCCGCGCCCACCGCCCCACCAGAGCGCAACGTGTAGCCGAGCAGGTCCAGACGCGAGGAGATCTTGCTGATGAGCCCCAAGATCGAGTCCGGCGTCCTCCTCGATCCGATCCCGGCGTAGTGCATGCTCGGCATGGCCCCACCTCCGCCGGGCAACTAACCATTCAAGCATGGATTGACAAGTCCGTCATCCAGCTCTCGGGTGGGCCTTGGCGGAAGACCGCAAGACATTGAACCGGCACGAGTCAGCCCTGACCAGCCTGCGCTGCTCGCGACGGGACCAGCTCTACCTCCAGCCCGAGAAACGCTGCCCACGCGGCCAGCGCGTCTACCGTGGTGTTCATGCCGCCTTCTGCGCGCGTGACGTAGGGCCGGCTCTTGCCGAGGTGGTCGGCGACCTGCTGCTGCGTGATGCCGGCGTCCTCGCGGGCCCGCCTGAGCCTCGCGCCCAGGCGGGCCATGACTCCCGTGGCCTCTGCAGCGCCGTTGCGCTCAGCCAGCGCGGGGGCACGCTCGGGCGCCGCGCTGTTCACCACTTCGGCAGATCTTGCGCAGCGCTGCTCGCCGGGCTCGACACAGACGTCAATGTCGCGGAGGTGCGCCCAGAGCCGGTCCAGGCATCCCGCAGCGTCGGGCTCGAGGTTGAAGACGGGGATGCTGTAGCGCCGGGCGAGGCGCAGGACGTGCCCGAGCTCACCGTCGTCGTCGATGGACCCGTCTGGAGCCCAGCAGATCACAAAGTCAACCTGGGGCAGCTCGAGCCCGGGCCGTCTGCACCCCAAGACGCGCAGCGCGCCGCGCCGCATCCGCTTGCGGGCTGCGCCCCGGAGCCTGTAGGGGTGCGGGTGGTGGTCCCCGACCTTCAACTCCATGAAGAAGACGTCGCCAGGCATGTACTCGACTTTTCGAGCGACCCCAGACCCGACAACGCCAACAACGCTTGGTTGCGACACCCAGGCATGATCTTCTTGGAGGATGACCTTGTTTTCGGGCGCGCCGACCTCGAACGCGAAGTCTTCGCCCGCTGTACCGCCAGCGCGAAGCGTGTAGCCCAGGCGCCACAGGCGCCTCGCGACGTCAAGCGCGATCTCCTGGACTTCAACCGGCGCCTGGCCCGTCCCGATCCCCGCGTAGTGCATGCTCGGCATGACCACCTCCGCCGGGCGGCTAACTGTTCAAGCTCAGGTTGACAAGCGTCAGGACTCCACCCCGACCACCACGAGCTGGTCTGGACGGAAGCGCAGCTCACACTCGCTGGACACCCTGTCCTTGGGCTCACCCCTGGCGGCGACGAGCAAGATCTTGATGTCACTCTCGTCGATCTTCGCCATGTCCTGCTTCTTCATCAGGAAGCCGATGCCCGGCGCGCAGACCTCAAACATGTCCGGGAAGAGGTCACCCAAGTCGAATAAAACCTTCTCAAAGCGCTGAACCGCGAAGTATGGGTCGTTTTTGTCGATGGACTCCTTGTTGCTCAGCACGAAGTTGATCCACTGTTGCCGTGTCTCCAGCGGACCTGCGTAGACCTCGTCGTCCGGGCTCAAGATCTGCAACTGGAGCGAGGCCACCGCCTCATCATACGCGCTCAGCCTCTCACCCCCATCCTCATCCTCATCTTCATCGGGTGCCGCGTCGTAGACAGCGAGCGCCTGGAGGGATGACGGGAAGTCGTTCCACATCATCGCCGCGATGAGCGCATCACTGGCCAAGATCTGGTCCTTGGCTGCACGCACCATGACCCGCATCGCGTCCCGCACCCGGATCGCCCGGTCAAGCGTGACCGTGACGCTCACCAAGTCCGACCCTTCGTCTTGGGAGCCGCCGCCGAGCCCAGCGAAGCTCGCCCCTTGCGTCCGAAGCTGTTGACGGCTCTTGATCCTCGATGCGAGCACCTTTGAGGCCGCGGAGGTGACATGGTAGAGGCGGTCGTTATCGTCTGGCTCCTCGCCCTCATCCTCGTCGATCTCGGTGACGGCGTCTTCCAGCACCGTGCCGTGCACAAAGGGCCAAGACGCCACGGTGTAGCCGGGCGGCACCTCGCGGAGCATCCGGAAGGAGACCACGCTCCTGCTGCCACGCGCGGGCACCGCCGGCCGGCGCCCCACCCAGGCGTCTACCTGGGTGAGGCCCAGGCTTTTGGCTGCGGCCACCCGGTGGGCGCCGTCGATGACCGAGAGCCCGCGGCCGCGCTCCGCGACGACCACCGGCGGCGGCACCTCCCCTGCGCTCATCCGCCGCGCATACCGGCGCACGTCCGCCGGAGAGATGGGCTCCACCTTGACCGCGCCAATGGGGAGCTGCTCCCGTGTCCACAGCAGGTCCTCCTCGCCGTACCCGAGCGCCCATCGCGCGTCTCGAGGTCCGCCCGCGTGCTTCGCGGACGCGGCCAGCATCGAGCGCTGAACCTCGGGCCAGGTCGCCGGCCGGCTCGACCTGGACCCCGCCTGCCCCGCCTTGACCTTCGCCACAGCGGCCAGCGCGAGCGCCGCCGCGATCGCCAACCCTGCGCTCATCGCTTCTCCAGCTCTGTCTGCACGCGGTCGCGGAACAGGCGAAACCGCGGGTTGATGCTCTTTCGCTTCGGCACGTCGCGCAGCGGACGCGCCAGGGGCGTAAAACCATCGCCCCCAAACTGATCGCTGGTGAGATCGACCTCGACCCCCTGCGGCAACCGGTTCCACATGTGCCGCTCTTTGCCGATCTTTCCTTCCACGATGTCGCCGCCCAGATGACTCTGGACGACATAGGCCATCGCGTTGCAGTGCCCGGTCATGCGGCTGCGCCCGTCCGCGAGGGCCGCGGCGTAGGCGCTGGGGTCAAACGCGGTGTCCTCGGCTGCGACCCGCAGCGCAGCGGCGCGCAGGCGCTGCAGCTCGGCGCGCAGCGGCCGCGCGAGGGCCCTCGAGCCACGCCCCGGCGGCCCCTGCTGCCTCGGCGGGGAGACCCGCACGAGCTGCTGCTTGTGCCAACGAGGGTTATCCCTGGCTGGGCCCTTCCCCACGACCGCGCCAAAGTTGAGCAGCTCGAGGTCTGGCTTCACCCCTCTGCCCCGCACATAGGCGCACACGATCCTCTCTGGCGGGATGGGCCCGACGTGCTGGTACTGCTCGACCCGCTGATGGGGCTCCCCTCTGTGGTTGTAGTATACGTTGTCGACCTGATCTTCAAGCTCGATGCGTTGATCTTGGTCGAGCCTCATAAAGAACGGGTCCAGAGGGATCGCCACAAACGGATGAACGACGAACCGGGCACCATCTTCGCCTTCGACGACCTCAGCCGTCAAAGCGTAGTCTTGGCTGTCAACGACCTGCTCGATGGCGTCGCGGACCGCATCCACGTCGTCTTCGGACACGGGCGCGTCGTGGGCGACGCTCACGCCGCTGGCCTCCTCGATGCTCCGAATGAAGTACGCGTACTCCCGATCGACATCATCCGTATCCAAGATCAAGTCCAGGCCCTCTACGTCCACCTCGACGATGGCCGGGCTTGCTGTGGGCGTCCAATCGGCGTACCGCCAGGCGCCCTCTTTCGACCCCGCAAGGAAGACGGAGCCCGAGGCCTTGGTGTGGTGGATGATGGGACCACCTTGCGGGATCAAGCCCTTCTCAAAGATCGACGCCAAGTTGCTCCGCTGCGTCCCCGCCCACAGCCGGCGCTTGCCGTGGTGCACCGAGCGGCTGCCGGGCGCCTGCTGCCGCACCTCGTGCACCTTGCCGTTCAGCTGGAACGTCCTCATGGGCACCCGGCGCACCCCGCTGCCGTCGGTGAACACGGCCCGCCCAAGCAGGCTTGGCGCCGGGGCGAAGTCACGCGCCCGCAGCCCCCCTCCCGGGAAGACCGCGACAGGCATCAAGGCCTCGCCGAGGTGCTCGCGGATGAACAAGGCCCGACCGCGGCCCTCATGGCCCCGCACGCGAAGCATGGGCTGTACCCTGTCCAGCGCCCGCAGCGCTGCCTCTGGCGCATCCTCCAGATCTTGCACGAGGTCGACGATGCTTTTTTGCGACGCGTCCACAACATCGACGTACAGCATCGGGGCGCCGATCCCCTTTTGCATCCAGGCGGCCTTCGACTCTGGGCTTGGCAGCGCGGGCCGTCCCGGGTTGAGCTGAAGGAAGTCGCTCGGCGTCATCCAGACGACAAATCCGAGGTAGTCGACGTTCTCGTTGTTTGGAGTCCCGCCCAGCCCGGCAGCGTGGGCGGGGATGCGAACGGAGCGCCCCGACTTCTCCCCCACGCCCTCCAGCACATAGTCCACGTCTGCGCTGAACCGCGGGAGCGCGCTCGGGCTCCCCTGCTTGCGCTTGTGGGCGGCGGCGGCCAGGGCGAGCGCGGCGACGGCCCCGAGGGCGAGGTGGGCAGACATCCGGGCTCCAAGCATCGCGCACCTTGACGCGGCTTTGCGCAGCCTGTATCATCCGCGCACCCATGTCACCCGGGTCCCCATGAGCGCCGCTGTTGCCATCGCCGCCTCTGGTGCCCTCGCGCTGCTCGCCGCTGTGCGGCGGGGCTCTGCCGACGTACAGGGCGGCCATCTCAAGGTCTTCGTCCAGCTCCCGTCTGCACGGGATGACATCCGCGCGCTGCTGGACCGCAGCCAGCCGGTGTACACCATCGTCGCACCCAACGGCCAAGAGGTCGTTGTGACCGGGTGGCGGCTTGATGGTTGGCGGGAGATGTTTGAGCGAGCGTTCCGCGGTCAACGCGGACAGGACCTGCTCGAGCGCCTCACCCACTTCGCAAAGTGGATCGAGTCCTTGCCGTGGCCGCTGCGGCTGTACCGCGGCGCGCAGGGGCACTCGATGGACACGCTGCGGGCCGTGGACGCGCCAGATGGTCCGCACCGGTCGAGCCACTGGACGCCCAACGCGGCCATCGCGCAGCGCTTCGCGCGGGGTCAGCACGGCGGCTCCTGGAGGATCGACGATTCAGCGGGCGGCGCGGTCTACGAGACCGTCGTCGACGACCTCGAGATGATCGACTGGGCAAACACCGTCTACTACTACTACCGGTACACCTTCCCAGATCGACCCTGGTCAGACGAGGTGGAAGAGCAGATCAACCTCTACCCCTCGAAGATCGGCCAGATCGTGCTCCGCTCCGCCCATCCAAAGCCGGCGGCGACCGCTGTGACGAACGGCGGCCTCAACAAGGACCTGCGCGGCGCGCCCGCGCTGCCGATGCCGAGCCCTGTTCGGCCTGGGATGACGCCCCGCTGGGCATCGTCTTGGAGCAAGGGCCAGGCCTGGGCCCGCGGGCAAGCGACCAAGCGCCCGCTCCAGTGGTCTGCCTCGGCGCCGCTGGACGCGCTCGCGGACGAAGACCTCGATGCACTCCGCCAGAACCTGCTCCCCTTGAGCAACCCTGGCTTGCTTGAGGAGCGCTTGCGGTCGGGACTCGTCTCCCGCGTGCGCCCCGCAGCGCTCCGAGAGGTGCGCAACCTCTCCATCGTGGCGAGCCAGAAGCTCCGCGAGGCGCTGACGACCGATCAGCGTGCGTTTTGGTCCGGCGTCGCAGCGTATGACGGGGTCGTGGCGGCCTGGGCGTCAGCAGAGGCGGACCCAGTAGAGCTTGAAGGGTTACTCGACGCGGTCGAGATCGAGCTCGTCAAAGAGTGGCTCAAGAACAAGAGGAAGTCATGAGCGCCGCCCTCGCCATCGCCGCTGCCGCGGGCCTCGCCGCGCTCGGCGCCGCCCGCCGCGCCAAGCAGGGGAGCCGGGCAGAGCCCAACACGGGCGGGCTTCAGCTTGGAGCCAACGACCTGCCTTGGGTCTTCATCGACATCGGACCTGCGCGCACTGAGTACCCGGGCCTGCCCTGGAGATACCGAGATCACCTCGCCCTTGTCGAGATCGAGACAAAGGAGCGCGGTCGATTTTGGGAAGCCATGCGCCTCGTGGAGGACTACGCGCGCGCCCACGACTATCCTGGCGTCATCCTTCGGGCAGAGGCGCAGTCGTCCATGGTGGATCAAGACACCCTGGAGGGCTTGTACCGGCGGGCGGGCTACACAGAGCTGCCGTCCGGCGTGGTTGATGAGTACGATGAAGAAGACGTCTTCTTCGTCAAGGACTTGAGATCATGAGCGCCGCCCTCGCCATCGCCGCCGCCGCGGGCCTCGCCGCGCTCGGCGCCGCCCGTCGCGCCAAGCAGGGGAGCCGGGCCGACCAGCCGCATGGCCAGCGCTTCCTGGGTCGGTTCGACCGGGTCTCGCCCTCGTCAAGGCAGGTGCTGTCGGCGTTGAAGGAGCGAGAGGCCTTCCTCGACGACATGGAGCACAACGCGGGGACCTTGGAGCAGATCTTGCCAGGGGTGTCCGGCCGACACAAGGACTTCGAGCTTCAGATCAAGGACTCCCTGGAGCCCAACGCGTGGTACTTCGGTGGAGGCATCCCGATCTTTCGTTTCACGAGCAGCCCGCTCTCACCCGGCTTCATCTCGCACCAGTCGATCCACATGCTGGACGATGAGGGCAATCAGTGGGGCTCGCTGGTCCCCAACTCGCCCTCCCGCAGGCTGGTTCAAGAGACGTCTGACTTGATCCGCCCACACATCGAGGCCTATGTCGATCGCAAGCTGGAGCAGAGCATCTCCCACCTGCCGGCCAAGCTGCGCGAGGCCCTGCTGGCTGGACCGGTCTCGTGGCGGGACGCGCACGCCATCCTCATCGAGCACCACGGCTCACCCTACAGCGTCAAAGAGGTGGGCGAGGCGATCTCCAGCGCAACCGCTCCGTTCGGTGGCCTGCATCGGTCTGGGCTCAAAGAGCGCCTGGGCGCAGACCCTGGGCTGGTTGACTCGATCCTGTCCATGAGCCGCTTGATCCCCGTTGGGACGCCGATGAGCCTCCACAACAAGCCGGCTGAGCTGAAAGAGTACATAGAGTCCTACAGGCTCTCCAACTTGAAGCGGTCGCTCTTGGACTACACGCTCGACTCCAAGGAGGTCTTCGCCCGCCTCGTCGATCAAATCGTGAGAGAGGAGGCGCTCCGCAAGGGCCGCCCGATGCGCCGCATCGACCGCCAGCGCCCCGATGATGTCCCGCTCGCGCTGCTGCCCCAGGTCGAAGACAAGGCCTGGGCGGTCACCCGCCAGCGCGGCTGGAGCCGGCGATGAGCACCACGCGGATGGGCGGAGAGGGTCTCGCGCTCGGCGCGGTCAGCGCGCTCGCGCTCGCCGCCGCGGCGGCCTCACGGTTGACCAAGGCCAGGGGCAGCGCCAACCTCAGCGCCGCGCGGCGCAGAGACTTCGACGCGCTCGCTGAGGCCTACCGCAGCTACGCGCTCAAGGTAGGTCGGGGGGAGAGAAACCCAACACCAGAGGAGAATCAACGGTTTGGACGCTCCAAGAGGATGAAATTCCTCGGATCGGGATGGTCGCGCGCCGTCTTCCGCGTCCCCGAGGGAGCGCTCAAGATCGAGCTCGGCTGGGCTCCGTTCACAGAAAACCAGAGCGAAGCGCAGATCTGGGGCGCTGCGCCTGCCAGCCTCGCACCTCACCTTGTCCCGGTCCTCGACCATGCCCATGACTACTCCTGGATCTTGATGCCAGAGGTCGAGGTCGGCGGGACCTTAGATCTGGCTGGGGCGAGGGCCTTGGCCGACTGTGGGATCTGCGACTTTCAAGACAGAAACACATCCACAGACGGCCGGCTCGTGGACTACGCCTTCATCTTCGACAACGAGAAACTCGCGGACTGCCTGGCCCGCGGCCGCGCCCAGCGGTCCATGTCCGTGTCGGGCTCCGCGGCGGGGTCCCGCGGAAGCAGAAGCAGCGAGATCGAGCAAGCCAAGACCTGGGCGGAGCTGCACAAGGACCTCTCCGAGATCGGGCGCGGCGTGCTCGGCGAGCAGATCGTGTCCACCACGCTCAAGACCTGCTCGAGCACCGCGCCCGCCGTGATGCAGTACCTGCTCGAGCGCGGTCATGTCGTCACGCCGGGCGGGCAAGGCAGGCCGTCGGGCTACACCCACCACTACGATCTCGCGGTGCTCACGTCTGACCGGGGCTGGCTCAACGTCGATCCGACGTTCATGCAGTTTCACTGCAAGCATCAGCCGTCCGAGGATGAAGACGGAGGCGAGGACTGGTCAGATCTGGCAGGGCTGAAGCGTCACCTCCGGGCCGCCTGGGCCGACCCCATGGCCACCTACCGCATCGACCCCTTGCCTTGGCCTGCGACGCCGAGAGGCAAGGTCGAGGTCAAGGCGCCGCCGACGCTGTCGAGGGCCAGCTCCTGGGCGGACTACTGGGCAAGGTACACGCGCCTCGCCACATCGGCCGTGGACAAGGCGCGCCGGCAAGCGGCCGGTGAGAACGTCGGAAGGTTCAAGGTCCTTCCTTACGCTTCCCTGATCGCCTCATGAGCGCCGCGCTCCCCATCGCCGCCCTCGCCGCCCTGGCCGCCGCCGGTGCGCTCTCCCGCGCTGGAAGCCGAGCCCGACGCGGCACCCTGCCGAGGCACCTCCGGTTCCTGGAGGGACTGCTTGGCGCCCGCCACAAGGGCCTCGCCGCCTACTTCCCCGAGACCGCGAGGGGCACGCTTCAGCCGGGGCCAGGCGAGCGCTGGTTCAGCGCAGACGGCATCCGCTACCTCGGCGACACCGACGGCACGATGGTGCCCATCGACGCCGAGCAGCTCGAGCCCATGCCTGAGAACATCTTCTCAGCACCCAAGCTCTCCGCTCTCGTCGAGGCCATCGAGGCGGGCGAGAACCCAGGCGTCCAGCCGGGCTACGCAGACCTGACGGTGGAGGGCGGAGCGCTGTCCGCGCAAGTCCGGGACGGAAATCACCGGACCTTCGCGCCCATCCTCGCCGGTGGAGCGATGAGCTGGGTGATGATGAGCGACAGCACCCGCCAAGACCTTGACCAGCGAACGCCGGGCAGCGAGGCGCTCTATAGGTCGATCCGGGCGGCGCAGAGGGCTGCAGGCGCGCCCTTGTTTGTGCGCCGCTCCACATCGAAGATCGGGGGCAAGCGCGAGGACGTCGATCTTCTCGCGAGCATGGAGCAGCGGCGGCTCGATCTCGAAGCGGTCGAGCACGACTACGTCACCAAGATGTTGCAAAAGTGGGGGCCCGCCGAGCGCACCGGCTTCACCTTGACAGAGCAGCTCGAGCGCCCCCAGCTCTTCTGGCGGATGCGCCTTGGCGAGCTCAAAGAGGCGCACGGGCCGGACTGGGTGTACGCTCACATCTACGAAGCACCTGAGCACGACGCGGTAGGGGCGGCAGCCGCAGAGCGGGCCAAGCAGTTCCCCATCATCTACGATCTCCGGAAGAAGCTCGGCCTCCAGCGAGGAGAACGGCTCGACCCGGTCACCCGAAAACCTGTAGAGGACCGATGAGCGCCACTCTCCCCATCGCCGCAGTGGCCGCGCTCGCGCTCGCCGGCACCCTGGCTCGCCGCGGCGCCCGCAACGGGGCGCCCACGCCCAGCATGGCCAAGCCGTTCGCCGAGCTCCCCGCCGACAAGCGCACGGATGTCCGCGGAGCTGTGCTCTACGAGGGCCCGTCCCGCATCGACAAAGAGCCCATCATCGTCATCATGACGTACACGAGCAGCAACGAGAAGACCGGGGACATCCCCCAGGTCTGGCTCCTGCCGCGCGACATTCACCCGCACCAGGCCCGCGTCGAGGGTCACGACACCCGGGTCTGCGGCGGCTGCATCTTCGCCGGCAACCGGGGCTGCTACCTCAACTGGTTCGAGCTCAAGTCCATCCAAGACAGCTACGCGCGGGGCAACTACAGCGACTGGGATCACGCGGCCTGGTGGATGCGCCGCAACGCGCCCTCGGTCATCCGCATCGGCGCCTACGGCGACCCTGCGGCCGCCCCGCTCGAGGTGTGGGAGCGGCTCGCCGCGCTGCCCTCGGGCAAGCCGGGGCCCTCTGGGCAGGCCCCAGCGGCCACCCTCATCGGCTACACGCAGCTCTGGCGCTCGCCGCTGGCCCGGGGGCTCGAGCGCTTCTGCATGGCGAGCACCAAGTCGCCCACCGAGTACGCCGACGCCAAGCGCCGGGGCTGGCGCTCGTTCCGCGTCGCGCTGCCCGAGGACGCGGTGTGCGCCCAGGCCCAGGTCCGGTGCCCCGCCACGGACAGCGACGAGGACACCTGCAAGGGCTGCAAGCTGTGCGCAGGCGGCGCGAGCGGGCCGGACGTGATGGAGTCGATCCACGGCAACCCCCGGGTCGCTGGAAAGGCGATGACCCAGATGCGGAAGCTCAAGGAGCGCGAGGCGAAGGGCAGCCAAGCCCGCCAGCGGGGGGTGTGCGGGCGCTGCGACGGCCGAGGGAAGATCGGCGCGTTCGCGCACTACGCGGGCGGCGTCTGCTTTGCGTGTGGTGGGACGGGAGAGCTGGAGGTCGACCCGGTCGCGAGCCCGGCGACCACCAGCAAGCCGTTTAGGGTCGTGGACCTGCCGGGCCTTGGCCGTGCGTTTATCGAGCGAGACGGGGTGGGGCTGACGGCGGTCGTAGACCACGGCAAGATCTGGTTCCGGGTCGTTGACGATCGCGTCATCATCGACGCGCTGAGCGACGGGCTCCGAGAACGAAAGGTCACCACCCGCAAGGCGCAAGAGGCCCTTCAGTCGGTGCTGCGGGTGCGGGGCTCGGCGGCCTTTGGGGAAGCCGAGGAGGGCGTGCGCTACAAAGTGTGGCACCAGACGAGCCCGGCAGTCGCGCAGGCCATCCGGCGCCAAGGGTTTCGGATCGACCTGCCCCGGGCACGCAAGAGCGACCCCGAGATGCCTGACGGCGTCTTCTTGAAGTTCTCGGGCGATCCCATTCGGGTAGCCGGAGAGGACGCGGAGCAGATCTTGGTTGAGGCCGAGGTCCACAACCCCCTGCGCGTGCGCGACCGC
>SXGQ01701547.1_pt1 | contig 14080 bp, 7 predicted proteins | sample 3178371 | NCBI WGS metagenome assembly SXGQ01 (sample SAMN11356859, study PRJNA531348) | freshwater metagenome | isolation source: freshwater sample F1-20 | place: China: Fuxian Lake, Yuxi | collected 2017-12-25
ACCTGCTTGGCCTGCTGGGCGGCGATGCGACCGAACCCTACCGATTCCATCGGCTCTTCGACGAATCCGCCAACGAGCGCGCCCTTGTCGACGTCGAGTGCATCATCGAGGCGCAGCTCGCGGTCGGGAACCTCCAGCTCCTTCGAGTCATCCGCGAACACTTTCCAGCGGCGGAAGGTTTCGTAGTCACCGGACTTGCGGTTGATCGCGACACGCACGTCCCACTCTTCGCCATGTTTTTTGCGCGTCGCCGAAGCCAATGCGGCCTCGAGCGCCTCGAAGATCACTTCCTTGTCGACGCCCTTCTCGTTGGAGACCGCGTCGACGACCATCATGATTTCCTTGCTCATCATCTATCCCCTTGCCCTTCGCTCGGTAACGACCGGTCACGCGATGACGCGTGCCTTGCCCACCTCGGCGAAGTCGATGCTCACCGGTTGACCATCCACACTCATTTCAAATCCCGACTCGCCCACCGCAGCAAGCTCGCCGGTGTAACGCCTGCGCCCCGCGCGTGGCACTTTCAATTCCACCCAGACCCTCGAGCCCGCAAAGCGCGCAAAATGCGCGGGCTTGCGCAAGACTCGGTCGAACCCGGGCGACGACACCTCGAGTTGGTACGCGCTCGAGATGGGATCTTCCACATCAAGCCGAGCGGACACCTCGCGGCTAACCCGCTCGCAGTCCTCGATGCCGATATGGCCACCATGCGCCACCGGCTGGTCGATGAAAATCCGCAGCACGGCAGAGCCCGGCGAAGACACCCACTCGATGTCGACCAATTCGTAGCCAAGCTGCTCGACCAGAGGTTCGAGCAGGTCGATCAGTTTGTCCCGGATCGCCGCCGCCGTTGCCATCGTGCACCCATCTTCGGAGCTACCCGCCGCCCGCAAGGCCGACCGGGAACGAAAAAGGGCCCCGAGGGCCCCTGCTGTCGATCCCACCCCGGCCAGGGGCAGAAAAAATAAAAGCCCCTCGGGGGGCTTTCAGATCAAGCACTTGCGCCTGCTTCCTTACGGAAACCGACGCCCGCGCGGCCCGAGGAACCGCGCGGCGGCGCAATCATAAAGGAATCCGCTTGCCGGCGCTACGGGGCCATTGCAGACCCCGTATTGGCGAGATCGGCCGACAACCAACGTGCGAGCCACGCATGCACTTCGCTATAGAACAGGCGACTGTTCTCGCCCTTCAGAATCCAGTGGTTCTCATCGGGGAACACAACTAACCGGCTCGCAATCTGCTGGCGCTGCAACACGGTCCAGTACTCAAGGGAGTTGTTAAGGGGTACGCGAAAATCCTGCTCGCCGATGGTGACGAGGGTTGGGGTACGGAATCGGGCCGCGTATCGGATCGGATTCTGCTCCCGCCACACGGGACCCTGTTCCCATACCGGGCCGCCAGTGTTCACCTCTCGGCCCTACACCGTGTCGCTCGTGCCCCATTGCGACTCGAGGTTGATCAGGCCTGCGTGACTGACGAGGCAGCGGTAGCGAGTAGTTGTCGCCTGCAACCAGTTGGCGAGATGACCGCCGTAGCTCGCGCCGCCCGCGCATTGTCTCGCCGGGTCGATGAACGGGTTGTCACGCAGCGCAATGTCAGCCGCTTCGTTGAGCTCTGCGCCGGGCGTCTTCAGCGGATCCCCCTGAATGGTCTGCGCAAACGCCTCACCGAAGCCGGTCGAGCCGCTGTAGTTGGTGAGCAGTACCACGTAGCCCGGGGCTACAAGCAGGTGATAGTTCCAGCGCATTACCCACTGGTCGCGCCACATGGTGTGCGGACCGCCATGGATCACCACGAACAATGGATATTTTTTGGTCGGATCAAAATCGGGAGGCACCACCAACATGTTATGGATGCGGCGACCCGTGCTGCTCGTAAACCAGAAATGACGCACCGGCGCTAAGTCGAGCGGCGCGACGCGTTCCGCGTTGAATTGCGTGAGCGCGACGTGCGTGCCCCGACGCGGATCGAGTCTTACGAGTTCCGGCGGGCTCGTGGCACTCTCGAAGTTGGCGAGCAGTACGGGTTGCCGAGCGGACTGCGCAATCGACAGGTTGGTGTACACGCCCACCGTCATATCGAACGCGAGGCGTGCGCTACCACCCGAGAATGAGCTGACGAAAAGTTTTTCATGCCCGGCCTCTTCGGCCAGAAAAAACACCTCCCGCGAGTCGGCGGTCGGCGCAAAAGAGCTCACGGCGCGATCGACTCCCGCAGTGAGCAAGCGCCCTCGCTCGATGGCAATCGATGGCGAAGCCTCGCCTTGGCCTGGGTTGCCGGGCCAGTCGAAGGCGATGAGTTCGGAGTTTGTGTACGCCATGCCCGTGTTGCGATCGAGCACCAGCAGCAGACGGCGACCATCGGCGGTAAACGTGGGCTGTGACCATGAGTGCGCATCGTTGGTCAGTCGCCGCGGCTCACCGCCCCCCACCGACACCTGCCAAAGCTGCGTGGAAGTGAAACGAAAGGCTGCCGTGTGGCGATCGATACTCGCCGCAAAGAGCAGTGCGCTGCCATCTGGTGTCCACGTCGCACTCAAACTGTCGCCGCCATCGCCACCGCGGTCGGCGAACCCCACTTGTTTGACAAGTTCGGAGCCACGCAGCAACTCGCGCGGCATGCCCGGGGCAGCGCCTACCGCAGGCAAATCCAGCACAAACAATCGCGGCCGACGTTCCTCGAGCCAGCGATCCCAATTGCGGATCGGGAAGCCGTCGTAGATCCGAGCGTTCCACTTGCGCGCTTTGCGTTCGCCCGCGATGCGTTTGTTGTCCTCTTCGCTGCTTGCGCCGGGATAGTCGCTGCTCGAAAACGCCACTCGTTTGCCGTCCGGCGAAAAACGCGGTGCGCGCGCACCGTTCACCAACTGCGTGAGGCGTGCTGCCTCGCCGCCTGCGGCAAGATCAAGCAGATACAGTTGCGCGGCCTCGTCGCCCTCACGACGCGCCGTGAAAACGAGCCGAGTGCTGTCGGGACTCCAGTCCACGCCGCCCTCGCCGCCCGCGGTACCGGTCAGCCTGCGCGGTGTCGGCGCGCTGCCCGACTGGTCTGACGCCGTGGCAATGATCCACAGGTCGGCAACCTGAGCTTTGTCGTCATACGACGGCTCCGTCACCGAAAAAACGGCCCAGCGACCATCCGGACTGACGTTTGGTGCGCCCACCCGCTTCATCAACCAGAGTTCCTCGTGGGTAATGGGGCGCTTGGGGGTCTCGGCACCTTGGGCAACCGAGGCAAAGGCGGCGAGCAACAAAACAAGCAGCAAGCGTTGCAACATGGCAGCTCCGAGAGAAGACGAGTCGTTGCGATCGTATCGATTATGCCGCGTGCGCCAACCCGCTGTCGCATCGGATACCCTTGCCGCCATGACGCCGGGTACACCGCAGATCAAACGTATTGCCATGTGGTCGGGTCCGCGAAATCTGTCGACCGCTCTAATGCGTTCGTTCGGCAATCGATCAGACACGCTCGTAGTCGACGAGCCGTTCTATGCCCATTACCTGCAAATAACGGGACTCGCGCATCCGGGCCGCGACGAGATACTCGCCCATCACGACAGCGACTGGCGGCGCGTGGCGATGAGCTTACATGCGCCATTGCAGAGCGGAATCAAGGTTCACTATCAAAAGCACATGGCCCATCACCTGATGCCGACCATGGGTCGTGACTGGCTTCCGGGGCTGACCCATGCCTTCCTATTGCGCAACCCCGCCGACATGCTGCGCTCGCTCGGCGCAAAGCTCGAGACCGTGCTACTCGAAGATACCGGACTGCCTCAGCAGCGCGAAATCTTCGAGCGACTGTCGCGCGAGAACGGCGGACCTCCGCCCGTGATCGATGCGGACGATCTGCTCGATAACCCCCAGATCATGCTCGAGAGACTATGCGGCGCGCTGAAGATTCCCTTTGAGCGATCCATGCTCGCGTGGCCAGCCGGGCGGCGCGAGACCGACGGCATCTGGGCCAAATATTGGTACGAATCGGTCGAGCGCTCGACCTGCTTCACCCGATGGCAGCGCTCCAATGCGCCGCTGCCGCCTGCACTAGCTGAACTAGAGCGGGTTGCGCGCCCGCTCTACGAAGCGCTCCATCGTCACCGACTTACCCCCTGACATCCCGTGAAAGACCATGCTGCAAACATTCAATGAAAAAAACCGTGATCTGCTCGTAAACATCAACGGTCGACTTTTACACCGTAATGAAGCGGGCATCTCACCATTCGATTCCTCGGTACAGGGTGGTGATGCGGTATGGGAAGGCCTGCGGGTCTATCAGGGTCGCATCTTCAAGCTTCGCGAGCATCTCGATCGCTTGCGAAATTCTGCGCTCGCCCTCGCCTTCAACGATATCCCGTCGCACGAGGTGATCACGGAAGAGATTCGCCGTACGCTCGCCGCGAACGCCATGCACGACAACGTGCATATCCGCCTCACGTTGACCCGTGGCGTGAAGATCACCTCGGGCATGGATCCGCGCCTGAATCAGTCGGGACCGACATTGATCGTTCTCGCCGAGCACAAGGCACCGGTTTATGACACCCGTGGCCTCTCGCTCGTGACCAGCAGCGTGCGACGCTTCTCGCCCGATTGTCTCGACCCAAAAATTCATCACAATAATCTGCTGCAGTCGATCCTTGCCAAGATCGAAGCGAATGCAGCCGGCGCCGACGATGCGGTCATGCTGGACACACGTGGTTTTGTCGCCGAGACCAATGCGACGCATCTCTTCCTGGTCGATGACTCGGTCCTGCGCACTCCGCGTACTGTTGCATGTCCCGAAGGCATAACGCGCGCCACCGTGCTCGAGATTTGTGCGGCGAACGGCATCGCGCACGAAGTCATGGACCTGTCGCTCGCGGAGTTTTATCGCGCCGACGAGGTGTTTTGCACGGGCACCATGGGCGAGCTCGCTGCCGTCGTTCGTATTGATGGACGCTCCATCGGCTCCGGCAAGGCCGGGCCGATGACGCTGCGCCTCAGCGAACTCTTTCGCGACCGCACGCGCGTCGAGGGCACGCGTGTCTGCGATTGACGCCGATCCGAAATCATTGACCTAGCGCGCGTCTTGCCGCCTCGCAGTAGGCGATCTGCTCGCTCGAGGGCGAGCGGCAGTAAGCGGTGACGTCGAATTCATCGTCAGACAATGACTTGTCGACGACCTGTCCAGCGCGATCCACCTCGATCGTCACGCGACGGGCGGTGACCGGGGTCGAATACAGCGGCGGATCAAACTCTCCGACGCCGAACAGGAACCCCTCAATCCGGAGCCCACCACCTGCCGTACACCGTAGATCATTGATCAATGACGCGTTTGCGGACTCGTCTCTCAGCGGACTGTATCCCCGTACGTCATGTAGCGAGAGGTCAGAGGTCTGGAGCAAAAGCTCATAACCATCCTGCACCGTCCAAACCCGGCTGCCGCAGAGTCGCAACCAAGCATTACTCGGCATCAGGGTGTTCGTTATGCCCGGGCCGCGCCACAGCACTGCTGCGGTATCAGGGAGATCTGCGTGGGCTAGCAGAGCGCCTGCAGCACTTCGGTAGTGCACGGTCCACCGCTGCTGCTCGTTGCGCAGATCCGTCGCCCGCCGCAGCAGGGTGTAGGTGCTTCCGGACAGATCATCCATGGCACTGGATTCGATCGTGGTCTCTGCGGAGCTACACGCCTCGCCGCAGGGCGCATCGGCGCCGCTCGTTAACGCACCAGAGTCGCCAAGACTCGCATCGTCAGATAACTCGAGCGCAATAACCTCGGTCTCTGAAGTGTCTGCCCGCAGATCATCGGAGTTGGGGTCAGAATTAGAGGGCGGAGCGCCATTGACGCAGTTGACCTGGACGTCGGTCACATTGGCTGACAAATTGGAACCGCTGCCGTTCGCTGCGACCGTGCAGGTTTGACCTTCCGGGTGGGTCTGCACCGTCACGGCGTAGCTTCCGCCGGAGATAACCGCGGTAGGGAATGTGAACGCACCGTTGGCTGCGACGGTTATCGAATCCACAGAATTGCGCAGCACCACGGACTTGCTGTTACCGAGTCCGCTCACGGCACCACCTATCGTGTAGTTCGCCATCCCAGTGCCCGAGAGCGAAACGGTGGTCGGGCTGCCGACGGCGCTATGCGCGATCGCGATGGCTGCGGTCTTCTCACCTGTGCTCGTCGGCGTGAATGTCGTACTGACCGTGCACGTCGCGCTCGGCACAAGCGAAGCACCACAAGTTGTCGTTCTCGCAAACTGATTGGCGTTCGCGCCTGTGATGGTGATTGCCGTCGCCCCGCCACCGGTGAAGACGAGGTCAGCAGTGCCCGGATTACTCAGGGTGATCGTCTGTGCGGCGCTGGTGGAATCCACCATTAGATCGCCGAAGGTGATGCTGGGTACCGATACGCTGATCCCTGGCGCCGTACCGACCCCACTCAGCGCCACGGTGTGGGGACTACCGGTCGCGCGTCATGAGCAATCGAAAGAGTCGCGATCTTGCCGCCCGTGCTCGTCGGTGTGAAGGTCACGCTGACCGTGCAGGACGCGTTGGGGGCTATTGCCGCCGCGCAGGAATTGTTCGCTGCGAACTGGCCGTTGTCGGTGCCCGTGAGCGACACACCGCTTACAGTCAGATTCGCGGTACCCGTGTTGGTGATCGTCACCGATCGGGTCGCACTCGTGGTGTTGATCAGTTGGTTGTCGAAGGAAATCGTCGTTGAGGATAAGCTGATCGCTGGCGTCACACCCGTTCCAGTCAGCGGAACGTTTGTAGGGCTACCAAGAGCGTTGTGCGCGATTGCCAAGGTTGCGCTCTTCGCGCCCGTGGTGGTGGGCGTGAACGTCACGCTCACCGTGCAGGTGGCATTGGGCGTGAGCGATGTGCCACAGGTCGTTGATCTCGCGTATTGGTTAGCATTCGTTCCAGTCAAAGTAATCGCTGCCAAACCACCAGTCGAAGAAAACACGAGATCATCCGTACCGGTGTTGCTGACCGTAATCGTCTGGGCCCCACTCGCGACGTTGATCAGCTGATAGCCAAAGGCGACGCTTGAAGGTGACACGCCGATCATCGGACTGATCCCGGTGCCAGTCAGCGCCACCTCAGAGGGACTACCCGCTGCGGTGTGTGCGATTGAAACGCTTGCAGTCTTGGCTCCCGTGCTGGTCGGCGTGAATGTCGCACTGACCGTGCACGTCGCGCTCGGCGCAAGCAAAGCACCACAAGTTGTTGTTCTCCCAAACTGATCGGCGTTCGCGCCTGTGATGGTGATTGCCGTGGCCCCTCCACCGGTGAACACAAGGTTCGTCGTCCCGGTATTTCTGACTGTGACCGACTGCGCGCCACTGGTTGCGTTCAAGGCTCGCGAACCGAATGACAAACTCGACGGCGTTACCGAGACAATCGGGTTGATGCCTACCCCGCTGATCCCGACCGACGTGATGTTTTCAGCACCGTTGTACGCAATCGACAAACTCGCCATCTTGACTCCGATCGTGGTGGGTGTGAAGGTGACGCTCGCCGTGCAACTTGCATTCACGGCGAGAGACGCCCCGCAGGTTGTCGTTCGCGAAAACTCGCTGGCACTGCTCCCGGTCAATGTGATCGCACTCGAACCGCCACCCGTGAACACGAGTTCGCCCGATCCTGTATTACTGATGGTGACGGTCTGTACTGCGCTCGAAACATTGATCCGTTGATCACCAAACGCGAGATTCGTTGGCGTGACCGTGATGGCATCGGTAGTGCTGCTGCCACTCAGTCCAATCACACTCGGACTGCCGGGCGCATCGTGAGTAACCGACAGAGAGGCGTTCTTGCCGCCTGAACTCGTCGGCGTGAAAGTCACGCTGACCGTGCAGGTAGCGTTCGGCGCCAGCGCCGCCGCGCACGTATTCGTTTGAGCGAACTGGGTACTGTCCGATCCACTCACCGCGACTCCGCTCACCGTCAGATTCGCCGTGCCCGTATTGGTGATCGTCACCGACTGAGCCGCGCTGGTCGTGTTGATGGTTTGGTTACCGAAAGACAGGCTCGATGGCGAGAAACCAATCGCCGGTGCAATGCCCACGCCATCATTCAATGCCACCAAGCGCGGATTGGTCCCGGGTCCATTGTGGGTAATGGACAAGTTCACTGCTGTCTTGGCGCCTGTGCTTGTAGGCGTAAACGTCACACTGACCGTGCAGCTTTCGCCCGGAGGCAACGTCGCCGCACAGCTCGTCGTCCTTGAAAACTGGCTGGAATGGGTGCTGTTCGCGATGACGATGGATGACAGCGACAAGCCCGTGGTTCCAGTATTGCTGATCGTCAAAACCTGTGCCGCGCTGCTCGTGTTGATCAGCTGGTTGCCAAATGACAGGCTTGAGGAAGACAAGCCGAGAATCGCATTGGTACCTGACCCGCTCAGCGAAACTCCGGTCGGACTGTTGGCGCCGTTGTGAGCGACCGACAGAGTCGCCGTCTTGGCACCCGTGCTGGTCGGCGTGAACGTCACGTTCACCACACAATTCGCGCCGGGCGCAATCGATGCCGCGCAAGTGGTCGTCTGTGAGAATTGACCGCTGTCGGTCCCCGTCAAGGTAATTGCCGCGGTCGCTCCACCGGCGAAGACAAGGTTCGTCGTCCCGGTATTGCTGAGGGTCACCGACTGCACGGCACTCGTTGTGTTGATCGGTTGAGGGTTGAAAGATCGGCTGGTCGGGGAAACCCCGATGATGGGATTGGCGACGGACCCCACTAGAGATACCGTGGTTGGGCTACCAATCCCGCTATGCGCGACGGACAAGGCCGCCCCTTTGCTACCAATGCTGGTCGGCGTGAACGTCACGCTCACCGTACAACTCTGACTCGGCAGAAGCGTGTTGCCACAGGTCGTCGTTCTCGAGAAGTGCGTGGAGTCGGTTCCCGTCACGCTGATGGCGCTAGACGGACCGTTTGTGAGCTCGAGGGTTTCGGTGCCCGGATTGCTGATGGTGACGGTCTGCGCCGCACTGGTCGTATTGATGAGTTGCTCGGAGTACGACAGACTTTGGGGCGACACGCTGATCGACCCGGCCGCTCCGGCGCCGCTGAGAGTTACGGTGGTCGGACTGCCGATACCACTATGCGAAATCGCCAAGCTGGCCGTTTTTCCTCCGGTGGCACTTGGCGAAAAAGTCACGCTGATTGTGCAGCTGACATTTGGCGCCAGTGCGGTAGAGCAATTATTTGTCTGCGCGAACTGCGTGCTGTCTGATCCCGTCACCGAGACGCTGCTCACCGTGAGGTTCGCTGTGCCCGTGTTGGTGATCGTCACCGCCTGTGATCCACTGCTGGTGTTCACCGTCTGATTTGCAAACGTCACCCTGGAAGGCGCGATAGAGATACCGGGAGCCGTTCCTGTGCCGTTGATCGCCACGGACGTCGGGCTGCCCGCGGCGTTGTGCGTAATGGTCAGGCTCGCCGCTCTATCCCCCGTCCCGGTCGGGCTGAATGTGAGGCTGATCGTGCAGGTGGCATTCGGCGCCAGCGCAGCAGAGCAAGTGTTTGTTTGGGCGAACTGAGCCGTGTCCGAGACGCTAACGCCCGTCACCAACAGATTCGCCGTGCCCGTGTTGGTGATCGTGATCGAGCGCGCAGCGCTTGTCGTATTGACGAGTTGATCGGCGAACGTCACCGAGGACGGCGAGACTACTATGCTCGGTGCGACACCCGTACCGCTCAGCGCAATACTGCTGGGGCTCCCCGTACCGTTATGCGTGATAGAGAGACTCGCAGACTTCGCACCGGTGCTCGCTGGCGTGAACGTCATATTGATCGTGCAGGTGGCGTTCGGTGCGAGGGCGGCACTGCAGGTGTTGCTCTGCGCAAACTGCGCGGCGTGATCACCGGTCACCGACACGCCAGCAATCGTTAGCTCCGCGGTCCCGCTGTTGGTAATCGTCACGGTCTGCGCACTGCTCGCGGTGTTGATCAGCTGATTGCCGAACGACAGGGTCGAGGGTGAGACGCTGATGCCCGGCGCTGTCCCCGTGCCGCTCAGCGCAACGCTCGTCGGGCTACCCGCACCGTTGTGCGTGATCGAGAGACTGGCAGACTTCGCACCGGTGCTCGCTGGCGTGAACGTCACACTGATCGTGCAGGTGGCGCTCGGTGCCAGGGCGGCGCTGCAGGTGTTGCTCTGCGCAAACTGCGCGCTGTCCGTTCCCGTCACCGACACGCCGCTCACCGCGAGGTTCGCCGTCCCGGTGTTCGTGATCGTCACCGTCTGCGCACTGCTCGTCGTGTTGATCAGCTGATTGCCGTACGTCAGGTTCGACACGCTCGCAGCGAGAGTCGGCACTCCGTCACCCTCACCCGACAGCGCAATGGTGCTTGTCTCTCCCGAAGCGTCATGCTCAATCGAAAGCGTCGCCACCCTGACCCCACTCGATACGGGCGTGAAGCGCACGTTGATGCTGCAGCTTGACCCGACAGCAATCGAGCTCCCGCAATCATTGACTTGCGAAAACTGAGGCCCTCCCGCCCCCGATACACTGACCCGACGGATATTGAGCGCTCCACTACCGGTGTTACTGACCGTGATGGACCGAGGCGCACTAGTGATACCAATAGGCTGCACACCAAACTCGATACTCGTCGGCCCGACCCGGATGAACGGCGCCACTCCTCGCCCGTCCAATAAAATGACAGTCGAACCGCCGCTCGCGTTGTGCTCGATCGTCAACATTGCCGTTTTTGCCCCAGGGCTCGTCGGCAGAAAACCGACACGCAAGACGCAGCTACTGCCACGCAAAACCGTGCCGCCGCAATCTGATGACACTGAGAAATCACCGCGATCATTTCCTGCCAACGAGACACGAGCGATTGATAAAGCAGTCGCGCCCGTGTTGCGTACCGTTATGGACTGCTCGACGGCTGCCATACCTATTCGCTGCTCAAGGAAGGCAACACTCGTCCTCGACACCTCGACAATCGGTTCGCCGACTCCACTCCCGCTCAGCTCGACCCGGTTAGGGCTACCGAACCCGTTATGGGAAATCCGCAAATTTGCAGTTTGATTACCCTCGCGCGTGGGCTGAAACCTGACATTTATCGTGCACGATGAACCGGTTGTGAGACTCAAACAGTCCGATGACGTGGAAAACGCCTCCGCATCGCCCCCCTCTACCAAAATCCCTGAAATCGCGAGCTTTGCGACTCCCGAGTTACGCACAGTGATTGTTTGCAAGACTGCGTTCGAGTTGATCGTGCGCGATCCAAAATCAAGAGACCTTCGAGAAATCAAAAATACCGGCTCTGGCGCCGTGGGTCTCCCCTGAAAGTAGCCTTGAGTCAGATAGTGACGCGCGAGCGCCGTCTCAGCGTCATTCACCGACGATTTGCTATCCGTTTCAGCGATCGATCGCAAATCCGGGTTGAGCGATACATACGTCGCCGGATCAAACATGACCTCGCGCCGCTCAAAATAGCCTTGTCGCAAGAAATGCAGTACGGCGTTGATTTCATCGACAGCCACCGACTCGATCAAATCACCGTGGCTCGCGGAATAATTGAGCGGCTCGAAGGTGATTCCCCGACCCTCGTTGAATCCAAAGTTCGCGTAGTGTGCACGCGCCTTGGCGATATCCGTACCGATCGACTCGACGAGGTCGGGATAACTCGCGACATACTTCAGCACGTCGAGCTCTGAAAGCGCGGATGGCGTAGGTACCGCCCCCTCGACCGAAAGCGACAGCGTCGATCCGACCCCGGAGACCAAAACCCGCGCGGGACTTCCATCCGCGTCGTGCGCAACAGTCAGCGTTCCAGACTTGCTGCCCACGGCAATCGGCCGGAATGTCAGGAACACCGTGCAGGACGCCGCCGCACGGACTGCGCTGCAACCGTGAGCCACGCCAAATTGCCCAGAATCCCGACCATCCATCGATACCGAGCTGATGTTGAGAGTGCTTCCACCGACGTTGCGGACCAGCAATGTTTGCCGCGGACTCGTCTTGTTAAGTGGCTGCGCCCCGAAGCTCACCGAGCGTCGGCTCAGTTCTATCGCAGGGCCGGAATTGGCGGCGCGCTCTCCTGATAAATCCACTTCGGATGCTTGTAGCGCCGGCCACCATAGGACAAGGCTAATCAAACCAGACGCAATGCATCCACCGAACCCAACCCGGCGTCGGTATCTCTCAGATGGTTGATTTATCGATGAAAAAGCACGCATGGACCGCTGCCCCTCGGGCGTTTGAACGACGCCTCAAGGAGGGACTAGCAAGATCTATGCCGCCAAAAAATTGACGTGACTAAATAAGCAGCGCGGTAACCACCATCGTGATGATCGAGCCAAGGGTCGCCAACGCCATATCCTTTTGCGCGTCCCATTCGTCGCCCTGCGCTCCGATGTACGCGGCGCCCTGCCCGCCGCCTAAGAGCTCGGTCATCCACCACTCCAGTACCTCGAAAATCATGCTGCTGGCCATGATCGACGCAGGCGACAGCACGTAACTCCAGGCGCTGACGGGTCGGGCATATAACTCGAGAAGTTCGAACAGCGGATAGCCGACGAGAAGTCCGTAGGCGAAGTGCACGGCGCGGTCGTAGTGGTTGCGCGCCCAACCAAAGATTTTTGACAGGCGCACGCCAAGCACGGCATGCGTAGCTTCATCGTAGGGCACCCTGACATAGGTATAAAAGCCGCCGATGGTGTGTAGCACCAGGAAGCTCACGATGAGGGTGTAGGACAGGTTACTGAGTGGCGAGCTCGGGTAGGTCCATAGCAGCGTCACGACCGTGATGACCGTCAAGGAGTTTTCGGCGATCCAAACCTGACGATCGTGAGGACGAATCGCGAGGATCAACCAAAAAAACCCGAATGCGATCAACAACAGGTGCAGATAATCCATGCGAGCTGGACTCTCCGGCAGCGGTCTAGTGACGTTTGGAATGACCTTTCTTGGCAGCGCCGATCCGCTTGATCTCGAGCGGCCTACCGCGAACGATGATCCCCGACAGGTGCTTCAATATATGGTCAGGAATCTGCGCTGGCAAACGCACCAGCGTGTGGTCGTCGCGGATGTCGATATCGTTGATCTCGCTACCGTGCATGTCCCCTTCGTGCGCCAACGCACCGACAATATTGCCCGGCTGTACGCCATGTCGTCGCCCAACTTCAAGACGAAAGATCGCCTGCGGCCCCTCCGGTCGACGCGGCCGAGACGTTTTTTTGGCAAGTGACTCTCGACCATCTTGCAACTCGCCCTCATCGATCAGCTCGCGCGACTGTGCGTCGTGACCCTCCGCCGATCGCTTGGCAACGAACAGCGCCCGCCCAGACTTGGCGAGCGAGGCCAGTGCAGCCGCCACGTCGAACACATCAGCGCCGCTTTCACGCACGAACTCCTCGATAACAGCTCGATAGGGTGACAGGTCGTGCGACTGCAGCATTCCCGCCAACTCTTTCTTGAATTTCTCCGCCCTGCGCGCATTCACTTCCTGCACGGTCGGCAACGCCATTGGCTCTATGGGCTGACGAGTAGCGCGCTCGATGATGCGCAGCATGTTGCGCTCGCGCGCCGCGATGAAAAGAATCGCTTCACCAGAACGCCCCGCCCGACCGGTGCGGCCAATTCGATGAACATAGGATTCGCTGTCGTACGGCACATCGTAGTTGACGACATGTGTAATTCGCTCGACGTCGAGCCCACGTGCCGCCACGTCGGTTGCGACAACGATATCGACCTTGCCGCTCTTCAGCGCTGCGATGGTACGTTCACGCTGTGCCTGCAAAATATCGCCGTTCAGTGCCGCCGCCGCGAATCCGCGGGCTTCAAGCTTCTCTACCAGTTTTACTGTCGACTGTTTGGTCCGCGCGAAGACCAGCATCGCATCGAAGGTCTCGACCTCGAGAAGACGCGTCAACGCATCGAGCTTGTGGATACCTGAGACGAGCCAGTAACGCTGCCGAATGTTGGCAGCAGTGGCGGTTTTTGATTTGACCGTGATCTCGCGCGGGTCCCGCAAATGTTTTTGCGCGATACGCCGAATCTGCGTGGGCAAGGTCGCCGAAAACAAGACCACCTGTCGCTCAGGGGGCACGAGTCCGAGAATATGATCGATCGCATCGACGAACC
>SXGQ01649115.1_pt1 | contig 14079 bp, 33 predicted proteins | sample 3178371 | NCBI WGS metagenome assembly SXGQ01 (sample SAMN11356859, study PRJNA531348) | freshwater metagenome | isolation source: freshwater sample F1-20 | place: China: Fuxian Lake, Yuxi | collected 2017-12-25
AAATTTTTGGCTTCTGGAACAATTTTTTCGTGCAAATAGTCTCCTACAACACGCTTGAGAAGGGCTATTTCTTTATCGGTCAATAATACGTTTTTATACATTTTCCCCAGATATTATTAGTATTAGCATCCATAGACATAGTAGTAGTTATACCACAGACTAGTGGAGTTGTCAATAGATGTTATCGGCCATTGACTATATTCTTCTTTAGTCCTTTTTCCACCACCGCATTTTAAAATAAGGAGAAAATTTGAAAATACGGCCAATTATAGCCATAAAATATCCCAAAACCCATAAAAACAAGGGGTTTTTGATGCAGAAAAGAAGTAATATTAGGTATTTTATACTAATTTACTTAATAAAACAATAAGAAATGACACAAGTTATCATGAATCTTGTGACAAGCATCGAAGAAATAGTAAAAAAACCTACTAAAAAGAAACTTTTAAGATCATTTTGGGTTTTTTCACTCATCTTTATACTCCAGTAAGTTGGGGGACTGTTCACTATTTATATACCCCAAATTTGATATTTTCCCTTCTGTTGATATGTTTTTTATCCCTATCTCTATCAACGCATTTTCTGTATCAATAGTTGATATAAGGGTGTTTATTCTGTTACAGATATGTTCACAACTAATAGGTTTGGATAGGGTAAAATAAATATAATTAGTCATATCACACTGACTATCTCCAATAACGACAATCTTAATAGTTTAGCAGAAACAAGGGTCCAGAATCATATTATACTATCACCATGGTTAGCCCCCATGATACCTTATAGTATATGGGGCGAGGGGGATGGTAAACTGATGGACTATTAATAAACTCTTATAACACACTGACTATCGCCAAATTCGACAACCCTAATATATTGGGTGATACAGTCAAACCTTAGTGTCGTAAGATGGTGTTTGATCAATAATTTGAATACCATCTTTATTAACTATAGCAAAGCAACTATAATCTATTTTTCTATAGACTAGATCATCCCTCTCATGCTCTGCATAAACATTGATTCTATATCTATCATTCCACAAATTAATGGCTTTACACATAACGGTATTTTTGGGCTTTTCTATCATTTGGAACAGTTTGTCACAAATAATATCTTGAGTAAATGTATCTTTCATAATAAGCCTTTCATTAAATTTGATTAGTTGACAAACTAGAGTTTACCTATTATTAGTTATACAGGACGGGAGATATACTATGTATTCTATAATTAATATACCCTATTTCCCTCCGGCATTTCGTTATTCATCCACTTGACATTGATCGGTTTCCCCTTATAATAAATTTGTATTCTGCATCATTTAGCCCATGATTCAGAAAATTAATCAAGATAGCATAACATTAGAATAGATAAAATTACCAATATCATATACAGAGAACCTCCGTTGTTTGGGTTGTATGTAGTATACCATACGTTGTAACTAGTTGCAAAGCGTTGAGAATACTAGAAGCAGATACCATACCTACTCTACAAATTCTACTCCACCGGGAATATCCAATATAGACAGATCAATCAAAACAACAATTTTATTGATGTAAGATAGTCCATATCTTCCAGCAAAATAGCCAGTATAAATACCACAAACTAATATGAAAGATAGATACATCATCTCATAAAGAATCTTTTGATATGATAGTTTCATTCTAGTTCCTGTATTACTACTATATTTTCGGGGCCAAAATCACCAAAAAACTCAGGATCGTTATATAGCATATCATTTAGATAATCACTAATACTTTCACGATCAGGTTGTACTGATGATGGAACCACCAACTCTATACTAACTTTAACTAGCCTATTCATATATTTCCTTTTTAATATTATTGTAGGTTTCCATAAATATTGGATTATTATTAATTAGCACCTTATTCCCCTCACCCTTAACTTCAGACAAATGTTCTATAATGGGGCTTTCATAATTGTTACAAATCCATGGAAGAGTTTTTTCTAAAATATCACTATCCATACTATGAAGAATATCATCAGCCATCTCACTATCATCAGATTCAATAACAAATTCGGTCCCATAAGAGACCACATAATTCATACGAACTAAATATTTGGGCATATCACCACCTATTACTAACTATAAGAGCAAAAATAACAAATACACATATATAAATTATTTCCTGCACCATTCCTCCTATTAACGCACTGACTATAATCATTCTTCGATCGGGAAAGTTTTGCTGGGACAGACCGCTCCCTAGGTCTATACATTATATCGGCAGTCTGCCGTTTAGTCTATAGTGTACTATTCGTTGAACATAGAATGTATTATTGATGCAATATAATAGTACTAGCCCCGCGGGGGGTAATAGGTAGACCACCCCCATTGCTGGGGATGGTTACCTATACCACACCACGAAATATGTCTATCAAATTGCGTTGGCAAAATCCATTGCAGTATTGAGAGCCTTGAGATTGTCAACCCCATTTTGGCCGAACCAGAGGGAATCAAGGCGATTGCTCACCGTGCGACCCTTAGTGTAGTTGAGATATTCGTTGAAACCGTTGTAGGCAGCCCACCACGTTCCACGAACCCCAACTGCACTCTGCTTCGGACCCTCCACAAGAGTAAGAATCTCGTCCATAATATTACGGGTGCGAGTCTTAATATCTCCATCCGCAGTCTTATCGATACCTAGCATCACCTTAACATACTGACGAATATCGGCCTGATTGAAATTCTTCGACGCGAGGAACCGATACTGTTCCGCAGTCGCCTCAAACTGTGCATTAATATTGTCCATAATATCACGCACGTTGTCCAGATTGTTCTTGCTAGAACGAGTATGACGAATCCGAATCAGCGAACTTTCTTTGCTGGTATGGGCAGCAGCAAGGGTATTCACGCAAACCACGCGAATCGGAGTGTACCCGACGCGAATGGACGTTGTACCGTCGTGGCTGTTAGACAGCAGGATGAACTTGCTCACCTCATCTCCCTTGACAATCTCGCAATTGTCACGGTTGAGTTGAGCCAGCACCCAAACCTTCTCGCCCTCACTGAGCGAACCGGCAGTGTGCAGTTGACACTCCCCAGCGTCGAGAAACGGCTGAAACCAATCGAACGCATCTTGATTCTGAAGCGGCGTATAACGCGGCCCAACAACCCCCAGAACACGGTTGTCGGTCTTGCGGAAAGTCGCCTTGGCATTGACTTCCTCGCCTTCAGCCGTAAACAGCGGCTTAGTACCAACCTCCCAATCCAGACCAGCAGCCACAATAGCCTCGCTAATAGATGGATTCTCATCCAACTGAGTACCCTCACCGTGCCAAGGGGTAGCACCAACGAACATCATCTTTTCAACCATGGCGGGCATAATCAACTCCTTCGTGTTATCGTTCTTCGTTCAACTTCACTGATTCTACACTCTGTTATCGGCGTTGTCAAGCGAAAAGTTGAGAAAAATCCCGCGGGGGGTTTACACATTTAAATATGGTGCTTTTAAATCACGCAAACATAATTGAGGATTATTTTTATATGAACATTCATCTTTCATATATGAATAAATACCTACACATTTAGATCTGGGTATCTCCTTATGAATACTTGTAATAATATATTTAATAGTATTACCAGAGCAGATTAAATCATCAATAATAATATACTGTTTTGTACTTGGTCCCTCAACTATAAAATCACTATAGCAATTACTATCTTTACGAACAACAATAATATTCTTCTTTAATAACTCTGCTATTTGTGGTACTACTAACATCCCACTAGTACCGCAACAAGCAATAGCGTCGTACCAGAAGTCTACCTTAGATAGTTTAGTATAGGCATTTATAATAACCTTATTCCTATACTTATGATTCAAAACTCTGCAAGTATGACTCGCCCCTTGGATAATACTACCGTCTTCATTACGACGAAAATCATCAAGTTCTTGTTGCAGAATATTCATAAAGAGTGGCGGTCCGATTCGAACGGACTAGAAAGGAAAGAAAGAGATAAAGAATATACGTCCCACCGTATTGCGCCACTACGAAAAGAGAAAGTTACTCGTCTGTTATTTCATTTGTAATATTATGATAGTAATTTTCCCAAGCATTTAAACCATCATCTTCAAGATAATCTTCATCTTCTGGATACTCATCATTAATATCATAAGCATCGTTGGCAAAAGCATCATAATCATAATCATAATCATCTTCGTAGTAATTCATTTCTCTTCTCCTTTGGAATTATTCTACACCAACCAACAACACTTGTCAAGTGGGACCCCTGGGATTCGAACCCAGAATCTACGGTTTAAAAGACCGTTGCATTAACCGTTTTGCTAGAGTCCCAACAGTAACTCAAACGTCAGCCTCCGAATAGGGCGAGTAGGAGTCGAACCTACCTATGAACACCTTATAAGAGTGTCGGATGCTACCGGCTTACCTTCCGCCCCATGAGTTGTATTCTACCTTATGGTATCGACTTGTCAACCTTTCAAACTTTAGTTTTAACTGCCCCGGTAGGACTCGAACCTACAACCACTCCGTTAACAGCGGAACGCTCGACCATTGAGCTACAGGGCAATAATTCCGGGGCTAGGATTCGAACCCAGACAAAGAGAACCAAAATCTCTAGTGCTACCGTTACACTACCCCGGATCCTACGGTGGCAATCTTACTATTATACTCAATAGTCGTAGTCTTCGCAAGCCCTTCTCTTTTCAGCGGATCGGGTACGCAATCGCTTGGGACGATTGTCCATAACCGTATCCCGATGCTCCTTGTGTCCCGTAGGTACTTCCCACGGTTGCTTGACCTTGATTTTGATTATGTTGCGTCGTGGTCGAGTATCGTCGTTGTTGTGGAGCGTAATCATGCCATTGTCCATTTTCGTGTAAGTAGAAAACTTTGTCAATATTAGGATCGTAAGCCATTAAACAGTATTGTACTGGATAAACTTGTTTTGTCAATACTTGTTTTTGTGGCAAACTGGGCAGTTTTATTTCACCCTTTTGGTAATCTTTTACACCATTCCATAAGAATCCAATAATGGCTACCGCCACACCAATCCATTGAATCATAAGATTAATCCCCTGTTTTGAAGTCATACTCTATTATCGACCATTGGAGATCAAAACTTTAGTAGCCCCAGGAGGAATCGAACCTCCGACTAGACTTTAGAAGAGTCCTGTTATATCCACTTAACTATGGGGCCGTAAAAGCCGATAGCCGCTTGGGCGTCCCCAAACGGTTTTATCGGTTGATGGTCTGAGCCACTTTACCATCCTATTATATACTAGTAGCAGGCTCGTTCCCGGAAACCACTCCGGTTATTAGTTGGTTAGACTCTACTAGGCCGGGTACTGCCCGACATCATTACGCGGGAGTTATCCCGCCGCACTATGCCTAAAATCTCTTTATACTGGCATAGTCCAGTTTGTCGATTCAGGCAACAACCTCCGTAGCCTTAGCCTTCTTACTAGCCTTGTGACCGTCGCCAGCCTGCTTGACAGTCACACCGAACAGTCTAGCACGAGCAACCTTAGCACCCTGCTCGCTATACTCCTTGATACCATGACCCTTGACATGAACCGGAGTACCATCGGGCAGACCGTCAACAACAGCCTGCCTCATCGTATCCTCAATCACCTCGGCATCGAGAGTATCAGCAAAAACCGTGCAAAGAAAATTATAAGCCTTCATAGTAAATCTCCAAGTAGTAAAGTAAACCAAACTGTAACCAACATAACCAGTATACACAACTGATTACCGCTTGTCAAGTCTGCCATGAAGGTTTCTTGTGTTGGTATCGTGGCAGCCACTTACGTTGCGTTTCTATCATTCTATCATTGGTATCGGCTATGTCAAGTAGTGATCTTTAGAAAAATCTTCGGTGTCATATTGGCAGGCACCCCGCGGGGGGTTATTTATAATTGGACCATTTTAGGCTCAAGGCTTTAGGTCAAGAATTGGTTGTCCAACACGAACAACCGTACTTACCCAGTTCGTCGCACAGTTTGTGTGCAACTTCGGGATCGAGCGGCTTAGTGTAGATTGTTTTGGTGTGATATTGAACCTCTTCAATCCAATCCTTCGCCTCTTTCAGTCCCCAACCAGTAGCCAGACGAAGGCTCTTGATAGCAGGAATTTTATCGTTCCAAAACTGACCATTGTATACAACACCATTACAACCTACCAGCAACTTCTCATTACCAGTAGCCACTTCCAGAGCCTTGATGATCCTCTCGTAAAGATCGCCAGAGCAACTGGGATTACTAGCAACACTCAACATCTCACGAATCGTCATGGCAACATTAATCATGTTCTTTCCTCTAAAACGTAAACTTGTTTTTCTTGAGTAATTAGAGAAGCATACTCGGAATCATCCCAAACAAACTCTCCACAATCACTTTCACGACGCCAATGAATGTCTCGAATTGGATTATAATACAGTTTCTCAAGATTGTCAATACCAATCTCATTATTTATGATAACTGTATCACACCTTACCCAACCAGCAACATCCTTCTTACCAGCCTTATGTACCTTTTTTGCCTTATTTACTTTATTTATCAGTTTGCATCCAACCATCTCAATCTGATAATAAAAAGGATCGTAATAAAACTCTTGCAATTTCTTCCTGCCACACATGGCTTTTACTTGCCAGTGCATATAGTTTTCACCACGACCAAGGTGAAATCTTACTTCATAGTGTGTTCGTTTCATGCCTACAGTATACTTTATAATTTTTGTTTGTCAAGTACTAACCAAACATCTTATCAAAACACGACCCACAAGTCTGGCTAATAATTAATTCTCTTTCATCAGCACTTAAATATGGGAAAGCATCTTGAACCAACGTCCCATTATGATATTTGACAATATCAGCACTATTAATCATAAGATTATGGGTAATCCCACAAGTCTTACAATTAATATTAATCATCACATCTCTATCACCAAAAGCAACCATAAAGTTCTCCTGTCTGCACAATATACCTTATCGGCCAACTTTTGTCAAGAGATGACATTTTTGGCTGACTATCGCCATCACCGCAAATCCGAAGGATTAGATAAGACAAACAGTGGGGTTACGCCATACTCGACCTGCATTTAACCGTGGCTTTTTTGATATCATTGTGCCAGCGGCCCGCATCTGTTTGCTAGTAGGAGCGGTGGGACTCGAACCCACACTTGAAGGATTTTAAGTCCTTTGACTCTGCCGTTGGTCTACGCTCCCATGCTTTGATGATACCATCATATCGTCTATTGTCAATAGGTATCTTTAGAGAAAAACCCGCGGGGGGTGGGGTTTCATGTCAATCATTTGCGATATACCACCAATGGCAACGTTGGCAAAAGTTCCAGATTATTCCATACTCACGATCATATGTATATGCCAGTACATCACATGCCCCACATGGACAAATATCACTAAGAGTTTTAATCGTACAACCCCTTTACATATTCTGTTGGAATAATTGGACACCAACTCTTGGCTCGCTCCTCATCATATGGAAGCCAGAATGGAGCATCACAAGCATCAACGAACCCAAAATCCACATTCTTGAATGTGTGTGGACACAGTTCTATAGGATTAGGACTGTCAGCATAAAGCGTTCGTTCTTCATAGTTATAATGCCCAATACCTATACCGATATGAGGGCCAAAGTAGTAAATCTTCTCACCATTCTTAGGCGGATTCTTATGAGAGTTATTCCATTCCATTATTTTTCCCTCGTAACAATCAAGCAAGGAGTACCAATATCACCATCAGTAAACTTTACACACTCATGAGGCCCGTAATACCAAGCATCATTCTTAGAGAAGTTAAATATAATCTCCTCAGTTTTCAGCCCACTATCATTATAGCCGCCCTCATAACCCGGAACCAACACTCTCATATCGCCGGGATAAGTCCTCAACTGCTCAATAAGTTCGTTAACGGTCATTTGTTTTTCCTTTTGATACTTTTCAAGTATATGGGAGACTTTTGATATGGCTTAGTCACAATCTCTATTTCACGAATATCAACCGGTCTACCATAAAACTCAGCATCATTATAATATGATCGTGCAATCTTTTCAGTCTTACAAATCATCTCAATAGATTCATGGATGCTAGCAGCCCCATACTCACAAACGATAGCATACGCTTTCATTATATCCTCATAGCCATATCGGACCAAACCTCAATCAAATCTTTAGCAGTTATACCATGCTCTTCTGCCAAAGTCAATGCCTCATCTCGATTGTGTTTGTTCACAACCAACATAGCATTTTTCAAAACTTTCAGAATCTTAACTATTGCTTCTTCTTTAGTCATAATCTTTCCTTGAGTTGTAACCAGCGAATCTTTTACGCCCCGATTCTATTACCCAACAGTCTACCCTGTTACGGAACTGCGGAAACCGCCCACGGAAATCCTCCCTGCAAAGTGATAGTCTGCTAGCAACAGTCACTTTGGTCTGGCTCTTGGGAGCGGTTACTGGTTGTATTGTATCCGGCTGTTGTTTCAGTGATTCTACCCGATGAAAGATAGAACGCAAGCGTAATGTTGCGGTGTTATTTCACTCCATTACCCGATGAAGGATAATGCCGGATTGTGTTGGTCGTGGTGAGGACGCTATCCCCCATAGATTGGCACTACTATCCAACGTATAAGCCCGTTGGCAACCCCACCCCGCATGACGGACAGTAGGTTTATCGTAATGGCTTATCCCAATCTAGTCCCGAGCATGGACCCACGAAGTTTGTAAAAGTGTGGCTTGGCTAAATAAGCACTCTCACCATTAGGGTTGCGTTTTATGAGTTGGCTATTTTTATCGACGTTTATCCAACTCGCCATCACTTTTGTTTTGTCTTACTCTTGTATTCTACACTCTCTTATCGGCTTGTCAAGTCTGATCAACGTGTTCTAGGCAACGCTCAACATAAAGTCTGGTTCCATACTTAGCATGGGCGGATCGAATAGCATCCCATTCGCTAACCGACTTTACATAACCAACCAAACGATTATTTTTCCAAACGGCCCAAGTATAAACCATAACCATCTCCTTTAGCATCATTCTACTACCTAGTATCGGCATTGTCAAGAGGGTATCTTTAGAAAATCCCGCGGGGGGTAGGCTATATTTGTTCCCACCCTTCTTCTGTTATTATTTCGTCTGTTGGTATAACAAAGGTGTCAGGAGTAGCAGTAACATAATTGCGATAACCACGTTCGTCAACATAAAAATATTCATCCAATATATCATGCTCATTAGCCTCCCATAGAATAGTTTTACAAGCGTCTAGTTGATTTTTGTTTGTGCTATAAATTAGTTCTAGTGTTCCACTACTAATGTAGTATTTAGCCATTATTATACTCCGTATGTCGATAAAACATATCTACTCCACACTCAGCACAGACTGGAGTTCCAATATCCTCATACTCTGGTGGATATACATTTACTTCATCCTCACAATCTGGACACTCCCAAACCTGTCTACTTTTCTTATCATCAATCATAATCCACATGTTATAAATCCTTAGTGTGATGGAAACAGTACGTTAGCCAAACCACGAACGCACAAGTCACAGTGTACGCTATTCTTTGTTTGTGTGCAAGTCACAACACCACGACCACGACGGATTTCCGGGCAAGTGATAAACTTTTCACCTTCCAATACAACCAGTTTCGGCAAAGATGCTCGCCACGCTGCGGCCTTAGCCTTGCCACGCGGACGCTTAGGTGCAATCTTAGTATCACTATCACACCATGCGAACAGTTTGAAACCAGCAGCCTTAGCCTGTCGCATATCTTCGCCGTCATGGATACTAGCATACATATTTATATACTTACCAAGTTCGGTAGACAAACGACTATCATAAATATGGGTATAAGCCCACATGGTCGGCAGACTACCGCCACTAGCAAGAATACTCTCACACGCCCACAGTACGTTGTCCACATACTCGGTATCGAGACTACCATCCTTGAAAAAGTCGCCGCGTTCATGCCAGCGGACATCTTTGTTCTTCTTGACCGCATCCACAAGCATAGAGCGGATACGATTCTTTTCTGTGATAAGATTTTGCATACCAGCAGGACGAACGCCGGGATAGATATTCTCTAAATCCTCGGCATAGCATCCGTTGCCAAGAAAGTCACAATCGGGTGGGCAAGTATCACCAACCGGACGACTCACAACGATACAGTTTTCCTTACCCAATTTATCGTTACCATTTGCCGTTTTCATCGTTTCCTCCTGTATACTGCTATTCTACACTCTATATCGGCACAGTCAACAGGAAAACTTTCGACAAAATAAATATTTTCATACCCCTCATAATAGGGGTTGACACGCGCTGGCTGTTAACATATAATTTAATCGCCTAGTTTAGGCGATACACCCCCGCGGGGTTTACCGTTGCGAACTGCGATATTACAATCCGCAACGGTATTCCGCACTAGCGATAGGGAGTTACGCTACTGCCCAGCCTAACAGGGGCTTTCGGCAATTTTTGACACGTTCACAGTAAAACTGTCGGATATTACCATCGGCAGTCTGACAAGTTACAAGATGATTGGTACGTTTGAATGCAGAATCATACCGACGATAGCGACTACGAGCATTCATAGTAGCAATGGTACGATCATCCAAGTGTACCACTGGCTCAATAACCTTGGCAAGCACACGCTTACTATCTCCAGTCACCGGCTGCAGATATTCAAAGTTGAATACTTGACCAACCTTAGCATCACACAGACTAGCACGATATCCACCATATACAGAATAATAACCGAATGCTACTAATCCACACAAAATAACAGTAGCAGTAGTAATAATAATCGCGTTTTCCATTCTAAAACCTTTCTGTTTGAAACTCTAAATCTATAACCATTCTACCATGAGGCTAACCCAGTGTCAACCCCCCACCACCAACATTTTATCTTCGAACGGAGTACCATCATTCAGAAACCATTCAAAGTTTTTTTGATATACCCTCACCGGACTATACTTGTTGATACGATCCTTTGTGGTGTGTGTTCGCCATCCGCCACTGTTCAACTGTACAAGACCATTGGTGAAAAATCGCACTACCTTAGTACCATGCAACTCGATTGCAACCGTACCATCATGCTCAATATAAGCGTAGGTATTGTTGCCGATCTTTCTCGATCCACGATTACGCTTCCCCAAAACCATCTTCGTTGCTTCGGCGTGATTCATCTCTTTTCTCCCTTGTGATACCCTAAGTCTACATCTATTATCGGTCTGTGTCAAGCTAAATCTTTAGAAAAATCTTTGGCACAATATTTGCACAAACCCCCCGCGGGTTTTACCTCCAATTCGTAATAAGCACTTGGTAAATAAGCGATTATGCGTCATCGATCATAACAGCCATAAAACTAATAAATATGGCCGCAACGATTAAGAAAGCATTAAAACTAAGCATTATTGTAATCAACCCCATCCCTTTACTCGTTCTCTTGGTTGTTCTCGTGGATAAAAAACATTGGTGCAGTATGATAGCACAGTAAAATACCAACAATGTATCCGATTACAACACTAATAAAATCAATTTCAAACATCCGTGTTCTCCTATGATTAGAGTCAATCCCCGTACCCAACCCAAAAATCTTCACCCTTATCATTCTTCATTAAAATAAAACCACTACTTTTCATCTTATCATATTGTCTCATAAAAGACCAAATCCCAAGAATGGTTTCCACGATCCTAAGATAAGCCCCCTTAACCCACACAAACGGATAACTAATAATCTTCATAAGATTCCTCGCGGTTGAATCTCGGTGGTCAAACGTTTACCATGAAATATAGTGGGTCTATATATTTGTGGATAACGCTCGACATAAGCCTTATTAACCCACCTATTTTCATCCCTTACAGTATCATATACATAAATATAACATTCAGGTAGCATCTTCAATCCTCATGTAAGAATATGACTCAATATCGTACCCCACAACACCCTCTAAGGTTCCAGAAATTGCCGCCAAATGTTCCTGTCGATCAAGAGCATCCTTCATATCAGCCCCATGAACACGAACAATATATTCATCCTGCAAAAATGAACCATTTTCCAGAGTAATACCATAGCACTTATATGATACCATCAATAATCCTCCCCATAGTAATCGTGGAAAGCGTCGATATCGTCACCGTAGTGGCCGTAATCCTCGTCGGTTCCCCAACCGGCAGAAGTCATAGCACTATCATGGTCACCATCCATGCTATCATCATAAGAATCATAATGCGAATCGTCCGTAATCTCATTGTAATATTCCACGACCTGTTCATGGAAATCGTTGTAATCGTCGTAGTTCATATCATCCTCATAAGAGTTATCGGGATCGTAGCAGGGATCGGGGTGACTCATGTTATATATCCTTTCAGTTAGCATACTCGTTGGGAACAAACTCATCAACAACACCAATGATATCGGCCCAATCCCAAAAGTCAACCTCAACATTGGGATCATCAATCGGCTCGACCAGTCCCTCATCTCGCATCGTTGCCAGAATCCCGTTGATCTCTTCGAAGCCGTGAAGCATTTTCGAATCTCCGTGGGGTGATGCTGTGATTCTACAGGTAGTATCGGCAATTGCAAGAGGCAAAAAAGAGCAAAAATGGAAAAATTTTTGGCACGGAATTTGCAGGCGCCCCCCACGGGTTCGACCCCCTAGATAGTGGGGTATCCCAGTGGGCCAGATAGGCTGAGACATTTGTGTTTATATAGTAAGGTTTTAGATTAGTAATCATTTTCACTTCCTAAGAATTGCACCATTAGACTTAGCATACCGATACATAGCCTTTTCGTCAGCCACAAATCGACGCACACCGTCAAGAGTATCGAAACTCCAATGGTATTCTAATACCCTTGACCGTACCATCCATCGACCATCGAAGTGGCCCGTATCCTTCAGGTCATATTGTAGGCTGTTCAGCATCTTTTCTAACTGCTTGCGATTCATTTTCTTTCCTTCCTTTTCCATCATTCTACATTACTTATCGTTTTTTGCAAGAAAAAAATTAGAAAATCACTCTTCGATCACAATTGGAACGAGGTGTTTCATCCTGCAACAAAAAATGGAATGTAAATAAACAAGTAAACAGCCCAAAAAACCAGAAAGCCTTGAATACCCAACCCAAGCACCATACCGTAGGCGTCTACGTTATCGGGGTGTTCACCAAACAGATTGTGACAAATCCAGTTTTTCATTTTTGTTCTCTCTTTCTTTCCGCTAAGTCTACCAAAAAAATCCGCTGTCGCAACCCCCATGATGGGGGACGATTATTCTTCGATCACAATTGGAACAAGGCTAATCTTTTCCCTTTCGGGAAACTTTTCGACTGGCAAGAAATCCAACGGATCACGACCATTCGACCACACCGTACCACGATATTCACCGTTGTACCACACTGACCACTTATTCGTCCGAACTTGACGATGCTTGTAATTACGCTTTGCAACCATCTGCCTTTTCATTTTCTTTCTCTCTTTTCTTTCTAGCCGTTATATCGACAGTCTATACGAAAAACTTTACTTGTCAATCCCCCCTACTAGGGGGACTATCCGTCCACCCATTCGTAAAGATGCGACGTATGCTCTAGAGTATGACATTCTTTGCAGATACAATCACACTTTTCCAATTCCGCAATCATACGCTCGACACTAACTCCCATCTTGACCCCCTCGTTAGGGTGGAAAGACTTTGTGGACGGGTCACGATGGTGGAAGTCTAGACACGCAGGGTGCATAGACTGTCCGGACTTACCACACTTGACGCAGCCGGCTTGACGGGCTTCGTGCATGATCGACACGAGTCGCTCTTTTTGGGGGGTGGATCGTTTGCTTTTTCGGACCCATGGCATGATCGTATCCTCGCGGGGTAAGTTTTCTGCCGTTATGCTACTGAGTCTACCATAGGATATCGGCTTGTCAAACGGAAAAATCGAGCGAAAAAAAGTTTTTTTGGCGGTTTTTTGGCACGAGGTTTGCTACTAGCAAAAACTGTGCCAAAGTTCGCGAAATGATATTGAGACTCAATCTCAAAACGCAAATGGTTGGTTTGGGTGAAACGTGTCAACCCCCACCATGGGTGGGTA
>SXGQ01046744.1_pt1 | contig 14077 bp, 14 predicted proteins | sample 3178371 | NCBI WGS metagenome assembly SXGQ01 (sample SAMN11356859, study PRJNA531348) | freshwater metagenome | isolation source: freshwater sample F1-20 | place: China: Fuxian Lake, Yuxi | collected 2017-12-25
AGGTATAACAACGCCTGCTGTAACACCTGTAGTCGTAGCTATTTGACTAGTAGAAGCAGACGTACCAGTTGCAGTAAATGATGGTTTTTTATCAACTGCACGTTTTGTTTGTGAAGTTAATCCACCAGTTTTTAATGGTGCACGATTACTAATTTTTGGTGCTTTTAACATAAATTAATCTAAATTATTTATTAAAATGTAATTAGAAGCTTCTGAAGCCCCCGAAGAATAATCTTGATATATCGGATTTAATATAAATCTTACGTTTCCAAGATCATGATTTGTAAGTTCATGGATAAAATCTAAATTGTCATTAAAACAATGTGATTTTCCAATAATGCTCTTAACTCCATTAATTTCTTTCATTAAGATAAAATGATCTACTAATGTAGTTTCACCAGACAAGCTCCAGCTCAAAATTAATCTTTTCTTATCTAAAAAGCTAACAATAAAGTTTTGTATTTTTGGTAAAATTCGAGGGGTTATTACGTCGACTTCGATAGATGTCCCAGTAGATCCATACAACATATCATCCTTTGGGTTCTTATCTAAGAAACGCTTAGTTATGACTGATCCTTTAATTAAAGTTAATGGATGATGATGCTTTCTAGGATTAATCTTATACATTTTCCTAGTTTCTTGATCTCTTAATTCTACATTTTCGTTAATAACGTCATAGGGGTTTCTTACCAACGGATAAATCACGTATTTATATCGATCGCCTTGAATTAACTGCTGCGCGGAAACTTGAGACGATCGTAAAGAATCAATAAACGTTTCACCGTTTGCTATAATTCCTAGATTATCTACATGTCCTCTATCTAAATTGTACCTGATAACGTTAAATGCAATAAGTTTATCAAATTCAGCAGGACGACTTAGCAACGTTGCTACTTCATAAGAAGAGTTTGTTTGAGACAATAACCCGTTAATCATTCCTATTTGATCAGGCAATAACGCTGCTTGAATGTTAAATTGAACATCTTTATCAACCGTTAATTGTGAAATTGTGGGATTAACGTCTCCAGAATAAGGAACGTATTCTAAAAATGAAGAGTAATTTGACATTACTTCAACGCCATTTTTAAAAATTAACTTTGTTGTAATTTCGTATACATGATAAGGAGTTAAATTATTAATCGTAATAGCGCTTGAATTATTAGAATTAAATGTTGCTACTTGATTAGACAAAGAAAAGTTTTTATTTTTATTCGTCGCGTCTCTATACAACAATTTTGCTGCAATTACTTCTGGCAATGAATTGTTTATGATTGAAACGCGAATACCTGTTTGAATCAACCTGGGTATAACGATCAATTTTGATGATAATTTTTTCCCTGGACTTTTAAAAACTACATCCTCAAATTCAGAAGAATTTTCAAAAGAAATTCTATAAATTGAATTTTCTCCTAATCTATGAGCATAAGTGTATTTTTGAAATTCTTGAAATGAAGTATTATCTACGTTAGAAACGTTTAATCTTTCATATGTAGATTTTAAATCTTCATCAATAAATTTTCTATAAATTCTTAAAGTTTTATTAGAACCATCAAAATTCTTTTTGTCTTTAGATTGCTTAACATATAATGATGTTTCTCGATCATTAAAAGATAAGCCTACAGATGGCGGAGAAGAATCAGAAAGTTGACCTATATAACGGCTTAAATTTATCGTCTTATCTACTTTGTCTAAAACAACGGTTTTTCTAATACCATTTTGAGTAAATGTCGTTTTTAAAAGTTCAAAACTAACATTTAATGAAGTTGTGATATTCAAAAAATCATATATCGTTATCGGTGTGTTGATCGTTACTATTTCATCAAAAACTTGACCTAGCCTAGTTTCATATTGAACATTTCTATCGTCTTGTGAGGCATAAGAAGTATAGTGATTTGAAAGTTGATCTAAAGATAAATTTTTATTTATTCTATCGTCTTTTCTAAAGATTCCAGTCAAGCTAGAAAACGCAGTTACTGTCTTATTAGATAACAAAGAAACATTTGCTGGGGATATTGAATATTGTTTCAACAATTTTAATCTTGTTGACCGATCTTCTATCAACGTTGGATTTTCTAATTGCGTTGTCTTTAAAGGTTTTAAAAAATTACCAGTTAATTCGTTTGATTGTTTACTCCTAACAATTATCTTCGTTTTTTCTAGACCCTTGTTAGATACATCTTCACCATTTTTAACGATGTTAATGATATGATTATTAATCTTTGAAGTTATATCAGCTATTCTTGTAACAATGACATCATTTTGATTTTTTTTATTGATGTTTGATAGCTTTATTTTATGACTCAAAATATTATCGATGATAGAACCAGCTGATACTGTGCTGGTTCCTGAACGATCTTGAGGTACAATTTTTGGTTCAACTAAAGTAGAAGGTTTTTTTACTGTTATTAAAACAGAAAAAGCATTTTCTTTTAAAGCTTCTATTTGAGAAATTTTAAAAGAAAACTCAAACTTTGCTGCTTGTTGTTGATTAACGGATTTAACTTCAATTAATGTTGCAAAATTATCGTCAACATTTAATAGGCTGTTTAATCTTGTTGATCTTTTAATGTACACTTCTACCTCTTATTCAAATACTAAAGTGAACATTTTGACGAATGTTTGACTTCCGTTATTATCAACTAAAATTTTACCAACAAAGTATGCATGCCTAGAAGAACCTTGATATTGATAATTTCCATAATCAATAACATCTAATTTTTTTATTTCTGTACCATTAATTTCAAAAATTTGAGCAACAATATTATTCGATAAAGAAGTTGGTTCAAATTTAACTAGTTTTTTAAATCCACCGTATTGTAGATTTAATAAGTCTTTTTCCAAATTAATAGGTGTATACTCAACTTCTTTATGAAGATTTTCGTAATCTCCTATTTTATTTTGTAATATAACGTTAGGATTTGATCGATCAATCGTTTTGTCATCAATCTTATTAATTGGCGGCAAGTATTTAAAGTTTTTTACTCTACTTAAATTTTTGTCATTAAATAAAGAAGGCAGCTCTTCTAAACTTCTTGTTTCCTTATTTGAAGAAACAGGAGACTCATTCCCTAATCCAAAACTAATCGTAGATGGGCCAATTTCGAATCCATCATCTTCAAAGATATAATCTTTGCTTCCTAAAACTTGAAGATTTTTAAAATTGCTAATAGAAGAAGCTAATAAAGATTTTGCTGTCGACGCAAATTGAGATCCACTTAAATAATCAAAACTTATTGAAGAAGAGTAATTTACGTATATTTTACCTGAAGGAGCAGTATTAATTGCTAGCGAGTTTTTAAAAGGTTTTAACTTGCCAGAATCATCTGCTTCAAATGTTATTTGATCTTGAGGAAGATGACACTGTTCAAAATAAAGTCTAGTCGTTGCATCGGCAGATCCACTTACGACATCGGGATCATAAAACGTAGAACTGTCAGTAAAGCTTACATATTCTACACGCAGTTTGCCATCGGCCATTTGTCGTCGACCTTCTAAGGTGACGATGGTGTCCATTATTCTTGTTCTATTATCTAGGATCCCACTCATGGCAATATCAAATATGCATTTCTAAGAATATTCTACCCTTAGTTTTATAAAATCTTAGATGCTAGTGTTGCTAATGGGCTTCTTTCACCCTTTAACAATGTGACATGAGCAGCAATTGGAAATTCCTTAAACTTTTCAATTGCGTAAGTAAGACCGTTTGTATAAGCGTCGACATCAACGTTGTCGATCTGTTCAATGTCTCCGGTGAGAACTATCTTCGTTCCTTCACCTACTCTTGTCACGATAGTCTTTAGCTCGTGCATTGAAAGATTCTGAGCTTCATCAATGATGATATAGGCATTTGGAATCGACCTGCCTCTGATGAATGAAATTGCTTCAATCTCAATCAATCCTCTCTGCTGCATTAGCTCCAGATAAGGATCAGATGACATTAGATTATCTTTTGATTTACGACCTGGTTTCTTACCATTGATACCCAAAAGAAAATCTAGATTGTCTTTGACAGGTGCTATCCATGGTTCCATCTTTTCCTCCAAAGTGCCTGGAAGATAACCGATGTCCTTGCCTACAGGTTGAACTGGACGAGACACTATCAACTTTTGATACTTTGATTGTGCACCGATCGTATTCAACTGCTCCAAACCTGCAGCAATCGCTAACAATGTTTTTCCGCAACCTGCCTTACCTATCATCGACAACAGCTTGACATTCTCATCCATCAAAAGATCAAGAGAAAAATGTTGCTCCTTGTTCCTAGGTCGAAGACCAAAGACACTTTCTATCTTTGCCAACGACTTCAATGAACCATCTTCATATGCCCTAGACATCGCAGACTTTATTGTGTTACCTTGGTCATCAACCGTCTTAAGGATGACTATTTGGTTTGGAAAAACTTGCTCTTGGGTAACATTTTGTGTCTTGATCTCACCATTCCTATAGAATAAGTCAACAACGTCTTCAGTGGTGTGTATTAACTTAACTCCACGGTACAACTCATCAATGTCAGAAGAAACCCTCATGCTGAGGTAATCCTGACATTTCAGACCCATTGCATCACATTTTACTCGAATGTTAATGTCTTTGGAAACCAAGACGAGATTCTCGTCTTTATACGATAACATGAAACCGATGATCATGTTGTCAACACTGGAACTTACTGATAGTTCTTTCGGTAACAGTGTTGCAGGATCTTGAGGGGAAGGAACAATTTTAATAATTCCGCCACCACGAGTTTTTACTCCATCATGGAAACTACCACCAACTCGCATTGCATCTAATGCCCTGCTTACTTGTCTAGCATTTCTACCAACGTCATCATTTCTAGTCTTGTGCTTGTCCAGTTCTTCCAAAACTAAGATTGGAATCAACAGGTTGTTGTCTTCAAAACTGTTGATAGAGTCTGGGTCACTAAGTAAAACGTTTGTGTCTAGAACATAAGTCTTTGTCATGTTGTTATTTCTATATGAACAATGGTAATTTCATTACATAAATTATAAACTAATCCTTAAGATCTAACGAAATGAAATTACCCGTAATTAATAATACCAAATGTTTTGAAGCTCATTCTACCCATAAGGTTAACTGTCAAAAGAAAAGCTGTCGACATTACATCAATAATTCCGACAGCTTTAATTGTGTTGTTATCGCTTCTCAAAACGGGCCTTATACTCTTCAAAAAATTGGAAAAATCTACGGATTAACAAGAATGAGAATTTGCCAGATCGAAAAGAGTATCATTCAAAAAATAAAGAATTCAATTCTAATTTAATTTCAATTCTTTTTCTTTGACTTTTTCTTGGAAAAACCAAGAGTTGTTTCTGCAACTGAAGATACTTCAACTACAGTGTCTTCAGTTGAAACAGTTTCAGAAGCTAAAACTTCTTCAACTTTTGATTCTTCTGCAACTTCATTTATCGCTTCTTGTACCAAAGGTTGTTCTATCACAGGCTCTTCAACCTTATGTTCTTGAACAGGGTCAACATGGTGTTTGACTTGCTCCTGTCTAATCTCTAACACAATCTCTTGTTTACTGGCGAATAATACGTTCTTTGATTCTACGGCTTGTTTTTTCAAAACAAGCTTTCCTGTTTTATCAAGTTGTGTGTGAGAAGACGTCGGGTCTAGTTTACGTTCGTGAATATTTGCTAAAATTGCTCTTCTTGGTGCGGGCATTGTTACCTCATATGAAAATGGGATACATGATATATGTATCCCATCGTAAAAAAACGACCAATTTTAAGGATTTCAGTCCTTCTTCTTGGTCTTGTCAAAAGTAATTGTAAGCTTGACGAGCTCGCCGGCCTTGGCCTTCAACTCGCGGAGACCCTTACGAACTCGAACGCCAGCTGCTGCTGTGCCCTTTGCGTTCTTTGCAACATCATGCTCAAGTGCCTCGACGAGTGCCTTGAGATCTGCCCACTTAGCTAAAACTTCATTTTCAGACATGTTTTTATATCCTCCTCGTGAAAATATAGGTCTCACGATTCAGGAGTAAAATTATGTCACAATAAAATCTGGAGGAAACATATTTCGATTCATCTTATAGAAACGATCCCAATCACCATCCAAGATGTAAGATTCCGCATGATCACTTTCATTTCTAATGGATCTTCCTAACGATTGGATGACAGATTTAGCCGTCATATAAGGATACCAGAATCGATTCTTTTCCATTCTCTTTTTTACAACAAGGTCGCCAAGATAAGGAAATGGAACCTTGCAGATTATTTGAAATCTGCTGTTATCATCAAATAGATCTACGCCTTCCATCATAGAAGGACTCAGTAGAACTGTTGCATCTTTTGACTCAAGATGAAGCTTTAGCATCTGATCTCTGTTCGTAGAATCATGCATCAACAGTCTTGGCAATTCTAATGCATCATTGATGTATTTGGCCACCTTATAATTTGAACAGTGAATTATGCCTTTGTCTTTTGAATGTTTTTCTAAGAGCATCCTGACGGCCTCTGCCATGGCTGGTAGAGTGTTGTCTATGTTATTCTTAGACATAGACCCGACTGGAATGAAATGAATCGGTCTGTTTTCTACAGGAAACGGAGATTGAATGTTTAGATAAGCAGCTACAGATTGATCAATTCCAAGAGATTCAAAAAAGATGTCTTTATTGACTATCGTAGCAGACATCAATAAAACCCTACCACCGTTCTTAAAAAATACATCATGACTATATGGTGAAACATCAATCGGTTTAAATTCGAATTTTTTTCCGGCCTTCTTGTTGTCAGGAGGAGGATACACAACATTTAGGATCCAGTTATCAGGCTTATAAACATCAAGGAACCTATCAATCTTGCAGACGTGCTTGTCAAGCATCTCATACTGTTTTGAGAATGAACCGTATCCTTCAATGTCACCGCTAAGCTTGGCCAACGATTTCTCAAGTTCCTTCATGTATTTACTTGCAGACTTCGCATAAGTTTTTTTGATCCAATCATGAATAGACTCCTGATCGTAGCTTTTTGGCATCTTACATTTCAATACATCTCTAGCAAACTTTTCAGAGAACGTAACTTCAATAAACTTTCCGAGCTCAGATTCAGTGTTGTGTGCCTCATCAACTACCAATAATGCCCTAGGTTCAAGTTTTCCGGCATACATTGTCTCTGCTAGAAAATAAGAAAAATTCGTTACTGATACAGGAGAATCTATGAAATCCTGCTTCTCTAACCCATAAGGACATTGGGTCTTGCATTGCTTCTGAAATTCAGATCCGTTTAAGTGTTTTGCTAGCTTGCTAAGAATCCTTCTAGATTCTGCACAGTTTTGATCAGAATAGAAAGAACATTGATAATTTGAGCTGGACTTAATTGATCGCAACAGAGGGGTTTTATCTTTTCCTCCTCCAAAGTCTCTAAGGTACTGTTCCTGCAAAATCTTTTGAGTTGTGATAACATATGCACCGGTCATCAAATCACCATCCTTATTCCTCAATGGAGGAGCATGGGATTCAAGATACCTGGCTATCGTTATTCCAATTGCAGACTTGCCAACGCCTGTTCCAAGTTCTAGAGCAACGAACTGTTTTCCAGATTCATAAGCATCAATTGCGAATTCAATCGCTTGTTCTTGTTCTTTCCTGATCTTCGGAAAAGGAAAGTATCGAACATAATCATGTGCAGGCATATCACCTAAAGTATAACACTTAGGTGAGACATTACACCGGATCAGCGGCCAATAATTTTGTCAACGATTCCAAGCTTGATAGCGTCTTCTGCGGTGAGATAATAATCATGCCCAGATTTCATAATTGATTCAATCTGGTCCCTTGACATCTTGGTCTCTTTCTCAAGTGCACCGGTCATCAAATCGTGTAGTCGCTTGTGCTCATTTGTCTCGCTCATTGATTCGAATACGTTTCCATAAAAACCACCAGAAATTGGGTGCATCATTAAACGAGCAGAAGATCCTATTAGTCTCTTGCCTTTCACACCAGAAGCAAGCAAAAGAACGCCGGCCGACATGACCTTGCCCAAGGCAATGGTATGAACTGGACATGGTAGGAATCTAATGGTGTCATATAAGGAGAACATTTCATCGACAGATCCACCATAAGTTGAAACAACAAGATGAATTGGTTTGTGATTCTGATTTGCTAGATAAAGAAGCTGGACAATTGAAGCGGCAATAGATTGCTCGCTAACGCCTCCATAAAGAACAACAATTCTAGAATCTTCATTTGGATGCATTAAGATGCTAGTATCATGATCATCTGAATTTGTTTTCCGCGTTGGAGCTCCATGCCTATTTTGTGGTTCAACTGATCGTCCCATTATTTTCCTTATTTGAAATAAAAATTTCGTCTCCAGCTAACTCTTTTATTACGCTAGTCATTGTCTGGACATATTCAATATTTTCGAGTTCCATAGACAAAAGATATATCAGAAACATCTGTTGTCGTTGCGTCAGACCAATATTAAGAACTTCTTTGACGATTTTACGACAGTCCTCATTTTCTTTAGCAAGTTTTTCTGAAGTTAATTGTCCATAAGTTTGCATGATTAATCGCCTATTACGTCTTTTCTTGTATGAGAATCAACTTTAAACAACGTTTCTCCCAAAATTCTCACATATTTTATTACTTTATCATCATCTTCATGATCATTGGTCAAAATGATGATGTCGCCCCAGCGCTTATTATCAACTACATACTGCGCATGTTCCCATGTGGGTAAGTCACATTGGTGTCTTTCTAGTATTCCTACAAGATTAGGATTTAATCCAGCCTTTATGTCTTCTATCGAAAGGATCGAGTTCATCCCTTCTTTACCTTGTAATATTTCAGAAGTGCAAATGTCAACTATTTTATGAATTAAACCGCAATTATTACACTGCGCGTATTTTTGTTTTGCTACGTCTTCAATAACTTCCGAAAAAACAACGAATCTGTGTTGTTTTGAATCAGGCTTGTTTTTGAATTGAGGTAATACACACCTGCATTTTATTAGGTGTTTTTGACCAAAAGTTGCCATACTTTTTTAAATAAATCTACTTTCTTTTTTTTGAAGAAACAGATGTACCGTCTGCGTCTAAAGAAGAGTTAGAATATTGCTTGCTTATCTTTTCAAATTTTGAAGAAAAGTTTTTATAACTCTTATTATAACCTTCAGACATAGATGCGTCTAATAGATTAAAAAGCGTAGGCAAAACTTCCTCTTCAATTTTTATTTGTTTCGTACTGACAGCTTTAGCTAAATTCTTTTTAGCTGTATCTTTCAAGATTTCTACAAGTTCCCAAGAAGTTTTATCTAAGTTGACGTTTGACATACATATATGTTATGCAAAATAGAGAGAAAGTAAACATCCAACAAAGGTTTTCTTTTAATAAAGAAGCAAAAAAAATTGCAATTCAAATTATAAAAGAAGAAATTTCAAAAGAAGAAGAATCTTTTTTTAAAGCAGCTTCCGCAACTCAATCTACAATTAAAATGATAAGAAAATTTTTGCCTGGTGGAGTAGAAAATATAGAAAATAGTTTTCTTAATCCCATTGAAGAAAAAATAATTTTTTTTGCTTCAAACAGCGAAAACGTCTACAAAAAATCAGGTTTTTGGTTATTAAAAAGCAAAAAAATAAATAAAGAATTTTATTATTCTCTTTTTGCAATTAATCAACTTATTTTTGAATTTGGAAATTTCGTAAAAAGCATTCCAGAGACATTATCTTTAGCGTTTCCAAAAATAGAAAAACAAATTAAAGAAAATCCATCAATGACGTTAAACGATCTTGGTCAAGACAATAAAGTCGTTTCTTTTAAAAAGATTTTATTAAAACAGTTTGATAAAAACACTATCAAAAATATAGAAAAAAAATACAAATTAAATTTAAAAAAATCGATTGGTTATGAAGAAGACTTTTCATATATTCCAGAAACTTTTATAGAAGATATTTGTAATACTCCTATCAAAAATTTCAAAAAATTTTTTAAAAAATCATTTAGCAAACAATCGCGCCTAGAAGATTGATTTGTTTGAAAAACTTTTTTGATATTTCTTTTGAAATGTTTGTAGTTGCATAAAGCTCAATTTTTCCATCTTGAATTAAAATTCCATAATCCAACATTGACTTTACTGACCTAAGAACGTGATCAATCGCTTGAGATTTAAGAACATAATTTGAATCATCTGGAAATCTTATCACAACATTGCTTCCTGTCAATGACTTAAGTCTCGTTGTGATAAGGCTTTCTATGTCAATATTTGAAGCTGCAGCTTTTTCAATCAGGTTTCTAACATGAACATTAACATTATGTCTAGTTCTAGCATTCTTAAAAGTTAATGTGTTTCCAATGATAGTTGCTTCATCTACATCAGATGAATTAGAAATTTTTATAGAACTTATTAAGTCTCCAAGATGACATGAAACTGGATTGGTACCAACGACTGTTGAAATATCTGCCATCGTATTGATTCCATCTAGATCAAAATTGATTATGACAGGATACACAAACATCGTGCCTCTATCACGGTTAACTTTAATTGTGTTAACAACGTCGTCGTGCATCCCTCTTGAAATTAATAATAGTTGATGTTTAGTTTCTGCTGCGCCTTCAAACAGCATGTTAACTTCAGAAACAGATTCGATATATCCATCAACACAAACAACTTTAGGCTTCGTTAGCTTAATTGGCTTTAACCCAATAGGATTGTGTTTAAATACGTAGCCCTCAATTAGCTCAATTGAAGTTGAAGAATTTACGCTCTTTTCAATGGAAACCTTTCCACCAAATCCAGCCAATCGTATGGCTTCAATTACTAATTTAGAGATTGATTTTTCTCTTACAGCGTTTTCAATTAATGACTCTAAATCATTTAACTTGGGATGAAAAATTTCAATTTCAGAAGAATGATTTTCAATTCCGTTAACGAGAGATACAACGTTTAATAACGTTTTTTGAAATCCGCCAGGAGATATTCTCTCAGCATAAAAGCAATAATCCATCAATATCTTGTGAACAGATTTCTTAATATTATCATCAAATTTGTAATTTACACAAGTTTGAATGTCCGATTTCAGTAAAATCTTACCTTTTTCGCTATTTAAAAAAGATTCAGATGCGTAAGAAACGATTCTGTTCATTTCGATCAAAACATCATTGATCGCTGATGATACATCATTCCTAAGATAGATCGCCATGCGATCACTTTAAACAATTGAATCTTAAATGTTCAGGTTATTTGAATGTGACCGGAAATAAATTCGTAAATCAATTTACCGATCATGCTCAACAAGCCTCCGCCGACCGAAACAACCAACCATTTCCCGGCTGTATTGTATTTGTTGATGGTTTCTTGAAGATCTTTAATGATTATTTCATGATTGTTCAAGATCTTATCATTTTCGGAGCCGTGAGCTTCTTCTTTTGCAGACAATTTTTCTTCAGAGTTCTTCCAGACTTTGATCTCTTGAATGTCTTTCTCAATTACGTCTAAAGATCCTTCTGGTAAACAATCTTTTTCGACGTTCTTGATCCTAGCGTACAACCCAGTATCTGGCTCATAAAGTACACCATGAATTTGATCAACCTTTTCGACCAATTGACTTTGAGAATTCTCGATATTTTCAACTTTAAAGAGCAAAGTTGTAAACCCACCATTCATGGCCGGGGCTGATAGGATCCTATCTTGCATTTCGAGGATCTGGAGATAGTTGTTTTCGATGGTTTGCAATGCCCTTTGAGAAAGTGGATTTAAGTCTTTTAGAGACACTTTTGTGTCATCTTCAGAGACCTTCATGCGCCTTGCTGACTTCGTTGAAGAAACATTTTTTTCCGTTGACGGCTTCTTAGGCATATACATCCTCACCAGCTGTAGCTAATATAACAATCTAGAATACTAGAAATAATAACAGATTAGATCTTATTAAGAATTAATCTAACTAAGATTTAAATATTCTTTAACTTAAGAATTAGAGGACTAATTGACTAACTTTAATGAAAGTATTTTTAGCACGCAGCAACAAAAAATAAGCATCCCAACAGATGTTAAAGTGGTTTTTGTTGCAGATCTGTTCGCAGAACACTACATTGGTGGAGCAGAACTAACAACACAAGCTTTAATCGATGAATGTCCTCTTCCATATGTTAAAATTCTATCCAAGGATCTGAGTATAAGTCTCTTAAAAGACGGTGTTGATAAGTTCTGGGTCTTTGGAAACTTTGCACAAATGAATCCAGAACTCATTCCTACGATCATTGGAAATTTAAAATACACGGTCTTAGAATACGACTACAAATTCTGTCGTTATAGGTCCCCAGAAAAACATGCTTCTGCAACCGAAAAGACATGTGATTGTCCAGAACAAATGAACGGAAAATTAATCTCTGCTTTCTATTACGGTTCAAAAGGCATATGGTGGATGTCTGAGGCTCAGAAAGAGAAGTACCTCACGTTGTTCCCGTTTTTATCTGAAAAAGATAATGTGGTTTTATCAAGCGTATTTTCAAAAAATACTCTAGGGACCATCAAGTTCCTCAGAGAGCAGGTCAAGAAGGATTCTGTCCAACGAAAGGGGTGGATCGTCCTTGGTTCTGAATCTTGGGTTAAGGGAGCCGTTGATGCCAAAAAGTGGTGTGAAGACAACGGCAAGGAATACGAAGTTGTATGGAACGTCCCATACCAAGAAATGTTGGCCAAATTTTCAGTAGCAGAGGGATTTGTTTACCTTCCTGCCGGAGCAGATACTTGTCCAAGGATGGTGATCGAAGCAAAACTGCTTGGATGCCAACTTCACCTCAATGACTACGTTCAACATGGAAAAGAAGACTGGTTTGACACCACTGACATAACATCGATTGAGGAATATCTCTATGCCGCGCCAGGGTTATTCTGGAACGGTGTGAAAAACATGATGAACTACAAGCCATCCATCAGCGGATACACAACTGTCTATAACGGTATCAAGCAAGAATATCCCTTTGAAGAATGCATCCAATCAATGCTTCAATTCAGCAATGAAGTATGCGTTGTTGACGGCGGATCAACTGACGGAACAATTCAAAGGTTATTGAATCTCATGAACCTTGAACCGAATGATTCTGTCATGTCATCTCTTGAAAAGGGAGAGACTGTTTCATCTCCTGATGAAAAGATCTTATTGAAGGTCATCAAAAGAGATTGGAACCACCCTCGCTTTGCTGTGTTTGACGGAATGCAAAAGGCCTCAGCTCGAGCAATGTGTAAATCTACCTTCTGTTGGCAGATGGATTCAGATGAGATTGTCCACGAAGATGATGCTCAAAGAGTCATTGACCTCTGTTCAAAGTTTCCAAATGGAGTCGATCTCATCTCACTTCCAGTCATCGAATATTGGGGCGGACCTGAAAAAGTCCGTGCAGATATCATGCCGTGGAAATGGAGGTTGAGCAGAAACAAATCAAACATCACCCATGGAATTCCCGTAGATCTTCGAAAGTTTGATGATCAAGGAAATCTATGTGCCGCTGAAGGAACAGACGGCTGCGATATGATCGATGCAGTGACAGGGGAGAGAATTAACCATGTTAGCTTCTATTCTCCTGAAGCAGACAATGCTAGAAGATCAGCAATGATAGGAAATACAGCTGCTCTTAGCGATTACAATAAATGGTTCAATACTGTAATTGAAAATCTTCCTGGAGTCTTTCACTATAGCTGGTATGACCTAGAAAGAAAGATGAGACTGTATCGTGATTACTGGACACGACATTGGGAGTCTCTTTCCGGTAAGACTTATGAAGACACCGCGCAATCTAATATGATGTTTGATGTTCCGTGGTCACAAGTCACAGATGACATGATTAAGACAAGAGCCTCTGAGTTCAAGTCAAAGTTGGGTGGATGGATTTGGCATCGAAAGTGGGATGGTACAACTACCACTCCCCACCTTACAATCAATAGATCTCAACCAAAGATCATGTTGAATAGGATAAAGTGAAATGAAGGGAATCGTTCTCACCGGCGGTGTAAGCAGCAGGTTACAACCTCTTACGAAATTCACAAATAAAACTCTCCTACCAGTAGGAGAAAAACCCAGGATTCATTATTCAATTGAATTGCTGGTTTCATCAGGAATA
>SXGQ01759002.1_pt1 | contig 14077 bp, 16 predicted proteins | sample 3178371 | NCBI WGS metagenome assembly SXGQ01 (sample SAMN11356859, study PRJNA531348) | freshwater metagenome | isolation source: freshwater sample F1-20 | place: China: Fuxian Lake, Yuxi | collected 2017-12-25
AAACTTGAACATAAATATCCCGGATAAACCCTATGGAGAATTACTATGAAATATTGGGTGTTCAGGATAATTCTGATCAGGAAACAATAAAGAGAGCTTATAGGACGATGGCTAAAAAATACCATCCCGATAGAAATAAAGAAAAAGGAGCCGAAGAAAAATTTAAAAAGATATCGGAGGCTTATGATCATATAGGAGATCCTGAAAAAAGAAAGCAATATGATAAGAAGAGGGATTTTCAGAATTCATTTTTCGGAGGAGGATTTAACGGATTTGGATCCGGATTTAATGATCCTTTTGCTAATCATTACAACGCTTATCAACAATCACAACCTCCTAGAGATCCTAAGGGATCAGATCTGAATATAACCCTTAGAATAACTTTGAATGATGTTCTTAACGGAGTTACCAAAAAGATCAAATTAAAGAGAGACAGGAAATGCTCTCCTTGTAGCGGTACAGGAGCTCTTGACGGAAAATCCTTACAAACTTGTGGAACGTGTAATGGATCTGGACAACTTCTAGCAACACAGATGAGAGGTTTTGTTCATGTAAATACAATAAAGCCTTGTCATGTTTGTAACGGAAGTGGTAAAACTATATTGGAATATTGTTTTACTTGTATTGGTAAGGGAGTCAGGAGTGACGATGATATAATAGACATTAATATACCAGCAGGTTCTTCTGACGGAATGCAATTTGTTGTACAGGGCCGAGGAAATGAGGGAAAGGGTAACGGGGTATCCGGTGATCTTTACGTAAAAATAAGAGAGATTCCTGATGATAGATTTACAAGAAGGGGTATAGATCTTATATCTAATAGGGAGATAACTTTTATAGATGCAGTACTTGGTACCAATATAGATGTAGAATTGCCTAGTGGGGGAACTGTCAAAGCTGTGATATCCCCAGGAACTGTTTCAGGAACATTGATTAAATTTTCACAAAATGGAATACCGAATCTAGGATATGGAGGTATAGGAGATTTTCTTGTAGAATTAAATATAAAGGTTCCTAACGATCTTAATCAGGAGGAAAAAAAATTCCTTGAGGAATTAAGAGAATATGATATGTTTAGATAAATTATGACTATGGTTTTTTATTATTTATTATCTGTTTGGGGTGCTACACACATATTAGTATCCTCTAAAATAACTGAAGGAATAAGAAATTGGTTTCTTATAAAATCACCAAGAATAGGATACATGATGGAGTGTTACCAATGTTCATCTTTTTGGATATCTATGTTATTTTATTTACTGTTTAATCTGGATTTAAATATGTGTAAGTTTTATATCTTTGAATTTCCGTTGGATCTCTCATTTATAATGATGGGATTTATAGGATCAGGTATAGTGACTTTCGTTTCTGTTATTTTATCATTATTAATAACTATATCTAAATCTAGAAAATAAGATTGAGATATATAGATTATGGAAAAAAAAGTATTATCATTTAAGCAGTTTCTTTACGAGGAGGTGGCAGATGCAGAAAAAAAAGATCAAGTTGTTGATACATCAAATTCTGTGGACTCCTCTTTTTCTAAACCAGAAACCGAGAGAGAAGCTAAAAGTAGAATTGCAAAAAATATAGTTAAAGCTGTTTTTGGAGGTGACGTTCCAGGAACTACTGGTGGTGCTGATAACATTATTGATCAAACTAGGGAGGTTAAGGAATCCATGCCTTATAAAGGATGTGGAGCTTCCGAGGGATATACACTGGAGAGAGTCGATCTTCCTGTACTAACGCTAAAGATATTGTTAGAATATCTCCAATCCAAAAATATTGCAGATTACTCACGAACATTAAATGAGCTTAAGGATAAAAGATCCATTATAATAGGTGTAAGGAACAGATTGGATATTAAAAAAGATTCGAGTAACCAGGACAGATTCTGCGACGCATTATATTTCGTTCCAGGGGATTCTAATCAAGGTGGAGAAGAATCTAAGGTAGGAGCTACTCTATCAAATGTGAATAAAGGTACTACTGGAACTACAGGTACTACTGGAACTACTGGATCTTCACCAGATAAATCAAAAGTTAAAGATGATAAAATCCAACAAAAAAAGGAGGAAAAGATAAAATCTAGTGATCCTCTTGCTAGATTAGGAAAAAGTAAATCAAAAAATGAATCCTTACATATTATAGAGGAAAGAATTAACGAATTGGAAAATTTCTTCGAATCATCTGTTTTTGGATTCGGAGAATTTGAGAATACAAGAAAAGAATTGTTATTTCTTAGAAAATCTAAGTCTGTTTTAGAAAGTAATAGAGTAAGTATAGAAACTTTTGTTGATCATTATTTTAATTTATTTTCTGAGATTGGACATATCTATGAAGCAGCTACGGGTAATACAGTAAATACTGCTCCATCCACACCAGTTAGTACTCCTAATTTACCTTTACCTGCTGGTGTTACTCCACCTACTAATCTAGGAGAAAAAATAAAACCATATCAAATAACTACTGTCCCAAGTTTAGCTTACTACGGTAATAAACCTATGAACCCTAAGGGTGTTGGGATAAAGCTACCAGGGGATACAATTTATCTTTTTCAAGATAGTTCACTTGGGAGTGATAAGTATAAGATGATGGTAGAAGCGGAGAAAATAAAAGTTGGTAGATATCCTATAGGAGTTACCAAATTTGATACGTATAAACCTGGAGAGATTTACACCGAAAATTGTGGAATGCAAATACACAGATCCTCAACTAAGGGTGTTGGTGTTTGTGTTGGACCTTGGTCAGCAGGATGTCAGGTATTTTCTGACTATTCAGAATGGCAAGAATTCATAGGTAAAGCAAACGCTTCATCAATGAATGGATCCAAATTCTTATACGCACTTATACAGCTGGATGATATACCACAGAATGTTTTAGATTATGCGATGATGGGTATTGCTTATAGCGACGAATTAGTATCTCAAGCAAAAAGCGATCAAGATGCTGCTAATAAAAAGGCTATTGATGATAAAGCTAAAACTGATAGAAAGATACAGGATCAGACGGATACAAAAAAAGAAAAATCTTACTCAAAACTAGCTAAATTTATTCGTAGTGAAAGAGAATCTTTTAATGCTGACGAGGAGGATGTGATAAATAACTGGAATAGTATGATTACTACTACTGAAGATGTATCTGGTATTTTAACTAAATATAAAAAATTGTATAAGGTTAGTGTATGGGATGACCTTGATAATTTCTTAACCAATAGTGAACTTTCTAGACTTTATGGATATCCTAATAAAAATAAATCAAGAAAAGAAAAAGAGGCTTCAGATAAATAGTAGATCCTTAAATATTTAAATTAAAAAAAGCCCTTATGGGCTTTTTTAGTGAAATAAAATCAGGTTCTACCGATAGAATATCTGTATCAATATATTTTTATGGAATTAAAAAAATCGATTTCTATATCGGAACAAATAGACACTGACTATAGAAAATACGCAATATATGTAATACAGAGTAGAGGTATACCAAATTTTTACGATTGTCTTACCCCGGTTCAGAGATTAGTTCTTCAGAATTCTCCAACAAATTTTAAAAAGACCGTAGGTGTAATTGGTGAGGTATTTAGTACTGGCCTTTACCACCATGGGGACAGCTCAATGGCTCAAGCTATATCTAAATTAGCTAGACCATTTGCGTGCTCTGAGCAAATATTATTGGGAGATGGATTCTTCGGGAGCCCAGTTAATCCAGCACCCTCCGCTCCAAGGTATACACAGGTAAAGATATCAGGGAAATATAAAGATATTATAGAGAAGTATAAGGATCTTAATGTTCCTAATGAGGAAGGAGGATACGATTGGATCCATGTTGACTACCCTATTGGATTATCAACCCATATTGTTGGTATTGCGGTAGGATATAAATCTAATATACTTCCGAGAAAGCCCGAGGAAGTTGTTGCTTATCTAAACGGAACTAAAGGAAAGAAATTAAAGCCATATTTTAGAGGGTTTAGAGGAAAGATAACTAAAATTGATTCTTTAAGATCTGCTTGGTTAATTGAGGGAGATGTTGAATCTGATGTTAATACAAGAACATTTAAAATAAATTCAATATCTCCGCTACAAAGATATGAATCATTCTTCATCAGATTAAATAATTTACTTGAGAGAAGAGGATTAAACTATAAGATGGATAACTTTTCAACAGACGAGGTTAAAATATCAATAAAGTTTAGATGTACAGATCAAGAGTTTAAAGATATTTCTGAACTAATCTCCAAGGAAACAAAACAGATAGTTACAGAGAATCTTGTATTAGTCAAGGATGGTAACGTTTTGGAATATGAATGTATAGAGGATTATTTAGAGGATTTTATAGTTCACCGGGAAAGAACAATATTGAAAAGATATGAGAGGGATCTAGTTTATCTAAATAATGAATTGGATTTTTTAGAAGCTAAGGTAAAGTTTCTTATTTTTATGCAAAAATCTAAAAGAACTATAGATGAGGTTAATAATTTTACTGGACAATATCGGAAGGAGATATCTAGAAGGTTAGAGTCTATATCTTTAATAAAATTGACAGAAGAAGAAATAATTAAGACAAAAGAAGAAATTAATCTCATAAAATCGGATATAAAAAGTAAGAATATCGATATTAAGGATCAGAAAAACAAGGTTAAGATTGTAGAAAAAGAGAATTCTTTAATCTCTAAGAAGACATCGAGATCTTCATCATTAATAGGAGACTCAAGTGATGAATACCATAATGGTATTAGAATATTTGATCCGGAGGAGGAGATATTAGAAGAAGTAGAACAAGAAAATGAATTAAGTTTAGAAAATGAGTAAGAAACAACAAACGTGGAATTTTAGGATCACGAATCCTTCAAATTTTATTTCTTTTTTGAAGAAGTTAAAATTGGTTGATAAGAGTGTTCCTTTGGAAATTGAGGGTAATAATTTATTTGCTAAAGTTAGAACCCCGGATAAATCTGTGATTAAATATGTTAGTGTGGACATCTCGGATATATTAGAAGGAAATCTTCCTCCTAGTAGATTGAAAATAGGTATTCTTGAGATATCTAAATTGATCGATGTATTTAAATATTTTGGTCCGGAAGAGGAATTGAATCTTATTGTTGATTCACAGCCTTATGAATCAGATTTAATTGCGACGGGTTTAAAGTTTGCATCATCAACATTAAATATATTTCTTAAGTGTGCGGATATAAGTTTATTAGCGTATATCGATGACGCAATACAAAGATCTATACACTCAACAGAAGGATCTGATGTAAATTTTGAAATATCTAAGGAGAACTTTCAGAAGGTTTCTTCCCTCACTGGTATAGAATCTAATTCGGAGGAACTTCTAAATTTTGATATAGACGAGAACGGTGTAGTTATTAGAGGTAATTCATTCCAATATAATTTAATCAAAGGTAAAAAACCTAATGGATTTAGTGGATCTAGCGTTTATACCATATACAAAAATCAATTCTCCTATATAGATCAAGAAAATTCAGAGATACATTTCCATGACAATAGAATATTAGTTAAATCTACAGATTCAGATTCGATGATAGCAATAGGTTTAGTTGAGGTATAAAAAATAACAACCAGATATTTAATGGGTAAGGCCTTATGGTTTTACCCATTCCCATTTAGAGCTTCCGCAATCATAAACTCTTAAATATCCAAGATCATCCATTATTTCCAATTCGGTTTTTTTAGGATCTGCACCATTCTTTACTAATACATCCTTTCTAAAATTAAATCTGTGTTTTTTCTCGTATGTATTATTTTTATAATACCAATAATTGGGACCTGTATTATGTATAAAATTAAATCCTAGATTTGAATAAAAATCTGTATTAGGAGCCCATCTTCTATCACAGAAGCTTGTTATTTTTTCTGGATTAAAATTTTTGATAAAATACTTTAAAAGTTTAGAAGCTCCCCCTATTACTTTATTATTTATTTTATTACAGAATCTGATTAGCTCCCAGTTTCCTTCCTTATATTTAGCTCCTAAGCTTCTCCTTTCTTTTCCGAATGTCATTAATGATACCATCTCATCATCCAGAAAAAGACCTAATCTAATTGTAGCTCCAGACCTTCCCTGTAAATGATTGTCTTCTAAAAAATTATTGGAGGTTGATGAATCTATTTCCTTTATTATACATTTTCTAGCATAGATACTTCTATCGTAAAATCCTAGGATTGATAATATTCTAGATTCAACTATATTTTTTCTTAGAATGAAATCGTCCTCAAATATATGTATAAGTGATACATTTTTTTCTAGACATAGCTCAGTTTTATTTAAATGGTACCGATTGTCCTTAAATTTAGATGAATGCCAATAGATACCGTTAGCTTCTATGCCTATTTTTTTTTCTTCCATTAAAAAATCTATCTCATATGGATTTATTATTTTTCTGTCCCTCCTGTATTTTATTTTTTTGTTATCTAATAAATTACCAATAAAGGATTCTATGGATGTTATAATCGACGATCCTAATGGATTACATACTGTACATAAGGAATTAATTGATTTATCGTTCCTAATAAATCTTTGATGCAGATTCCATTTTGAAATTTCATAATTATTTTTACATTCACCACATTCTATTATACATGTAGAATTCTTTCCTGAATTATATAACAATATATTAAGATCCTTATATTTTTCATGAAATTCTTTTTCCTTATTAAGATCGTGTTCCTTTCTTAAAGTGCTATTAGAACCAAAAGGATGCTTATCGTTGTATCTTTGTATCGAAGTGTTTCTAATTTTTTCCTTTATTTCTTCATTTTTTGCAGGATTTCCCCCATATTTTTTAATAAATGTATTATTAATTCTTTCAATAATTTCCTCTGAGTGTGATGGATTAGTTACGCCATATCTTTCCATATATGTTTTTTCTTTCTTCTCCATAACATCCGTAGAAGAATTTGAACACGTGGAAGAACAATAATCTAGATACCCATTAATTAATCCTCTATATTTAGTAGATGATTCCCCACAATTCTTGCATAATATTGGATATTCTAATTTATTAATAAAGTGATAAATTTTTTCAGAGAATGTTCTTTCATCTATATCCAATTTACTAGACAATTCTAATATACTTGTATAATCGTCGGGGAAGTGTTTTTTGATATATTCCTCTCTAGTTTTTGATGATATTGTTCTACCTGATTTATTTAAAAAAAAGTCTATTGTCATATCCATGAATTTTGTTGCACCATATATATTATTAAAGATTCAAATTGTTGCATTGTTTCAGAAACTATATTTATTTTATATAGTATAAATTAAGTAAAATTAACCATATGGAAGATAATTGGTATTTAGAGAAATCGTTAGAAGAATTAGAAGTTTTATTAAAGGATTATCAGAAAAAATCGTCAGATTTTTATAATACTGAGCAAGGAATTAAATTAACACTTAATAGTATCTATGGAGCGACGGGTAATCAGTATTTCGCATTATTTAATCCGGACGTTGCTGAGAGCGTTACGTTGCAAGGACAAGATATTTGGAAATTTGCAGAGAAGATAGTTAACCGTTACTTTAATGAGATGTGGCATCTAGACACTGAACTTCACGAAAAGATGGGAGTTAAGAATGTTAGAAAGCTAAGTCTTGATTTTATTATATATGGTGATACTGATTCCCATTATATAAACCTTGGTGCTGTTATGGATTCATGTGAGTTTGATTACGAGCCTTTTGAATTTGTAAAAAGACTTAATGAATTTAGACTTAAGGAATACATTAAGAAATGTTACGACATATATGCTCAAAAATGGGGAACTGATAACTACCAAGATTTTGAACTAGAGAGTTTATCTTATGGTGGTATATTCTTAGGTAAAAAGAAATACGTACTACACATTGCTTGGCAAGATCCGAACAAAGATCTATTCCCCAGACTTTCTAAAATAAAATCAACAGGAATAGAACTTGCACAGGGTGGTACTGCTCCATTTGCTAGAGAGAAACTAACTTTTCTTTTAAGACACATATTCGAAAAAGGTAAGAGCTTTGATATAAGAGAGTTTGTAAAGATCCTTAAGGAGATTAAAAACGAATTTAAAATACAAAGTCCCGACCAGATATCTGTAGGAACTGCAGTAAATAACATAGAGAAGTTTATTGTAAATGATACGGATAAGTTCGAGGTAGCTAAAGGATGTCCGATGCACGTTAGATCTGCAGGATATCACAACTACCTATTAAATAATTCTAAATATAAAGCTAAGTACAGTTTAATCAGATCTTCAGAAAAGATTAAATTCTACTATGTTAAAGTTAAGAACGAGCAGGAGAATAATGTTTTTGGTTATCTGAATGGATCTTATCCTTATGAGATAGCTCCTCCTGTTGATTTCGATGAGCAATTCAACCGAGTTATATTGGATCCTATAAATAGATTCGTTGAATCTATGGGATACAATCCGCTATCTTCAAATCTACTTTTAGTCAGAGCCTTATTCTAAATTTTATTCTTTGGGATATATAAAGTATCCCAAAGTTTAAATAATTTAAGGAAAATGACTTTTGACGATTTCAGAAAAGGAACAACACCTCAGGAAACTGTAATAGCAGTAAAAAAACCTATCCTAGATCTAGGAAACAAATCAATAAACGAACATTTTGTAAATCTGTTATTATTCCAGGCACAGCTAAGAATAATGCACTGGGGTACAGAATCGTACTCTCAACATATAGCTTACGGAGAAACATATGAATCTATAAATGATGGTCTGGATTCTCTTGTAGAATCGTATCAGGGATATCATGGAAGATTGGATTTTGGCTGTAATTGCGAATTCATAAGCTTCAAAAATGTAGAGAATGATTCATGGCTAGGATCTATGCTAGAGTGTTTAAATACACTAAGGGAAGTTCTTAAAGAATCAGATTTACAAAATTTAGCTGATGAGCTTATAGCTAGTGTATCTAAATTAAAATATCTTCTTACCCTTAAATAATTTTTTACCTATATTTATAAAAAAAAGAAATAATGATGAGCAGGATATTAAAATTTAGTGAATACATATTTGAGAACGAGGGCATAGGTTCATATGAGAGCTTTCTAATGCTACCTAGTAATCTTCAGGCATTTTTTAAAAAGAATGTTTCAAAAAATCTATTACCAAAGATCTTAGGAAAAAATAGGTTTTACATAGATCTACAAGGTGAAGATATTTATTTTAGAATTGATGGAAGATCTGTACTGTTCCCATTTATTAAATTTGTGAATAATCAAGTAGAGATTGATAATGATTCTATAGGAATTAGAGAAGAACACCATAAATTTATAAAAGAATTATTACTTAAGGATAATTCTGATTTTGGTTTAGTTTATACTAATACTATTAATTCTATTATGATAAAATCTGGGAAAGAAAAACCAGTAAATCCAAGACATTACGAATACTATAATACTATTAGTTTATTAGAATTGGTTGGAAGATATATTTCTCAGATATTCGATTTTGTTAACTATTATTTGGGAAATAATCCTATTGATGAGGATGAAAAAGAGCTTAATCCTTTTACTGATCTAGATTTAGATAGTAATCCATCGATGAAAACTTTAAAACGTATGGGTGTATATTTGGTTTCCACACCTATGCAGAAAAAGAATGGAAATATAGCCTTAGAGACACCAAGTATTGATTCTAAACAGATAATAATATATTCTAATGGTTACATAAGGAGAAAGAACTTAAGGGGAATGGCGGCTCCTTTAACTACAAATATGGAATTGACAAGGCCTATAAGATCGGAGGATGATTTAACTTTGAAATTAACTTATGTCATATCATATATTATTAGGACTACATTAAAACAATATGGTGTTTCGGCAAAAGAAATAAATAAAATAGGTAAATCCATTATTGGTGGCGATTCTAGGGAATATGACGATCTTATTTTAAGGGTAGCTAGAGAAAATCCGAGCGTTTCATATATTTTACCCGATTATAACAATGTAATTCCTAATTCTTTAAAGAGAGGATCTGCTATTTTGTCAAGATTTGGTCCAAACTTTTTTTCGTAAATGTGGAACTTAATTATTTTCATTTTCTATAAAATTTATATTAATTTTTTTTAATCTATGTCATTTAATAAAAGATTTTATAATTGGGATCTTATAACTAACTTTATAGAATCTAGGAACTTTCAAGAATTTGATAAATGGCTTTTAGGACCAGATGCTCATATTTTAGAAGATCCTATGTCTCATGATTTCTTTAAAGCTTATCTATACTTAGATGAGGATTTAAGGGAGGATCTTTACGGTGCTATTAAAATCGAGGATGAAGATTTTTGCACGGAGCTTATTAAATGTATTAATGTTATTTTTAGTGAAGAAAATAATGAACTACACGGAGATTCTATAATTTCATATTACAATCTATTCATTTCTAAATGGCAAGATAAAGCAGAAAAATACAGGTTATTAATTAATAAAAACAATATATGAATGATCAGAGTTTAAAAGTAGATTTAAGTTCTACTCCATGGATTAAATGTCAGGGTGGTAATATGATATGGGAAACATCAATGTTATTTAAGAGATTATCTCCATTGATGAGTCCTTCTGGTAAGGAAGAACTAATACCAGCGGAAGTTATAGTATGTAAGAAATGCGGAAAAGTCCCTAAATTCTTTTCTGATGCAGCTAAGGGTATTCCCGACGAATTAAAATCTACTTGTCATTTATTAGCTTCTCCTGATAAGGGATTAATCATGGATAAATAAAAAATTTTACCTATCTTTATTTCCCAATAATAAAAATAAACTAATTATGAAAAGAGTAGCACCTATCCTTTTAATCTTTTTTGTTGTCTTTTTAATTTTAAACAACTTTTTAATAGCCGTAGCGAGTTCAAATGAAAAAACAATGGTTACTATTGATCTGAACCAATCTGCTACATTAGAAGACACTATAATTAAAAATGACACTATTAATATCGTATCTGATACACTAAAGAATATTAAGGATAATAAAAAACAGGAAATAAAGAATGATGGCGAATTACATTCTGCAACATGGTACAGAACCGAGGGTCATCCTATAGTACATAGGAGTCACCCAACAGCAGCTTATAACAATTATCCTAAAGGGACTAAACTTATGGTAACTAATATCGATAGTGGTGATACATGTGTAGTTGAAGTAACAGATGTTATGGGATGTAGATTAAGATGTTGGAAAAAACCAGAAACCAAATGTATAGTACATGACAATAAAATAGATCTAAGCCACCATGCTTTTGGTAAGATAGGTAACCATAGTAGGGGAAGAATACGAGTAAAAGTGCAAAAGATGTAGAATCCTTATTTTTTTATGATTTTTTTAACTATATTTACTGTATATAATAAAAAATAAAATGGGAACTAAAAAAAATAAAAACGATTTAATATTGAATGAGCTTTATAGAGAATCGTTTGCTGCTAGTACACCTAAAGGTGATTGGGACAAAATGCTGGAAGAGGCGGAACTTGATGAATTCGGGAGAAAGATAATTCCCTACATGGATTATTATTGTCCACAAGAAAAACTTGAGGAAATATTTGAATCCACAATGAAAAAATACAAGGTTAAATCCGACATGAAGAAAGCTTTCAGCTTTAATTTTTGGTTGGGGTGTTCACCTACGTCTCATCTTAAAACAAATCAGGAATGCTAGACTTATTAGCTTATATAGCATCAGCTTTTATCCTTTTTTCTTTTACGCTAAAGGATCAATTGAAGCTCAGATTGTTTAATTCTATCGGTGCAGCTCTCTTTATTTATTATTCTTTATCAAAAGGAGACTATCCGGTAGTTTTTATTAACTCTGCAATAGTTGCAATTAATCTTTTTTATATAATAAAAAATAGAAAAAATGGATAAAAGATTCCAAGAATGTAATTCGTTAGAAAAAGCGTGGAGATATAGACACTACATTAAAATACCATTCAGATGGATTTCGTGGAGGATATTTCACAGGGACGGGGATTTTAACGGAATTACTTATTGGAGAATCCTTATTGGAGTAGCCCAATCAGAAATGCGTTGGTACTACACAGAAGAAGAGGTTGAATCTATTTTTAGAACACACTTTAAAGATGATAAGGAATGAGTAAATCGTTTATTATTACAGAAGAAAGAGAGAAGAAGATATCATTTCCAGATGTTGTTGAATGGTGTTGTAAAAAGCATAGCGATACGAATCATTTCTATGACGGATACATCCCTTATAGATTTCATTTAGAAATGACATATTCTGTAGCTAAAGAATTTGAATATCTATTGGATAACGAGGTAGATTATCAATCAGGAAAAAAAGAATATAAGTCTGGTGTAGAATCTTCAGTAACTCTCAGAGAGATATGTTTATTGGCAACATGGGGACATGATCTAATAGAAGATACCAGGACATCATATAATGATATCAAAAATAAGATGGGTAAAGGACCAGCTGATATAATATATGCTGTATCTAACGAAAAAGGAAGGAATAGATCAGAGAGAGCTAATGAAAAATATTACGAGGGAATAAAAAATACGCCCGGTGCTGTTTTTGTAAAGCTTTGTGATAGGATAGCTAATGTTAAATATTCAAGATTAGTTGAAGGAAGAAGAGTCAGCAGTATGCTCAATATGTACAGAAAAGAGAATGATAATTTTATTGAATCTTTGGGATGTAATGAGGATCATACACTATATCCAATGACTGAATATTTGATCTATCTACTGAATTCGTAATTACAACCATACTACTAAAACTATAGGAGGGCCTTTTTAAAAGGCCTTTTTTATTTTGAATGGATATATAATAGATAAATAATAATTCAATATGAGAAATATTCATTCCTTGGAAAATTTTCTTAATGGGAAAAATTTGATAAATGAGGATCACGATAAGGAAATGGACAACTATATGTTCTTTGCAAATGTTTCTAATATTCACAGAATGTGCGAAGAGATATTATCCATGGATCCTATGAAAGTTGATTCTATACTTAATGATGGACACGGATGGGCTACGGATCATATAGCAACTTCTAAGGATGATGTAGAGGAAGTTTACGGGTTTTTAAAATCGTACATGAAAATGCATTCAGACCAAGAAGAAGGCGATATAATATCGGATAACGAGAATTGTTAATTTAATGAAATACATATCTTTATACCAAGAATTTAACGAGGAGGAATTAAATTTCTACCACGAGGATCTGTTCGAATCACAGATCAATGAAATGACTATGCTTAGAGAAAATTGCATGGCTAACTGGGATATAAATAAATTCTTTGAATTTTTTGCAGGTCCTATAAACGAGAGTTCCTTAAATGAGGACGAAGCTATTCTCTTAGAGAAAGCATACTACACATACGAGATAGGATCTTTATATGAGCACAAAAAAGAATGGTTTGAAACTAAAGGAGACGTTACTTATTTAGTTGATGAAAGCTCAGAAGAACAAAGAGTAATAATGTTCAAGGATAACAAGTTACATATAATAAGTAAAAATGCTTTAGATATGATAACTAATAGATCTTTGAATGAAGGATTTTTTTACGGGATGGAAGATTTTTTAGGAGGTATGTACAAGAAAGTAAAATCGACCGTAAAAAAATACGTAACCGACCCTGTTAAAAAAGCTACTAAATATGTTGCTAATAAAGTTAGTTCCGCTTGGGATGCTTTAAGTAACGGAGCTAAAAAAGTTTGGGAATTTTCTAAGAAGATAGTTTCTGCAGTGGTCGTGTTCGTTAAAGAAAATCCTCTAACCGCTCTAGGAATACTTCTACAAATTATAGGATCAATCCTTGCTTTCGTACCAGTTGCAAATTTCTTAGCACCTACATTCACACTACTTGCAGGTGGTATAACTGTTTACGAGGGTGTAACTAATCTTATAGACGCAGGAAAGGAAGTAGGAAAGGCAGACAAGGTAAAAGATATAGTTAAGGGGAGTTTGAAGATAATCTTAGGTAGTGCCTCTCTTATACTAGGAATTAAAGATGTTGTTGAATCTGCAGCTACAGCTTTACCGGGTTACGGTTCAGTTGGTTTAGCGGTAAAGACATCTGTTATATCTTGGAGTA
>SXGQ01458612.1_pt1 | contig 14076 bp, 13 predicted proteins | sample 3178371 | NCBI WGS metagenome assembly SXGQ01 (sample SAMN11356859, study PRJNA531348) | freshwater metagenome | isolation source: freshwater sample F1-20 | place: China: Fuxian Lake, Yuxi | collected 2017-12-25
ACGTTAAATCGCGATTCTTTTTCTAACGCCAGCATTTAGCATAAATGGACAACCAAGATACCTCGGCGTCCGTATATAGCGAGGCCAAGTCCGAATATACAAAACAGCTTGTATTTAATTTTCAGCCAGTGCTATTACGGTTCTTTCTTGATCGCTACGACGAAGTAAAGAAGTCGCCCTCGGTAGCAGCAAAGACCAAATCTGCCTTGAGTGAATTTCAGGACTCACTAAGCCAGATACCCGAGTGGAATCTCGATAAGGTACAGAAAGAGACTGCCCAACTTTTACAGGCTGTACAGTGCGATTACGTGGATGATCTGATTACAGCGGTGTTTATTGCTCACGCCAAGATTCTTTCCGCAATTAAACTTGACACTAAATCCCGGCGGGCTACGCCCATTCAGATAACAATTCCTAAACCGGATCATTTTATGCATCGGGCCATGTCGGAATGCAGTCGCGTTATGTGGTCAAATGTGTACCTATTTAATGATTCAGTATCCTCTCTTGATCGTCAGAAAAACATGACCATTGTAAATCAGTATTTAGAAAGTGGCATTTTACAGGCTATACGTAACCTTCTCCCGGTGAAGTCCATTTTGCGGGATAGTTTGCGTGATGAGCCTGATGATGCTGTTCAAATTGCGAATTCAGGGCTTCATAATGAAAAGGCGGAGGAGAAGGCCGAGGAGATACCTGAGGAGATACCTGAGGAGAAGGCTGAGGAGAAGCTTGAGGAGAAGGCTGAGGAGAAGGCTGAGGAGAAGGCCGAGGAGAAGGCTGAGGAGAAGTCTGATGATAAATCAATTATAAAAATGGTCCCACCTGAAGAAGTGAAAGTAGAAAAAACGCATGTAGAAATGGCCGTAAAAGACAGAGATATGTCATCTAATTCTGCAAACTCAAATACGAACTCAAATACACTGGTGGTTGACACTGAAAAAACGGTTGGATTTACGGGAATGGACTCATTATTTGGAGAAGCGGGTGAAGCTGAACTACGGCCCATGATTGAAGAGGGTGATAATGATCTCAAAATACTAGGGGAGTCTGAAGATCTGGATCTTGATGAAATGGAGGATATAAATGCTATAGATGAAATTCCGACCCCGGCACCCCTTTCTGCAGACGACTATGAAACTCTATAAGTGGCGCGGTATCTAATGCGCTTTTTTCTACCAGCAATCCTCAGAAGTTATGACAACCACAGAACTTATATTGTGGTCAATTATCGGGGGCCTCATAGTTGCGGTTTTAAGTATGATCGCAGTTGTATACAATAAAGAACAGCCCAATATGAAACATATGGGCAGGGATTTCATTCTGGGTGCGGCAACGACAGGGTTTCTCTACCCTCTCATTCCCGAGACATTTGATGACTTAAAATCGGCAATGGCATCTGTAGATACCACGGGCTTTAAAGATGCAATTTCGCATACAGTATCTTCGGTAAGTTCAGCGGCCGGTACTGGTCTATCAGATCCTGGAGTCAGAGTTGGCCCGGCCGACTTCTAGAGATTCAATGAAAATCAACAAAACAGTGAGTACGCCTTCTCTCCCTCGGGCACAGTCGCCGACTTGGGCATCAGAAACCCAGAAAATGGCGCCTTATTCAATTGTTCGCAAGGTACAGCACCCTTTACCTTTTGAGCAATCACAGTATATAAATCAAACCCAGGATATCTCTCGCTATGATCCGCATCCCATAAGATATTCTTTCCGTCCTCATCTATCAACCATGACCACAAGATATTATAGAGATCCGATACAGTCTCCATTTGCTTTATATCAGGCTCGTCACTCAGCACTCTAGCGCCCTCTCGGTCTTCTGGGATTTCATTAAAAAGTGACTCAATTATACTCACTGATAAACGAGACAAATCAAATGAGGGGTTCGGATATATTCTGGGTTTACTGGGATCATAGAGCGGCCCGAAATTGTATTGAGACCCCGCCTCATTCTCTGGCCAATAATCGTCGCTAATACACAGTGTCCCATTATGAGTATAGATCGCCCTACCAAAATCAATTATACGGAATATTTTGCCATATGTGGGTACCTTGAATTGCCGTCCATCCAGAGTCTTATAATACAAATACTCTTTATCGGTGGGAATCCACAGTATATTATTGCTATGTAAGTCATTGTGTGTCATAGCCCAGAGACTCTGAATCTGGCAAAGTGCCGCAATAACCTGGAATAGCCATGCGCTCCACCGGTCTTCCCATTCATCTGTTCCTTCCACTGCGCCAACCTCTTCTGGATTATCTAAGAGAAAGTCCATGGTTTCCCGATTAGATTCTAGGAATATTAGCATTGTGGGAAATTCGGCCAACGCCGCAAATATTTTGGTATCGCTGTCAAATCCCTCACTATCATCCGAATAAGATGAACCAGTCTTTGATGATTTATCTGAAGCACTTTCACTGTCAGAACTGGCGGTATCAATTGTTGCAGAATGAAGGCTGGCTGAATCAGCATCATTTTCATGGAAATCGTATAATTCCGACGTATTACTTGTCTCCGAAGTTCCATCCGAACTCGTCTCAGAGGAGAAATCCGATATATTATCGGGCGCTTCAAGTATACTATCATTCGGGTCTATGGGTACGTTATCTCTGAAACCCATTAACCTGAACTGCCCCTGCCCATGTTTTCTCCAGAACCATCCTTCAAATCGTAGATCATTGAACTCCTCCGTAATATTGTAATAGTAGTCCTTCGCTATAGCCAAATATGAGCCGTAAAAAAGGGAAAAATGCGGCGAATGATCTGCCTCGCGAAATTTACTCAACATATAGCACGCTACGGCATCTACGTACGCCTGGTTATGAGGATCGTGCAGCTTGGCATAGACTTTTGCGGATTTGCGACCAGGAGATGGCAGGGCAGGGTGTTGTGCTACCGGATAACTTCCCTGCATCATCCGATAAGCATCCAGTAAATGTGTAATTTTACAAAACCCCGAAATATCCATTAATTCGTTTGTGGGATTACCTCCCGTATAGTGCCGGGCCTTTCCAGAAAATGAACCCGACCGATATGGCACATCCCCTGCGAAACTCTCCAGATGCCACTTGTGGTCAAATCGCAAAAAGGAAGTCTGCTTCTTTGTCTTTCCAAACCGAAGCATACCGGGATATGTTGTCTGAAATGGTTTGAATCTCGTTTCCATGGCGGCCTGGAGTTCGGCTGGAGGAGGAATATCCCAGATTTCGGGAGTAGGTAACTCCCGTGTCTGTAGAGATGGATACGGAGATGACATTACTTTAAGGAAGAACTCAGTTTAGAATATCTGGCGCATCGGTGCGGATCATATATAAAATATGAAACCTGCTACACACATAGTAATATGGCAGCTTCAGCGGCAATGAACCTTCAACTTAAGAAGTTCAGTATGTCTCAGATTCCGGAGGACGCCGTATGCATTTTTATTGGTAGGCGTCGTACGGGCAAATCCACTCTTGTCCGGGATGTGCTGTTTCACCACAGACAAATGCCTCTCGGAACAGTTATTAGCGGTACCGAAGAGTCAAATGATTTCTACAAAAAGATGGTACCCCCCCTCTTTATTCACGGTGCATATTCACCGGCAATTCTACAGAATTATGTAGCCCGACAGAAACTCATTATGACCAAAATCATGAAAGAGCAGCAGGCGGGTGGTCAATCCCGTATAGATCCCAGATCATTTTTAATCTTGGACGACTGCCTCTACGATGACTCCTGGACACGGGATCTCAATATTCGGTATCTTTTCTTGAACGGTCGGTGGGTGAAGGTGTTTTTTCTGATTACTATGCAATACCCTCTAGGTGTGCCTCCGGTCCTACGTACAAACGTGGACTACGTGTTCATCTTGCGCGAACCGTATCTGAATAACCGGAAACGGATCTATGAAAATTATGGATCTGCCTTCCCGTCTTTTGAGTTTTTCTGTCAGGTTATGGACCAGTGTACCCAGAATTACGAATGTCTTGTTGTAAGCAACAACACACAGAGTAATAAGTTGGAGGACATTATTTTCTGGTACAAGGCGGAAATTCACGGCGAATTCCGTATAGGTCTGCCCGAATTCTGGGGACACAGCGCTGCACATTATCGTGATTCAGAGGAGGCCGAAGTGAATAAATATGATCCATCGGCTGGAGTGAGACTGAAGGGGCCGGCAATCCAAGTACGCAAATCACAATAAATAGTATATGATAGAATAGAATGTTTGGAATAACAAAGACTACCTTTTTTCTTTTGGTTGTCGGTACATGCGCGCTACTCCTGGCACAAGCCAGTTTTTTCAATGAGGGGTTTGAGGCTGGACAGCCCGGCGTAAGATGCGGCGCGGATTTACCCCCCTGTGGCGGCGGCAAAAGGTGTATGAATGGATTCTGCCAGCGCGCGGATCGCCCTTCTGAAGTTATGCCGAATGAATTACCCGTTTACCCGTAATTTCATCTAGCCGTGACAGATCCTTTTCTCGCATATGATCAGAAGAAATGCAGTTGAATCTAACTTCGGGTTTAGGGCTTCTGTTGGCCGTATCAGTTGTACTTTTTATTGTTCTTCAACTATCAAAGCCATCTGTTCAGCGTAACTTTGGCAGCTGGAAGGGAGGGTCCGCTAAACTGCCGTGTTTAGCGAATGATGTATGCCCCAGCGGTCAAAAGTGCTCCGGTGGATTCTGTAGCGAGGGTTTCATGGCGCCTGTCAATGTACCAACTGACATGTCATCATGCAGTGCGAAGGAATGCAATGGTATCAATGCCCCCTGTGCAAGAAGGGCTACACCCTGCGAGGAAGGCACTTTCTGCCAGGGCAATCAATGCATAAGTATTAATGCTCCGGACCAGGGTGAGGCATATAAGCAAATCGGAACCCTATTGGATTAAGACTTCTCCAGGCTATTGCTAGGCACAGCGGCACTCTCCTTCTTCCGCTGAAGCGCCAAATCCGCCGGCCCCTCAAACATAGAACCCCAACCATCTGATGCGCCCCCGGCAGCCTTAGATGATTCGGAAACGGGCGTCTCCCCGGTCTCCTGGTCCGTAATAGGCCCAGCGCGCTTTGCGCTCTTCAACATCTCATTACGCTGGTCGGCCATGAACTTCTCACGCGACTCCTCATTGTTCTTGTAATTCTTCATGAGAGTGTTCAGCTGGTCCTCAGCGTATTCCTGGTCCTGTACCTGGTGCGGCTTGGGATCCCAAGGCAGCCACTTTCCGACCTCGCCGAGAAAAATGCTGTGGATGGTGTCATTGCGCTGCAGCTTCTTGGACATGGCCACCGCCTCTCCGTGGGTAGCCGTAACCCCCCGGACCTTGAGCCCCCGAATGGATGTCCGGAACTCATTTTTGGCGAAGAAGTCCTCCTCCAGCTTGGTCTGGTGTTTGAAGAGGAAGTCGTCATATGACTCCTTAATGGTGGTCTTCTTGATCGCCGCGTCATTTGTCTTTACAAACTGCTGGTAGGACTCTAAGAGGCCACCCATGTTCAGACGGGCCTTACGGCAAAGGGCAGCTGCACCGCTGAGATCGGGTCCGGCGTTATCTAGGCGCTCGGCCTCCTTTGTCAGATCGTCATTCACTCCCCGGACAAGTGAAATAAGAAAGGACTCCAGATTCTTCATCTTATAATCAATCTCGTACTGCTTCAAAAACTCGCCGAAAAAGAATTGATCCTTGTTCTCAAGAACGTTTTCCGGGCTGAGAAAGGATAGAAGTACGAACTTCTGGCTGCGGATCTCGGGATCCTCCTCTAAAAAATCCTCTTTCACGTTACTTCCAGGGGTGGCCATTCAATAATCTGCTATAATATTTAATCTTAAAGTAAGCAATATACGCAATTAAAAATCTATGGCTCTGGTATAAGGAAGAGATGGACTATTCTATGGGTGACCTCTTAACGTCTCTGCTCAAATATCTGATTGAGGGCCTGGTAGTGGCCTTCGTGGCCCTGCTGGTAATGAACCCTAAGAAGCCTAACTTTGGCGAGCTGATGACCATTGGTGTAGCCGCGTTCGCCACGTTTGCTCTGCTGGACACGGTGTCTCCCACGATTGGCCTAACTGCCCGGCAGGGCGCTGGGTTCGGTGTGGGCGCCAACCTGGTAGGCTTCCCGCGCATGTAAGCATGCGCGGTGTCTAGTGGCGAAGCCACTTCCCGCGCATGTAAGCACTTTTTAGAAAAAAGTGCGCAAAAACGTGTGCTTTAGCACTTTTTAGAAAAAAGTGCGCAAAAACGTGTGCTTTAGCACTTTTTAGAAAAAAGTGCGCAAAAACCCTGTATAACGTTTATAATGTGTTCTTCATAAGAACTCATTATAAAAATATCAGAATCACTAGACTAATTCTTCTATAACACGCACCTTAGTCTTGCTTTTACTCCTCGGGCGTCTCTCATACATCGTATTGTACGATACAAAGGCTTCATCCGGCGGTGCAGCCTCCTCAATACTATAAGGAAAACAGCAGTTCAGCAGAAATCGTAAGATATATGGTATAATTACAAATAAGACAAAGAATAATGCCAAGCTAATACCCAATGAAAGGAAGACCTGGTCCATATGAACGGGGCAAGTCCACATAACAACACAAAGTGACCCTATGATAACAAACACTACTGTAAATACTATAAGAACTGCTATAAATGCGGCAAATAAGGGGTATTTTGCACAGTCTTTTATATTTTGCTCGTGTTCTCTGTTCAGACAAGCCTGCATTCATAGATTGGTACGGTGCTTTTATAAAGCACCACATCAATTTTTACCGTGAATTTACTTATTTTCTTTTTTTGTATGTAATGCGGTTGGATTTACTTACCTTTTTATGTCTTGAACTAGCCGTTCTAATACCGCCAGGTTGAACTACGCCTGTGCCTTGCCCAGCTGCAGGAGGTGCAGAAGGCACAGGTGGGGCTACAGGCACAGGTGGGACTACAGGCACAGGTGGGGCTACAGCTATAGGTACTGCTACAGAAGGCGCAGGCGCAGACTCATCGGCCTTACAAAATTTTGAGAATGTTAAATCAGGATTATTATACCACTCTATTTCCTTTGCATCTAACATTGGCTTCCCATCGTAAAAAAAAATCGGGTAGTTCATCCATAGAGAACTTGGATAGGCGTCAACCATAGATTGCGTTATATTTCCAGTAGTCCGTGTTTTGCACAAGTTTTTTAAAAAAACAAGATGGGCTGGGAACATATGGCAACCATCTTCATAGTTATTGGCTATTAGTTTATCAAAAAATTCACATTTTAAACCAAATAAATCTTTATCATTTTGCGCAAAGGCTTCCATGATCTTATAAACTTGTTGTACAGCTTCAATATGTTCTTTAGAATACGGATCTAATAGAGGATTTGCTTTAGCATTTAATGCTTCTAAGCTAGTTCCAGTAATATTAAAATGATGTTTCCATGCAAAGAATTCACGGAGTTTTTCTACAAAATGTAATATATAATGATATGGAAAATCAGCTCCACCCGTGCTTAGAACTATAGCATGTACTTTATTTTTTATTTTTCCTAATATGTCTATATATAACTGTGTTAACTGTATGCCATTTTTGAATATATCATTTTCTTTTTTAAGGGCAACAAGTGCTGTAGGTGGTAGTAGTTTATGATTAGAAGGAGATAAATACGGTTGATCCTCTTCTGGGATTTGTACCCCTGGCGCTATCTGAGCCATCTCACTTCCTAAACTACAAGCCCATTAAAAAATGCCTGTTTTTCACTATTCGCCGAACCATCTATCCAATGTGCTGCGATTTCGTTCGGATGCTCGTCATTAAACCCGCTCCCGAATGCTTCTACCCAACCGGAAGGTGGCTCCCACGTCCATTGCTCCATTTCCAAATCCCAGAATCCCCGCTTACATGCCTTCAAGTCTGGGCTCATATCACTCACAAATACAGACAGAGGTATATATCGACCTTTCCATACAACATATGGGTTTCCAAGAGTATCTGGATTTATTCTGCGCCTCTTTCTCCACTTTTCCGGTATAGACATGAATTGCTCAGCCGATGCCGCCTCAAAGTTCCATTTCGTCCTATACAGCTTCCACCATCTCTCGCTATACTGCTTCTGAGATAGATGCACAATCTCGTGCTGAAGTGTATCTGGTCTCGGATTCCAAAGTAAAAAAACTGGAAGAGCTATGCCTTTTATGCCCCTTGTATGAGGAAGACCAGAATCGGACCTCCCATCCAAGTAAACCAAGTTAAGCGGTCCATCCACCGGTACATTTGTTTTAACATTCATAGTCGCTGCGGCGCCTTCTGAAGATGCTATATATGGATATGGCCTCGCCTTCTGATTCAGCTCACGGGCAATACTGTTCATTTCATAGTAGTTGTCTTCTTTGTTCCAGGCCGCAATGACCGTCTGCGCCTCCGATTTAGGAATCACATTTATTCTCACATCGTAGCTTGCCATTAGCTCTATTTCTTACCCTTCTTTCGTTCTGATTTAATTTGCTCGCTCAGAAGGCGATCCTGAAAGAAGGAGTCCATCCGACTCTGTTTCGGGTCCACTTGAAGCCTCGCCGACCGCCTAGGAGCAATTGACTGAGCAAGCGGTGCCTTCGTAGTATTCTGCGGCACCTTCCACATGGCCGTGAGAGTATTGGTCTTCTTAGCCAGCGCTGCCTTAAACAGGTAGTCCTGCGCGTATAGCTCCCGCTCGGCCTTTTGTACATCGGGGTCTGATGACCATCCCTGGGGCGGAGGACGAACATCCGGTAATTGATCCACCAAGATACTGAATAGCTGCCCCACCGGATTTTTGAGCTGATGGTCAATATAGAATTCCGGATCCGGTTTCAGACCATTCGCCTTCATAAATGCCGGGGTTTCAATACGGTCTCCCTGCGTACCCCGAAAGGAAGCAGGCACCTTGAAATACACAAACGACATGCGGTCACCCGAAGCCGGTGCATTACCGGGATCCCTCTCGGCAATACGGTTTGCCAAGACCTTATGAGCCGGCGGCGTCGGCGTCTTGTATTCCGATCGCAAGCTCTTGGTCAGAACCAGTTGATTGAAGCTCACCTTGTTATCCATCAAATCGGTCACCCACTTTTTCACAAAGGCCGCCGCTGCGGCTACATCACGCTGTGTAAGGAGGATCTTGATTGCTCCACCGTAAATCGTCTTGACAATGGAGGCATAGTCGCGCCGCTTTGTCGCAATACCCATGGATTTCTGCACATAGTCATCGGCATTCTCCTCATACATGTTGCCCACGTAGCGCTTCTTACTGAAGATAACAAACGGGTAAAACGCCTTATCAAACTCAAAGTCGTGCGGCTTCTTCAGAGCCTGTGTAATTAAGTGACCTGCCTCCGTCGTGATGTCAATAGTGGCCTGGATGGCCTCGCGGCCTTCTAGACGCTCGCCCGTCTTTGGATTGTGTGGATTGATTTCCACAAACAGCGAGTCCGTGTCACCATAGACCACATGCGCAGAGCATCGCGGGTCCTTGGCGGCAGGCCCATAGAAGTGCTCAATCGCCGCTTTGGCAAACATGATTTGCTTCCGGCCATACGCCGTAACGGACGCCGCCAGGTGTTGTAGGCGCACCTTGAATACTCCGGAGCCCAGCTGACCATAGAGGGAATTTGCAGTGAGTTTGTATGCCAACTGCTCAGCATCCAGAAGCGCCTTCCGGAATGGATCTGACTCCTTCTTGATCTCGGCGCGCTTGGCCGCTCTTGCCGCCAGGAGACCCTGAACAATCAGCGGGAGCGCCGCTTTGCGAGTACCCGGATACTGGGCATATCGGCAAATCCGGATACCGGTCTTGATTTTCTTCGGCTGTTTCCGAGTGTCATTCGGATCCGGCTTCCAAATGTCAAAGGCAATATCAATCCACCGACAACCCATGGCTTCTCCGGCCTTCTGGAACCGGTCAATCTGTTTCTCATCATACGTCCAGGCCACTTTTAGCTCTTTACCATCCAGGCCGTAGTCCTTCGCCCACAGGAGAGAGTCGTAACTGATATTTTCCGACTCAATCGTGGATGGATACAGGGAGGCAAAGTCACAGACGCCAATCGGCGATCTCGTGTAAAAGCCGGGCGTTGGATCCAAAACAATCGCGCCCTCATATGAATCCTGATCCTCAGTTACAATCTCCTCGCCATTTGGACCGTAGCGTACAGCCCCGGGCTCCGCGTTGAACGGCTTGGACGGCAGCGTTACAATGGTCAAGTTCGCGGTATTGCAGAATTTGAAGATTAGTGACTCGATCTTCACACCCTGGCCTCTGGTAAAGATCATCGTTACTGGCACGGAACAAACATTCGCCATGGACATCGCATTGTTGAAGGTCTCCAGCTTATTGTACAATTCCATCGTGAGTTCGCAATCCTGAATACAGTAAGCGGCAATGGTCGCCCGATCCTTCTCCGAACCCTGGTGAAGGCGGAAGATATCGGCGGGGCTAACATCGTCTTTCACAATAACCCACTTTACCGCCATATCGGTATCCAACTCCGCGTCGGCTTCGGATGGCTGAACTCGGAGGTACCCGGCCGCCACTTCCAGAATCGGGAGTTTCTCCGTGAGTTCATCGCCCGTTTCATCCAGCAAAACAATTGCGCGGCCAACTTTGGCATTTCCCGTTCCACCGGTGGTAATTTTCCAGGTACCATCGGATTCTCGTGAGACTTTCTTGAGTTTGCCGGACATGAAGTATTTTGTCACCTCATCCAACTTGTAAGAGGGGAGCTGGTATCCACGCTTCACTACGTGATACAAGTCCACCTGGAGGCGACCTTGAAGAGAGAGTGTATGGAGGAAGTTATCACCCAGGGCCGAGGATGCGAGCCGCTTCTCCTGAAGGGAGACTTGGCCTCCGTGACCGTACAGGCGACTGAGCTGCTGGAATGCGTCGCTGGTCGCTTGGTATTTCCCGAACTTTTCTAGGACGCCGAGAGTATTCGCCCGATCCCAGACATAGCGTTCATCAAAACCAAAGATGTTATAACCTACCCAAATATCCGGATTCACGTTGATAAGCCAGTTAAACCATCTGACCAACATCTTCTCCTCAGTCTCACATGATACCACCGTGGCCCCGACGCCCTCCTCTGAACAAGTTCCCAGGACAAAGATGGTTCTGTGAATGGTGCCGTCTGACTCTTTCAGTACACAGCCAATTTGGATAATGGGATCGCCTCTTGCGTTATTCTTGGACGGCTTGGCCACGGGGAACTCACCAGAGGCACTGTAACACTCAATATCCCAAAAGAGGGCCTTGAAGGGTGCAGATGGCTTTGGAGGCTTTCTCTCCGGCGAGATGTCCAACCAGTTGCAGGTGAGAACACGGATTCCCGTTTTTTCATCCGCTTCATCTTCTCTTGCGTCCACCGAAACCCAGCCACAGGGCGCAATATCTCGGAGATGAAAGAATCGGAGCAGGGGATCCAGGCCGGATTCATAAATTGGAAGCGGGGCAGATTTCTTGCTTGTCCGGAAGATGGGCTCCTGGTGATCGTTCAGGAGCAAATTTTTCAAGGTCCGGAAGTCTTTCAGGCTATTCACGGATGCCTTCATGAAGGTGGACTCCTCGTCCGCCATGAAGCCGTAGAGTTCCTTGCGCTGGACCTTTTCTAGTTTTAGTGACTTAGGTACTTCTTTACCGGAAGTAGCCAGCATGTCTTTCAAGGTGAACTCGTTTGTAGTAGGCCCCACCTTGATATAGAGGTATGGCCGGAATCCCTCCACATCGCAGCGGACTGATTCACCTTCTGCCGTCATTCCAAAGAGGTGTACCACGATAGACCGGTCACCTGGCTGCGGCTTATTGCGAGACTGCGATGAGACACTCTTGTCAGAATCCTCCTCAAAAGTGATTTCTAGCTCTTGCTCATCCTCGGTCTCTCGCTTGACCACTACAATTTGGTCACGTGAAAGAGCGTCTAAGATGTGAAATGTTACGGGTGGCATAGTTTGTGATTTATTGGGGGCTTTATTCGCAGGCAATTTTTATGGCAGCTTAGCTTCGGTATTTCAGAGTGCGTTTCTTATTTGTTTTGGTAGGGCGTGTATTCAGAACGGCTTTGAGTGATGCAGTTTCCTTCATAATTGCTTTTAAGAGGGAACTGGGCCCACCACCCCGCTGGCGTTCTATCTCCTCCTCATTGCCGACTATTGCGGCGGTTGCTGTTTTAGCACCGGGGCTCGTTGCTGTAATTATATCAGCGGCCACATCGGGGACACTTGTCCTCTTTACTTTGTTTTTCTTTGCCAGGTTAATTGTATTCATCAGAGATGGTACAATTTCACCATCATCTTCAAAGGGTGAGGCTGCATATGTGCCATTTTCAAATGCACGCCCGGGGCTATCGCGTACGGGCATGTTAGAGATAGTACGCTCTGCCTCATTGTTAATGTAATTATCTTCTTCTTCGGCGAAATTATTGTTTGCTGAAGCCAACTCATTTTCCGAGGCCATATCGTTTGCGGTGGCCATATCGTTTGCGGTGGCCATGTCGTTTTGTATTGGTGACTCAATTTGCTCCGTATTTACGTTTAGCACGGGGTTATTTGTCTTTATCATTGTATCGGCAGTCGCAGGATTTTGTATCAGAGCAGATAGAGTAGCCTTGTCTTCTTCCAAGGTGTTTTTGCGAGGCATGGCATTAGTAGGCTGGCCAGTTTCAGTGTCCATAAATGTCGCAGGCTTCTTGTCTGGGCCCACCAGTAAAAGCGTGGGATAAAACTTCCTGGGCACGCTGGCTAAGCTGGTATTTTCTATCATTTTAGACTCAATAGACGCCAGATTCATTCCACGATTCTTCAGCTTTGTTAAGGGTGACCATACATCCTTCTCAAACCGTTGGCAGGGCCCACAGCCCTCCAACTTGGCAAATACCAATGTAAGGGGGCCTTTTACAATCATGTTATCAAAGAGTTTGGCATCCTTCTTTGACCGGACATCTAAAACCTTGCCCCCCTTTTTAGCCTTCCGAGTCATTCTTCTGAAAAGGGCATTTTTCCGGGTTTTGGCTGCTGCCATCTATTTGCCCCACATAATATTTATACGGCGAATATAGTATGAATTTGAGGCCGTGGACATATGTTTTTGCCCTTGTCGTGGCTGGACTCCTTGTATATCACTTTACATATCTGAAAAACAATCCATTATCTGTACCTCAGGGCTTTAAAGACAAAGTGCTGCTAGATACTTCAAAAGATACAAATATGTTTCCATACACCACGAGCCCCATCAATAGTTTGGACCAATATGAGTTAGAGGCAGTTTTTGATAATGAAGGAGATCGCCAGCTCAAGAAACAGCAAATCAATCAAATGACTCGTAGATATCCTTTGGATTGGACTAATTATCCTCCTAATGCCAGTAAATTCCAGTCGGAGCAGGCCAAATATATAGAGGGCTTCTCTACACCGTCGTCGGCAGAAGCCTTGAATAAACCCTATAAAAATATCGGGACCGGCAATTTAACACCTCCCGACACGTTAGAGATGGAGCGACGGGAAAAGGAGATTTTGACCACATATGTACCTAAGAAGGCGAATGACTTGACCACGTATGATGCGGATGATGCTCAGGCTCTGATGGAAAAAATATACAAAGCCAAGGGTCTTGAACCCACCGTCATTCGGAAAGAGGGGAACGTGTTTGAGGTTGTAAGTACTCGGCAAGTGAATGGCAAAATTCAATATGAGGATGAGCTCCCTCATACTTCCTATAAGGGTCCATCTAAGCCAAACATGGCTGCGGGTGAGGCCGTGATACACGTACCGCCCGTCGCGACAGAAACGGCGGCTGGCCTGGACCCGTTTTATGAGCCGACTACATCCACGCGGTCTGATCGGACCGATTACATGCAGTGGACACCGGGTCTTGAGCGGATGTTCGCGCCCACTTATCCGGTTACGGATTGGGTAGGGCAACCGAAGTAAGTCGGTGCCCCGAAGTAGGTCGGTGGCCCGAAGTAGGTCGGTGGCCCGAAGTAGGTCGGTGGCCCGAAGTAGGTCGGTGGCCCGAAGTAGGTCGGTGGCCCGAAGTAGGTCGGTGGCCCGAAGTAGGTCGGTGGCCCGAAGTAG
>SXGQ01481014.1_pt1 | contig 14076 bp, 8 predicted proteins | sample 3178371 | NCBI WGS metagenome assembly SXGQ01 (sample SAMN11356859, study PRJNA531348) | freshwater metagenome | isolation source: freshwater sample F1-20 | place: China: Fuxian Lake, Yuxi | collected 2017-12-25
CAATCCGGCCGGCGTCCTGGTGGGTTCCGAGGTCAACTTCTACAACGTCGGCCGCGACGCCGGGGAGCTGCTCCGGAAGATGGAAGCCAACGCCTACCTCATCAAACACCCCGCCGAGGCCTGTCCCGCCAAGTGGAAGCCCGGCGCCAAGACCCTGGCCCCGAACGAGAAGATGGTCGGCAAGGTCTTCGAAGCCCTGAACGGCTGAGGTGACGACGGTGGGGACCCACGTCGCTGGGCCCCCCTGTGGTCGGGTTCCTCTGACGCAAGAGGGGAATCCGACCGCTTCCACGGGTGCGCCACGTGCCACGGGTCCAGATGGGGACCCAAGGGACTCGGTCCCTACCGCGGCAGGGATGAACTTCGTCGCGTCCCCATCCAGACCGCCAAGGCCGGGTGCAGCTGGGGGTTGGATTGGGTTCCTCTGACGCTTGAAACTCTCCGTTCCGTCCTGATGGGTGGATCAATCCCCACCGGAACCAGCACCGATCGTTTCAAGGCACCTTCCGCAGACGGCCCATGGCATCCACCAACCAGATCTGGGCCCCCTCGAAACCCTCATCCACCAGGATCTGCTGGATCCCGGCCACCTCCAGCTCCTTCCGCTGCGCTGCGGTGGTTGCTGGATCCAACCGCGGTTCGAACAGGAACGTCTCCGTGAAGTTGTGGTGGCCCGGCGAATAGGTCTGGGCCGCCGGATCCCGAAGCACCAACGGTTCCGTGGTCCACCCCTCGATCCGCGTCTCGGTGAAGCCGATGTTGGGCGCCGTGTATCCAGCCGTGGGACCCGTGGGCTCAGGTGGCCAGAGGAACCGGGTCTTGATCCGAATCGAGGCACCCTTCTGCACGGTCCGCTCCTGGGGCAATGCCCCGGAGCCCAACACAGGCCTCGGGACAAGGAACACCGTGTCGGTCAGGGTCGTCCCTGGACCTTCCCAGCCCAGCGTGGGTTGCGGCTGGACATAGCTTGCCTCCAGCCGGAACCGGCAGTCCTCGAGACGGATCCACGGCGCCGTCGGGGGCTTCATCGACCGGGTGAATCCGGTGACCAGCGTCAGATCCCGCCGCGCGGCTCCGTCTCCCATCGTCCACCGGTCGCGCGTCTCGGAATTCCCCGCGGACCACTGGTGTGAGAACCCCGGCCACATCGTGATCCCGTTCGAGAGCACCGTTGGAACGCCCTCGATCCGGACCGCGATCCGCCCGTCCGAATAGAAGGTCTTGGCCAGATTCGCGTCGCTGAGACGGACCGCCTCGACGGCCATCCTCAACTCCGACTTCAGCCGATGCTTCGCAAACACGTCGGAGTGCTCACCCTCCTCGACCGACAACACAATCTCGCCAGGCATCAGGAAGCCGGTCACAGGGGTGGTATCCACCTCAGGAAGCCGTCGGACCTGCTTCACGACCAGCTTTCCCGGGGCGATCTCCTTGTACTCGAAGTCGAGCCGGAACGCCGTCAGCTTCGGATACTGGGCCCCATAGCCCTTCACCACGATGCCGAGGAGCTGGACCAGCTGCTGGTAGTCGGACTCCCATGTCATGACGGTCCCACCGAGCGGCACCCGGCCCGACCGTTCCCGCAGTGCGACCGAGGTCGACCCAAAGGAACGGTAGAAGTCCACGACCTCGGGACGCGCAGCGGAGTCGGGATTGGTGATCGACTCCGCGCCGACCTGGGACACGAGGGTGCCGTTGAGGGATTCGAAGCTGCCGGATTTCTCCCAGGACAGTGTCGCGACCCCGTTGGCCCATTCGGCATCGTCGGGATAGGACACATGGACGAGGATGGCCATCCCGACCTCGTTCTCCCGCACGCCGCGCCTGAACCGCTCGAGGTAGGCGTTCTCGTTGTAGAAGCTCGCATACACCTTCCGGATGGCCCGGATCACCCCGCGTTCGGAGGGCTCCGTGGGGTCGCAGGCAGATGGTCCAGCCGCATCGCCATCCAGATCATCCTGAAGGCAGCCACTGTAGCTGTCATACAACCCGGCCCCCGTGAACGTCTCGCCATCCTCCACGTTGGTGGAACTGCGAAACCGGAGTTTCTTTCCTGGATCGAACCCGGCCTGCACCAGAGCCCCGAGAATCGCTGCCTGCTGGTCCACCGAGAAGCCCGCCGTGTCCCGGATCAGATCCCGGATCCCTTCCAGCACCGGACGCAACCGACCTACATCCGGCGGCTGGGTGAATCCGGACAGACGGGACTCGATCTCGGCCCTCAGGGTTCGTCCGGTGGGCATGCTCTGGTCGAGGTACGCATCCCAGAGGTCGAAGGTCAGGGCGATGGCCGGGTCGCAGTTCCCGGGGATCGTCCGGCGCAGCAGTCCATAGTTCGCCGCCTTGCCGCCAACAAAGGCGACCGCCTCGGGACGCAGGTCCTGGACATTGGTGGCGATCAGCCGTACGGACCGCTTTGGGACGTAGCCGAGGGGCGCGATCTGCTGGGTTGCCAACAGCTCCTCTCGGATTCCAAGGCCAAGACGCCCGGTGACATCGACCACCACCACGCTGCTGGTGAAGAGGCGGTCGGTCCGGATCGCCACATCCCGTCCCACCATCCCCCGCAGGACCTCGCGCCGGTCCGGATCCGCCAGCCAGACCACCGGGATTTCCCAGCCCTGGGCGAGGATGGCGACGTGGGAGTTGGGGGTTGATGGCGTCATGGACACCACGCCTGCGACGAATGGGATCTCCGCAGGAATTCGGTCCGTCAACAGGATGTCGGTCGGCAGCAGTCGGCCGTCGGCATAGGCCGCATCGATCTCCGCGGCCGGGATGAAGTTCAGGCGTCCCAGGGCCCAGCCCTCGTTGTAGACCGCGTCGCCGGTCACCCATCGGTCCGCGGTTGCCGGCTCGAAGCCTGCCGCCATCAGTCGGGAGCGTTCGACCTCCGCTGTACCCGACTGCTCATAGGTCGGGATGTAGAGCGTTCGGATCCCGCCCGGAGCCCGGATCGCGGCACGGATGATCCGGAGCCATCGGACCACATCCTCGATCGGGTAGGCCTCCCGACCCACCAACTGGATCCCAACCTCCGAGGGTGTCTGCCACGGCAGCAGGACGGCCCCGAGCACCGCGAGCTGCCCCTCGCGATGCAGCGTCCGCCGGTCGAACTCCTCCCGGGACATTCCCTCGAAGCCGGGTAGCCGGAGCCGGGCGAACTCGTGATGGAACGGGTATTTGTTGCTGTCCTGGAACCAGATCCTGGGCTCGTCGCCCAGCACCAGCGCGAACTTCACCCAGCCCAACCCCGGCTCCGCCATCGAGGCATAGCTCGGAACCATGAACGGATCCGCGTCCACGGCGAACTGGTTCCGTCCATCATCTGCAGTCGTTCGGGGTCGGCTCCTGAGCCGGAAGTACCGTGTTCCATCGATCAGCGGGGTTGGCTGTGCGTGGTCGAACGGTCCATCGTGGAAGAGCCCGGCCTCGGTCCAGTGCCCGAGATCCAGGGAGCGTTCGAGGATCTGGACCTGGTTTGACGTCCCTTGTGACTGGATGTGGAACCAGCCCAGGTCATCCGGCCCCTGGATTCCAAGGCCTGCGGCGTTGACGGAGAGGGCGAACAGCGAGGCGACAAGCCATCGCATCATGAGTTGGCAACCCATGCCCCAACCGTGCGGGACGGGGCGGCCGACGCAAGGGAGGTTCTCGTCCAGGCCTCCCCACCCACAGGGTGTCGGTACAGGGCCGCCGCGGAGTGGATCCCTGCCGTCCTCCACACGATCACTTGGGCTTCAGCGAGGCGCGGTCACCATCGACGGTCGACCACTCCAGGAGTTCCCCCGAGAGCACCTGGTCGGTGCGCCCGGCGCGACTCAGGACCACCGATCGGCCCGGCCATGGGTTGACGAGCCGACACGGCCGACCCCGTTCACTCTCGATCTCCACGGGACCGACCACGCCATCCTGGATCTGGGCGCTGACGAGGAACGCTCCCGGGGCCCTCAGGCGTCTGAACGAAGCGGGCCTGTCCCGGGGCCAGACCGGGAACACGCGGATCTTCCCGCGATGGCCCTGCAACAGCATCTCGTTGATGGTCGACGGGACACCGGCGCAGTTCTCGATGCCGCCACCTCCGGTGAAGACCATGAGGTTCGAAAAACCGAACGACTCCAGCTGCTGACGAAGCTTGGACAGCACGTCCAACGGATCATGGCCCACCCGAACCGCACCCGGGAAGGTCATGCTGAATCCGTTGAAATGGCCGATCCATTCCGACAGCGCCCATCCCCGGACATCGTCCTGCAGCACCTTCAGCAGCTCCGGCTCCGAGTCGAATCCCACCACCGTCGAGGGCCAAACCATCCCCATGAACTCCACCCGGGTGTTGATCCGGGAGGGTCCAATCCGGGCCGCCGCAGGTCCCGCGTCCGCTCCCCGGAGCCGTCGGATCCCGTCGACCTCAACCGTTGGGAATTCGCTCAACCGATCCAGGATGTCCTGCCAACGAGCCCGCCGATCGGCATCCACACCGAGTTCCTGGCTCACCTCGAGCATCCCCCGGAACAGGTTCCTCACGAGCCCGAGGGACAGGCAGTTGTTGCGGTCGCTGCCCCCGTCCCCGACCTCGCCCGATGCGTCCCGTGTGATCACGTAGCGTTCGTTCTCGAGCCTGAGGTACGACTCCCAGAACCGGGCCGTCTCCTGCAGGAACGGATAGACCTTTCGGGCATAGTCCAGGTCCCAGGTGTGTTCGATCCGCTGGAGCATGTTGACCGCCGCGAACGCCGCGTTGCTCTTCTGTCCGAGGAACATCCGGCGTCCCTCCCCAGGAATTCCGTGCCCATCCGGCATGAACGCGGTCTCGAGACCCTGGGGGCCGATTCCCACGTCGTAGTAGACGCCCGGCACCTTCAGGAACTCCTGGGCATTTGCCTTCGCGGTCGGGAGATACTCGAGAATGGGCGTGTCGTACGGCTCCGCCAGGTCTGGATGATTCGACGAGAACACCGCCCACCAAGGGGCTTCGTGGTTGTAGTTGAGGTGGTAGTCCGCCTGCCACGACGACCCATCGGCCGTGATCCAGTTGCCGAAGAGGGAGGGTGGGAACCTTGGGTTCCGTGAACAGGACGCCATCAGATACTGGGATCCATAGTAATACCGTTCGATCAACGGATCCCCGATGCGCACAAAGGATCGGGACCAGAACCCATGCCACCATTTGAAATGGTGTTCCTTGATCTGAGCGATTCGCTCCGGGGTCAGCCCGGCCACGCGACGCTGGGCTTCCTGGAGGGGCTCCGAGGATTCCTCGCCGGTCACCACCGAGGCGACGAGATGCACCACGCGGCCCGGTTGTAAAACGAAGCGGTCGGCCGACCAGCCGTCGCCGCGACTCCAGGGAAGTCCTGGTTGGCGATGCCCCAGAAGCCGGAGGGCCACCGCGGCCTCGGTCGTCTTGGCCGACGGTTTCTGCTCCAGGGCGATCGAGTTGGTCGTGCTGACGAACCGGCGTACCGCCCAGCAGCCGTCCTGGAGATTGCCCGAAGCCGTCTCGGCCTCGTTTCCGGTCATGGGCCAAAGTTTCACGTCCACCCCGGTCAGTGCTGTCGGTCCGAAAGGATTGGCATCGGCTGGATCACCGGCGACGGAAAGCTCGATGACGAGGAGGTTCTCGGTGGCGGCCACCCACGACCGCATCCGGATCTCGGTGCCGGGTCGGGTGAAGGGCGGTGGATCCTGCATCGGGTGGGCTATCCGCAGGGTGTGCACTACCTCCGCCGTTTCGAGGAGCTGCTCGGCGTGGAACACACCTCCGTTGAGCGCAGGGATCGAGATGTCGATGGCCCCGATCGGCGCAGGGTGGGCATTGGGATAGATCGTCTTGGTCTTCCAGAAATCGTTCTTCGAGAGATGGAACCGATGCAGCTCAGGACAGGTCGTCGGGGCATTCGTCCGTCGGGTGACATTGGCGCCGCCATCCTCCCCGAGGCCGTAATGGCGACGACGTTCGATGATCGCGCCCACGGCGACGCCCAGGTCGCCGTTGCCGAGCAGGGGGCCGTCCGGGACCTTGCGTGTGGGCATCGCGTCGGGCGGCGTGTTCCAGACCCCACGGTATTGCGAGACGACAGAAAGCGCCTCCCGGGAGACACGGTCTGCCGTCCCTGATTCCTCGGCCGCCGCGGGGCCATCCTGGGGACCCGCGGCGAGCCCGATCAGGAGAACCCACTTCCCGCAACTCTGCCTCCAGCCATGGCGCGACATCCGGCGAGGCTTCCCAAGCCGACCCGGAATGCAAGCGAGGCCCTGAGCCCTATGCCGTGTGGCTTCTAGTCCTCCCCCGGTACACCCACTCGAACAGGGGCGTGGCCATGAGCGTGGTCACCACGGCCATGACGACCATGATCGAGAACAGTTGTGGGGTGATCAGCCGACGCTCCAGTCCGATGTTCAGGATGATCAGCTCCATCAGACCCCGGGCGTTCATCAGGGTGCCCACGGCGAGGGATGTGGGATTGTCCTCTCCGCTCAACCGGGCCGCGGCCCAGCAGGCGACGAGTTTCCCAAGGCACGCTGCCAGCAGGACCACGAGGGCGATCAGCCAGAGCTTGGGTGTGTTGACGAGGTCCAGCCGGGTGTTGAGGCCCGAGTAGGTGAAGAAGGTCGGGAGCAGGAAAACCGTCACGAACGGCTCCACCTGGCGGGTCAGCGCCTCGGCGAAGGCGCCGCGCGGCATCGCACAGCCCAGGATGAAGGCCCCGAACACCGCATAGATCCCGATGGCGTCGGTGAACCATGATCCCAGCATCACCAGCATCAGGACACCTGCCATGACCGGAGATGGCAGGGTGCCATCGGGATTCGCCGAGGAACCAAACCCCCGGAGGAGTCGGCGGCCGACGCTCAGCACGAGTGTCGCATACAGCATCCCCCCCACGATGGCCCGGATCGCGATCCACGGGTCATCCTGGAAGCTCGCCAGGACCACGGCGAGGATGCACCACGCCGCCGCGTCATCGAGCGCACCAGCCGCCAGGGCCAGCGCGCCGAGGGCCGTCCCGGTCAAACCCCGCTCGACGATGATCCTCGCCAGCATCGGGAACGCGGTGATGCACATCGAGGCCCCCAGGAACAGCATCGCTTCCCACGGTTGGACCGCCGGGGTGAAGAACAGCCCTTTCAAGGGGATGAGCAGCGTCGCCAGACCCGCACCCAGGACAAACGGCACCACCATTCCTGCGCCCGAGACCAGTGCCGCAGTCCGGGCCCGGCCTGCGAAGAGGTCGGAGCGGAACTCCACCCCCACCAGGAACATGTAGAGCGCGAGGCCCACCTGCGAGATCGCCAGGAAGACCACCTTGGATTCCGGGGGAAACAGCCACTGCTGGAGCGGTCGGGTCACTTCGAACAGCCCGAAGACCGAGGGCCCAAGGAGAACCCCGGTCAGCATCTCCGCCACCACCTGCGGCTGACCCAGGAACCGCGCCGCCAGTCCGACCACCCGACACGCCGCCAGGACCACGGCCAACTGAAGAAAGAACCGGATCGAGACCTCGAACGACGTCATGGACCGGGATGCTATCCAGCCCCAAAAATACGTACACGTATTTTCTGGGTTGCGAGCTTGTGTGGGTGTTCCGTAACCGGATCGGGACATCCAGGGTCGTGACTCTGGCCTCCCCGGATCTCCCACTCGATTGAAGACCCTTCCACAGACCATGAATGCCCTGTCGCAGTTCCGCTGCGGACCAGGCCGGCGGATCGGCTTCACGCTCATCGAGCTGCTCGTGGTGATCGCCATCATCGCCATCCTGGCCGGAATGCTGTTGCCGGCCCTGTCCCGTGCCAAGGGTCAGGCTCAGCGCGTCGCCTGTCTCAACAACCAACGTCAGTTGGGACTCGCGGGGATCCTCTACGCCGGGGACTCCTCGGACACCTTGGTTCCAAATGGGGAGGTCGACTCCTCCGCGGTGGGGGGGCCACGGCTCTGGGTGATGGGTGGCTATCACAACTTCGCCTCGGCCTTCACCAATGTCGCATTCCTGACCGATGCCCGTTACGCCGCCTTCAGCGCGTACATCAAGTCGAAGGAGACCTACAAGTGCCCCGGGGACAAGTCGACCTCCACCTTCGTGCTGTCCCGGGGTCGTCCCGTCCCCCAGGTGCGGAGCTATGCAATGAACCTCTACATGGGGCCCAATGCGGACATGCAGAACCGCCTGTCCTCGCGTTACAGGATCTACAAAAAGACCTCCGATCTGGGTGCGCCCGCCAACCTGTTCCTGACCCAGGACCTCTCCCCCCAGAGCCTCTGCACCCCGGCGTTCATCGTCCTCATGCCGGGGAATGCCAACGACCAGTTCTTCCATCTCCCCGCCGTGCACCACAACTCCGGCGGGGTCGTGGGTTTTGCCGATGGCCATTCGGAACCCCACCGATGGCTCGATGCCCGCACCTTCCGAAAGGCCACCCTCGGACAACGCATCGACCACAACCTCTCGGTCCCCAACAGCAAGGACCTGAAGTGGATCCAGGAACGCACCACGGTCGTCCGGTGAGGGTCGCTCCTTTCGCCCGCTATCGGGATGGCTCCCGTCGGCCCCCCCAGAACGCCAAGGGCACGAGGGCGAGCAGCGGAAGCAGCGCCGCCAGGGCCAGGCCCAGGTTGAAGGAGCCCGTCAGGTCCGCGATCTGTCCAAACCCCTTCTGCACGTAGCCGGGCACCAGCCAGCCTGCAACACCGGCGATCCCCGTCACCTTGCCCTGATGTTCCGCCGAGAGGTCCTGGGTCAGACTGTGGTAGATGGGGAAGACGCCCAGCGCCCCCGCTGCACCGAACGCCAGAACCACCAGAAGAAGCGGACCGCGTCCCAGCCAAGGAACCAGGGCCACAAGCCCGCACAGTCCCGCCGAGACACCGAACACCACAACACGGGCCGAGTGGACCGGGACCCCCCGCAGGGCGAGTCGCGTGGCCGCGGCCCCGGCGAGGAGGCACCCGACATCCGCGGCGGCAAACCACGCGGAATTGAAGTACAGCGCCTCCGCCTCGGGATAACCCCGCCCCTCCTGCAGAAACTTCATCAACCAGGCCCGATAGACCTGCCACGTCGTGTTGATGCAGGCGAGGAGACACAGGACGATTCCAAATCGGCGGCTGATCAGGACCTCCCAGAACGGGGTGGATGCAGCCGTGGAGCGCCCGGGATTCCCCCGGGGACGATCTCCGTCCCGGACGAGGACGAACCAAGGGAGAAGCCAGAGGGCACCCACGATCCCCACGACCAGGAACGGCAGACGCCAAGCCCCCTCGCCGTCCCCCATCAGAGCCCTCAGAATGAGGGGCGTCGTGATCGCACCCACCGTGGCTCCACTCTGGAGCAGTCCATTCCCGAGCGACCGTTGGCGTTCATCCAGGAGGTGCCGGGTCGTCCGGATCGCACAAGGCCAATGTCCGGCTTCGAAGAACCCAAGGACCCCCCGTGCGATCCAGAGCTCGGAGGCACCCGTGGCCCAACCCGTCAGGAAACCGGCAATCGACCACGCCATCAGCACGCCCGGATAGACCCATCGCACCGGGAACCGATCCGCCATCCATCCGAAGACCACCGAGCCCGCCGCGAAGGCATAGCCGAAGACCGACTCGATCTCGCCGTACTGGGTCTGGGTCAGATGGAACTCCCGACTGATCCGGACCGACGCGCCGGCCAGGGTCTGGCGATCCATGTAGTTGATCGCCGAAGCCAGGAGCAGCAGTCCGCAGACCGTCCAGGTCCAGACCGCACCGCGTGACGAAGGAGCTGTGGCAGTGGAGGTCATCCGATCAGCCTTCCCAGGATCGACCGTCCCAGCGGATCACGCGTTGGAGCAGGGCCACGACGTCGTTTGCGAAAGCGTTGAACAGGAACTCCCCCTTCTCAGCCGAGGCGAGGTGGGGCCAGCCAATGTGCCCCGAACCCGTCCGGTCGCGGGTGATCCAAGCCCGCGACGCCGGGAGGAAGGGATTGCCGGGTGGGACTGGTTCGAGCTCCCGATGGGGGCCTACCAGATGCGGTGCGAGGCGGAGGATCATCGATGTCTCCCACTCACAGGCATGGCCCATCTCCTTCTGGTGCAACGCGGGTCCGCCGGTTGAGGGACCTGGCCCCGAGGCCCAGTAGGTGGCCAGGAGCAGGAGCAGGTCATTCCGGTCCCGATGCCGTTGGCGGACTTCGAACAGCGCCTGGCGCCCCGGAACGTCATTGCCCCCGTGACCGTTCAGGAAGACCAGGCGCCGGAATCCCTGTTGGAGGAGGTTCTCTGCGAGGCCGGTCAGGACATCGAGATAAGTCCGGGGAGGTGCGGAAAGGGTTCCCTGAAAATCGAGGTGATGGTCGGAATTGCCGAGCCACAGGAGAGGGACGAAGAGCACCTCCGCTGCAAGGTGCGTCCGGACGCGCTGGACGAGCTCTCCCAGGAGCAGGCTGTCGGTGAACACCGGCAGGTGGTGGCCATGCTGTTCGAGGGCGGCGATAGGAATCACCACTGGGATGTCCCGCGAGAGTGACGCCAACGCAGGAGCTGAGAGATCGGCAAAATCCATGGGGAAGAGTGTGACGCATCAGGCCGCCAAGCCGGTGGCGGGGTCAAGCGTGTTGGCTCGGGTCTCATCTTCCCCATCGACTCGCTTCGTTTGTCCCGTCCATCGTCACTTCATGCACCTCGAGCTGAGCCGGGTCTCCAAGACCTATGGCAACACCCGCGCCCTCGACTCGCTCTCGCTGACCCTCGAGCCCGGCAAGGTCATCGCCCTGCTCGGCTCGAACGGCGCGGGCAAATCCACCCTGCTTCGCGTGCTGTCCGGACTCGTGAGACCCGATCAGGGCGAGGTGCTTTATGACGGCCAGTCCTTCGACTCGAACGATCTCGGCCTCCGACGTCGAATCGTCTTCCTCCCGGACTTCCCGCCGTTCTTCGACGGCGTCCCGATGATCGACAACCTGGGCATCCTGCTGAAGGTCTATCATGCCGACGGTCCCGGCGCCCCGGAACGCATCCTCCACTGGGTCCAGCAGTTCGATCTGCTTGAGCTGGCCGAGAAACCGATCCACACATTGTCCCGGGGCCAGATCTACAAGACGGCGCTGGCTGCGCTGCTGACGATCGATCCCGAACTTTGGCTCCTCGATGAACCCCTTGCGTCGGGGATGGATCCGCAGGGACTTGGGGTGCTTCGGGCCGAGATCCGGGCCGCTGCGGCGCGAGGCCGGACGATTGTCTTCTCCACGCAGATCGTCGAGGTGGCCGAACGTCTCGCGGACATCGGCTGGGTTCTGCACAAGGGGGAACTCCGTCTGAACGAATCCATAGAGACCCTGCGGGCCCGAGGCGGGGACACCTCCGACCCCGTGATCACGGCCCTGTTGTCTCAGCTCCGGGATCCATGACCCAGCCCTTCCAGCCCAGCCCAGAGTTCCGCGCCGCCGCTTGGCGCGGGATCCTCGAGCGCCTCGGTCGCGATCCCCGGAGATCGTGGTGGAGGCGGCTCAGGGAGCACCTGGGGGTTCTCTGGTTCGCGTTGCCCAAAAGTGGGTTCATCGCCCTGGTGTTCTGGTCCTCGGAAGCCCACTCGGGACTCCGTCACGCCGTGCTCGCCTTTCTCCTGCAGATCGCGATGGGCGGGTTTGTCATCAACATCGACGGGATCCGCAACCATCCGTGGCACTCGGTCTGCACCTTCTGGCCCTTCCCCGAGGATGCCGTGGTCACCGCCCTTCAACGGAGGGTGCTCTGGGCTGGTTTTTGGTGGGGAGTCATCGTGGCTGTGGGGTTCGGAGTCTTCGCGGCCACGGCTCCAGGAGGATCCCATCCTCTTCGGGTGATGCTCCAGGCGGCGTTGCTCGGCTCCACGGTCATCCCCTTCGGCATCCTCCAGGCCTGGATCACGCTCCGGTGGCCTTGGATCCGACACTATGTCCGAGGGTTCGTTTGCCTCGGCCTGGCGCTGACGGGCTGTCTGGTCTTCCTACCCGGCCTCCGCCCTCTGCTGCAGGAGGGATTGGGACAGCACGGGGATCTCCTGGCCCTGCTGATGCCGGCCGGGTGGCTGATCCTGCCGTGGTCGGCGTGGGTCGAGGGGGGTCCCCTCGACAACGCGCTGTTCCTGCTCCCGATCCCGTGGGTGCTCTGGGCGGTGCCCATGGCCTGGAGGGAACTCCATGAGGCCGGCCGCTTCCGCGACCGGATCCTATTCGAGGGACTGGGCGAGATCCCAGACGACCTGCCTGAGGAGTTTGCGGACGAGGTCCAGGCCTGGCGGGTGGCGGCCGACGCGTCGGATCGGCCGGGTGCGACCGCGAACACCGAGACCATCCTGAGCCGTGCCTTCCTGGAATCCCCGTTGGCCGAACCCCGGGGCTGGATCAACCGCTGGACCTGGCGGTGGTGGACACCCGAGCAGCGGCTTGCCGCGGAATGCATGGTCCGGGGCTGGCCGGTCAGCTGGGGTGGACCCCTGACCTGGGTTGGCCTCGCGGCGATCCCCTGCACCTGGGTGAGCGTCCATCTGATGACCCGCGACGAGATGAAGAGCTGGTTCCTCGCCGCGTTCATTTCTGGATTGTTTGCGGTCGGCGCACTGGTCCCGTGGTTCTCGGGCTTCTCGGACCTCGGGGTCCTCCGACTCCTCCCCATCCGCCTCCACACCGTCGCCACTCTGCGGTGGAAGCACACCACGATCCGGTGCCTCCCGGCCCTGCCGCTTCTCGGGATCGTGGGGACGGTGACGGCCTGGGTGGCGGGGATGGAGGCCATGGTCGGGGCGTTGGTCGGACTCCAGCTGGCGATCACCCCGGCGGTGTTGTCGCCCGTTGCCACGCTCTACGGACTGTTGAACGAGGCCAGGACGAGGGGCGTGTTGGGGGCCGTCTTCAAGTGGTTCCTGGCGTTCGTCTGTCTGCTGAACATCGTCTCCCTGGTCCTCCAGTTCCTGCCTGTGGTCGGCGCGCTGCTGGGCCTGTTCTGCCTGGGCATGAACCTCCTCCTGTTGCGTCTCACGATCCGGTGGCTGGACGCGTTGCGGATCGAGCCCAAATGAGGGGAGGGGACTCACGGAGATCAAGAGATCGCCACGGTAGGGACGAGGTCCCTCTCGTCCCCATCTCGATCCGCTGCACATCGCGTACCTGTGAAGGCAGACGGTATCCTCCGACGCCTCAGAGAACCCGACCCACCCCAAAGGTCCGCCTGGACCTCGCGGTTTCAGATGGGGACCTGAGGGACCAGGTCCCTACCTAAGGGTGGACGCTATCGCGTCCAGTGCCGCAGAGCACTGCGGCACCCACCCGAATCGCATTCGTTTCCTGCCTCGAAGATCGTTCTCTTCCTGCCTTCCCCTCGCGTGACCTCACTCCGGCGCCGTGGCGCCCGTGGCGCGGCGATGGAAGCGGATCCATTTCTCGCCCTCGATCAGGAGGAACACCACCGCCCCGACAAGCGCGACGTGCAGCCAGGATTCCGCCCGGACCGGAGCCGATTGGAACAATCGGTTCATGAAGGGCGCATAGTTGAACAGGAGCTGCACCCCAAGCATCCCGGCAATGCCCGGCCAGATCCACGGATTCGAGAACCAGCCCAGCCGGATGAACGGCTGGGTCAGGGACCGGCAGTTCAACAGGTAGAAGGATTCCGTCACGATGATCAGGTTCGTCACGATCGTCCGCGCCTCCTCGAGGGTCGCGCCCCCGTACCGCTGCTCCCAGACGAGCAGTCCGTAGCCGCCCAGCTGCATCAGGAGTGACACGAGCAGGGTCCGCATCATCAGTTCCCTGGAAAGTAGCGGCTGCTTTGGATCCCGGGGAGGACGGTTCATCAGGCCCGGCTCCTTGGGTTCGAAGACCAGCATCAGTCCGAGGAAGATCGCCGTCGTGAGGTTGATCCAGAGCAGATGCACCGGGAGGATCGGCAGCTGGGCTCCCAGGACAATCGCGGTGAGCAACAGCAGGCCCTCGCCGCCGTTGGTGGGCAGGGTCCAGACGATGAACTTCACCAGGTTGTCGAGGATGTTCCGTCCTTCCGCCACCGCCGCCTTGATCGCGGCGAAATTGTCGTCGGCCAACACCCTCGCCGCGGCACCCTTGGCGACCTCCG
>SXGQ01063858.1_pt1 | contig 14075 bp, 6 predicted proteins | sample 3178371 | NCBI WGS metagenome assembly SXGQ01 (sample SAMN11356859, study PRJNA531348) | freshwater metagenome | isolation source: freshwater sample F1-20 | place: China: Fuxian Lake, Yuxi | collected 2017-12-25
AGTTGTTGTGTCGTTATCTTCATCGTCATCGTAGTAATTGGTAGTCATCTACCTTCTCCCTTTCATTAGTTGTATTCGCAATCCTCGTATAAGTTCGGGGAAACTATTACGGCTATTGCTACCAGACTTTTACGCCCCCCTAGGCTGGTTGGTTAGGGTGGGGATTCTATTTTTAGATACTTACTGGAGTACCAAGGCTTCCGCCTGTTATACCTGAGCGACCACGGAAACGAGAAACTTCACGCTGTGCTCTTTGTTGTGATGCAAGTATTGCTTGTGTATCTCCACCAATAACTGCATCTAAGGCTTCTTGTTCGCTATATGTCATACCTTCAATTTGGCTTAGGCGTTGTTGTTCTTTACGAAGTTCGCCTGCTTGACCAATCTTTGTTTGCATCTGAGCCTCAGTTAGTTTGGCATAAGGTTCAGTAGCAACAATATTTTCTGCAACGCCAGCACTAATCTCAGGCATCTTAAATCCAGCAGCACGACTTAGACCTACAAAGGTTGCAGCCTTAGCCTGTTTCTGAATTAATGATAAAGCCTTATCTGGGTCAAGAACATAGGCGGTTAAATCACCTTCACCTATAGCATAGAAATCTGTTAGTTGTTGTTTAATTGCTGGGTTAAGAGTACGAGCCAAATCCTGACCTACCTGTAAGCGGTCTTGATATTCTTTGGCAGATACTTGGTTAGAAATTAATTTACCAAAATCTTCTGGACCATCATAGAAACCCTTTGGCAAGTCAAAGAATCTAGCAGTCTGCATCATAGCGTTTTCTATTTTGGTATACTCATCTTCGCTAATTACACGACCTGCTTTACGCAAAGTTTCCATACCAGGAAAGCGTGTCTTATATGAAGGTTGGTCATAAAGACCTAACAAAATCATTTCTTCTGATGTGTCTTTTAAAATTTCTGCATCAATATAAGTTGCAAGTCCTTGAAGGTTATAGCCTGCCAACATAGCAGTTAATTTATCTTTAGCCTTAGTACGAGTAGCAAGAATTGTTGCTTCTTTTTCTGCTGCTGCTTGTTTAGCCAAAGCATCATATTTAGCCTGTTGAGTAGCAAGTGCATCTGTCACAGCCTTTTGAACATCTGCTTGTGTAACCATGCCACCACCTAGTGCAGCACCTCCAGTTGGAGTAGTTCCACCAGTTAAGGGTGTAGCGCCTCCAGCAGCAGGTGCACCGCCACCAATACCAAACTGTCCAAACTCGGCAGATATTTGTCTAGTTGCATCTTCTTTTGATACACCCTTAGAAACTAATTCGGCAATTCTTTTTTCTTGAAGAATACGAGCCATACCTGCAGTATTAATAGTTCCATCAGGAAGTGTTACTGATTTATATTCAGCAGCGTTTAATTGTCCAGATAGTGGAGTGTCGTTAAAATAACCTTGTGCATTAATGCCACCACGAGATTCAATATATTCTTTGGTATAACCAATACTCATTGCTTCTTTTTCTTTTGCTGCAGTGCGTTGAGTACCAGTAATAGTTAAACCAGATGCAGGTGAAACCATACCAATACTAAGTGCAGCAGGTGGTTTTGTAGAACCAACATCTATTCCTGTGTAAGATTTACCATTTATTGTAACTGTTTTAGTTTGACCAGTTGATAAATAAAATGGGTCTTCTGCAGAGCCTGGAACTACGGCTGGTGTTCTACTAGCAGCAGAATCAGTTGTACCACTTAATGGGGGTAACCCAAGTCTTTGTCTTGCTTTATCTCTCTCGTCAACCATTATTCTACAAACTGCATCCTTCTAAGCACATTGGCTCCTAATCCCTCATAGGTACGAGTTCCGTTTTCTGTGTATTGCCAACGCTCATCGGCTTTAATAAGTTTCTCTGCATCCCATGCAGGGCGTTGTACTACCTTGCCAGTTTTCTCGTCTACTACGGTAAAGATTTTTCCATCTTTCCATAGTGGGTCGTTCCAATCTAAACTATCTTCATCTACTTCTAATAGGTCAGCCCACTTCTTGCGTTGTAGTGAGGTGACATCCCATAGGGTACGACCAGCAGCAAAGTCATCAGAGAAGAACGGATATAACAAAGCCTGTTGGTCGGCAATTTCTTTTTTAATTGCTTCTGCTGTAGTTTTAACTCTTAACCCTTGAGGGGTTACTGTTCCAATAAGTCTATTTAAATAACCGTTAGCAGTTGTTTGACTTACATCAACACCCATTAATTTACCATAAGACCTAATGTCATCTATCTTAGATTGATATAAACCACCACTTGCTTTTGAAATTATACTAGCATTGCCAATAATAGTATTCTCAATATAGTCAGCATCCCAACCGTTTAAGAAAGATGATTCAGCAAGACCGCTTAAATATGTAGCAACTGTAGGGTCAGAAGCATTAATACCCATACCATTGGCAATACCCGATACAGTAACTTTATACTGGTTTATTTTATCTTGGTACCACTTTTCACCAAATCTTTGTCTACCTGCAATATTACCTGCAACAGTAGGACCATTTTTTAAATACCAGTCACTGCTTGTAATCATATCTGCAATAGCATCAGCGCTATAGATAAACTCACCAGTTGCTGGGTTTCTTACTGCATCATAAATAGCCTTAAGTTGTGGCTCATTTTTAAGTAAGTTAACAATCCATGTTGCAATAGGTGGATTTGTACTAGTTGGCTTTGCAGTACTTGCTGGAGTTGAGCCAAGAAAAGGATTGGCTGGAAAGCCTGGGGCTGCATCTAATGGAGATAGACCAAGCCTTTGTCTAATTTTATCTCTTTCGTCTACCATTAGCCTCTAACTCCTAACGCTCTTTCTAAGGCAGAACCAAATACATTTGCTGTTTGGAACTCTGCAAACATTGGGTCCTCTTGGGCACGCTCTTTAACTAATGCAGCAGCCTCTGACTCACCAAAGCCAGGAGTTGTAACACTAACTTTTTTACCGCCAACGGTTTTAGTTTCAGTCTTGGTAGGTGTTTTAAGTTGTTTACTTCTAACTAATTTAGCAAATTCTTCTGCTTGAGTATCATCAACAATTTTTCCAGTAAGAGCCTCTATGCCTTGTTTAAACAAAGCCTTAGAGTTTTCTTCTTTCATTAGTTGAACTTGGTATGAAGGTCCTCCTCCACCACCGCCCCATAATCCTCGTTGAATATCTAATAATTGGTAAGGAGTAAGTTTTTGACCAACACGATTACTTTCTAAAGATAATTGACCCCAAGTTTCCCACTGTGTTTGTAAATCTTTTACACCAGCATCAGCGGTTACTACTCCAGAGTCTACAAGAGTTTTTTTCCATTTAGCAAGTTCGGTTGGATTTCCAATAGGAAATTGTCTTTTCCAATCCGTTAAAGATATAGTGCCTTGTTCTTCATAAGGTGTAAGTTTTCTACGGCGAACTTGTGGTTTTTCGCCACCTACATACACACCAGCCCCAAGTACTCCAGAATTATTAAATGCAGCATTTACATTAAGTCCTGGATTTTTAATAATTTGTTGGACCATAGGCATCTCAAGAACAGCATTAGGGTCTACACCTGCTTGAACTGCTGTTGACATCATATTACTTAATGAATCAAGTGTTTGTTGTGTTTGTTCATTGTTAATTGTTTCTTGTTCGGCTTCATCATTGCCATCAAAGAGATTAAAAATTGCAGCAGCACCAGCGCCAACTACTCCATACTTGCCTGTTTTTTTGGCTATCTTTTTTGCTTTTTGTCCTGTTGTTAAAACAGTATCAGTTTTGGCTGGGCGAGCAAGTTTAGCCTTTGCATATTTTGCAGTAGCCTTAGCAATCTTTGGACCCTTTTCTTTAATAAGTTGAGCACCTTTAGCAGCACCAGCACCTAAACCACCTAAAGCAGCGCCACCCAATATTTCAGTTACGCCTCTTTCACGAAATAAAGTTAGTTTCTCAGGGTCATCAAGTTCTATTAAAAGACCATCTAATTCACTCTGTGAGAATACATCCTTGTAGTTAGGATACTTTTCTTTGATAAGTTCTAGTTTTTGTTTTTCGGTCATATTCCTATCCCAAGGTCACAGGGTCATTTTGTAAAAAGCGGTTGTAGAAATCTTCAAACTCTGGAGAACCATTTTTTAATTGTGATACTACCGAGTTCCAATATCCATCTAAATCAGCATTATCTTCTGCTGCCAATGTAGATGCTTCACCATAAGATTTGCGAGTTGCCAATTCACGAGCAACTTGTTTTCTTGCTTGTAGGTAGATAGCCATGGCTTGTACTACCTGGCGGTTGCCATTATCTGCCATCCATTTTGGATTAGACAACATGCTGTTCATAGCCTGCATCCTATAAATCCACTTACCTCTATCTACATTTAGATAATCAGCCTGCCAGTCTGCATTTCTTTGTGATAAATCAGTAATCATTAATTGCTTAATAAGTTTTATTTCCTCAGCGCCTGAATCGTTATATGATTCATAACCTTGTGCTTGTAATTGTGAATCAAGTAAGTTCATATTCTTGCGGAACTCAATCCAACCAACTTTAATATTAGCATCACGCTTAAGTTGTGCAGGGTCACGGCGTTCACGGAACTTTTCAGTTGAGCCAGGAACTGGTGCATTTCCATATTGCCATGCGTATACAGCCTCTGAAAAATCATACTTACCATCTGGGTCGTTAACTAAAAACCCAATCATTTCAGGTGCTGTTTGACCAACTTGGCTTACTAAGTCACTATATCTTTTAATGTTGGTAAATGACTTTTGTGATGCTTGAGCACCTGTTGGGTTAAATGAAGAACTAACTAAGGCTGGACCCATTTCTGGATACATCTGAAGAAACAATACTTCAGCATCTCTACCATAAACATCCTGTAACTTGCGGAATTGTTGTGAGTAGAAACTTAATGGTGAATCATACTGAGCAGCAAATGGCATTACAAGGTTAGATAAAATACGAACTTTATAGAAATCATTAGTTAATTTGGTTACTTCTTCAAGACTTGGCATCTTTTCTCTATCGCCTAAGTTAAATCTAATTAACTCATAACGATATACCGTATTAAATGTACGACTCCAAAGTTCATCTTGACCTTGTAGTGATGCTAATTTTTGTGCTGCAGGAGGTAATAAGTTTCTAAAAAAACCTTCTTGTGTTCCGAACGGAAGTACTGGAAGTACAGAAGATGTAAATATATCTTCTAAGTCTGGTTTAGCCTTAACCAATTCATTAACTGGTAATACTACTAAAGGACCAAATCCTGCTATTACCTCACCTTGGAACATAACATCAAGGCTTCTTACTGGAATAGATACTTGCATACCAGTGGCACGGATGGCAGCAGCCATGCCTTTACCCCAACCAGGAATCTTCTCAACTGTGCTTATTACGCCCTCTGACATAGGCACAACAATTTTATTATCATAAGAAAACTCAGTTGTTGGGTTACCATCTGCATCAATAACATTTGATTGATTGCGAAGTGATGAAACTATTTGTCCAGCACGAGCAATAACTGCTGGGTTTTCAGTAGCAAGTCCACTCCAACGGCGAACAGTGTTTTCCCATGCGTTGAAGAACGGCATAATAAACCGCATTTTTTCACCAGCATAAGATTTACGAATAATTGTAAATAGTGTTTTATTAACCTCTTTGCGAGTACTTTCAACTACATCTTTGCGTAAATTATTAATCTCATCTACAGTTAGTTCAGCCTTAATATTGCCAGTGTTTAAACGCTTGGTTGATAAAGCCACATCAAGTTTGTTTTGATAGTCTGAACGGTATATTGCTCTAGCCAATGGATGACGAGCAAGTGTTGTTTCAGGCAATGAACCAAGAAAATAAAACGCTTTGTCAATAACCTTAGCCGTAGCATCCATGATATTACGAGCCTGTGGGCTAGTTGGAACAATACGACCAACAATATCTGGTAGTTCAGTAGCATTTTTAAAATGATTACGCAACCACATTTCGGTTACTTGACCAGTACGAAATGCCTCTTGCATTTGTGAATCTGGTAAGTATCTATTAAATGCACTGTATAACTGACCAACAAAATCTTCTGCTTCTATGCTTGCGTTTAAACGCTCTGAAGGTACTTTAATACCAGGAACATCAATGTTAAATCTGCGAGCATAGGCTACATTTTCTGGTTTACGCAACCATTTAACTATTTCTTCTGGGCGTGCGCCGTTTAACATTTGTTCAATTAATGGGTCTATGCGACCATCTGGAGAACGGAAAAAAGTATTAAGTTCATTAGCCCAACCAGAATAGTAATCTGGCATATTAGGGGTTAATACATCTTCAACAAAGTTGTTGTGTTCAGCAGCAAAGAACTGTGATGGATGGTCTACAAACCTACGGTAAGTATCTGTGTTGTCAGTACGGTCATATAAAATCTGACCTAACTCACCACGAAAAGCATCATCAATTTCTACTTTACTACCATCATAAAGAGTAATAACTCTACGACCAGTACCTTGTATTTGCTTAGGTGCACCAATTCTTGCTTCTTCAACAACGCGAGCATCTAATTTATTAAGTAAACCTTCTAAATTTTTCTTTGAGGTAGCCTGTATATCGGCAGCCTCACGAACAACTTGACCTAAACCTGCGGTGGGGTACTCTCGTCTATTGGAGATGGCATCTGATAACTCTGCAACGCGTTCTCTAGTGCTTTTTGTGCTAAGAGTTGGGCGAACTCCTTGCGCTCTTGCGGTGACATTTCCGACACTGGCTTTGGTGCCTTGACCCAATGCAAACCTTGCTGTGGCTTTTGTATCACCAGTACCTCCTGTACTAATTGTTGCATTATCCCAGTCATCTTTGGCAATAGCAGCCAAATCTGCTATTGACTTTTGGTTTCTTTCTACGCCAAGTTTAACAGCCTCGGCACGGTCTATAATAACATTAGTTGGTTCTGCCCATATATGTGGCACGCCATCAATATCTTCAACCCAGGTACCAAAATGGTCCGCTTTACCAAATTTTTCTAGGTTTTTTTCAAAGTGTACTGCTACTGAATCTATCCAATCTTGTGGATTGGCTACTGCGGTGTCTAATTTAAATGTATGTGTACTACCACGAACAGCAACAGAATAACCCGTTTTAGGAGCATCACCTGTAAAGGCAAATGTTCCACCTCTATTCTCAATAGTTTTTTGTATAATATTTAAAATAGAAGGTTGAAATTCTATTACTTGTCGTTGTCTTTTAATAGAATCAAGTCTGCGTTGTGTAAGAGTTACAAACGGACTTTGATTAAAACCTTCTACCATTTCAGGGTCTACAAGAATTGTAGCCCTACCGTTAGCCTTGTTATCAGGTAAAACTACCTTACCAATTCCATTGGCTCTCATCCAATCAAGAAGTGGTTTTTCTTTACCTTCCCATGCAGCACGGTTACGAGGTGTTCCTTTTTCAATACCAAGAACAGTTTTAAGTTCTGGATAATCAACAAGGTTTAAACGAGGACTGCGTAGGTTTTCTGTGCGCAAATCTACTTCTAGTCCGTAAACTTTTTGCCCTATCACTGTGCCTTGGTTACCAGGTTTTTTAATTCTAAACTCTGCTGTAGTAAGTAACTTTTGAGATACTGTGTTTGGGTCAATAGTTGTCCAGCGACCAGTTTGTGGATTTAATACCTCAACTAGGTTTCCATTATCTACAGTATTAATAAACCCTTCACGCATATCAGCAGCAATGGTTTGCATGGATAATGACGGTTTGCGTGCTGGCGGTGAAATAAGTTCGCCAGTTTCTCTTGAAACTAAATTCTTAGGCAGTGGATAAGCACGACCAGATAAACGCTTGTATATTTCAGATGCAGAAATGCGAGGCATACCAGCCTCTGCATATTGTTCTGCAATATCTTGACTATATGACATAGCCAAAGGTTTATTTTTATCTAGCGTTTTAATTGGAGCAGTAGAGCCATGATATAAATATTGACCTGTTGTGTATTCAGAAAATTCAAGTATTTCTTTATATTGAGCATCGGTTAATTTACCTTGTAAAAATAAACGCTCTGCTGCCAGTGCATAAAGACGAGCCTCATTAAGTACTTTTTCAGTAGCAAATATTTCAGATTGAGCCTCTGCAAGTAATTTTCTTATTGCGATTGAATCTTCACGCAAACCTTTATTTACTAAAGTTCTATCTGCAGCACGCTCTAAACCTTGAACTCGGTTGTTATACCAAGACTTAAATCCATCACGGTTTAAATCACCAAGGGCTAATAAACCATAACCTTTACCAAGAATAGAAAGTGTTGCTTCGCTAACATTTCGGATGGTATAACCAAGGCGTAAAAGTACAGAAGCCTTCCACATATCATTTAAAATACCAGTTACATACTTCATGGTATCAGGGTCAATAATTTCACCCTTGCGACCTATTGACTTTAATACCCCTTTATTTGCTTCAAGCACACGAGCATAGTTTTCTAGGTCTACCATAGGTAGTGCGTTAGCGCCTTGGCGTTCTAAATAAGGAATTTTAAGAATAACATCATCATTAGTCATTAAAAACTTACGGTTACGAACACTGTCTAATGCTGTTGAACGGCGTGATTTATACTGATTCCAAATAAATAAACCTTGTTCATCAGTTAATCCAAGTTTTCTATTAACTGCACTTACGGCTAAATCTTCAAAAGATACAGCAACTGTTGAGCGTAATTCTGGCAATCCACCAGCACGAAGATATGCTCTTGTGTGGTCATCAATTATTGATTGTGCTATTTCAGGACCAACTAAACGGCGTAATTGCTCACCAAAGGCTTGCATTTCTGCAAATGAATCAGAGTCGTTAAAGTTTACATAGCCTGCTGGTTTTTCTTGAAAAGCATCGCCAACTTTTTTCATACCAAAGTTTACAACCGCAATAAGTGGATGATATTTAGTTGGTTGTATAACTCCTACGGTTGGAAACTTAGTAGGTTGGTCTATGCCTTTAATTCTTGCTGCTTTAGTTTCAGCACGGCTAATAGCCAACTTTTCAAATACTGGCTTACCAAATGTACGCTTACTTAAATCTGCAGGCTTTTCATTAAATGACCTAATCATACGATAGTATGGGTCAGCCTCAACTTGTTTAACTAATTCATCTGCTGAATCTAATTTATTAACATCATCTACAAAACCATTGGTAGGTAAATTATTTAAAACTCTTTTATCTAAATCTGTTGTATCGTTAATTTTATCAAGAACAAATGCTAAATCACGGCGCTTTGCAATTAATCTAGCCATAGCGGAACCTATTTCTTTATTTGTTCCAAGGCGTGCTGCTGCAACAAATGTATCTGCTACATCATCTACAGTTTTAGCCTCACCTAATAAATAGGCTAAAGTATCTCCATCATTAGATTGTTGAACTAAAGGATGATTACGGATTGCAACTCTATCTGATTTAGCAAACCAAGATAGGGTGTTGTAAAGTTGTCCGCCTTCTTCACGACCCTCATTAATTGTTTTAGCCAAAGTTTGTGGAGATATGACTCTTACTGAACGCAATGACCTTGGCATTAAAAAGTCTTTTAATAATTTATTAGCATTTGCATCTACTGCACCTAATGGGCGAGTAACAACTGCCTTACGAGCAAGACCAACAGCCTTGCCTAACTTACCGAGTGGGTCAGTTACTGTTGTAAAAAATGTATCGTAGGCACCACTAAGACCTTTGGCAGACCAATCTTCATCAAATACTTTACGGTCATTTGGGTCAAATATATTAAAGTCACCAGCCAGTTCATTTGGACCTAATAATCCAAAAGACCATTTAGATTGTAAATATGATAATGCTTGACCTGGAGATATTTCTTCTTTATTTTCCCATGATTTTTTTACATCACCAGTGCCAAGTGTTGTAAGTGCTGCAGATAATGGTTCTCTTAAATATCTACCACCAGTTTCATAAGAAAGCATTGCTGTTGGTAGTAAAACTTTTTCAACTGCTGCGCCAACTGGCTTACGAATTGGGTAAGTTGTTCCTTGTAATACAGTTCTAAAGGCGTTACCTGCAAAATTAATTGCATCTCCTACCCAGTTTTTGTCATTGGATGACACAGAGGCAAGGTCAAATAACATTGATGGCAAGCCAATTTCATTAGCAAACCCATTACCCTGAAGTTTCTGAGCAGATTCTCCAGCCCAATCAGTAAAGCCTTTACCTAAACTCATAATACGCTTTTTAAATACCTTACATAATTACGATAAGCATTAGATGAACTTGGTAGTTCTGCAAGGATTGCTAAATATGGAAGTGCTTGGCGCATACGGTCAGCATCTTCACCATTTGCAGTTTGGTCTGTTGCATACATGTTATCAAGTCCTTGAGTTGCACCAGTACGCACATCTTCTTCTAGGCGTTGAGTTGGTGCAGTTAAAGATACAAATGGTGTTTGTCCACCAGTACGAAATCCACGATTGCCTGAAGGTGAAGGAGTAGACATAATTGCAGGGTTTTGTCCCGCCATTGGTGCGCTTGTTTGCATGTCATAAAAATCTTGTGCGTTGTCAATACCTGCTGCATATCTTGCTGGTTGTCCACTTGTGCCTGCGCCACCTGTTGCTGATACTTCAAAGTTTTCTGAGGCTTTCTTAGCCATCTTTCCTCCCACCTAAGTTCGGATATTTAATGTTATGAGCAGTTTAAAAACATACTCAGGTTTATTAATTACTTACTGCGTGAACCACGAGTTCCGCTTGGATTGCTTGAGAAATATGCTTTACCACCTTTTGATGATGCTTTCTTAGCCAGCAACGGTTGTGCTACATTAGCCTTGCCTGCTGAACCTTGGTTCTTAGGCTTGCTTCCTCCTGATAGGGACTTCTTCATTTATTCACCTCCCTTACGCAACTGGTAATCGTCTTACGAGGGAAGCCTGAAGATTAGGTTCACCTCTTTGCGTTAAACTTGCTAAAAGCGACTGAACATCTGGTCTACCACCTGGAGATATTTGTCCAGGAGCAACACCTTGCATACGACCAGTAGCGCTTAATCCTTGTGGAAGTTGCCCCTCACCTGGGGGGACCGCACCTGACTGCCCAGCAAGTTCGGGACTTACACCTTCAGGGGTCATCATCGCACCAGGTGGGGGATTCTGTGGTTGAAACGCCTCTGATACTGCTTGTTCAATAGGCGTACCCTTTTGGCGTTGATTAATGACTGTAGATAATTTGTATAAAATATCTGAAGGATTCTGTCCTTGCGATGCAAGGGCTGGAATTGCTTGTGCATAAGAGGCAATCGCTTGCTTCATTGCATCACGCAAATCTTCGGTATCAACTTTTTCTTCTTCTTGTGTTGCGTTAAACGAGAACGGCATTTGACGGCGTAAAAAGTCACGAGAGATTAACTTATCTCCACGAGCCTGTAATCCGAATACTAATGCACGGTTTGGGTCAAGTCCTGCCATCAATCCGTATTGAACATCAACAGTATAATCACCATCAATATCACGGACTGGTTTATATTTAATTGCGTATGGAACTCCATTGCGTGTACCACGCAAAGTCTTTTCCATATTGTCAAAAACTTTTTCGTCTACCTTAAGTGCTAAACCAATAAGTTCTACAAAGGCACGAGCAAACATTGCATGTGCTGATTTAATCTGGGTATCAAAGCCACCCATAAGAGCCTGCACACCACGACCAGTTACGATAGAGGCATCAATGTTTCCTGTGCGTGACTCTGGATAACGAGAGCCTAGACGAAGTTCTCCTTCAAGTACTTGCTGTTGAGCAAAAGCACCTGGTGGTATGTCAATAGACAATCGGCGAACATCTGAAGGTCGTTCAGTTCTGATAACAGCATCTGGTCCAAGGGCTAACTCACTTACATCTCGTGGGGCGACAAGGGGCGCTTGGACTGCTTTGGTGGCAGCCTCAAGTGAAAGAAGTGCATAACGAGCCTTTGCAACTTGAATTGCAAGTACATCGTCAAACTGTCCTCGCGCTTGTGAATCTAATGATGGGCGCTGGACAACACGAATAAGAACTTCACCAATAGGATTGGGTGCTCTATCAATAACTATGTTATTTCTTTGTGGAACAAAGAGAATATCTTGGTCTTTGTCATGGTAGCGCACAATCTCTAGCATTGAGTTGGTAGAGTCTTTGTCGTATAACAAGTGGGCATACTCTGGGTATGCAGCCATTAGTTCAGCCAATGATTTCTTAATTCGTTGGTACATGCCATGACATTTGCCGAAACGGTCAATGACTGGGTAACAACCATAGGAATCTAAGAAACGGATTCTTGGCATGTTGGTTTCTAAGTCAACCTCAACCTGTGCTGGTACAAAGCCGTAGGAAACATAACGGTCTGCAGCATCAAACATCTGAGTTTGTAAATCAGAAAAGTCAATAATTCCATTTACGATTTCTTCGCGCTTGTCAGCCTTCTTGCGCTCTTTGTCAGAAACCATAGTTGGTGAATTACAATTAAAAGCAGGAAGTGGTGCGATTACCTCAGATAAATCGCGTGCTGCGATGTCCACCATGTTTGCAACAATGGGGTTCTCAAATGGACCATCTGGAAATAAATCAGGGTACACATCACGCATACGACCTTTACGAACAAGCAATACTTGCTCCATGCGAGTATCGCGCTCGCTATAGGCTTGTTTGTAGCGGTCATAATTATCTTTAATTTCTTCTAGGGAAAGTGGCACACCTAGTCCTATCTATGAGTATATGTCGTCTAGTTGGACAGTAATTTGTCGTGCTTTGTCGTAGCGGGTATGGAACATACTTATGCTGTTATGGCTACGAGCAAATGATGTAGCGTTTGCTATGCGGTCACGACAACCAAGTTCAGCAAACCAAAATGCCATAACTGTGTCTGTCTTTTGACTCTTTGGTGAATCTGGATACCAAGTTACTAATTGCTCAATAAGAGCCTTCAAACCTTCAGAGGCGTGTGTTGATGGAAACTCAATAAGAGCGTGACCATCTTCCCAACCGTGGAATAGTGTCGTCAGAGATGCAACCCCGAAATCAGTATCCCATTTGTTTTGACCTGTGTGATGTTCTCGTAGTATTGCACCTCGTGACGAAAGGTATTCTCGTACCTCACGGTCCTGAGTTAACATTGTTTGGAAAGCATTTTTCTCAACTCGCCACTCAGAAATCTGATAATCGTCTGTCCAGTTTTTAATTAATTCTCGTATCTCATCTGGCTTCATTGCAGCCACATTGGATACATCTAACAGATAACGCTTTTGGGTAGATATATCTAAACCTAAACAAACGGCTGCGGTATAGCCTGAACCTGCTGGGTCAAGCCCTGCAACTACAATAAGTCCATCCATACCGTTAGGTCTTACACCAGCCTTGCCTTTTGGTATGCGACCTATATTGCGAGCGCCGTTGATAGTTCCTTTAATAGCATCTGATGGAAATGCAGAATCTTCATGTACTTGCTGTTGTTGATAAACCATAGCCCACAAGTTTGGAGATAACCTTGCCCTGCGTTTATGTAACGCCTGCCCATCCCATTTACGGTATAGACCATCAGCATCTGGTTTACCCATACCTGAGTTGGGTGGTAAATTAGTTTTTGCCCATAGGGTTACCCACTTGTTTGGGTCCTCATCAAATTCTAATACTGCAGGTTGTGCAAAGTAAGTCCATGGTGAGGATTCATCTGGGTAGCGCATAGGGTCGCGTAATTCAGAGTATAAATCTCTAGGTCGTAGGCGTGTGCCTATAATTAAAAGTTTGCCGTTATTGTCATCAATACGCGACATAACCTCAGATTGAACCCAGTCAATTTGTTTCTCGTATTCATGGGCGTTGGTGTTATCTACGCAGTCATCCATGATAATTAAATCTGCACGAGCACCGTAAATATGACCCCTAATACCTACAGCCTGCACAGTAGGGTCCTTCTCACCAGAGTCACGAGCCTCTGAGGATAGGTAAATTAAGTCCTGCTTCCATGAATCAGAATTTTTTTCAAAGCCCCCTGGAGGTCCAAAGGTTAATTGTAGGTCCTGATATTTAGGATGTGTTAATCTGTTCTTGATGGAGAGCAGGAACTTTTGCGCCATAGCCTGTGTCTTAGACACAATCATTATTCTGATGTTTGGGTTTTGGCAAATCCGATA
>SXGQ01543051.1_pt1 | contig 14074 bp, 13 predicted proteins | sample 3178371 | NCBI WGS metagenome assembly SXGQ01 (sample SAMN11356859, study PRJNA531348) | freshwater metagenome | isolation source: freshwater sample F1-20 | place: China: Fuxian Lake, Yuxi | collected 2017-12-25
AGCCTCGTCGCGGCAGGCTGTGGCTGAACGACGGCAGCTGCGTGAGGCTGCGGGCGGAGAGGAAGGACCACGTGTGGGCATACGACTTCGTCCTGGCCCGGACGCACGAGGGGCTGCCGCTGCGGCTCCTGGTGGTGGTGGGCGAGTGGACGCGCGAGTGCCTGGCCATCGACGTGGCGCGGCAGCTGGGCTCGGACGACGTGCTGGAGCGGCTTTCGTGGCTGATGGCCACGCGCGGCGTGCCGGACCATGTGCGCAGCGACAACGGGAGCGAATTCACCGCGACGGCGGTGCGGGAGTGGCTCGGGAAGGTCGGGGTGAAGACGCTCTACATCGAGCCTGGCAGCCCCAATCGAATCATGGGGAGAACGGCTACGTGGAGAGCCTGAACGGCAAGCTGCGCGACGAGCTCCTGAACGGCGAGATGTGCTACACGGTGGCCGAGGCGCGGGTGCTGATCGAGCGGTGGCGCGAGCACTCCAACCTTGTGCGCCCGCACAGCGCGCTCGGGTACCGCCCGCCGGCACCGGAGGTATCGCTGCTGGACCGCCCACCGCTTCGCTCCGGGCCGGCTAGCAGCGACTTTCGGATCGGGCGACTACTGCGTAACTTATGCATTCAGCAGCAGAAGCGGGTCAATCTACTCTGGTTGGCAGTCGCGCACAGTCTGTCAGGTCAAGCTCTTGGCACGTGGCCAACTTGCGATACGCGCATACATAGTTTCGAGCAACCTTTGCCAAGTCGAAGTGCTCAAGGACTCTGCTGCGAAGGGCATTTCCATATTCGCGCCGCAGGATGGGATCATTGGTGAGCAACAGAAGACGCTGTGCCATAGTGTCGGCATCATCGACTTGGGTCAGGAATGGAGCTCCATGCGCGCCAAGTTGCATGGGTGTGCCACCAACAGGCGTCGCGACCACCGGTAACGCGGCATCCATAGCCTCTAAAATCGCGTTCGAGTTTCCCTCGTTTGAGGATGGGAGGACGAACACGTCTGCCATTGAGAGTTGATTGCGGACATTAGGCACGTGTCCACGCCAAGAGACAGAACTGCAGAGATTCCGATCCCGACACCATTGTTCTAGTTCCGCCCGAAGGGGCCCATCTCCCCATATCTCTAGAACAGCCTTCTTGGACACCTTCCCATGGATCTTGTGCCATGCACATAACAAGACATCTATTCGCTTTTGTCGGCTGATACGTCCTACGTACACAACTCGGCAAGGCGATGTGGTAGTCGGTTGAGTCGGAAGTGGGTCTATCACTCTGGGCCGTGAAGGCAATATCCCGTTCGGTGTAGTCAATACTCGAGATCGGGGCACACCGGCTTCTAACAGTTCATCGAGACACACGTCTGACATCGCAACGAATGCGCTCGCATGTAAAAGTACGCGTGCGGCGATTCGGCCGGTCAGACTACGCCTCATGCCTGGGATCCCTTGCTGCCCGTAATTGGGCAACTTGGCCAAAACCGGCAAACCGAGCAGCCGTGATACGGCAATGGCAAAAAGGCCGAAGGGGCTGTGCTCGTGCACGTGAATCACATCGGTGACTTTCCGAAGATTCCAGATTGCATGTGCTATCTGGAAAGGCAGCAGGACGTAACGAACCCATCGGGTATCAGACCATCCCACTCTGATGACTGGTACCCCCTCTACGACATCATGCGGCTTGTGCGACGAGTCAAACCGGGCAGCCAAGACATGCACGGTGACCCCAAAGCCACGGATAAGTGTGCGTGACAGCTCATGTGCCTGTCGCTCAACCCCGCCTGTCACCGGATACGGGTACTTGGGAACGACCATCAGAATACGCAGCGACGGGCCGAACACCGCTGTGCGGTCCGCAATTGGTTGTGGTGGCAAAGCGGAGGGTGGTGCAGTCACTGGTGCGTCTCTCCCGTGCTCGGCACCTTCGGCGACCTCGAATCGTGGACAAGACCGCGATACAGCGCTTCGCAGCGGTCAACGGCTCGTTCAATACTGAATCCTGTCTCTACAACGCCTCGTGCGGCTGCACCGCACCTATCCCGGGCACTTGGGTCGCTGGCAAGTGCCACGAGCGCGCCTTCTAGAGCATCCGGATCCCCGATCGGGACCACAATTCCCGCTCCGGTCTCGCCGACGCACTCCTGCGCGCCGGATACCGCAGTGATCACAACCGGTAGACCTGCAGCCATTGCCTCGAGCATTGTGTTTGAGAGCCCTTCTCTGTGTGATGCCTGAACGAAGAGGTCTGCACATCCCATCCAGTCCTCGATATTGGACTGATGACCAACGAGACGAACTTGATCTTGAACTCCTAGACGAGTCAACTGCTTTGTAAGCGCAGGCCGAGCCGGCCCATCGCCTACCACAACAAGGCGCCACTCCCCGCTAAAGCGAGTACTCGCCTTTGCCCAAGCTGCTAACACGCCATCAATGTTCTTATCAGCGACCAGACGTCCAACAGCGATCACAGTCGGCATGTCCTCAATCTGCAGTTTGGCTCTGAGCCATCTCCGCTGGACGTCGGATGTGGGTTTGAATCGATTCGTGTCAACACCATTTTGAAGCAGGTACACCCGCTCAGCCGGATAGCCAAACGTGCGGGCCTCCAGAGCAGTCTCCCGAGAGGGCGCCGCAACTGCGCTAGCCTGACGATGCAGTGAAGTCATGATTTTCGATAGTCTTCCGACGCGAAGTGCCTCGCTAATACCGCCGTAAGAGGAACTGGTGAGTTTCAGTACCGTCGGACGCTGCATCAGTCGGCCAATCGCAATAGAGAGAGCGGCATGGACTCCATAGTGGTGGATATGCCACACATCAAATCGTTGACCAAACCTCAGTAAGTAGAGTAGGAGACCAATCAGCGAGGTGAATGTGTGGAGCCTTCTCTTATACACGCACCACCAGCGGTGGAGGTCTACTCCATGATCTCGCTCGCGATAAGGCCAGTCGGGGAAGCGACGTTCAGCCAGAACTACGACTTGATGACCGCGGGATGCCAGTCCCTTTGAGAGCCGCTCCGCAGCTCGTTCGTATCCGCCCACGATCGGCTTGAACTGCGGCGACACCATCAGGATCTTCATGTGTGTAGGGTGGCTGTCAATTCAGTTTGATCGAAGCAGATAGAACGCACCGAAGATGTACCCTAGCAGCACCGTCCACCAGAACAGTACTCGCGTCCGGTGAGCGTGAGCTGAATTCATCCAACCAACAAGCGAGATTGCAGCGAGCATCGGCATATCAGGCAAGCGCCAGCGAGTGGTTTCTCCGAGCTTCCACGACATAACGAAGTAAGACGCCACGAAGAGCAGCACGGCAGCCCACGGGCTGGCGAGTGCTTTGCTCGCTCGGAGCCGACCCAACCAGGACAGTCGATGTCCCTGCGGCGATGCGGCAAGTGGCGGGTTCGTGCAGACGTGATGCAGCCCCAATAAAAAGAACGGAACTACAAGGAAAATCCAGGGAATGGCGAGCACGCCACGAGCCCACAAGGCATCTAGTCGTTCCCAGGCAGATGGATTCAGCCCGGAAATCTGCGTAAAGAGGTAGATCACAGGAAACCAAGCAGTGTCTACCACCCCCTGAGGCTGGTAAGCCGCAACCAGTTCGAGCATTGACGCGGAGAGAACGCGTGCCTCGTTGTGAATACCTAGCACCCCTAAGAACTCTCGGCTTGAGGCCGCTTGGAGCGAGAGCCCCACGAACACTATCAACAGGGCAGGCGCAAGCAGGGAACCGGAGTGTTGCACAGTACCCCGACAGCTCGCAAGAAAGCTACCTGCTAGCACGCCTGCCTGCTGCAGCAACAGTGGCGTCCTAAAGAGCCCTACGCAGACGGATGTAAGCGCGATGAGGGTGATCGTCCGAATGCGAACTGTGGACCAGATCTGGACAACCCCGAGTAAAAACGTTGACTGTAGCAGTGTGATCGTCAAATCCTTGAGAAGGAAGAACACGTAGTACCACAGTGGCGTGAGAAGCAGAACGACTAGGGAAACGGTACGAGCAAATCGCCGTCCCTCAAGTGTGAGCCCAATTCGGTACCACACGAGCGAGAGCGTGAGCAGAAAGAACAGGTTGAGCAGCTTGTAGGCGAGCAGGTCGTGTCCGACCATGGCATTCAGCAGCGAGAGGAGAGCTGGGTACCCGGGTTGCTCCATAGAACCCTGAAAGCGCGAGAAATCGAATGCTTCTGTGAGACTGGCCGGTGGCGGATGGGCAAGGTCGAAGTACGTTTCATCGTCGCCACCTCCTGCAAATGGCATCCACTCGTTCATGATGGCTGTGAGGGGCGCAAGTACGATCCAAGCACCTGCGGTTCGCCGGATCAGCAGGGCGCGATCGTTCCCCACGGCCACCCACCATGCGAGCAGCAGGCTCAGCGGCACGAACAGCAGCAGAAACAGCAGAACATTCAAGGTACTGAGAAGGCTACCTTGCGTGCCACGAGATCGAGTCCGGTGGTGCGTAGATCAACATCGTCTAAGTCCCGGAATCGCGTGGCCAGCCGGTTGCGCGGTATAGGAATAGCGTCGCGCACGTCGGCATTACGGCTACAGATTTGCAACCCCTCGGCGGTGACCTTGGCGAGATGATGGCTTGCGCGCCACCGGTTGAGCGCCCCGGGAATGAACCGCTGGGTCGTCCAGTAGCTCCAGTCAGACCACTGGCACATCTCGAGGTAGTTCGTGGCCCGTCGGCCATGGTCGGCTAGGTCGATTCGGTGGCTGTGCCACCCATCTGTGGCGGTGATCCGTGCCATAGCCTCCCAGAAGTCATCGATAAACCAGACTTGCTCGATGACCGCCTGGCTGTACACCAAATCGAAGACCTCGACAGCACTCTGGTTGGCGAGACTCTGGAGTGGGCAGACCACGTACTCAATCGTTGGGCTGCCCGTCTGCACCGTCTCAGCCAGTACGGCACGCATCCCTTCCGCTGCCTCTCTCTTTGCCGGACCGAGCAGGTCGGACGCCTCGGGCCACTCGTCCAGCAGTTTGCGGGACATCTCACGCCAGTAGTCAGCGTCACGGCGGTCAGCGTTCGGGAATACATCCCAGCACACCACGCGGACATTAGCGCCACCTGACGCACTCAAGTAGGCCCACCAGAGAAGCGCCGTGCCGAGGTTACGACCCGGGCCAGCCTCGAGCACCCGACTCGCGTGAGTGAAGCCGGCTCGATCAAGGTTGCTTAGATGGCTGCCAAAGACCTTCCATGAGTACTCGGCATCCCCTCGACCGAACCGCGTCGCAAGTTGCGAGTCCGGGTACAGCCAGCGCCGCCCTGCGGGCAGGGCGCACACCGCGTTTCGGGACGCGCGCCAGATGAACCTACAAAGCTGATCGAGGCGGTTCACGTGTCTCCCACGCTTCCGGCCTTGGTGAGCACCAGCTCGTGGCAGCCGAGCCCGCCATTCGGCACGCCCTTCAGCAGTTCGAACCCGCGTGACCTGAAGAAGGCCAAGAGCACGTCGTAGCGCGCGAACTCAAACGGCATGCCGCCCATCCAATCGACAATGTCGTGCTTTTGACTCATGCCTCTTCGCGGAGGCCGCCTGTCGATCAAAGGTCGAAGCGCCACCATCGGCTGGAGCAAAATCGTGTACTTGAGCACATTTAACAGGAGAATCGCGTACCAAACGACGTACGCATAGGGCCGCTGGAGAGGTGCGGGCATCTTGGCATATACGTACTTGATGATCCACCACACACGCGACCAGCAACCTTGGTCGTTGTAAATCGCGATGTACAGGCTGCCGCTGGGCCGAACACAATCCATCGCGTTGAAGATCCCAAGCCACATAGCGCCCGTATGATGCAGGACGCCCCACGAGTACACGATGTCGAACTGCCCTATAGAGGCCATGTAACTGCAGTCAAGGGCACTTCCGCGCTCGATGGTCCAGCTGGAATCATCCGGGAAGTAGCGCCGCCGAAGTTCGGCAGTGCATTTCACCGACAGCGGGTCGTAGTCGAACGATCGCACCGTCGCGCCGAGCCGCCGCGCAGCGAGAGAGAACAGCCCACTACCCGAACCAATGTCTAGGAAGGTGACGCCCTTGAGCGAGTCCCTCTGCAGCATGTCGGTAAGCGACGATGCCGCCCGCTCGATCCGCTCATCGGTGAGGTCGAGCAAGAAGCGCGACCAATTCGCGCCGAACGCGAACCGAGTGGAGGGATCAACTGCAACCGTGTGGACATCAGCGCTCATCGTGCAGCCCCGGTGCCTTGGGGTGTCGAATGGGAGTAACCGTACGGCTGTGCGGAACCCCGGCGCCATGCCTGCCACATCAGCACTGTCCAAAGACTATCGCGCCAGCTTCGTTGCCGCTTGAGGTGTTGGCGCCAGCGCAGTCGGATTGGCTTCGGGGCGAGGAACCCGTCGTTCCGTAGTGCGGACTCGCTGAGCAAATCCTCGGCCCAGTCTCGGAGGGGCCCGCGGATCCACTCATCGACGGGCACTCCAAAGCCCATCTTCTGCCGTTCGAGGAGTGCTTGGGGCACATGCCGGAAGGCGACCTGCTTGAGCAGCCACTTCGCGCTGCCATTAAGCGACTTAAGGTGCGGGGGCATGCGCCATGCGAGCTCGACCACCCGGTGGTCGAGCAGGGGCACCCTTGTCTCAAGGCTGACCGCCATGGCCGTACGATCCACCTTCGTCAGGATGTCGTCTGGAAGGTAGGTGACAGAATCGAGTGCCATCATCTGGTGGAGCGGTAGGTTAATCACCCTGGCACGGGTTAGGGCGGCCAGTTCGGCGCTCGATCCAAGCGGGCGGCTCGCGCGCGCCGGGTCCCACAGCCGAATCGAGACTCCATACGCCGCCAACTCATCCGGGCACTGGCGCAATGCGCTCATGAGCGCCAGGCGGTTGCAGATACGTTCGCCCGAAACAAATCCTCGGAATGCGTCAATTCCAGATAGCGCGCCGGCCAGCCGTGCAGTGCAAGCGGGTAGTCCGCGCGCCTGTCTCCACAGATTGAGCATCACGCTGTTGCAGTACCGCTGGTAACCGCCAAAGAGCTCGTCACCACCGTCGCCGCTGAGGGAGACAGTCACTTGCCGTCGAGCTAGGTCGGATACCAAGTAGGTCGGTATGGCCGAGGAGTCGCCGAACGGCTCGTCGAACATCTGCGTCAGCAGGGGGACCACACGTTGTGCGTCCTGGGCAGTCACGTAGAGCTCGGTGTGATCGGTGCCGAGGTGCTGCGCCACCGCGCGTGCGTGCTGCGCCTCGTCGTAGCCAGCATCGTGGAACCCAATCGAGAAGGTGCGCACTGGCCTTGACGACCGCGCCTGCATCAGCGCGACCACGGTGGAGGAGTCAATGCCGCCGGAAAGGAAGGCTCCAAGCGAAACATCCGCCACCATCTGGCCAGCGACCGCCTGCCCCAGAACGCTCTCGAGGGCATCTACGGCGTCGTGGTCAGACCCAGAGAACGGCTCGGCCTGCCCCCGTAGCGCAACGTCCATGAACGACCAGTAGGGGGTCGGCTCAGGCATCGTTCCCACATCGCCTGAGCGGAAGCAAACAGTCGTGCCCGGAAGCAACTTGCGAATGCCGCGCCAGATGGTGCGCGGTGCCGCGATGTACCCGCTTTGCAGGTAACCCGGCAGGGCCTCAGAGTCCACATCTGCCTCAAACGCCGGATGCGCACGCAGGGCCTTGAGTTCCGATCCGAAAAGTAGCACACCGCGCTGCCATCCGTAGAAGAGGGGCTTCTCGCCCATCCGGTCTCGGGCGAGGTGCAGCACGCGCTCCTGCCGGTCCCATAGTGCGAGCGCGAACATGCCCACCGAGGCCCGTAGGGCCTGAACAAGCCCAACCGCATCAATCGCCGCCAGAAGCGACTCAGTATCGGATGCACCGCGCCAAAACGAATGCCCCTTCGACTCCGCAAGCTCCCGAAGCTCAAGATGGTTGTAGATCTCACCGTTGAAGGCCAGACAGTAGCGCCCAGACGACGACACCATGGGCTGTCGGCCAGATGGGCTAAGATCGATGATCGACAATCGGCGGTGGCCTAGCGCGATGCCTGCCAGAATGTCTACCCAAAGTCCCGCGTCGTCAGGTCCACGGTGCACCAGCTGGTCGCGCATTCGCACTGCGCCCGCTGCACAGTCATCTGACAGGCATCCTCTGGGTGCAAAGCAGCCGGCTACCCCACACATGTGATTCGCTGCTCCATTTCAATCTGCGGATGATAGAGGCTATGAGGTTCGCTCTCAACGCTCCACCCCGCATGAGAGTTGACGTAGGGTAGCTGTCCTATCCGCGCTCGTCGGCATCGCCGCGACGGACGCTGGGGTCACCTCGCCCACCGCCCGCTGAATCCGCTGCCAGTCGTAGTAGAGCCGTCAGTGGATGATCAGGAACGCGCCCCAGCCAGCGTGTCGAAGATCTCAGACGATAGGAGCTCGTCACGCTGACAGCCGCGCTGGGCACCACTGGCACTCGCTGAGGGGATACTGCCTGAATGCCCGCTCCAACATGTTTCAGGCACGACTGACTGTACATTTCCGATGCAGCAATGTCCTCAACCGAGAGCGCTACTCCAAGCCGGTCATGTGCTGGCACGTACCCATGCATGCGGAATCCTCATCGTCGCACGATTTTGCTGGTGATCAGTGACCTACGAGGGGGTGGCGCTGAGCGCGCCCTTTCAAGCCTCGCTAACCACTGGTCGTGCCATGGCTTTGGCGTGACGTTCATCACGCTTGGCAGCCCCGACAAAGATGACTTTTACGCTTTGTCGAAGGACGTGGTTCGCGAGACAGTGCATATCCCTGTGAGCAGATGGCGCATCGGCAACGCGATTGGTCTCATGCGCCGAGTTCTAGTACTGCGACGGTTAATCTCGGCTGCCCGGCCGTACTGCGTACTATCCTTCTTGACTGAGAACAACATTCTGACCTTGGCCGCTACACGCGGGCTTGCGCTTCGCACGATAGTCGCGGAGCGGACACACCCGGCCCATCATCAGCCTCGCTTGCTGTTCCGAGTGCTTCGCTTTTTGCTGTACCCCACTGCGGATGCCGTCGCAGTTCAGACGATGGACATCGCCGCATGGGTGAAACGGCATCTACCCGGCTCTAAGGTCGTAGTCATTCCGAACCATCTTGCGGTGTCACCGTTACCCCCACAGCCGCGACGATCAACGTTGCTCTACGTTGGCCGCCTGTGCGAAGAAAAGCAGGTCTCGAATCTGCTCGCTGCGTTTGCAACGATTAGTAATCATTTTCCCAGTTGGATGATTGAGATTGCGGGTACTGGGCCACTTGAGAATGAACTAAAACGCCATGCGGCCAGGCTTGGTATCGATGGACAAACAAGATTTCTGGGTCAACAACGGGATGTTGCCGCATTGATGTGTGAGTCGGGAGTATTCGTGCTCCCGTCCAAGTACGAGGGATTCCCCAACGCGCTACTAGAGGCGATGTCCGCGGGCATGCCAGTGATTGCTAGTAGTGCCGCGGGGAACATGCTGATTCGTGACGGCCTGAACGGACTGCTCTACTGCAGCGGCAGCGTCGAACAACTGGCTGATCGCATGACGCAGATGATGGAATCTGAGGCACTTCGAAGTCGGCTAGGTGAAGAAGCCAGAAAGGTGCGAGATTCGTTTCACATTGACCGGATCGCGGCAGCGTGGGAGGAATTGATGCTGCAGCCTGTCACCCCGCAACATGGGCTTAGTGCATGAGGCAACTGTTCCGTACTCGTCACTCCTTCTAGTCCCCCGACTGGAAGCCTGTTGCGAGCACTCCACGATGACGCGAGCGATAGGGGTGCGCTGCCGAGGTCTACCCACTATCAGGAACGATCACAGCCCAAGGGGCCGAGAGGAGTCCTCGAAGAAGCGTTCGGTCGGGAACCGGCACTGGCGCGAGAACGTGGTCTCGAAGCTGTGGAAGGCTGACGAGGCGCTGTCCAAAGGTAAAACGATCGCCGAGATGGCGAGGTCGCCCGTGATGTCCGACGTGCAACAGAACCGGTGGCGTGCTGAGTATGGGGCTGTGGACTGGGACGCAGGGGGGTTTGATAGGGCTGGAGAAGGAGCACAGCCAGCCGAGGCGACTGGTGGCTTACCGCAAGCGCGTATACAGGCCTTTCCGCGGCGGCGGGCCGCCGCTGCCGCGGAGAAGCCGATTGAATTGCTGCCGAAGCGTGGCGTCGAACGGGATCGATCACCAGCTCGCGACGTATGGGGACGATGTGTGGTGCCGGAACTTCGTGCTGGGAATGGTTTTCCTTGATTGGCCGATGCCTGTCCGGATCCCGGCGGATGAGTACATGCGCTGGCGCCTGCTGCTCCTGGTGGAGCGCTCGATGAAGGGCCCGCGGATCCGTTTGCAAATCACGAACGTGTTCAAGGTGCGGTACGCCGAGGCGCTTCAGGAGCGACAGTTGCTCGTAGTCCATCGCTATGCAGCCGAAGCAGTTGCTCGCGGGGCGAAGATGGGGTGGCTTCAAATCGATTCCGCCTCCCGGTTGCAGTACGGATACGTCGAGAGCTTCATCAGGAAATTGCGCTGCGAGTTCCTGAAACTCGAGATCTTCACTTATCTCCACGGGGCGAAGCCGCTCGCGGCCTACCGGTGGCGTTAGTGCAACCACGAGCGCACGCAAGCACGATGAGACGAGGCTGGCGATCCGCGAGCGAATCGAGGTCTGGTATCGGCGAATGAGAATCCACGACTCATTCGTCTACCTCAGTCTTGATACATGTGAGGCGCCCGCTAGAGACGGATAGGATCAAGCCGAGTGTCTACAGGTCTTTAAGGAAGTCCAGCCACAGTGACTTTGGTGACCAGTGAACAACCAAAACCGTGACAATATGACAAATCCTCACTCATCATCCCCTGTTCTAACACCCTGCCCCCTCTGCGAGAGAACTGGGGCGAGCCCAATTTCCGCCCAGCCGTACGAGAGAATCTGGTCCGCATTGGTGGTTGAGTACCAGGCAACATTCAGCCAAGATGTCATCCGGCGTCTTACGCCTGATGCCGTAACTACATTAGTGGAGTGTGGCTCCTGTGGTCTGCAGTACTTCACTCCGGCAGTTCCGGGAGATGAGGACTTTTACAGCCAGTTGACCACCACCGCGGCCAGTTACTACACCGGAGACAAGTGGGACTTTCAGGCCGCGCTCCTTTGGGTTCATTCGAGCAACGTGCTTCTGGACATCGCGTGCGGCGAAGGAGCATGGATGTCTAGGGCGCGAACAAGATCCGCGGAGGTCGTAGGCATCGACACAAATCCCGACGCGGTGTCCAAAGCGCGCAGAGTCGGCCTTGAGGTTTACTGTGCATCACTCGAACAGTTTGCCAACGACAACAATTCCCGATTTGACGTCGTCTCGGCATTTCAAGTAGTCGAGCATGTCGACAAAGTACTGCCCTTTATCAAAGCCGCCGCCGACTGCCTGAAACCCGGAGGACGGTTGCTTGTAACTGTGCCCAATCGCTTGCGGTCTGTGCGAGCGTGCTTTGAGCCGCTCGACCACCCGCCCCACCACCTGTCGCGGTGGTCCGCGCCGCAGTTCGCGTACCTCGGGCACGCGGCCGGCCTCACTTTGCGTCAGGTTAGTTTCCAACCAGCATCAATGTCAGAGTGCCGCGCAGCGTTGCGATCTCGTATTGCTCCTGCTGGCCACACAGAGTCGCTTGTAGCCCGAGCGCTTGGCCGGATCGTATTCTCGCCCTCGCTCTACGCATTGTATCACCGCTTCGGCCTTCTGGACTACTGGCAACTTCGTGGGATGAGCATGATGGCAGTCTTAGAGAAAAGTGCTGACACCGGGTCGTCCCCATGACGTTTGTTCGCGCGATTGTTAAGGGGACTGGTCAGTTATCTCTTGCGGGGGTCGGCGCGAGGCTTCTGTCGCTTATCACGGTCCCTATCCTGAGTAGGCTGCTTGCGCCAGAGGCCTACGGGGTTGCAGCCCTGGCGGGAACAGTCATAAGCCTGGCGACGCCAATCTCGTTGTTGGGCATTGACATGGCATACGCTCGATTCGCGCTCCAGGGTGAGCAGACGCAACGGAGAGAAGTAGCGGTCTTTTGTTGGCGATTCGCCTGTGCTGGCGGCTTAGTAACGGCGTCGGCAGTCGGTGCAGGTTGGTGTTGGTGGGGAAGCCGGTGGTTGCCGGCTGAACACGTGGGGATTGCGATCTACACTGTCGCGGCCATTTTGCTTTCTGTGGCCGTGACTATGTCGACGACCCGAGCTCGGCTCGATGGTCAATATCGCCGATTGGCTGTAGCAACTGTGGCGGCGGCACTAGCCGCTGCCGTTGGGAGTCTCGCGATTGTTCTGCTTTGGCGCTCCGACTTCTGGACGCTCTTGCTTGGTGGGCTCACTGCATCGTTGACCATGATTTCGCTGCTAGGGCTCCCGCCTCCATCATTATTGTGGCAGCGCTGCGATCTATCTTTAAAGCAAAAGTACGATATTGCAATGCTTGGGATCGCTGGCGGGATAACGGCGCCGATGTTCTGGGTCATTTCCGTCAGTGACCGCTGGTTTCTGGCTAGATTCGCAACTCAGGCAGACTTAGGAGTCTACAGCGTCGCGTCTTCAGTTGCCCTTCTGGGACTGATGGCGAACAGCGCTCTGACCCTTGTTTGGTATCCCGAGGCAAGTCGGCTCTTCGGTGAGCACGGAGTAGATTCGCTAGCGAGCCTAGGGCGGCTCTGGCAGCGCATAGTTGTTGGCCTAGCACTGATTTGGGTTGCTGTTGCGGCCGGAGGCGGTGATTTACTTCGCCTGCTTACGGGCCCCAATTTTCATGCCGGTGCAGACGTTATCCCGTGGCTGGCAGGAGGAGTCTTCTTCTACGGCGTAGCAGGACTCGCAAACACGGGTTTTTTTTTACGAGGTCGGATGGGGCCAGTCGCGGTCTTCTGGGTCGTGGGGGCCGCAGCAAGTTTGTGCATCAACTTCATTCTTGTGCCGACCCATGCGGCGCTAGGGGCAGCGGTGGCCCAAGCCGCCAGCTTTGCCATCATTGCCCTTTGCAACATCCTCGGCTCACAACGAACTCTTCAGCTATCGATTGATTGGCCAAGAATAGGACTTTGTCTGTTTCTCGCCATCGCGGCCGGTGTGCCACTGAGCTGGTCATGGACCGCGTCTTCGCTTCTGAATCTGTTTCTGAAAGCACCGGTCTTCCTCCTACTAGCGACACTATTGCTCGACATCATCGCGCACGACTGGGTGATACGGGGCTGGCAGTCCGTCAGCCGCAGGTATTTGTAAGTGGCGCGTTACTTCGGATCCGATGCGCTGCACAGTTTCGTTAAGGCACTTGATGGCCTTCGGCTCTGAAGCTGTACCAAGCCGGAATTTGGTACCAGGCGCAATTCAGGAGGTCAGTTCATGGCAGGTGAGCGATTTGAAGCCGAGGACATCGTCAATAATGTGAGGCAAGCGGACGTCGATTTCGCCCCGGGGGAATACGGTGGCCGGTACGGGTCGCTGCGGATCACGGGAGTGCTGCGCGACGAGGGCTGGAACGCGAACCACGAGCGGGCGCACGGGTAGCGGATCCGGTTTCTGAGACAGATTGACGTGGGTTTTCGCGCGGCCGCCACGAGGGGTTCGCGCCCGTGCTGCGCGGGCGTTCGGTAACCGTTGCGCCCGACGATCCAGTGGTTGTTGAAACAGCGGACGAAGTCGCGTAGCGCTTGGTTGAGTTCCTCGACGGTGCGGAATGGGTGCAGCCGCAGGAGCTGCTGCTTCAGGGTCCGGATGAATCGCTCGACGCATCCGTTGCCTTTGGGCTGGCGTACGAAGGACGGGCTCGACTCGATGCCGAGGGTCTTGAGCTCGTCCTAGAAGGCGTGCGAGATGAACGGGCTGCCATGGTCGTGGCGGAGCTTCGTGCCCTTCTCGATCTTGTCCTCTTATCACCCTTCGTGAAGGTAATCACCTTGCGCACCAAAGCCGTTCTTGCTGCCGGCTGTGGCTCGCGGTGGAGATGTAGACCCTGAGCGGGGCTTGGGCCCCGATCGTTGCGGGGTATCGTCTATCCGTGATGGCGGTGCGCGTAGCTGGATGTGTTGTGGCACTCGTCGTGGCTG
>SXGQ01455798.1_pt1 | contig 14073 bp, 8 predicted proteins | sample 3178371 | NCBI WGS metagenome assembly SXGQ01 (sample SAMN11356859, study PRJNA531348) | freshwater metagenome | isolation source: freshwater sample F1-20 | place: China: Fuxian Lake, Yuxi | collected 2017-12-25
CTCCACAAATTCATGTCAGTCCAAAAAATTGCGGTGCTTGTCAACCACCATAGCACCCCCGTGTGTACCAATACCTATCGCCAAACCTACATCAACTATTACCGCCACAAAAAAGAACCCGGGACTAAATACAACGCCCTGCTGCGGCAACAAGTCAAAACCCAGCCACGCACCCATTAGCATAACCCACACAATCAGGCTGCTCACCATGCCCGCACCCGTCCCAGCCAGCCTAACCCCGGCCAGTGCATCAAGCTCACCCTGCTGTGCCCGGTATTTGGATTCCGCCGCAATCTGTGCAACAAACAAGTAGCCCAGCCATTGCACTGGATAGAGCCAATAATGCTCGCCAGCTGTGGCACGCGCCACAAGGATCTGCACTACACCAAACGTGACCCCCGCCAAAATGCCCACTCTAAGGCCCGGCTCGATCGATGTTCCCAGCGTGCGCCCCTCATCCACAATAAGATTCGGCCACTACCGCATAATGCTGCAGCCACCCGGCTGGCGTCTCCGGTTCGGCATGCGCATAACTCAACCTCGTGATCATGGGCTCAGGGTAGTCCTCTACTTGCATCAACATCCTGGTCCGCGGAACCTGATACTTAATCCGGCGGAACGTTACGGTGCTTTGCTCTGTGTCCAGCAATGCGTAAGCCGCATAGGTGCACAGATCGCGCGGTTGGCCTACGGAACCGGGATTAAGCAATACCAGGCCGTCGCCGAACTTATAGGCTATATCTGGCACCACCTCCGTCGCACGGATTACCGCCGCACCTGCACCATCCACCGTGTGATGCACCAGGGTGGGCACGTGCGTGTGGCCAAAGCACTGCACCCGCCGTCCCCCCAATTCGCCGCCCAATGTACCCAACCGCAGAAACTCATCCGGCAAAAACTGATCTACATGCCAGGCATAGATGTAGCGCAGCAAGTTATCCACGTGTCCACTGTGCACCAAAACAAAATCAATTCCGTCCTTGTGTACATGCACTGGGCGCTTTCGATCCAGAGTAAAAAGCTCCGCAACGGCGCCGAAAGCACATGCGGCCAAATCTGCGCGATGGCGGGCAATCACCTGCAATGCATTTGGATTAGTGCCGATCCAATTAGGTTGCGACAGAATGGCGCCAGATGCCCACAGCTCATGTCCCGTAATCTGGTCATTGCCAACCCGAAACCATGGAGCATTGAGCGCAGAATCCTCCGGCGCCACCGCTGCGAGATCGGACACCATTGCGTCGTGATTTCCCAGCACCCAATGCACCGGTGCATCAGTCCCCGCCAAGTCCCCGCGCAGCCATTGCACCGCCGCAGCGGGGCTCGGCCCGTAACCCACGGCATCACCCAAAAACCAAAATTCAGCAGAACCGGCGTCCGCAGCGCTTCTGAGAACAGCATGCAGCGCAGACTGATTAGCATGTATATCAGACAACAGTGCCACCAGCATAATGCGACTACTCAATCCCGAGCCAGCGCTTCCACCATGGAAGCCGACCGCGCCGGGTAATGTCCGCAAGCACAGTTTCAAATAGACGAATCCGAGATTTTTGCGCCTCTTCACATGCACCAATTTGCCTGGCAACACTCAGCCGATTGGCCAAGTCTGGAGATGCAGGATTGATTTTCAATGCATTTACAGCTCGCTGAAAATTTTGCACTTCCGGAAACCCGCCCAAATTTTCAATTTGTTGTTTAAAGCCAGCTGATTTTTGTTCTGCTTCCGTCAACCACTCATCGCATTTCATCAAAAGAGCCCTGCCATCCTGGCTGTAGGTATCAATCTGGGCTTGAGCAGGATTGTCATTCGCGTCATCACCAACAGCCAGGCGTCTCTCGCGCAATTGATCACTTGCCACGCATGCTTTAGCAACCGCTTCCCAAGTACCCCGCTTGCAGCAAAGTGGCCACCCACCCCCATCCCCGCCGTCTGTGTTCTGAATTGCCGCTTGCCGCACGCTACCAGCAGCAGCGTGCAAACTCCCACATTCGCCAAGCCAATTCTGCCAACCCAGCACTTCATCTTGGAAGCGCAACGCTGCCGATCTGACTTCAATAACTCCCTTATAACCAAAATCAAATATCTGCGGCTCCATAGCCAAAAAAACCGTAGCTTGATGATCTCGAAAACGCTCGAAGCGCTCTAAACTACTCAGTACCTCCGAAAATATTCCACCCAGCCATGCTCTTTTCAACCTTTTATTCTCATCATTTACTTCCGTGCGCGCAGACCTGTATTTGTCAAGGTTAGAATTAAATTGTACGATGGCATCCAACTGGTTAAATAACTGAGACCGGGCATAATTAACTACTGCGAGGTGTCTGTGCCAATCACCCGAGACAATCCATTCGCTCCAGTCAGGGTGATTTTGAGCAGTCCCATCGGGTTTAGGAAGACCGTGCACATCCTTCAATCTTTTAAAAACCTCCGTTAGGCTTTCGAGCCTGTTAGCATAGGGATGCCCTGCCAACAGCGCGCTGATTCTCTCGAGCTGAGCCTGCGCCTTCACAGTCTCAGGCTTTCTCTCGGCGTTTCGCTCTAGCTCCCCCAGTTCATCTGCCGCCAGCAGCGCCAAGCCAATCACATTTTCTAGACTCGTAGCCGTGCACCGTCCAATATCTAGCAATAGCGAGCGCTCACGGCTTCCAAAGATTTCCTCGCGCTTATCCCTTAACTCTTTAGACTCCCCCACGCGTAGTGCGTCGGCAAGAATTTCAAGCGCCTTCATTACTTCCCCACTTTCCATTGCGGCAGACACTGCGTTCAAGGCATCGTCAAGAGCCTCCTTACGGGCCTTCACATGGTCCAACCTGGCGCGCACATCTGGTCCCGGCCACGGCCCAACCAAACTTTGCCACACTGCAATTTGGTCTTGCAAAGACCCACGCGCCTCAAGCTGCTCACACCACCCGGCGGCACACGCTACCAACCCAGCGCGCACAACGCTCTTCATTTGCTCATCAAAAAGTTCATACTCAAGCAATAGTTCAGCCATTTCAAAAAGACGCTTCCAGTCCGCTGCATTTGGGGGCGTTGCCGCAGGATTTTCGGACCAGGCTTTAAACGGCTGCAGCATAAGCTCAATTAATTCGGCTCGCATCTCATCTGCAGCCTTCCGCGCGGCAGCTTGCTGCCATGATCGGGCAAACGGAGCGGGCTCCTTAAACTTGCCAGAAACCGCCAGCCCGCCAACATATTGAAATACCTGCAACGCCGCCAACCGGTCACGATAGGGTGGCGCCGAACTCACCTGCATCCGAGTTGCATACCTGAACAAATCCTTCATGGCAGGCTGGTGCTTCGCCGCCTTGATCAATTCAATCTCAGGCTCCAGCCGCTTACGACTAGGCACCCAGATATTCGTACCCGCATACATATCCTTCAGCGCCGTGATTGAAGTATTAGCAGCCTCATATTCAAACAAAGCAACCTTTTGCCTTATGTCCCGCATCGCCATTTCCAGCTCAGCTTGAGCCTGCAACCCCTCCACTTCATTGCGCAAAGCGCCGGCCGTTGGTAGGACTCTTAATGCCCATAACAGCACCAGGTCCGGGTCTTGCTCAATGAGCGGCCCATAGAATGTGACCTCGTCGGCTAATCCAAGCCCGGCGGCCACCTCCCGGTGGAGATTTAGATATGCAGCCCGCATGCCGAAGTTATCCGCGCCCCCCAGCACCTTTCTTTGGGCTTTAGTAAATTCTCCAGCATTCATTAGCGCTCGCACCGCAGTCTCAAACCCACGCCACTCTTGATCCAGCGCGTGCAGCCGACGAATCTCGGCCCGGATTAAAGCGGCGCTTTCGCCCAAAGCGCTTAGCTCCACGGGCGTGTGCGCCGTCTGTTCGCCACGCGGATCACGCGGCCAATCAGCCACAATTTGTTCCACAATATCTAATTCCTGCAACCGATCATTTGCCGCAATGGCATCGTCCTTCGCATGCCGCAGCCTTTTCTCAATATCCAATTTACAAGCGCTCAGCGCAAGTTGCCGTGCATTCTTAACGCTCGCAGGCCGGATTTGGTCATGCGGCCACAAAAATATAGCTTCGTACCAGAGCCTAAGGGCCTTGACCGGGCTGGTTTCCTGCAGCGCCCTTGCTTCCGTCTCCTTTGCATCCGCCTTGCTTTTCTTCTCAGCACTGTCGCGGCATTGCCGTAATAGTTCCTCGAGCCTACTCCGATGCTGCGGAGTAAATGGCTCCTTCAGATGCTCAATAAGCTCGTTCACTGCCAGCGTGGGACTGTCAATCTTCCAGGGCTCGTACTTAGTGACCAGATGTTGGTAAATTGTTCCGGATGCTTCGTCATAACGCGCAATTACCTCGGCCAACGCCTCGGACCTTGGTTTAAACTGGTTTTTTGCCGCATCCCAGAATTGCACTTCTGACTGAATACTTTCGGTAAGCTCAGCGACTACCTTTTTTAGCTCTGTAAGATCGTTCAAATGCATTCTGGTGGTGATCTGGCCATCCTTGCGCCTCTTCTCTTCACGTCTCTGTTCTGCCGCATCTAAAAGTATCTTCAAGTCGGCAGGCAGTTTCTCGCCATCCTCAAGCTTCCGGGCTGCCTTGATGCCGCGCTCCAGAAGATTAAAATCGTCTTTTTCCTTTAACTGGCGCTTCAACTGATTTAGATTGAAGGTTACAGTTGCTTTTTCGCAATCCGCAATTGCGTCCTTCGCATGCTTGTTATCCGGTGCAATCTGAAGTGCTGCACGGTAAAGCTCCGCGGCTTCTGAATAGTCCTCTGCTTTCCGCATCTCGTCCGCTCGCTGCAGCAGGCCTTTTACATCGCTAGTTTCCGGCACCACATAAATAGTTTCCGCCACCACATCATTAAAGTCCGGCACCACGCTACTAGCTTTCAAGGCCGGCCTACCAGTCTTATGAACTTGAATTCCAAATGGCTCCAGATTCACCGGGCAATCGCCGGGTACACCGCTGTCCATCCACTTATTGATATCCTTGGCGGCCTTCTTATATGCACTGGCTTGCATTGGATTACCCACTTGGCTTTGCTTGACGAGCTCGCCCAAGTATCCAAGTACAGCCTTATAATTATCAAACGATTTAGGCGGCATCTTTCTGCTCTAGCTCCCCTTCAAAATTAGTTCGCAAGCCCAAAGTACGTTGCACCAAACCGTTGCGGAAGGCCCCACCGTGGTAGTGCCCCACTTCCCCGCAACCTGGCACCCAAATTTCCATTGCCTGCATCAAAACCCGCGCAGCACCGCACTTCCGCCACTAGTCCTTGCTTCAAAACGCAGTTAACCCAGCGCTAGTCTGGCAGCCGCAACAGCACAGTCGCATCAATTCCAATCTCGCACTGCGCCGGATTATTTGCTAAGGCAATTGTCATGCGCACGCCCACTGCAGCCTCCTGCGGCAGGATCCACGTCCCAACCAGCGCCCATTGGCCACTCAGTGCGGCTTGGTCAACAGCATTTTGCTGCGCATTGCCAAGCACCTGCCCGTCCCCGACCAAATCGTAGCGCGCTGATGCGGATGCATGCAATTGCGGGATCCGGGCATACATTTGGTATCGGCCCGCCCGCAATCGGCCGATGGGCCTCCAATCCACGCGAATACTGCGGCCGATGCGCCCCGGTTGCCATTTATCCCCGCTCAAGTCCAAACTCCGAAAACTTCCATTCCAAGCCAGCGGGTCGGTTTGCACCGTGCCTTGCAAGTCTGTGGCAAACGGCTGTGCGCCCGCACCGATGGGATAAAAGACAGCGCGGGAATCATCCAGTAAACTGGCAACCACACCATTGCCGCGCGCGATGTTTATGCGCCCTGCCTGGCCGTCGGACAACGCCACCACCAGGATCGGACCCGCTGCAAACGGTGCCCCTGCGCTGCGCCCGCCAACGCTGGTGCGCACCGCAATTGTTTGGCGCTGCGCCAATCTATAAATTCCCAGCGAAAGCCAGTCTGCAGCCGCCTGTGGATACGCCGCAGTCCCGCCAAATATTACGCGGCCGCTACCCGCGCCAGCTGCCACCGGTGCGCCATCCACCAGAATTTCGTATACCTGTTCGCCCACGGAGTGCAGCAGCGTGTCCGGCACAAATATCTGGTAGGCACCCGCATTCAAAGGCACATCCAGCGTCCACGTGACATTCGCGTTGCCCGCCTCAGTATAAAAATAACCGCCGGTCACTTCGTCCGCACCAACCACGCTCGCAGCCGTCCACGCATCCCCAATTTGCACATCACTGCCCAGCAGCCACTGCTGCTTACCCCGTTCCGCATCCACAGCAGGCACAACTACTGCGCCATCTGCAATTAACTTTGTGGAATCTGGGAACGCAGTTGGTTTGGCTGTGGGCACAGGCACCGCGGTGGGCGTACTGCGGACCGGCACCGGCTGTGTGGGCATGGGAATCGCCGTGGCTTGGATTAGCTGGACAGTCGGTGTGTAGGTGCCACTGATCGCTTGCGCCACGACATCCAAACCAGCCGGCCCACCGTAGGCAACCGCCCCAATACTTGCAACCGCGAGCGCCAAACCACCTGCAATTCTAAGCCAGCGATTCAAAATCCGCTGCCGGCGCTTCTGCGCCGCCTCCGCCTGGCGCACAATGTCCCGCCACTCCCCGCTGGTAAGCGCGGCCAGGAATTGCTCAACATCACTATCAGCACCAAGACGGAGTTCTTCAATCAATCCCGATAGCCGCTGCATTGCATCCTGATTGGCCATCACCTTCCAGGCCGCATCCAGGAATCCCCGCGCACTCTTCCTCGCGCTAGTCGCTTTCAAACAGTTCGCAGCCTCATACCGCTGGCCTGTTTGGCACCCTAGCGTGCGCGCCCGAAGCACCCGCATGCCCATCGCCCTCAATCTGCCGTATGGTTAGCTTAACATCCACCCACAAACGAAGATTTTCAAACTGCGCCGCCTGGTTTCGTTCGCCAAGCGCACCCTTGACTCCTTTCTGGGCCGCCTCAGCCTCAGCCTGCAGGATGACCAACATCTTCTCGTAATATGGCGCCGGCAGTTTATAACCAAGCTGGCTCCGTATCTCCTTCAACAGTGCCGGCTCCAGCCGGCCGGATTTTGGCGGGAGTATTTTGTTGTTTTCCCATTGCACCCAAACCCGGGCCATCCCCACCTTACTCCTTAAGTCCCGCCATTCTTCAGTTTGATCAAACTCCACTTCAAGGCGCTGGACCTCTAGTTCGGCCTGCTGCAAGTCGCCGCGCTGAAACGCATCCTGCGCAGCCGCAAATTCCCGCATCAGGCGCTCGATATTACCGCCGGCTGCTTTACGCACCGCTTCCCAAGACTTTAGCCCGAACCGGTCAAGCATCCCGGTTGCCATAGTCCGCATAGAAGCAACCCGCTCCGCAGCACTCTCGGAAAACAGCGCAGTTTGCCGGCAAGCAATAAAAAATCTGGCGGCATACTCTCCAAGCTGCGCAGGCGCGGCATCCGGTGGCTGCGCATCAGGCGATAAAGCAGTGCGCTTGCGCAACTGCTCCAATTGCTGGGCCAACCGGGAGAGCGCAGCAGTCTCCATGGTATTCACTTCAGCCTGCTCTGCAGTCACAGGCACAAACTCTGCTCTATCAATGCGCGCCTGTAAATCGTCGAGTTCCTGCCGGCGATAGTTGCTTTCCGGCGCAATGAGCCGGGCATCCTCAATTGCCCTGCGCGCTGCCCGCAAAGGCTTTGCCGGCTGCTGCAGCGCCACTCGCAGTTCTTCAACCGACCACTCTGAAACCAACCGTCTCATCCCAGCCATATCTAGTTCGACGAGCAGAAGCCAAGCCTGTGCTTCGCCAAGCAGCCGGTCAATCCCCTTTTCCGCCCGCGCTTTAGCCTCCGCTTTCAGCGTGCGGGCAGAATTACGCTTGTCTGCTGCCCACGCCGCATCACCAAGTTCTTCAGAAAGATTCGCCAGCTCTTCCATCAGATCCCAATTGCCGTTATCCGCAACCGCGACAAATGCCCTGTCCCGCAGGTCTTTGGCGGCACGCACCGCTACGGCGTGCTCAGGGAACGCAGCGTGCGCCGCCCGAACCATTTGCGCCACATAAAATGGATATTCACCATTCACTTGAGGCACTGCCATCGCAAGCCGCCCGGCAAAATTAAGGTGGCGCTGCAGCAGCGCGCTGTCCCGCGCGCTATCTGCCTTTAAGTAACCGATGGCAGCAAGTTGGCGCGCAGCGGCGTAATCAAGCTGGCCAAGCGCCGCATCAACAAGCTTCAGCAGCTCCGTGATCCGCCCCGGATCACGACCATACGCCAGAAACGCCGCGCCGGCTTTTTCAACCGCCAGCCCGGTATCGAACGCCAGCAACGCGGCCTGTGCCTCCGCCATCAACTGGGGCGCCCGGCCAACCGTCGCCAGCAGCTCATCCATTTCTTCAACACGCAGATTGAGATCGCCCACTTCACGCAGCACTGCAGCGCTGTCTGGCAGGCTCAGCAAGGCAGCGCGCGCCTTTCGAAATGACTGTCCCGCGCCTTCGACATTTTTGCCCGCCAAACCTTCCGCCACAGCCAGCTGCTCAAATAGCTCCAGATCCGCTGCAAGTGCACGAATCCCAGCTGCAGCCGCCATCGGTTTCAAAAGCTCCAGCCTTTGCCGGGCGGCAGTGAATTGCCCGTTATTCAGGTACTCCACAACTTTTACAGCGTCCGCGCAATGCAGCAGGAACAGCTCAAGGTCAATATTTTGTCCGGCAAGCGCCAAATATGACCAGCGCCGAAATATAGCCGGCTCCGCCCCCCAGTCCCGCCCCATGTCAAACTGCCGCTGCGCATCAAAATAAGCACGCCCGTCGAAGAGTGCCTTGCCGCGCCCCAGGTAGTCGGTTGCTGCCAGCAGCTGCTCCACCTGGCTGTTCTCATCCGCAAGCAGCGGCGCTTGCTCGGGCGCGCGCTGCATAACAATGTCCAGCGCCGAACGCGCTTTGCGTGCGTGGGCTTGCACTTGATCAGCAGCCTCTCCAGATTTATTTTCAGCAGCAGCAAGATCTCTTCGGGCAGATGCCAAAACGTCCACCACCGGCAGGTTCCAATAATTTACAAGTACCCATAGCTCACGAAAAATCTCGTTGGCTGTCGCCAGCCGCACTGCCGGGTTTCGATGCAGCATTCTGGACAGCAGATGGCGTACCCCGGAAGTCATCGCGCCCATGCGGATCAGCGGCTCAGCCGGTTTGAGGAGGCCAGCCGCCGAATAATCCGGCATCTCGCCCGTAAGCATTGCACACAAATAGCACCCGCCCAGCAGCAAGTCACGGTTTACGCCACGGTTTCGCGGGTCATCCGTAATTTTTTCAAGCGTGCCAAAATCCAGCAGCTTAAGCTGCCCGGCCGCGCCATCTTCGCCGGCGACCCATCTTAAATTTTCAAATTTGAGGTCTATGTACGTCTGCTTTTGCTTGACATGCATAATGTCCAGGACAAAAAACAGCTGCCAGGCAATCCTAAGTGCCTGCAGCTCATCCAGCCGGCCTTGTTGCACAACCAGTTCTGGAACAGCAACGCCCGCAACATACTCCATCGCGAATAATTCAACGCCGTTATAGGAACCCATGCCGTAATATTGCGGCACCACCCGCCACGCAAAGTCAAACTCGCTGGCCGCTATCTCCGCGGCCGCGCCAAGTGTGTTAAGCGTACCCCGCTCTTGTTTAAACCTTGTTACATCATCCCCGAACTGCCCGCCCCGCATCACCTTCACGGCCACCCGCACGCCATCCGCGCCCCGTTCACTCTCCCGCCAGCCCTCATATACCCTGCCAGTTGCCCCGGCATCGCTCAGCAGCCCCGATATTTTTATTTCATGTCCGCCAACGTCTATAATTGCGCCGCGCGGAAGCACGCCATCGCCCGCGCCTACGGGCATCACCACCCGACCCAAACAGGATGCAGCAATTCAAGCTGCAGCAGATCCAAATATTCTCCAAGCAGTACATCTGTGCCAGCACTGCGCCACTCTGCAATTTGCTGGCAGAACTCCGTTTGCACAGCGCTAAAGCCCGGCCCGAGTCGGATCGCCCGGGCCGCCTCATGCAATGCGCGCATGTAAGGATCTCTGGTGTTGCGATGCAGCCAATTACCCGCCGTATTACTGGCGTACGGCAGAAACACTGTGAAACTTTGAAAAGCACCTAACAGATTGTGGTTTCCATTGCCCGGCACCGTCAAAATTTGGCGCCCAAAATCTGCAATTGCATCAACGAACCAGCATGCTGGGTCGCCGCCGTCGTGCACTAGTCCGCAAATCAAGCTCTGGCAGAATATAGTTGACCACTTAAGCTCCGCCAGCGCCATCGTAAGCTCCGCTGGCAACTCCCGCCGTAGCGCGCCAAGCGGCGCACCGCCTGCCACAGGCAAACGCTGCTCGTATTGCTGTGCGTGCAACTCCTGCCGGCAGCTGTGCGCAGTCCCAAATACATAATTATCGTTGGCGGCACACACCTCGTCAAATTTGGCCAATGGAATATTGCACTGCAAGTCAAGCGCACCCAGCAGTCCCGGCACGCCACAGTCCGGGGTGATAACCGCAGCCGCGCCAAAGGGAAACACAGTCTTTATGCAGGCAGTCGAAGTTACCGCATCACTCGCAATTAGCAGGCGGAAGCTGTCAGCGTCGATGCAACCATGCGAAAGTTTTTGTTGCGGCACTCCGGCAAGACTTTGCGCTGCCATATGCCGTGCGGCGGGCGTGCCATCAATTGGCACCGTTAACACACCCAGGGTGTGCGCAACCGCAGCGTGCCTCTTAATATTGACACCGCGCAAGACCTTCTGTCGATTAAGTTCTGTGCGCAGCAGCAGCCCGCTGCAAGTATTGGACAGCGCATACAGCGCCTCACTGAGTTGCAGGCCGGCGCTAGTGCCGTCCTCCGCCGCGTCCTGGCGGCCACAAAAAATAATATCATCCAGCAAGGATTGCCGAATCAGGTGGGGGCGGAAATCAGGCCATTCTTCAGCAACATGCGGGCCAGCGAATGTAAACCGGCCGATTTCACGCAGGGCACCATACAAAGCAGTATCACCGTCCACATGCGAGGCCAGTAGCGTAAAAATGCCGATCAGGGACCCAAATTTATCAGGGTAACTGCGCAAGCGCGCTAATAAATCGCACAAAAGAACCATTTCTGGCTCCGCCGCGCTCGCAACTAAAAACACCTGAGCCGTGGTCCCGTCGGTTGGCAGGCCCTCCAGCCATTGCCTAAACTTTATGAAGTGCTCTGTCCGAAACTCATTTCTCAAGCCGCCTGGCGCGTGCACTACCGCAATCTCGCGATCATCTCCAACCTGCCATTCGACGGGGCAGCCCGGCGCGGCACTGCTCGCAATCAACAATATTTGCAGATTAGCCCGCGCTGAACCATCAAGCCTCCTGGCAAGATGGCCCAGCATAGTTTTACCGGTATTGCCCAAACAAATTACAATCGAAGCTGGCATTACATTCAACTAAAGCATCAACGCGGGCCTACGCATGGCTGCACTTGCAGGCGCGCTGCCTCCCACAACAAGCTGGATCCAAACTGATTGGTCTTCAACCCTGTGCGATAAAAAACCGCGCTGGCCGCGCCACCTCCGCTTCCAATCGCAGCGAAACCCGCTAAAGCGGGCACCCCGGGGTAGATTTTGCGCGCCACCTCCGCCCGCCAAAATCATTAATCAGGCAATGCATCGCAAGCCGCGCCGTAAATCAGCTCAGCGACATCAGCCAGATCGTTATGTGATTGGGGCACCGTAACTTCACCGCCGATTACCAGCCCCCCCATATTCCTCACCCCTTTAATCCGGGCAACCATCCCATCAGCATCGGCGCGCATCTGCTTCCGATAAAGTGAGCGCGCATTTGAAGGCGATTCGAGTTCTTTGAGAATCAGAACGCGTTTAAGATCTGTCCACCTTATTAGCACAACCTCGCCCCTGCCAGGGCGGACATCATGCCCACGCAGAAAATTCCTGGCCAAATCAAAAGGCGCAGTGTTGTCATTGCCAGTAAACAAATTGGTGAGGTGCACCAGTTCGCCATCATTTAATTTGCAGCCCCAAAACCTCGATTGCACCCCGTCTGCCGCTTCACTCCTAAGTGCAATGAAACCCATGGCATAAGCCCGAAAGAACAGGCTCAACTTCTCGCGGTCTTCGAGCAGCGCAGTCACCTCCGGCAGTAACACTCGGAAATCTTGATGCAGTACAACCGGGATGCGCTTCTCATAATACGCGCTGTTCTGCTCAGCCGGAAAAATATGCATCACATTTGCCGGGTCTCTAGACATTAACTGCTGATAATCTTCCTCACAGTCATGCCACATTTGAAAACTTTTACTCGGAATAAGATCGGCCACATGCATAAGGGTCAATTTGTAGTGATCCTCAGACTCATACCGGTTCAGATTGCCTGCTAACCCAAGGCCAACATGCAGTGCCATATATTCTGTGCTGAACCCATTAAAGTATATACTTGAAGGGGCCGTCACCTCAGAATTCACGCGCAGAAAAGCCGCATTTGCAAGCGGGTTCGCCGCAACCCCGCCCGCAATTTGGCGGAAATATACGCCCGCATGATCCTGCAAAGCTCTGGCTAAACCTCCAGGCGTGTCAAAGATATTAGCCACCTCCACAGCCAGCGGCTGCGACACTTGATTCTGCAGTCTTCTATACTGGCGCGCGCAGAGCCCCACTATCCACTTCTCGTTCATGGCCGTACTATTCTCCCCAACCCGGGCCAAGAGTTGCCGTTCAGGAGCTGCAGCAGGAGCAGCTCCGGGATGATCGACGGCGCAACTGAAGCGGACCATGCCCGCTTCCGGCGCCGCAGTCCAGCAGAATGCAGCCAGCACTTCTTCTACCATTGCAGCTTGCGGCACAAATTCCCTCTTTGCGATGGCTTGGCTCACGCCTCGAAATGTTTTTTCAACCTCAAAATTGTTGTTTCCAAGCCGGTCGTACCGCGCCTGATTTGCAACAATATTATCTTTCGTCTTGCCCATCCGCAAACGCAAACCCTGAATATTCGCACCTGCATCTCCATATGTCAGGTGCGCGACCCAGTTGTCCAGGTCTTTCAACGTGGCATCCACCACGGCCTTCATCTCCGCAACCGTCTGCGCCATCGCAATAAGGAAGATGTCGGCCCGCCGCCGGTCCATATCCACCTGCACCGCCTTCAAGTACCGGCGCTGCGCCCGATGGGCCTCCGGATGCACCTGGCTGTCCCACCATACAAAAACGCAGGACTTGCTGCTAAGTTCGTTATATTCCCTCTGTGCCTGTTGAATTGCAAGTTTCGTGTTAGCCGTGATGGTAAGCTCCGCACTGCGCTTTTCACGCACTTCCCTTACAAAAGCACCAAAGGCATCAAGGCTTGCGCTTAACCCTTTGCAAAAAGCCTGCACATAGCCCAGCTTGCCCGTCCTGGCAGTAACGGCTGTGCCAGCTGTTCCATTCAGATCCACCAGCATCTGCTCTGCCAGCAATCTCCGAAACGCTTCCAGCTGCGCCACTTTCACCCGCTGTAACTCCGTACCGAACTCGCCGTGGTTGCCCTCGCCGGTCCCATATTGCGTCTCATCGCCGAAGCGCCGCGCAAACACCATTGCCACGCCTCTGGGGTTAGTCGCACTGGTAAGCCGCGCGAAGGCCTGTTGCGGTGTGTCGCCGATTTCGCGGCTTGTCTTAGCCTCATCCCAGACGAACCACTGCAGCTCTTTTGTTAGCTGCAGCATAGCCGGCCTAGGTCCACCCGCCGCTGCCTCCGGCTGCGGCACCCTACTGATTGCATCAAAATACCGTAACAGCTGGCCGGACAAGGCACTGCGAGCCATAGCTGTTATGTGTTGCACCCTCTGCGGCTCGGTGAAATTTCCAAATTGGCCGATGATTCTAAGCCATGGGGTGTTTGTATAAGTGGCCGTCCCGCTAATGAGGCTATCTTGCACCAGGAATGCTTGCGCCGCAGCTGCACCAGTCCAGCCGGAGGGCTTTTCAAGATTACTCCTTTCAGAAAGCCCTTTAAAAGTCCCGGCCAGGTTGGCTTGATCCCCATAGATTGGCTTGAGCAGCGCCTCAAAAGTCTCAATTGCCAG
>SXGQ01565743.1_pt1 | contig 14062 bp, 13 predicted proteins | sample 3178371 | NCBI WGS metagenome assembly SXGQ01 (sample SAMN11356859, study PRJNA531348) | freshwater metagenome | isolation source: freshwater sample F1-20 | place: China: Fuxian Lake, Yuxi | collected 2017-12-25
CGCGAGTATAAGCAACTGAGCTGCGTTAATGCCGACAAGTAGAGCATAAAGAGCTGCTTAGAGGAGAGGCAACGGGTCAAAGGGGAGTCACTTGGCAGTGAAGGTGGATTCTTCTTTTTGTCCTTTTTGTCCTTTTTGTCCTTTTTGTCCTTTTTGCTACTGTTCTTTTTATCATTGGCCTTGGCGTTGTCCGTGAACTCGCACGCTGAAACGCGCTTGGCTTGAAGCAGCTCGCCGAAATGCGCCACGTGCTCCGCAAACGCGTTGAACCCGAAGCTGTACTGCATGCACGCCGCAATGCCCGCATCCGAAAACACGGCGTAGTACTGCTGCATGACGTAGCCGATTTGCATACACTTCTTTACCGACAGTCCGGGCGGGTCAATGCGGTCAAAGGCCGCCACCATGCGCTCCAGCTGCTCCCGGTTCTTTTGTAGGTCGGCGGCAAAGGGGGCAAACGTGCTGCCGCTGGTGAGCGCGTGGGCCGCAAATGCGCGCATCTTCTTAATGGTGGCATCGGCATACGCGCGAATGGCGGCCAGGTCGTCGTGCACGAGGAACGTGTTGCGGTAAAAGCGGTGGCACGACACCACGTTCTGATACATTTGCACCACGTAGAAGACGACGGACATGAGGATGTAAATGCGCTTATCCCAGCCAACGGAGCTCATGTCAAATATGAGCTTGCCGACGGCGTGCTGCGACAGCATCAGCTTTATGATGCCGAAGTAGGTGGGCATGCTGATGGGCACGCCCTGCAGCTTCAAGAGGAAGAACGGCACGATGAGCATGATGACGGGCATCAGAAACGATAACAAGGGGGAGAAGAGGTTGTAAATGCTGTAGAACTGCAGGAACGCGGGCGAGCGGTTCAGCATGTCCAGCGGCGCGTAGTCAATGTAGTTGAACTTGTCGCGGAACGAGGCGTCGGTCTTGATGCGGGTCCAAATGGCTTCTATTTTATCATAATCAATCAACGAGTTTTCGTCGGGTTTGTCCTTGTCCTTGTCCTTGGAAATGGCAGCAATGAAGCGCTGCATGTCCTGCAAGTGCGGAACGCTGGTTGTGAATTGATTGGCCCACATGCCGAGGTAGCGCTTGGCAAATGCGGACTGCGGCTGAAACACATGGGTGTACATGGATTTGGACTCGGTTGTGTTATTCGCGTTATTCGCGTTATTCGCGTTATTCGCGTTGCTGTTGCTGTTGCTGTTCACTTGCTTGGTGCATTCAATGAGCTCCAAGTCGGACAACACGCTCTTGTCAATAGAGTGCAACTGCTCTTGGGGCAAATACTCTATGGGCAACTTGAACGGCGTGTCCAAATGGGTCACAGTTGCATTTTTTACTTCTTTCACCTCGGTTTGTTTGTTTGCTTCATTTGTTGCAGTTGACTCTTGAAGTTTCGCTAAAAGGTGCTGTATCATTTGTAATTATAAACCTATAACAAATGATAGAAGATAATGCATTGAATTCTACGAAAAATGAAAAACGAAATATGTTAATCATCTTCTAGTGTATCCACTAGCTTCGCACTTAGCAATGATTCTGCTATTTTATTTCCTTTGTAGTATATGATTTTTCCATCTTGCATTTTGATATTCCAACCGATTAATTCGTTTTTTTTTTGTAGTTCTTCTAATTTTTCTAACAGGTCCATTATGGATGGTTGTGCTGGTTCTGTTCCTGCTGCTACTGCTACTGCTGCTCCTTTTGGCAGTTGGTCTGCTGCTACTTCTGGTCTTTGTTTATAAGTATCTGCAGGTGCAAATCCTCCATTTGGGCCTTGCCAAACATTACCACTCAATGTCCAACCTTCTGGAGCATATGGTCGTGTGTCTGTTGCTCCTGTTGCTCCTGTTGCTGCTGGTCTTGCGCCTGGTCTTGCAACTGCTCTTGGTGTTGATGCTGGTCTTGTTTCTACTTGCGGTAGATTGTTACTATCACTCACTGTGAGTATTAATGGATCTGATCTATATTTTTCAGGAAATGATTCTAATACTAATTCATATTTACCAGTAGATAATATTTTTTTATTGTAAACAAAACCTCTGTTTCTGATTGGGTGGATTTGTTTAAGTCCGCCGGGTTCATCTTTTGCGGATGGATCTGCAAATGAGTTTGCTATTGTGAATTTTCCGTTAGGATAATATATATACAATGTAGCTGAGTCAGACAAAAATGATGTATATATTTTGAGTTTTTCATCCGTAAAAAGCGTGTCTAATTTTGGTTTATTTATTTCTGCTGCTGCTGTTGGGTAATCATGTTCAACTTGTGCAATTATATCTCTTAGAAAAGGGGATGGTATGGGTTTTCTAGTATTTTGCCTTAGTATCATTCTATCAAGTGCTTTATGAAGAGCATTTCTACCGAGTCCGTCACCTTTTAGTTTGTTTATATATTCTCTTAAATGGATGGGGTTTGTTAAATCATATTTTAAAACATCTACTGCAATGTCTATATTACTACTAAACATATTATCTATTGTTTCTTGTAAACTTTTGACAAAACTGAACCATTTTTCTTGTAGTTCAGGTTCAGATGAAAATTTACTTACCACAAACTTATTATCATTATTGTATATTCCGGATGTTGGCTTTGTTGTTGTTGTGATATGTTGACCAAATGATAAATCATCACTGTTTTCCTGAACCATTCGTGCTTTAATACATTTTATAAAATTACGCGGATTGCCAAAAAAACCATTGATGTATTGAATCAAATGGCTATCCTTCCATTGGTTATTATGAATATATTTTAAATAAACTTCATCCAACAACTCAAACATTATATCGGTATAAAGTTCTAACCTTGTTGGAACTCCTCCTCTTTGAATGCGACTTGTACGTTGTAGTCTACGACTTTTATCAAGTCTACGATTTTTATCAAGTCTGCGACTTTTACCAAGACTTTTACGCTGTAGTCTCCGACTTTTTTTATGTTTTTTGCGTCGTAACGTTTGTTTTGCCATTGTTAATGCATATAATACCAAAACAAAATTAAAAATCAGAATTCGGTCAATCGGGCCATGCTTTTTTGCAAGATGTAAAATGCGAGGCCGAACATGGCGCTCGTGGCAATCAGCCCGGTCAGATTAGCGTTTCCGTCCGCGCTAAACAGGGCCGACGGCAAATACCGGAACATGTACCGCTTGACTGCCGGCAATTGAAACGCAAAATACAGGATGGCCAGCATGAGCGGCGACTGAATCTCCTCGTAAAATGTTTCCAGGGTGTCGGCGCGATTGGCCCCGCGCGTGTTTTGGTGCATGACGCGCTCCAGCGTGGAACTGGTTTCATGATCATTGATATAATCCACGTGCCTCTGCGGCTGTGGGACGTACGTGGGCTGCACTTGCGCATCCTGCATCATGCCGCTCGTGTCGCGGGGGATGTCGCGTGACGGCAGCGCGGTCATGCCCGTCATGCTGGCTCGCTGCACCCCGCTGATCAATTCGTTCATCAGCTTTTGGTTGGGTTGCTGTTGTGGTTGCTGATTCTGGTTCCCTTGAGGTTGTAGTTGCTGCGGTTGTAGTTGCTGCGGTTGTTGTTGTTGTAAAGGTGCTAAATCAGGAACATTGGGCGAATACGTCATGGTGCCAGGTTCGGCTTTCTGAATGACGACATTATGATTCTGGGTATTAGCATTTTGACCAGACGCGGTGGGCAAATCGTCAATGCTGGTAGTGTCGCTCATCTTTATGTCTTTATGTATTGCACAGATTCATGTTTCCACGATGTAACGCAAATTGCCAATCATTTTTCCTGAATGCATTGACAATGATGATAATGATAACAAAAACATAAGATATTCAAACAAAATGAATATATTAAAATACCGGCAACCCGTTTTGACCTCAGAGTTATGAGCCTCAGGGAACTACGTTCCCCGAACCCCTCCTTATCTGAGGTGAGGGTGTTGCTCCTCAGGGAACTACGTTCCCCGAACCCCTCCTTATCTGAGGTGAGGGTGTTGCTCCAGTGCCTGGATGCACCAATGCGATTTGTGATAGATACCGGCAACCCGTTTTGACCTCGGAGTTATGAGCCCACAAAGTGAAACGGCGCGCCTGCGCCATGCCGGTGGTAAGGTGCTCAAGTTTAATGTCGCTTGCGCTATGACAACCAGCTTCTGTAAAGCTGGCGAATGATTGGATACCGGCAACAGGTTTCGATCCTGTGTCCTCGGAGTTATGAGCCCCGCGCGCTGCCTCTGCGCCATGCCGGTTAAAGGTTGCTTCGTTTTACGTCCAGCTTGACATCAGAAAACCTACGGTTTTCCGAACCTTTCCCTCAGGAACTAAGGGGGGGGGGATCGCCCCGTATCACGTTATTATAGAACGCACTGTATTTAAATTGTTTTTATCATTAATTTAATATACAAATAAACTTTTTCAAAGCACCACGTTTACGCGCGAATCGTCGCATTTCGTGCTACCAATTTTATAATCAAAGCACTTGCCGTCGTATTTGAACGTGAACTTCTTGGTTTCCTCCATATCTGGCGCCTTAAACACCATGCAATCCCGCCCGTGGCACGTCTTCCTAAATAAACTGGAAAGACCCAGACCCATTATTATTCCAAAAATAACCCGACTAGTGGAAGAATGAATGAAGTCATGTAGTTGCATTATGCTAAATGCTAAATCTTTAAGTTGTTTTATAACTATATTTTATTTTTTTTGGAAATCAAACAATTCTGCGTTTTGCGATAATGTTTTGTGCGGTGATGCGTTTTTTTTGTTTTACGATACATTCGGCGAATGTGGCGCTTGCTTCCGCCGTTTTTTGGGGGTTTGTTTAGTGTTTCATATGCTGCTTGTATTCCCTGAAATGCAGTGGTCGCATCCGGCGTGTTACCATTTTTATCAGGGTGTGTTTCCCTTGCCAATTTGAGGTATGCTTGCCTGATTTCTGAGATAGAAGAACTAGGATGTATTTTTAAAGTGGCGAATTCACTGGCATGCAATGATATGGGCCGGGGCTTAACGTGTCGTGCATTCGCGGATTTTGCGTTTGAGTGAGCTTCACGAGCTGCTTGAGCTGCTTGAGCTTCGGCTGTTTCTTTTTCTTGTTTTTCTTTTAATTTGGCATCGAAGTTGGCGCGTTCTGCAGCAGCTTTGTCTAGGACATCAGCTGGGAGTTTAGCGAGAACTTCTTTACTTGTTTGATATTTAGGTGGTCCGGGTAACGGCATGTATATATTCAATAAATAAAATTAATAAATCGGGATCCCGTTCAAGTTTGCATGGGGATGGTTTTGAGCGCGTCGTCATTGGCGGGGCACGCCTTCATCTCTTGTTCAAACCGGAAGCAGTTGTGCGCCTTATCCCTAAAATTGAAGTGGTCCGCGTTGTCCTGCGTGGGATACACGGTCACAATGCGTCGGGTGGGGAGAGAAAAGTAGATGTAAAACACGCCGAGGGCGAAACTGAGGATGAATGCCGGCCACGAAATGTAGGACATGGATCGTTTACTTAATGAATTGTTTGTATTATTGGTTGCAGATACAATGAATGCACATTATATTTTTCACTTGGGTTTCTCCTTGATGGCTCTGGATCTGGTCTTGGACGTGTATTTGGTGGCCGGCACGCCGTTCTCCACGATGAACTCAATGAGCTCTTCTTTCCCCGTGTCGGGGTCGTCCAGGTTCGCCACTTCGTACACGTCGCCCGTGAGTCGCTCTTGGTCCTTGGTCCAGTTCCAAATGTACGCGGCCAGCTGCTCCTTGCGCTTGCGCGCCAGCCGTTCGCGCAGCTGCCGGTTCCGCGCCTCCACCGTGATGCTCGGCACGTCAATCTCAAACTCCAGCTGCTCTAAAGTGTACGGTTTCTGCACCAAACGCAGCGCGTCATTGTCTTTTTCCACGGCGGAATACACGTACCGTTTTTCCATGAGCGCACGATTCAGCGGCTCAATCTTGTCCACGTAATGCGCCACCGCATCCCGCACAACGGACGGGTCCTGGCCGGAGCCGGAGCCGGAGCCGGACCCCGGAGAGTGAATCCGCTCCCTAAACTCTTGCACCGCCGCATAAAACTCGGCAGTCAGCGCGTCCACCTCTTCGCGCCGCTCCGCGTTGCGCACCACGTCCAAATACTTTTGCCGGAACCCGCCGTACAGTTCCAGCGCTTGGTCCAGCGCTGCCCGGTCCGTTTCAAACTGGCGCAGCGCTTCCTCTTCCGTGGTGTAGTTGAACAACAAATCCAGCTTGGTCTTAATGATGTGGTCTTTCAACACGTCGACCGTGCGCAGCGACTCATTCGCCAGCGCTTCCAAGCTCATGAACTTGCCCTTCACGATTTCAATGCGCAGCAAACACGGCTGCGACCGGTTGCCGCACTGCGCCCGCAGCACGCCGTCCTCGTTCGTGAAATGGGTTCCGCCGCTTTGGCCGCACGCCACGCACTTTCGGTTGCGCTTAATGCGCATGATTTTGGCCCGTTTTTGCTGAAGGGTCAGCGCGTCCGAATGTTTCACGGCGTTCTTGTCCTCCTCAAACTTGGTGTCGTACCGGTGCTTGTACCCGTAGTATTCATTCAGCGCATCCACGTAATCGGCCTTGTTGACGTTTGTTATCGCGGGGGGGTCCATGCCTTGCTAACACCAAACACCAATTTATAATTTAATTTATATGTTGCACACATTATTTCCTGGACGCATCCGACGGATTTGATTGCGGTTGCGGTTGCGGTTGCGGTTGCGGTTGCGGTTGCGGTTGCGGTTGCGGTTGCACGTTTTCGGTTTCACAGAAATATTTTGCGCTGTTTGATCAGCTCCACTTCCGGCACCTCCCATTTAGGAAGGCCTGTTATGAAGTTACCGCGCGACGCGGCGTGGTTTGCCGCATTCACCAGTCGCAATTTGGAGAGAATGTATTCCTGCTGGTTGCGACGAATCGCCACCTGCTGTTCGGGCGTGGGTTTGCTGGCGCGCTTGTAGTACAGCAGCACCCCCAGCATTAACATGAAAAATCCAAACATGCAAAGGTTGAACACCGTATTGTGATATTCCTCGCGCAACCGGTTGCACTGTTTCAAAACGCCGCCGAAAAAGTATTTGACCCCGGGTTCAATGAGGGACGGGCTTGCGTGATTCGTATTCGTATACATGGAATTTGAGTTTGTGTTGCAGCAGATACATTATGCCATTAAAATTTCAAATTAATTTATACACATTGTTTATATTGAAGTTTGGAAAATCATGTCATCCTCCACGACAGAATCATCCGACCCGCCCGTGGTGACCCCTGACGTGAGTGTAAATTTATCATTGTATGGCCTGGCTTCGCTCGTGTACTTGTACCTCAATTACCGTAATCCGGACAACGACCGCCTGCTGATTAAACTGTTGTACCTATTGGTCGTGCTGTGCATCAACTTCTTTTTGATGTGGTGGCTAATGTCCCAGCAATGCGTGAACCCCGACATCGGGTGGGTGTTTGGCGGACCAATTTTGACCTGGATTCTTTTGTTTGTGCCCATGTTCTGGCTGCTGGAAAACATGTACGTCTGGCTGCAGCCCTTTGGCAACACGTTCGGTTACTTGTTCATAAAATTAATGGGGGTCACGTCGTTCATGGACCGGATACTCAAAGACTCCAGCGGAGACACCGGCCGCATCAACAAGTACATCAACTACATTCGCAGCGATCCGTGGGGGTTTTTTAGCATGCTCACCACGAACGAGGATGCGACGCCCGACATATTGCAGGCCGACAAGGCCTTTACCGAATTGGGCGACAAGCTGAAGCCGTTTGAAGACACCCCGGCCAACCGAAAAGAATTTATAAGTTATGTGCGAATGAAAGAACTCGTTGCCAAGTTCGTGTTCTATTTGCTGACACTAAACCTCATGACCGACATCACCGCCGTGTTCCTCATGGAGAAATCCCCGTGTGAAGCGAATGACGAGGACCAGGACCAGGACCAGGACCAGGGCCAAGCCCAAGCCGAGTATCCCAAAAACAACGACAACAACAACAACAACGGTAATAAAACCGTGTATAAAACCACGGAATAAATGGAACTACATGTAGAGTCGGGGGGTGGACGCGTATAGCACGAGCAAATACGAGAGAATTGCAACAATGATTGCGACGAGCCATGCAGGAACCACCGTTTTTCGCTTGAATCCGATGCCGAATTGGCGCAAACTGCCGTCATCATTGTACATGACCCGGGGTTTGAATGTTTGAATGGCCGCAAATGCCGCTAAAAACACCAGAATGGAAAAGGACGCGATGTGGCGTTTGACGAAGTACTGATTGATGAGTTGCATGATGCAAATACAAAATGGTGCGAATGATGTAATACCAATTATGACGTGTGTATTATATCATTATTTTATTATTGTGATAATTTGTTGTTATTTGTTGTTATTTGTTGTTATTTGTTATTTGGTGCCACTCTTCAAGTTTGCCAACGGATGCCACTTGCCGGCTGCATCCTGATACTGAAAATTTGGATTGGACCACACGTTGCCCAATGTTGGCGTCATGCCTAATGCTTCGTTGCAATGCAGGCGCGCAAACTGTCGCAACGTGTCAAACGCCACCCCGTCGGGCGCGCGAATGATGCGATTGGTTTCGGCGTCAAAAACGGCGTACCAGTAATCCAATTCATGAAAAAAATGCCGCAAATGCATTCCGTCCTTCAAATATTTGAGTTGGTTATGTTTCCCTATGTTGCGCGGGTGATTGTTGGTGCCACTTGAAATACCGCTGGAAACACTTTCATTGTCATCATCATCTTCTTGGCCTTCTTGTTGTTCCGGTTGTGCCTGTTGTTCCGGTTGTTCCGGTTGTGCCTGTTGTGCCTGTTGTACCGGTTGTGCCTGTTGTTCCGGTTGTGCCTGTTGTACCGGTTGTTCCGGTTGTTCCGGTTGTGCCGGTTGTTCCGGTTGTTCCGGTTGTGCCGGTTGTTCCGGTTGTTCCGGTTGTTCCGGTTGTTCCGGTTGTGCCAGCAGTTTCGCAACGGCCACATTTTCTCTCACATACAGCGTTCCATAATACCAAATGCAATCCCGGGTGTCAAACACGCTGGAATGAGGAAGAGGGGGCGAACTGCGCACGGCCTTTTTCATTCCGTAAAAAAACGTCTTGACGTAGGAGGAGGAGGAATAAGAAGAGGAAGATGAAGAGGAGGAAGAAGGCACCTTTTTAACCCCTTTTAAAGCATGTTTGCAAAAGGGTGGCATTTAAATTGCGGTAGTACTAATGATTCGTTGGGCAATCTTTATGTTTTTATTTATGGTTTATATATTGTAGTGAATTTCGGGTGAATAATGTCTGAGCACTCGCACGTTGTCAATGAGAATGTGCTGAATTTGGATGGCCCATTCCGTCACAATTTGCGCTTGCTCTTCGTCAATGTGGTCAACCCGTTCCCGGAAGGCATACCATTTGACGTCGTTGTTCAAGTGATGCGTTATGATCCGTTCAATTCGTCCAAACCGGTACCGAAACGCCCGCGCCGTGTCAATCAACTCCAGAATGTAATGCGCGCGAGGGTTTGCGATTCCAACCTCAATTCTCTCGCCCTCTTCTTTTGGAATGATGCGCAAATGAATGTTTCCGGTGAACCGCTGCGTCGGTTCGCGTCTGCAATGGTTTATCGCATTGATGTCAACGACACCCATCATGTGGTCGTGCATGATCTCTTCATCCATGTTGAAATCCATTTCTTCAATGATTGTGTTGGATAGTTGGGATGCGTCTTGTTGGGCGCCTTGGGCGCCGTCCGTTCCATCGTACAATGGCCTTCGGCACATTGGGCACGTGGGGTTCACAATGTGCCATTTCAGCAAGCACGAAATGCAGAACAAATGCTTGCACGCGGTGTAGGCGTGATTCGCGCCCGCCGGCAGCGCAATTCCGCACACGCCACAATCCCCGACTACGTTTTCCTTGTTTTCCATGTTTTCCTTGTTTTCCTTGTTTTCCATCCATGTTCTAATATGATTCAATTTTTGCGATTTGCGATTTGTTTTCAATTTGCAATATTGCCGCGATATTAGTTTAAAATCATGATTATTAATGTTATGAATAAGCATACATTGTACATTGCTGGTTCCCCCCCCCCATGACTTCGCCGTTTGAATTCACGTACTGCAAACACAAACATCCGCTGCTGTTTGAATCTTTAGAACGGGCAAACACCGGGCTGAACCGTTTGCAAAACTACATTCCGCTGTACAGTCGGTTCTTTTCGTTGTCCGACTCCAATCACAATTCCATCGGATTGAACCATCGGCGTCACGTTAGAACCGTCACAACCGGTCCGAATAAAAACACGGTCATTGGTGAGCTTGAAACCGATGACCCAAATGTGTCGGCCACAACACTGGCATTCGTAAAGTATTCGCCGCTGTTGGATCCCATCAAATACATGTCGGGAAAATACGACATGCGCTCCCCGGATTTGCTCGCGCTGCCTTCCTTTACGGAAGCACCTGCGACCTCGGTGCATCAAACCAAAATGCGCGATGTGAACAATTCGTCCTATGTGGATGCATTTTTCACGTATTTAACCAGCCAAGTGCTGCACGCGCACGGGTTCCTGCACGGCCTTGATTTTTACGGATCCTATTTAGCCGTCCAAGACGAATTCACGGTGAACGTGTACGATGAGTTGGAATATTTCAACACGTGTGATTTTTTTTTAAAACACCGGGACAAACTGTTTCGCGTGGATTCCGACGCATTTGAATCCCGTGCATCAAATTACCCAAAGCCGGCCCTGAAATTGAGTGATTCCGATTGCATTGATTTGGATTTGGAGGAATTGAACACCTTCAACGGCGTGTTTGAACCCAATTCGGATGCGAATTTGGAGCCGGTGCTGGTGGACACCTTGGATTTGGACTTGAACTTGGACCAGGCGTTAGACACTTTGGATTTGGACTTGAACTTGGACCCGGCGCTGGACCCGGCGCTGGACCAGGCGCTGGACACCTTGGACCCGCACTCGGACGACAGTGATTCTTGTTCATCTCGCTCGTCTGCATCATCCGATGATAACCCGGATCACTGCGATAGAAGCAAACGTGATAGAAACGATAGAAGCGATGGAAGCGATAGAAGCGATAGAAGCAAAAGCGATAGGAGCAAAAGCGATGGAAGCGATAGAAGCGATGGAAGCGATGACGACGGAACAAGCAGAAGCGATGGAAGCGATGGCACAAGCAGAAGCGATGGAAGCGATGACGAAGTGCACAACGCCCACATTTTCAATTTTCCGGTGCATGCCATTCTCATGGAAAAATGCGACAACACGCTGGACAGTTTGATGTCGGGCAAGAACGAGATGACCGAACCCGAATGGGCCGCCACCATCATGCAGGTCATCATGGCGCTCATTGCCTACCAGCACATGTTTGCGTTCACGCACAACGACCTGCACACGAACAACATCATGTTCGTAAAAACCGACAAGAAGTATTTGCACTATTTGCACAAGGGCGTGTATTACCGCGTCCCCACGCACGGTCGCATCATGAAAATCATTGATTTCGGGCGCGCCGTATACAAATACCGGGGCCAGACCATGGTGAGCGACAGTTTTGACCGCACCGGGGACGCCGCCACGCAGTACAACTGCGAGCCCTACCTGAACCCGAAAAAACCGCGGCTGGACCCGAACCCCAGTTTTGACTTGTGCCGCCTGGCGTGCTCGCTGTTTGACTACTTCGTGGAGGACATCCGGGACGAAGCGGAGTACGCTGCCACGCTGAAAGAAAGCCGCATGGCCAGCGTGGTCGTGGAGTGGCTGAAGGACGACAAGGGGCGCAACGTGCTCTACAAGAAGAACGGCGACGAGCGGTACCCCGACTTCAAACTGTACAAAATGATCGCGCGCACCGTGCACGGCGCCGTGCCGCACGAGCAGCTCAGTAAACCCATGTTTGCGCACTACGCCATCCCGCGCAAACAAATCAAGGGCAAGCCGCGCATCATGGACATTGACGCGCTGCCGTCATACACGCAATTGAATTGAATTGAATTGAATTGCTCCGAACGATATACACGCATTCGCGCTCATTTTTACTGATCATTTTACTTCTCATGGCTCCCGAAACATCTTTTGGTTGAATATTTTAGACGAAAAAAACTTGGCCAAGTTGCCCAAGGACAAGCCGATTTTTTTGATTTGTTATGTGGGACACACGAGCAGCCAAGTGTTGACTTTGTTGAAAATGTTGGGCTACAACGTCACCTCCATAAAATACGGATACGGCTTGTCCCCCGTGCAAGGAGTGCCCGTGGCGGGATGGCTGGACTACGGATTGCCAACCGTGCGCGAACCCGCCAAAAGCCGCCGAAACCGGCATTGATTGAATGCCACCAATATTAATTTAAACGCATATTTATATGTCATTGCATTGCATAAACTATGATCACGGTGCTGATCAACGGCGGCCTGGGCAACCAGCTGTTCCAGGTGTTTGCCGCGTTGGCGGCGGCCATTCGCAACGGCGACACGTGCTACTTCCTTTACACAACGAGAGATGCCAGCGGAAAACGCGCGACGTACTGGAACACGCTGCTGCATAGTTTAACCCCGTTGACGGTGCTGTCCACGCAGGCCAACGTGCAGCGCTTCATGCAGCTGCCGGTGCACAAAGAGCCCGCATTCCGTTACAACAAGCTCCCCGGCAAAACGGCCATGAATGCCACGCCCCTGAAGCTGGTGGGCTACTTTCAGAGCGACAAATATTTTGCCGACGTGCGAGCCGAAATGTACGACAAACTCCGGCTGCTGGAACAACAGCAACACATCCGGGCCATGTTTGCAGAGAGTCCCTGGTTTTCATCAGATGCAGGGACAGCCACCGTTGCGATGCACTTCCGAATTGGGGATTACGCGCACATACAAGAGTTTCACCCCATTCTGTCGCTGGAATATTATAAACAAGCGCTGAAACACATTGTGGACCGGGTGTCCGGCACTGACAAAATCAACATGCTGATTTTCGGCGAAGCCCGCGACAACGCGGTCATTGTGGATCACATGCAACAATTAAGGGCCGATCCCGCATTTTCTGCACGGTGCCGGTTCCACAAGGTGCCCGACATGATTGAAGACTGGAAGCAGATGCTGCTGATGAGCGTGTGCGATAATAACATCATTGCAAACAGCACGTTCAGCTGGTGGGGGGCGTACCTCAACCAGAACCCGGGCAAAGTGGTGTGCTACCCGAGCACGTGGTTTGGGCCCGCGTTGCAAAAGCACGACACGCGCGACTTGTTTCCCGCAGAGTGGGTCAAAATCCAATAAACGCAAACAACGCAATAAACGCAATCAACGCAAACAACGCAAACAACGATTTTTTTTTTTGAATTTTCATATTCAAAAAAATTGAAACGATTTAAATTATTAAAGGCAAAATATATACAACGCAACGCAATCAATGCAATCAATGCAATCAATGCAATCAACCAGCGGACGTAATGACATATCATCTAATATCATGTGCCAACTTCCGGGGGAACCCGAGGGAACGTATGCGCTCGTTCGGGTGCTGAACGTGCCAACGACTGAAACAAGCACACATCCTTACGCCGACACCCCCCCGCATTTGTGCGACCCAACCAAAATGATCACGCAGCATCGCCTGGGCGATCACGGGTTGCCGTATCGCACAATTGATCCCCGGATGTATGATCAACCTGAAATTGACTGGTATGGCGCCGGCGTTCTGCCACCGCCCATGTACATGTGCCTCATTTATCAGCGCAAGTGCTACCTGTGCGGCGAGATGAAACCCTCCGCCAACGACATTCACGCCGAATGCACCGAAGATTTCAATGTGGGGTACCGGTTCTGCACCGAGTGCGCCCCATATTTTCGCCAGGCTATTTACAAAACGTTGGCCCCCATTTGGCGGTTACGGCTGGAATCCGAACGCGCCGAGATACGCCGAAGCCCCATTTGGGTGCATCGCACCCGCCGCGACGAATCCGGACACGCGGACCGCACGAATTCGGGACGGCCGTTCCGATACACGCGTTGGTTCGTCAGCTCGTGGATCGCGCGCAAGTCCACGAACAAGCATGA
>SXGQ01810724.1_pt1 | contig 14059 bp, 8 predicted proteins | sample 3178371 | NCBI WGS metagenome assembly SXGQ01 (sample SAMN11356859, study PRJNA531348) | freshwater metagenome | isolation source: freshwater sample F1-20 | place: China: Fuxian Lake, Yuxi | collected 2017-12-25
ACCGAGAGGACCTTCTTAGCGTGGTCCTGCCCGATCACATGCTCGTCGAGGGATTTCTTGATCTCGCCGGGCTTCACGAGCCGGAAAGCGGGTTTCGCGTCGACGGCCGGCGTCTTCACTTCGCGGTCGATGATCGTCTTGCAGACGCCGACGCAGGAGTCGCAGATGTAAACGCCCGGGCCCGCGATGATCTTCTTCACCTCCGCCTGCGACTTGCCGCAGAAGGAGCAGAGGGTCATGCGCGCGGACTTGGCCATGAGGGCGAAGCTGTCCGCGGGTCAGAGTGAGTCCAGCCCGGATTGCCGCGGAGCCAACGCGCCTCGGATCAAGGCACCTCGTAGAGTTCGACGAGCGCCTCGCCCGTGCCGCCATCGGCTCCGCGCACCCAGACGGTGTAGCCTCCGGGGGCGAGATCCGCCAACAGCGCCGCATCGCGGCTGCCGGCGTCCAAGCCGAAAGCCCCGACCGCGCCGAAGGTGGAAGCCAGCGAGGATGACCAATTGTCGTTCTCAGAAATGCGGGAATCGCCCCGGTACACCTCCAACTTGGGATCGGACAGAAAGCCGGCTACCCCGAATCCTCCGAGTTTGGGACCGATGGCGCGGATCAGCAGCTTCTTTGTCCCGGTGCCGCCGATGTTAAAACCCACGATCAGGATGTCATCCCCTGTGCCGACCAAGTTCCGGGCGGACATGTTTACGAGCCGCGGGCTGCTGGAACTGCCAGTGTCGTAAGCCTCGACGAGCACCACGCCGGGCCCACTTCCCTGCGCCCAGATGGAGCGCGCGCCGTCGATCGACTGCAGGAACGCCGCATCCCGGCTGCCATCGGGCAGCGCGAAGGCCCCGACCGACGAGAACGTGGACGCGAGGGTGGCCGGCCAGTTGTCGTTGGCGAAAGCGCGCGTCTCACCGTTGTACAACTCAAGGCGCGGATCGGCCATGGCGTTGCCCAAGCCGAAAGCGGCAAGCGTCGGCCCGACCGCCCGCACCAGGATGTCCCTGGAGCCACCCCCACCCACGACCACACCAACAATCAGGTTTTGGCCGGCCGACATGGCGGTGCGGACAGAAAGGTTCGTGAGCCGGGCGCTTGGCCCCGAGACGGATCCACCCACCGTGACGACCGCGGCCGAGCTCAGCTCGCTAAGTCCCGCCCCGCTCACGCGGACACGATAGGACCCGGCATCGACGGACTGGACCGCTGCCACCGAGAAGACGGAGGACGTCGCGCCGGAAATGGCGACGTCGTTGCGGAGCCACTGGTACGCCAGCTCCATGCTGCCGGTCGCGGTCACCGATAATCGCAACGACTGTCCCGCCGTAAGTGCGGCGCCGACTGGCTGGGTCACGATACCAAGACCCGGCGGACCTGCGGAAAAAACCTGCAGCTTGGCGGCGCCGGAGACGGCACTCGCCCCGCTCGTGATGCGCACGGCGTAGGTGCCGGCATCGGAGCCCTGCACGGCGCCGAATCCCAGGGAAGCCCTTGTCGCGCCGGCGATATCCACTCCCCCCTTGGACCACTGGTAGGCCAACGACGCGCCTGTTGCACCCACCGAGAATGAAACCGCATCGCCCGCCGCGGCGTTCACGCTCAGCGGACGCTGAGTCAGCCGGATGGCCCCATAATCCGCAGGCATCGTCAGCAAGGCCGCGCCCTCGGAATCCACCGAACCACCCGCCCCGGAGACGCGCACGGAATACACGCCCACATCGCCAGCCTGTGCCGAAGCGATCGAAAACGACGCGGTGGTCGCACCCTCGATCGGCGCGCTGTTGCGCAGCCAGCGGTACGAGGAAGCACCCGTCGCGGTCACGCGGAAAGTTACCGCCTGTCCCTCGCTTACCTCCTGGGACGCGGGCGGCAGTACGATCACAGGAAGAGCCGCCTGGCTGGCCGGAACCCCTTTACGGATCAGGTTGTTCGATGAATCGACGATGAAGAGCGAGGTTCCATCAGAGACCACATCGGTTGGATCGTAAAAGCGTGCGGTCGGGCCCACACTGTCCGCGTCACCAATGATCTTCGCCGAGCCCGCCACCGTGGTCACCACTCCCGCGGGCGAGATCCGCCGCAGCGTGCTGTTGCCATAGTCCATCACGAAGATGTTACCGGCGGCGTCGACGGCGAGGCCCCGGGGCTGGTCAAAGCGGGCAGCGCCGCCGGTTCCGTCCTGGGAGCCGGCTGCCCCGGCCCCACTTCCCGCCAGCGTGCTGACCACTCCCGTCGGGCTGACGCGACGGATCGCGTTGTTCTGATTGTCGGACACGTAAAGCGCGCCCGAACGATCGACCGCGACTCCCCAGGGTGAGTTGAATCGGGCCGAGGCACCCGTGCTGTCGGTGAATCCCGCCTGCTGGGCGCTACCGGCGAACGTGGAAACCACGCCCGCCGGCGTGATCTTGCGAATCGTGTGGTTGCCCGAGTCGGCGACGTAGAGGTTGCCGTCGCCATCCATCGCAAGCCCGTATGGAAGAAAGAAACGCGCGGTCGAGGCGGCCCCGTCGGCCGCACCGAACTGCGAGGGCGCGCCCGCGAAGGTGGAAACGACGCCGGCCGGGGTGATCCGGCGGATCACCGAATTCTTGGCATCCGCGACATAGACGTTACCGCCTGCATCGACGGCCAGACCTAGCGGAAAATTGAACCGTGCCGAGGCACCGGTTCCGTCCGCCGAGCCGAAGAGCCCGGCCGTCCCGGCCAGCGTGCTCATCACCCGGGATGGCGTGATTTTCCGGATCGTGTTGTTGAGTGTGTCGGAGACGTAGAGATTCTTCGCCGCATCGATCGCGATGCCGTAGGGATTGCGCAGCGAACCCGGTGTGCCGTCGGCCGCGCCGGAGACGTTTGGCGAACCAGCGAACGTGGTGATCGAGTAGTTCTCCGCCATTGACCGCGCCCCCGCCGCGAAGGCGACCAGCCCCAGCAACGCAACCCGGGCGAAACGATGGATCATTTTGATATTTTTTGAGCGAAACCTTTCGTCCGGGCTTCGCCGGGACGAGAGCGTGGCGACGGCGATCCGCGCGCGGCAAGCATCGACGATCGACGGTTCAGCGTTTGCGTCGCGCGGCGAGCCATCTCTCCACCTTGGCCCGCGGCCAGGTTGTGATGACGTGATCAGGCTCCAACCATCCCTTGCGGGCGGCGTTGACCCCGGCCCGCACGTGGCCGAGCCCGGCGGTCTCGTGGGCGTCGGGATTGATGGCGCAAAGCAGGCCGCGTGCGGCGGCCTTGCGCCAATGACGCCAATCAAGATCCAGCCGCCACGGGCTGGCGTTGAGCTCGATGACGACGCCGTGGGCGATCGCGGCGTCGATCACCTTCCCCAGATCAACCCGATATCCCTCGCGCCGAAGCAGCAGGCGCCCGGTGGCGTGGCCGAGCATCGTCACGCGCGGATGCTCGATGGCGCGGATGATGCGCGCCGTCATCACGACCTCCTCCTGCGCAAACGCATTGTGGACCGAAGCGACCACGTAATCGAGCTCGCCCAACATGTCGTCATCGAGGTCCAGACGCCCGTCTGAGAGAATGTCGCACTCGACACCCGCGAAAACCTTGGTGCGGAAACGACCCGAGGCGTTCAGGGCCCTGATTTCAGCGACCTGCCGCCGGAGGCGTCCCTCGTCGAGACCGTTGGCCTGAAAGCTCGCCTTCGAGTGATCGGCGATCCCGAGGTAATCCCACCCCAGGGCCTCGGCGGCCGCCGTCATCTCAGCGAGCGTGTTGCCGCCGTCGGAGGCGTTAGTGTGGTTGTGAAAGGCACCCCGGAGATCGCCCGCCTCAACCAAGCGCGGCAGCGGCCCGCGTTCCGCCGCCTCGATTTCGCCGAGTCCTTCGCGCAACTCTGGGGGAATGAAGGCCAGACCGAGCGCGGCGAAGAGTTCGGACTCGTTGGCCACCGCCGGCATGGTCGCGGGTGCGTCGGGACCCGACGGGGAAAACCCCCACTCGCTGAGGCTCAGGCCGCGCGCCAGCGCCCGCTGCCGCATCTCGACGTTGTGCTGCTTGGAGCCGGTGAAATGGTGCAGCGCGAAGGCGAATTGGTGCTCGGGCACGATGCGGAGATCCGCCTGCAGCCCTCCCGTGAAACGAACGCTCGCCTTGGTTCCGCCCTGCGCCGTGACCTCCTGCACGCCGGGTTGGGCGACGAACCACGCAACCACGGGGGACGAATCCTCGGCGGCCACGATGAAGTCGAGGTCACCCACAGTCTCGAGCCCGCGACGCAAGCTGCCCGCAGCCTCGCAGCGCCTTACCTGCGGGAGAGCGCGCAACCCGGTGACGATGGGAGCGGCCACCCCCGCGGCGTCCCACCACAGATGGCGTTTCGCGTAGGCCTCCCGATTCCGAATGCCCGCGAGAATCTTCTCCTGGGTCTTTTCACCGAAGCCGGTCAGCCCGGCCACTCTGCCCTCCGCGCAGGCCTGCGCGAGAGCGGCGACGTCCGAAATCCCCAGCTTTCCGTGCAAGGCCAGGATTTTCTTCGGACCAAGCCCGGGGATCTGCAGCATCTCGACGAGGCCGGCCGGAACCGAAGACCGCAGATCGTCCAGAAACGGCAGCTTTCCCGTGTGACGCAGGTCGGTGATCTTGGCCGCGAGGGCATCACCGATTCCCTTCACCGTCCGCAACTCGCCAGCGTCGACCAACCGCGAGAGCTCGTCCTCCTCGATCGCCTCGAGGGCCCGCGCCCCGGTCTGGTAGGCGCGGATCTTGAAGGGATTTTCCGCCTTCAGTTCCAGCAACGTGGCGATTTCCGCCAAAGCGTCGGCGATCTCGTTTTTCGTCATCGCGGAAAAAGGGATCGCCGGCGTTGTCCGGTGCAAGCGGAGGATCGATGCGTTCCGACCGGCCTAGGCGCGGTCATCCTCGCGCAGCCGGATCCGGTCCTTGCCGGAGGCCGCCGGGGCGGCCGGGGATCGGCCACCACCGGAGACCGCCCGCTCGCTGTAATACTCGTAGTTCCGGATGTAATAGCCGTAATCCTCGCCCGCGTTCGCCGGGACCTGATTGAGCACCACGCCAATCAGCGGGGTTTTCCGCTCCTCCACGATCTGCCGCGCGCGTTGGACCATCGCACGGGGGTTGCGACGGTGCTGGATCAGCAGCACCGCCCCGTCGACCACGCTGACCAGCACGCTGGCGTCGCTCACGCCGATGATGGGCGGAGAGTCGAAAAGGATCTTGTCGTGGCTCGCGCGCAGCATGGCGAGCAATTCGCGGAGGCGGGCCGCATGCACCAGACCTAGCGTGAAACCGGGCACGCCGCCGGCGGGCAGGAAATCGAGATTGGGCGCGACACCGCGCTGGATCACCTCCTCCACCGAGCGCTGACCACCGAGCAACTCCGCGAGGCCCGGTTCGCGCCGGCTTGCCAGCAGGCGGTGCTGGGTGGGTCTACGGAGGTCGGAGTCGATGAGCAAAACGCGCTCTCCTCCCGCCGCCATCTGGCGCGCCAGTCGGTTCAAGGTGGTGGACTTACCCTCGCCCGGACCCGCCGAGAAAATCACGAGCGCGTGCGAGTCCCGCCGCGGCAACGTGAGGTTGAGGTTCGTGTGGAGAACCCGGATCGGCTCGAGGGCGGCGGGGTCGGCCTCGTTGCCGCCAACGCCGGGCGCGTACGGCACCACCCCCAGCACGGGCAGCCGCAGGCGCGCCTCGACCTCCGCGACGGACCGAAAGCTGGAGTCGAAGTACTCCAGGGCGACCGCCACACCGACCGAAAAGACCGCGCCAAAGAGAAAAGCTAGGGTGAGATTCAGCGGCCAGCTGGGCTTGCTCGGCGTCCGCGCCGGCTCCGCCGTGTTTAAAATCTCGATGGTTTTCTTGGGCACCTGGAAATCGATCTCCCGCTGCCGCAGCGTGAGTTTGAGCGTGGTCAGTAGCCGCTGCTCGTCGTCGAGTTTCTGCGCGGCCTCCTCGAACGGACGCATCCGGTCGCGGGCGGAAAGAATCTGGTCAACCTTCGCCTGCGAGAGTTGCCGCCGGAGCTCCGCCACCCGGGCCTCGGCTTCCTTGTGGGCGATCTCCAGCGAGTTCTCGTAGCCCTGCAGCTGCGCATCAAGTTGCTCTCGGATCTTCAACCGGGAGTCGACGGCCGCGACCAGATCGGGATGGGCCTCGCCGAGCCGCGACTTGAGCTGCGTGACCTTCTGGTCCGCCACGAGGTAAGCCTGCAGCAGATTCTGGATATTCTGGTCCGGAATGAGCTCGGAATTGACGAGGTTGACGCGCTCCGCGGGGGCGATGGAGCGGAAGCGCTCCCAGCGGGTCTTGCGGCCGATCGCATCGACACTCAGGGCAATGAGGGTGTTCTGCATCTGGCGCAGCGTCTCGATCTCCATGTCGGAGTACCGGGCGTTGAGATCGACGCCGGAGATGTTGAGATCCTTGCGCAGCTTCTCCACGGCGTCGCGCTGGCGCGAGACGACGGCTTCCTGCAAGCCGAGCTCCTTGCGCAGCTGCCCAAGCCCCTCGCTCTGGTCGGAGGTCGCCACCGCGATGCGGTCGGCCGAGTAGGTGCGGGCGATCTCGTTGGCGATATCGGCGGCCAGACGGGGGTCCTGCGCGTAGACATTGATCTCGATCAGGGAGGAACTGCGCTGGGACTCCACACGCAGCATGGTCTCGACCAGGTAGCGGTAAGTGACCGCCGACGGCAGAGGACCGGCGGCCCCCAGCAGCGGCGCGAGCCGCGCATTGAGGCCCAGACGCTCGATGACCGGATAGAGCACCTTCTCCGACTGCATGATCCGGAACTGATCCTGGAGAAAATACGGATCATAGCCTCCGGCCTGAGCCTGGAACAACTTTACCTCCCCTTCCGGCTTCTCCACCCGGACCTTGGTCGTGGCCAGAAACCAGCGCGGCAAGAGGGCCGTGACCGCCGCGGTGGTCACCACGACCAGGGAGAGGATCAGCGCGATCAACGCTCGCCGGACCCGCAAGACCTGAAGGAAATCAGCAAGCGAAGCCGTGTCCTGGCTTTCGGAGGGCGCGGCCATGCGGGAAGGTGGAGCAGCGGGAAACGGCTCAGAATGAGCGCGTCGCTCCCAGGGAAAACCGCGTGCGGCGCAAGTTGCGGACCGGATCGTCGGAATCCGCGCGGTCGACATCCACGCTGGCGGAGATCAGCCAGCCCGGACGCGGAAGATAACTGACCGTGAGGCCGCCGCGAACGGTCGTCTCGTCGACATTCGCCTGCCCCCGGCGTCCCTGCAGGGTCGACGGCTCAAGGCTTAGGGACCCGGAGGCCACGATCAGAGCCGTGAGGGAATGCTGAACAGTCACGAATGCGCGCAGGGCGCGGGAGTCATTGAAACGGGCGGTATCCGAGGTCTCCTCCAGCGAATATCCCAACCCGCCGAGCAGGAAAGACCGCGGCGCGTACGCGTAACGCCCGGAAAACTCCGCATACGGGGCGGTGGTGCTTTTCTCGCCGCGGCGGGACCGCCACTCTACCCCGGCGCGGCCGCTGATCGTGAGCTTGCGGGCCAGTTCGTGATCAGCCCCCAGCATCGCGTAATCCGAACGCTTGTTCTTCGCTTCGCCTTGCTTGGCGTACCAGATGTCCTGATGCCGGAACTCGGCGACCGCCTTCAATTCGGGGAGCACGGCGTAATCCGCGGCCAGACCGAGCAGGTTCTCCACACGATCCAAAGCCCGGCCGAGATCTGCATCGCGGTACTCGTAAAGCGCCGTGCGCGCCTTTGCGGTGCTGGTGACCTTGGGCGCCAACGGTATCGTGAAGCGCCCGTCGAACTGGTTCCGCAGGAACGACTGGTCGGCGTTCACTTTGACCCCCGCCAGCAGCGACTCGGGGTTGCGGGCGATCATGAACGCGTTGTTCAAGTCGATCACTGTGTTCTGGGAAAAGGCGTGGGCCAGCCGCAGCGTAGAGTCATGGCTGTCGAGCAGCTTGTCCCCCGGACGCCGGTCGAAACGGTCCAGCGTGAGACCGTAGCCGGCCGAAACGAAAGTCTGATCCGTGACGGAGCGGTTCCAGGTGACCGCGGGCGCCAGCGTGTAGACGGCCGTCGCGATCGCCCCCTCGGCCGCGCCGAAGAGATTGCTGTCGTGCCCGGCCGAGGCCCGCACCTTGAAGACGAGATCCTTGCCCTCCTCGGTCTCGGGAACGGGAGCGTAAGCCGCCCGCGCGGGGCCGACTGCGATCAGCAGGGCGAGGACGAGGCCGCGACGGAGAGACAACATGTTCGTCGAGGCGACCCTAGGATCCGGGCGACAACCGGATCAATTACTTTCACCTCGAAGGCGGCAGGGCCGGGTTCAGCAGCACGTAGAGGTTGTCCGCGAGTTTCTGCGCCGAACTCAGCGGGAACCCGCGCGGCAGCGCCCCGGTGAGCAGGCCCCCGTAGATCTCACCCCATTCACCAAAACGGTTCGCCGACGAACCGAGGAAACCCGGTGCCGCCGCGGGGCGCGCGTTGAGATCACTGAGGAAGGGACGGTCGAGGGTGCGCGGGGAAAGCAACAATTGCCCGATCGGCTGCTCCAGGGTGATCGCGTAGAAGTCCTTCAGCCGCGGCGGCTGCGCCCAGGCGCGCATTCCCCCGTACCAAGCCGCGCCGGCGGGAGTGTCGGCCATGACGCCGAACGCGGGCAGCGCCCCTCTTTTCTCCATTTCCTGCCTCATGCCTTGGAAGAGCGCGGGGAAATACGGCGGGTACTGGAAGTGCAGGCGCCGCGGCTCGAGGGTGCTGTGCGCCAGGGGCAAGACCTGCAGTCCGAGCATCACCGCCATCGCGGCGCGCGGCCAGCCCGAGACGAACTCGCTGCTCGAGAGGAGCACCCCGAAGAAACCCGCGCCGAAAACCACAATGAGCGGCGCCAGCCAGGTCGCCGCGGGGCGCTCGAGTTCCCCGGAGTTGGCGGCGGCCTGAACCACGAGGACCAGGGCGAGCGCGACGGTGAAGAGCCAACGCAGCCGGTTGGCCTCGGCGCTCCGAAAGGCGTAGAGCCAGCCCGCCACGAGGAATGCGGCAAACCACATCGCTCCTCCCGACCACAGCCGTGAACGCAGGCTTTCCTGCACGGAGGCGAGCATCTTGTTGCCCAGCTTGCGCAGGTCGATCCGCGGCGCCTCCGTCGAGAGCGTGCCGCGCAACGTCGCGGGCTCGGCGGTCGGATCCCCCGCCTTCAGCGCGAGATCGTGGCCCGCCAGCGCGACCGGATGGCCGGTGAGCGCGACGTTGCGGACCAGCCAGGGACCAACGGTGAGGACCAGGCCCGAGAGGACTCCGACGGCGACCACCGCGCGGACCCCGCGCGCCGCCAGCAAAGGCGCCGCCACCAACGCGTAAACCCCCAGCACTCCCGCCGGGTATTCGGCGAGGAACAACAGGCCGCCGACGACGCCGAGACCCAAAGCGGGGGCGAACGGGCGGGCCCCCGGGGCTTCCTCCATTCCGCGCCGGTGCAACCAAAGCCACGCCTCGAAGAACGATACCGCCAGAAGCATCAGCAGCGGCTGCCCGTTCACCGCGACGGTTGCCTGCCAGATGGGAAACGAGAGGAGCAACCCGAGTGCGGTCAGCAGGGCCGCGCGGTCGCCAAACAGGCGTCCCGCGAGCCTCGCCGATCTCCAGATGACGAGCCAGAGAAGCAGCATGTTCAGCGCCAGCAGGAAGTAATCGGGCGCAAATCCCTCGGGTGGGGCCGGCGGGGTCGCAAACCATCGCTCCCGGGTCGTTGCCGGCACCAGCGCGAACGCCGCGCCCACCACGAGCGGGTAAAGGGGAGCGTGGTGCAGCTCGGGGTAGGCGATGGAGGGATCGAACCCCACGCCCCTCGCCTTCAGCACCGCCGCGGTCTGCGGGAAATTCACCCCGGTCGAGAAACCGGAGCCCGCCGCCAGCCGCCTGCCGGTCTCGGCCTGGATCAAAGTCGCCTCCGTCTGCGGACCCCGGAACTGCGTCCAACCGACCCGCAGCGACAGGACCAAGGCGAGTGCGAGGAAAGCCGCCCGGCGCAACCAGCGCGCACCGGCCCCGGCATCGATCCAGTGGATCAGCTCCTGCTTGGTGCGCGGGCGGCTCATGAACGTGAAACGGACCACGGGACCGCGGGGCGGATACGCGCGCGGCTCACCGGTCGACGACGTCGAGTTCCGGCCACTGCGCGATCTTGCGGTGCAACGTCCGGCGACTCACGCCCATCAGTTCCGCGGCCTTGGTGCGGTTGCCTCGCGCCTTGAGCAGGGCCTCGCGCAGCAAACGCTTCTCGTTCTCCTCGACCGAAAGGGAATTGCCCGCCGACGACGAGGACGAGACGGCACCCGCCGCCATCGAGGTTGTCGGCGTCTCCCCGCGGAACTTGGGTTCGAGATCGTACTCGGTGAGGGATCCCCCGCGGCGCAGCACCACCGCGTTCTCACAAAAATTGCGCAACTCGCGGATGTTTCCCGGCCACCCGTAGGCCTGCAGCGTGCGCAACGCGCCGGGCTCGATCGTCAACGGGGCCACGCCGTTCTCCTGGGAGAAGACGCGGATGAAGTGCGCGAGGAGCAGCGGAATGTCATCGGCGCGTTCCCGCAAAGGAGGCATCCTCAGACGCACCACGTTGAGCCGGAAAAAAAGATCCTCCCGGAACTTTCCGGTCCGCACCTCGTGCTCGAGATCACGATTGGTCGCGGCGACGAGACGCACATCGAGCTCGATGGGACGCGTGCCGCCGACGCGCTCAATCGACTTCGTTTCCAGGAAGCGGAGCAGCTTAACCTGGGTGGATGGGGAGATCTCGCCGATCTCATCGAGAAAGAGTGTGCCCCCATCCGCCGACTCGAAACGCCCCAGTCTCCGCTCGGTGGCGCCCGTGAAGGCCCCGCGCTCGTGTCCGAAGAGCTCGCTTTCCAGCAGGTTGTCCGAGAGCGCCGCGCAGTGCACGGCGACGCACGGCCCGCGGGACCGCGGACTGGATTGATGCACCGCCTGCGCGATCAACTCCTTGCCGGTGCCGGATTCACCTTCGATCAGGATCGTGGCGCGCGAGGCCGCCACCAGCCGCATCTTGTCGAGCACGGCCTTCAGGGGGGCGGAGGCGCCGATGATGCCATCCAATTTGAACTTCTCGTCCAGCCGCACGTGCAGCTGCTGGACCTCGACCTCGAGCGTGCGGGTCTTCAACGCCCGCTGCATCAGCACCTCGAGGCGCTCGATGTTCACGGGCTTCGTGAGGAAATCCACCGCGCCCCGCTTCATCGCCTCGACCGCCGTCTCGATGTTCCCGTAGGCGGTCATCATGAGGACCGCCGGGCGGTTCGAAAGCGCCAAAGCCTTGTCGATCACCTTCAGGCCCGACTTCCCCGGCATCCGAAGGTCGGTCAGGACGATGTCGAAAGGTTGCGCGTCGAGCAGGTTGAAGGCCTCGTCGGCGCTCGCCGCCACCGAAACATCGTAGGTCTCGGCAAGCGCCTGCTGGAGCCCTTCGCGGGTGTGTTTCTCGTCGTCGACGATCAGCACGCTGGGAACCATGGCTGCATGAACCCGTCGGGCGGACAGCGGGTCAACGGGAAAGCTGGCGGGCGCCGGAGGTCCCGCCGGTTCAGTTCAGAAGCAGATGCTGCACCCGCAGCGCCGTCCCCGCGCTCTCGGCGTTGCGGCCGGCGGCGATCCGGACGCGGAACACGTGGCTGCCGGGAGAAAGGCCGTCGTCCAGCATCACGACCCACGGGAGGTGGAGGTTTTTGCTCCAACGCGTGAAGGTGTCCACCGGCCGAAACGGCCCGCCGTCCACACTCCATTCCAAGACGCCGGCGTCCGGTCCGGCGGTGATGAGCAACCCCGCTCCCCTGCCCTCCAACTCGAACTCAAACTCGGCCCCCGGGTCCTCGCCAACCAACGCAGGAACGTCGACGAAGCCAGCGCGCACGCCTTTCGGCGCCTCGGCCGGCCGCCAGGCGGCCTCCAACCTGAACCCTCGCACGATCCGCGCCGCAGAGGGCCCGACCATCCGCGCGTTGAAGTAACTACCCGGGTCCAAGGGAGCATCGGAGAGGTTATGGAGCCGGGGCTTACCCGCGTTTTTCCCGGCGGCATCGAGCATCCGCGCGATGCTGTCAGCATAAACGACATGCCCGAAGGGCGAAGGATGCAGGTTACGGAAGTCGCCCTCCCAAGTGAACTGCCCCGCGGCGATCCGCTCCGTGACCTCGCGCGCGAGGTCAATCGACGGGTTACCGTAGGCCGCAGCGACCCGCTCGTGCTGCCGCACCACTACCGGCACGCGGCCCGCGCGGTAGTCCGTCATGTGCTCCGGCATGACAAAGTGGAGCTGAACGATATCCATGCGTGGATTCGCCCGCCGCGCGTGCCGCACGACGCCCTCCATGCCGCGGAGCATGAGGTCCGCACGGTCGGGCATATTGGAGGCGTCGTTCACCGCGGCCTCGACGAACAGAAGGTCCACCAAGCCTCGGGACAGCACGTCACGCTCGAGCCGGAAGGCGTGGGGCACCGAGCCGAGCGAGCCGATGCCGGCGCCGATGAATTCAAACGTGGTCTCCGGAAAGCGCCGCTGGAGGTCCGCCATCACGCGCTCGCGCCAGCCCGACATCGCCGTGATGGAGCCGCCGAGGAACGCGACGCGCCCCGCCTTCGACTGCGTGAAGGCATCGAACGCGTTCGCGAGCCCGTCGCGCAGCTCGAAGTAATCGGAGCCGCGGGGCAGATCCGCGGATCGGTACGACGGCGGCGGAACGGGAGCCGCGGCGGGCGAGGCGGCAAAGGCGGAGCCGCTGGTCGTCAATCCGACTAGGGCGGTCGCGCGCAACACGCCGGAAAACCTACGGCGGACCACGACGCGGAAGCTTCGCGCGACTCTCACGGCAACCACGGGAAGCGCGCGGCGGCAGGCCGGCGTTTCTCCCGTGGCGCGGTCATGAACTCCTTCGCCTCCTCCGTCATGTAGTAGAGCATGGTGGCGTTACCCGCGAGCTCCTGAATGCCGGCTTGCCCGTCGAGCTCCGCGTTGAAGGCGCTCTTGAGCATGCGGATCGCAAGCGGGCTCTTGCCCAGGATCTCGCGCGCCCACTTCACTCCCTCGTTCTCGAGCTCCGCCACCGGCACCACGGCGTTCACCAGCCCCATGCGCAGCGCTTCCGAAGCGTCGTACTGCCGGCACAGGAACCAGATCTCCCGCGCCCGCTTCTGGCCGACCACCCGCGCGAGGTAGCTGGAACCGAAACCGCCATCGAAGCTGCCCATCCGCGGGCCGACCTGCCCGAAAATGCCATTGTCGGCGGAAATCGTGAGGTCGCACACCACATGGAGGACATGACCACCCCCGATCGCGTACCCGGCAACGAGCGCGATCACCACCTTGGGCATCGAGCGGATCAGCTTCTGCAGTTCGAGCACGTTGAGCCGCGGCACACCGCCGGCGTCGATGTAACCGGCATGGCCGCGGACGCCCTGGTCGCCGCCGGCGCAGAAGGCATACTTGCCGTCAGAGTGCGGACCGGCCCCGGTCAGCAGCACCACGCCGATCGCCGGGTCCTCGCGCGCGTCGATAAACGCGTCGATCATCTCATTTACCGTCTGCGGCCGGAAAGCGTTCCGCTTCTCCGGCCGGCTGATCGTCACTTTGGCGATGCCGCCGGCTTTGTGATAGAGGATGTCCGTGTAGGTCTTGGCGACCTTCCAGTCGGGAGTCATGGTGGCGGAGCGTGGAGCCTTGCGCGGCGCTTGTCACGCGCGCCGGCGGGTCCGCCCTGGGGAAAAGCAAGCTGTTTTCCCGCCACGCGGGGAAACAGCTTGGACCGCGGGAGGTTTCCGCGACACTCACGGGCCATTCATGAGCAGCAACGGGCCAACGACCCGCGGCACGGCCGCCCAGCTGGCGCTCGGACTCGGCGCGCTTGGCGTCGTGTTCGGGGACATCGGCACGAGCCCGCTCTATACAATCCGGGAGTGTCTCCACGCGCTGCCGCCGGCCGAGCACAAGGCCGCGGTCCTGGGCGTCCTGTCCCTCGTTTTCTGGTCACTGATCCTCGTCGTCAGCGTGAAGTACACGATCTTCGTCCTCCGCGCCGACA
>SXGQ01234990.1_pt1 | contig 14058 bp, 17 predicted proteins | sample 3178371 | NCBI WGS metagenome assembly SXGQ01 (sample SAMN11356859, study PRJNA531348) | freshwater metagenome | isolation source: freshwater sample F1-20 | place: China: Fuxian Lake, Yuxi | collected 2017-12-25
AAGAAATTAGATTGTGCATAATGTCCTCCACGCACAAAGAATATCATAGCAAAGAAGTTTTCGTTCATCCCTAACACCTCCGATATTCTACTACTATCTATATGATTTGTCAGGGTTTCTTAACAATAATTTATGCCTACGCACTTATACTCATAAAAAAAGAGAGGTTGTAAAACCTCTCTCAAAGTCAGGCAAGTTTTTTTGCCATCATTAGTTGTGCTTCACGAAGACGTTGTTCTTTCAATAATTTTTGTTTGATAAGAATGAGTGCCATTGGTTTGCTCCTTTACTTGGTTAGGGTATTGGTGCGTTCCTTGGGCTCAACTTTTGCGTCTATGGAACAATTTTTTGGGGCAATCTGTTTGATCTCCCAAATGATGTCATTCTTTGCGTGAACAGGAATGTCCTGCTTGAGAACTCTTCCTGCCATTAATTGTGCTTGAAGGCAAGTTAGAATGATTGCTTCCATAAATGAACGATTCCGTTCCGAGTCGGCTTACTTCCGTCCCAAAGGGATGAACGATAGAGGTATTATACCTCATTATGATAATTTATACAAGTTTTTTTGTATAATGTGATACAGTTTTAGAAAACTTTAAGGACTCAAAAATTTACCGGGAAATTTTACCTCCGATTTGGGTAATTATTTCCGCTTTTTGATTTTGGGTGCCTGATATCCCCACGTTCTTGGATTAATATTTCCACATCCAAAGTTAATGTCCTTTAAGTTTTCACGAAACTTATCCCAGTACATATCAAAAATACGCATTCTGGATCCTCTGGTCAGATCAAAACAAATCTTTTCATCAACAACATACTTGACAATATAAGCGTCCCTAGGTGCTTCTTTGGTGCAGACATCAGCATATGAACCACTCTCAACGAGAATTTCACAACCGTAACGTGATTTACAGGTTTCTTTTTCTGTTGATGTCCAATGGTCCATATGCTTTTCTGTGTTATGTTTTTCTTCAACTACATTCACGAACGTCCTCCCCAAGTAATATCGGGATATGCCTCAGCAATAATTTCCTTTGTAATCTTATATTTTTCGACAAGTTTCTTATCCTTTACAAGACAAAGAATTTCTGCTTCAAGAGGATGAAGACCTTGAAGAAGATTGATAAACATACTCTCTCTACGAATACCATTTATCGAATCATTACCACCTTTCACAAAGTGATAAAAATTCTTTGCTTCTCTACGGATAGTTGTTCTACCTTGACGATCACTTACGCCAAGAGAAAAAGATCCAGTCTCGTGCATTCTACGAATGTCTTCAGTAAGTTTAGTGGAAAAAGATCCACTATAAGAAGTTTGATCATCATATTGTGAATATGGAACTTCACCATCTGGAAGCATACTTACTACACTTTCATCAAAGTTCCAGATAAAAATCATTTTAATAGAATTATCCTCATACTTTTTTAGAACTTCTACTTTTTTAACATTAGATCTCTGCTTAGATACAAGATCTAAAACTTCAAATACAAATGGATTTTTTGGAAGTTCTACAATAGGAGTTTCTTTTACTACCTTTGGTTTAGTCGTCGTTGTCTTCTTCTGTGTCATCGTAGTCATGATAGTTTTCAAAGTTAAATGCGATCACCTCATCTGGAATCAGGTTGCCCTGGTTATCGAACATTTCGGGGTGAGGTCTTGGTATTTCCCGATAGTTCATCATATATTCTCGTGCTACCCAACCTGTTACAAGTCCCACTATAAGAAACAATACTGTTAGAAAGGAACCGAAAACTAAACTAACTGCTAACATTTCTTTTTCTCCGGGAAACTACTTTTCTTTTCCTCGACTTTAAGGAAAATTCAAGATAGACAGTTACTTCCCGATCTAGAAAGCAAACTATCTTCTCAAAGATAATGTGGAATGGTTGAGTTTGCTTTCTTTTACCTCCATTAAGAATAAGTTCAACGCCACGGTTGAAGTGGTCTTCAGTTTTATTTATGTTACCCTTAAACAATTTGCTGTTCCTTGAGGAATTTGATTGTGTCAACGGATCCCCCTAATTTTTTATCATCACAAATTACTTGAGGAAAAGTTGAACCTTCTCCAAACTCAGCATAAAACTGACCTTTAGTAAAATCTTCTTCTAAAGTATAGACGACAAACTGCATATTTGTCAACTCTAACACTTTCTTTACCTTGTCGCAGTGTGGACAACCTTCTTTACTGTAAACTGTGAATTTCATTTTTAATCGAAAAAGAATATATGAAAAAGTCTTGAATCTTCTTTGGTCTGACCAAAGTATTGTGATGCAGCATGAATGTTTTGAGAATCAAAAATAAAAAGTCTATTGAAAACATTGCCTACTGAATCTACTAAATCAAATTTAGTGCCATCATAGAACCCACCAGCAAAAACATCATCATTAAAATTAATATCGCTAGTTCTCCTGGCACCATTTTTAGCGGCATATAAAGAAGTTCCAGCAGAATATGGAGCTTCTGGAGTTAGATAAATCATTGCCGCCCAAGTCTGATCATCATGATGATAAACAAGATCGTCTTGAGAAGTACAATATTGAAAACGACCGCACATTGTGTGAGATTCCCACTCACGAATGGTAATCCCCATAATTCTTTCAAATGCTTCTTTCGTTCCAGGAACAAAAAATTGTTCTATAGTTCTTCTCCCTTTGTACCAATCAGATTTTTCTTCATATTGTTGCTTAAGAGCAAATTCTCTCACAGCATGTGGATTAGCATAAAAATTATCAACAACCCATATGGTTTTTTGTGACTGTCTATTTATTGTTGAGACTGGAACGTATTTCATTTAACACTAATATAGTAAATATAATTAATAAATTTTCTATATGGGATCCAAGCATTCTTACTATTGCGAATGACTTTATCAACCTGAGACCCCATAATTTGAGAGTCTTGTGCGATGGTGTCAAACTTTTGAAGGTCTTTCTCTACAATCTCTACAATTTCAGTTGGCATATCAGTCATGTGCCAACAAGTTAAAAAAGCCATAAGTAAATAATACTATCCAATGTGATTATATATGATTGTGAATCAAGTGTCAAGATAAATAAAAAAAATATCATCAAATATTAAATGGGAGTTCTTAGATCTACAGACATAAGAGATACTCAAAACCAAGTTCAAGTGTGGTGCAATTTTTACACTACAGGAGTTAGGAATTCTTATGGAGTAAGTTCTATAAGTCAAACAGGAACTGGAACATTTACTATAAATTTTTCATACACTCTTAGCAGTTCTGGAAATTCTATTAGTGGAAGTTCTAGAGCATCAACGGACATAGGTGGAGGAGGTAACTGGGCACAGTATGTGTCTTTTTATGCCAGTAACACCACTTATTGTGGAGTACACATTCTTGATAATGGGGATCTTGGTGCTGGTGTAAATGAAAATCCGGCACAAGCATCTTGCATAATACATAGCACATCATCTGCATAAAAATGGCTGTAATAACTTCAAATGAAATACAAGGATCTAGTAATAACTGTAGAGCTTATGTTCAATTTTATTGGAATGGTTCTTCTGCAGTCATTAGAGTTCAATATAATGTAAGTTCTGTAAGTGTTTTTGGTACTGGATTATATGGGATTAATTATACAAATGCCATTGGATCATCAAGTTATTCTGTAGGTGGAAGTTCAAGGGCTAGTACAGACTATGTTGCACCTAACTGGGCTCAATATTTTTCTCCATATGATTTTTCAACCTCAGCAACTGGAATGCAAGTATTAGATAATGGAGATCAAGGTGCTGGTGTAAATGAACATACACAATTTGGTTGTTTATCAGTTTACGCATAAAAGTTATGGCAGTCTTAAATTCAACTTATGTTAGTGGTGCAAGTAATACTGCTGCTATGTGGGTAAATTTTTACTTCACAGGTGGAAGTATTGGTGTAAGAGGAAATTTTAATATTTCCAGTATTACAAGAAATGCTCAAGGAGACTATACTATAAACTTTGTTATTACTTTGAATGGCAATGATTATGCTGTAGATGGATCTTCTAGATTTAGTACATCTTATGTTGGAAGTAACTGGGCTCAATATATTTCCCCTTTTGATTTTACAACAACATCAATAAGAATGCACATTCTTGATAATGGGGATGTTGGTGCAGGATATCAAGAAGATCCTTCAGCAGGTGGTGCATCTCCATATGGACAAACTTCATTAAGAATCTTTGGTAGACTTGGGGTATAAATAATTTTTAGGAAACATTATTTAATATGGCAAAAGTATTCATTTATAAATTGTTAAAAGGAAATGTTAGTGTCAGTTATCCAACTGATGAAGCACTTGAATTAATGACTCTTAAGCAAATTGCTACTAAAGATACACCTTTAGGAAGACCTTTTTGGATTGTTGAAAATGATGATCTTCCTCATGGGGAAGGATTCTTTGATGCATGGGAACTTGATGAAGATGCTCTTGGAGAACCAGATGGGTATGGAGCAAATCCAGAATTAAAACAATAAGGAGAATAAAATGATAAAGATTAATTTAGATAAAGCAAAAGAAATTCATAAAGAAAATCTTAGAAGAGTTCGTCGCAAAGAATTTGAAACTCTTGATATTGAATTTATGAGAGCAGTAGAACTGGGAGATACTGAAAAGCAAGCAGAACTTGCACAGAAAAAACAAGTTCTTAGAGACTTAACAAAAGCAGAAGAACTTGAAACTGCATCTTCAGTAGAAGAAATTAAAGCAAGTTGGCCTAGAAAAGATATTTTTGACAGACCAAATCCATATGAACATTCAATACGTGAAACTCTTTTAAATATGACTTTAGAAGAAGAAGCAGCAAGACAACAAGCAGATCCAAATACCCCTTAATTTTTATTTTTTATGAATATTGTAATTGTTGGCGGCGGAACCGCTGGATGGATTTCAGCATTAATTTTATCATCATATCAAAAAAATCATCACAAAGTTACAGTAGTTGCCAGCGAAGAAATTGGAATTCTTGGTGTTGGTGAAAGCACAACTGCGTTCTTTAGTTCCTTAGTTGCTACTGATTTTTTTGGTATCAATAGGTATGAATTTTTTAATGAGACTGATTCTACTCTTAAATTGGGAGTTAATTTAAAAAATTGGAACCTAAGTAAAAAGGATTTTTATAGTCCTATTGATGGTTCATTTACTAAGGCAAATAATATTGACTACTGCATTGCTCATGCAATCTTAAATGATCTTCCTATTCATAATACATCTAAGTGTGCTTATCTTTGTGCAAATGGATTAAGTGATATTAGAAAAATCAGTGACAAGAAAAATTTTATTTGTGATAATGTACACGCTGTACACATTGATACTTTTAAAACTGGGACATTTTTAAAGAAAAAGTGTATAGAAAAGGGTGTTAATTATATTGAAGGTAAAGTTGAAAATATCATCTTGAATGATGATGGTGGAATTAAAAATATAAAATTAAGTGATGGTAAAGAAGTTTTTGGTGACTTTTTTGTAGATGCTTCTGGATTTAATAGAGTATTATCAACAGCAGTTGGATCAAAATTTGTTAGTTACAAACACCATCTTCCAGTAAACAAAGCAATTTCATTTGTAAAGTCCAGAGATCCTGATGTAGATTTTAACCCAGAAACGACTGCAACAGCATTAAGTTCTGGATGGATGTGGGATATTCCCACTAGAGAACGTAATGGGATGGGTTATGTTTTTTGTGATGATTATATTAGTGAAGAGGAAGCTTTAGATGAGTTAAAAGAAAATGGTCATGATATTGATGATTATAGACTGTTAAAATTTGAATCTGGTCGTTTGGATAAACTATGGAATAAAAATTGTTTGAGTGTTGGTGTTGGAGGGTCATTTTTAGAACCACTTCAAGCAACAAGTATTCACACTACAATTGCACAATTATTAATTTTTGTAGATAAGTATCTAAGTGTTGCACATAAATCTATTGAGTCTGAAATTTTAGTTAAGAGATATAATTCTGAAATTATCAATATGATAGATGATTTCAGAGATCTAGTTTCAGTCCATTATAGTGGTGGTAGAGAAGATAGTCTTTTCTGGAAAGATATGACTTATGGAAATAGAATAACTGAATTTGCTAAGGATATCATTGACCTTGCAAATACAAGAGTTTTATTTCCAGCAGATTTTAAATCTTACTTTGGCGCGGCTGGATATGATATTTGGTATTATATTTTACACGGATTGGGTCACATTAAAAAACCAGTATTTGAAGACTTTTATTCTGGATTTGATTTAAAATCAGAATCTCAAAAATATTATGCTCATCACTTAGATCAAATGGAAAAAACAAAAAATTTATATTTTACCAATAAGGAACTGAATAATTTTTTTAAAAATTAATTCTCACAGGCAACTTGGTGTAAGAACTTACCATACTCACCAGAGTCAATATAGAAATTACTGTTAACTAAAAAGTAATAATCAGGAAATGGAAGTTTTCGATTTGGATCAACTAATCTTTCAGTTTGCATCTTCATCATCTGGAAGTCTCCCAATGATCTATAGCACTCAGCAAGACTTACAATGTGCTCATTTCTAACGGGACAAAAAGGTTCAGCATTAATACAACACTCAATTGCTTTTTCATACTCACCAAGAAAACGATACATTTCACTCATAGCAAAGAGAGTGTAGTATCCAAGTTCCCAAACTTGACCTTGATGTCCAAGATCATCATACTGAATAGTATGATTTAAATATTCGGTGTAGTAAAAAATTGCGCGACGAGCATATTCTCTCTGTTGTTTTTCTTTTAGGGGAAAAGCATCTGAATAACAAGAATCATGATAACTCTTTCCAACATACCAAAAGTGATAAATGTCAGTAAGTAATGTGCCTTCTCGGATATGTTGTTCTTCTAATTTCAACGCATCACTTATATACTTTGTAGGCACACTATAACTTTCACCATCATTAGTTCCTATTTGTCTAAAAGATTTTGGTAAATTTACTCTTTCAAACTCTTCACCAACTCCAGGAAGATCACAGACAATACATTCATGAGCTACATCATGCTTAAAATGCCAAGGTAATTTAGCATTCCACATCCAAGCACGATAATAAACACACCCAGGATTTTGTGCAGTAATATGAAAACTCTGAATATTAGTATCATCTAACAGAGACCAATCAAAGTCATCATCAACTTCTAGAATTTCATCACAATCCATTTTTAAAATCCAATCACATCCGTGATCAGTTTTTAAACAAGTCTGTAATAGATGATCACGGTTCCATCCAAATCCAACCCAACCCTCTTCTACGTTATAAATGAACCCAGGAATATTTTTGTCCTTGAAGAATTCATTAACAACTTCTGGAGTTCCATCGGTAGATCCATTATCTTGAAGAATCCAATAATCAATATACTTATAGCAAGACTCTAACATCCTACTAATCGTTTTAGATTCATTCTTAAACATTGAGATCATTACGATCTTTGTTTTTTTATTTTTTAGTAACTTAGATTTCATTTTTTTTTTTTTTGAATGAAGGTTCAATAAACTCTTCTCTCTTTACATAATCTGGAGATATTAAAGTTCCCCAGTCACCATACTTATCAAATATATCAGTATCGTAAAGTTCACAACGATTTGGTTTGCCAGTGCCAATCCAAAATTCACTTCTATACCTATCCCAACCTTTATCTGTTCTATACAAATAATTGGGATCTAGTTTAGAAACATAAGATGCATTTGCCCACCAATAGTTTCCAGAATAATGTGGATTTTCTTCCCACTCAGTAATTCCTGTATCCTGATTAATTAAACCACTCTCAAATAAATACTCAGCACCAGAAGTGTCATAGTCTCTCAGAGCAGTTATACAATCCTTCCAACGATGAATTGAAAAATACTCAAGGTAGTATCTCCACTTAGTTACATTTAAAATTCTTGGAGTATTTTCCTGAGTTGATCCCTTTGTATGAAAATACAATACCCGATGCTCTTGATTATTGATACAAAAATCATACAATGACTTTAAAGTATCTGCTTCAAGAACTTTATCAATATTATATTGAACTTTAAATTTTGGAAATGATAATGGCAATTCCTCATCACCATTAACACCAATATGAATAAAGTCGCATATATGATACAAACCACTTACAACAAGAGCATTAATCTGCTCATGAAATAATCGTTTCCAATCACCAAATTGACCTACATGATAAAAAATGGCAATTTTATTTGTTGGACTTTTTACTTTTTTTCTAATCGCAAAAACGATATCATCATATCGACCCTTTTTATCTCTCAGATCAAAGACTGAAGTGTCATAATCAAAGAACTTAGATGCTGGTATACTATCCAGAAAAACTTTTATACTATCAAAACTTTGAATATCTTCTATAATTAAAACACCATCGTCCTTTAACAACTCTAAGTAAAGTTGAATACTCTGTAATTGACTTTCTTCAGTGTGAGGACCATCATCAATGATGACATCAAATCCTCTTGGATACACAAATTTTATATGATCTACTGTTTCTTGACAGTAAGCATCTCTAAATTCTAAAGTTACCTTTTTAGGATAATCTTTAACATACTCCCTAACATTATCATGAAGTTTATCTTCATTATCAATTCCAAAAATTCTACAGTTTTTTAGAAGTTCATTCCACAAAAGAATAGATCCACCATACTGAACTCCAATCTCTAACAGTGATCCATCTTTTTCTAGAATAGGTTCTAGGAACTTTTCATAAATTTCCACATAAGAATGAGAGGTGTCTTTATCAGTGCCACCATCCTTGTCATGACCATTTATATTAAAATCATTAAGAATTTCTCTGATCTTAGACATAAATTTATCTACCCCTCCATATAATTCTATCTTGAATTAAATTTAATATTTCTTGATTGTTTTCTTGATCTTTAGTTGGAGCATATAAAGCTCTCTTTCTTTGATCTACGTTTTCTGGCGGATCAGTCATATAATAAACGGCAATACTTTTTCTATAGACATTATCTGGACAATCAATTGGTTGTGGTAATCCATGCCAAGAGTTCTGAGTTGTGTCAAATAAAATAGCACGATTGAAAACGTTATCAATTACTTGTTCTCTTTGAAGGGGAAGATTAGTATCTGGATTATGAGACCAAAACTCTAAACCACCACCCCATTCAGGTTGCCATTCTTCAGTAAGGTATACAATTAAATTAAGTTTTCTCTGTAAACCAGTCTTTGGATGAATTGAATAATCAAGATGTATGTTTAGTTTACCACCTTTTGAGTGAATATGCCAACCCCCACCATGTAATCCAATGTCTGGGTATAACTTATCAATTTCAGTTTTATCTCGCAATCCTTTTATAAATTCACAAGAATTTAAAAAAGAAAATGTTTTATATGTTTCTGGAGGAAAATCATACCAATTATTATTAGACTTTTTCTTTTCTAATGGATTGTTATAAAAAAACCAAGAGGTGTCATCATAGTCTGGAAACTCTTGAGAAAGTTGTCTTGCTTTTTCAATTGGAAAAAAATCATCAATGACAATATGATCAAATGGAAAGCGATCCATCATATTCCAAGAACTCCAGGAAAACGTTCACCATCCTTAATTGCCGTCAACCAGGCAGTGACAACAGGAATATGTGGTGCCATTTCCCAAGTATTTAACCGATACGTTTGAAAACGAATATCATAGTTTCTAATGAAATCTGCTTTCTGTTTGTTGGTATAATACCAGAAACTATGTTCATTCCAGAAGCTAATGTGAGTTGGGTCTTGGAATGCTCCTCTACCATCTGTAGAAGGCACCTCAATCATTGCCCAACCACCGTGTGCAAGGACTCGATGAATTTCTCTCATTGACTTAATAGGGTCTCTCAGATGCTCTAGGACGTGACTTGCATTCAGAACACCAACACTATTATCGGGAAGTGGAATACCATCATTCAGGTCACAAGTAATATCAGCACCCTCTTGATCAATGGTCACATAACCAGGACGAGGATACAGTCCACCACCAATATCAACCTTCAGAAGTCCACGTTCTTCTGCATCCTTCTCTGCAAGTTGATATCCATACTCATAGTAAAGATCTACCGTCTTGGTTTGAATTTGAGCATTTCTTTCTAGGTAAGTGTTGTCACCGTAAACCCTGTAGATATAAAGAGGTTTCTTAATGTGAAACATCTTAGTATTCAAATATGTTCTAATCATCAGTTCGTGGTCATCACAAATGCTTAGATCAACGTTATGTCCACCGATTTGACGATAAACACTTTTCCTCCAAGACCTAACATGATCTGGAGCATACCAGATTAATGCAAGAGATTGACTTGTTGGACGCCATGAATTCATTACATACAAATCTTTATGGCGAAACTTATATGTATAGTTTGTCCATCCATGCTCCGCAAGATAGGGAACAAAATTGTCATCGTAGATTGCAACATCACTAAAAACAAATCCAATCTCTTGGTCTTGATATGCCTTGTTTAATTCTTCCAGACAGTCTGGAGTAAGCATGTCATCGTGATCTACTTCAACAAGAATGTCTCCTGTTCCAAGATGAAATGCCTTGTTCTTGTGAAACCCTACATTCGAATTTTTTTCTTTACACTGATAAATCTTTACTCTCTTATCATTCTCAATTTCAGCAGAAAGTTTCTTACGATCAAACTTTCCATTCAACCATAAAATCCACTCCCAATTCTCATACGTCTGAGCAACCAGACTTTCGTAAAGTTCTTGAAGATACGGAGTGTTCTTATGAGATGGTGAAATAATACTGAATTTATAATTCATACGTCTCAATATGATATAGATATATTCTATCTTATTAGAAGAATTAAGTCAAGATCAAGATTTCAAATTTCTTTTTAAAATTTCAATCTCTTCTTTAAGTTCTTTAATTGCCTCTACAAGGAGTGCAACAAAGTTCTGATAAGCAACTGACTTAGGATCATCTCCAAATACTAACTCAGGAATAATCTTCTCAACTTCTTGGGCAATGAAACCAATGGAATGTTTTCCAGTTTCCTTATAATCAAACTCAACACCTCTAAGTTGAGAAACCTTATCTAAAGCATTTTCAATTGTTTGAATATTTTCTTTAATACTTTTATCAGAACTTGCTGTTACAGTTCCTCCAACTGTCAAATCACCTGTGCTGGCATTAAATGTAAATGCAGTTGCTGATGTTCGGATACTTGGAGTTTGGTTACCAGTACCGGCAACAAATACTGGATAGAATGTTGAGTTAGTAGTGACCGCAGAAGCACTGACAGTATTAGAAGGTCCAGAAGCACCTTGAGCACCAGTGGTTCCAGCAGTTCCTTGAGCACCTTGAGCTCCAGCAGCACCTTGAGCACCAGCAGCACCTTGAGCTCCAGCAGCACCTTGAGCACCAGTAGCACCTTGAGCACCCTGAGCACCCTGAGCACCCTGTGCTCCAACTACACCTTGAGCACCTTGGCGTCCTTGAGCACCTTGAACGCCCTGAGCACCTTGAACTCCTTGAGTACCACCAGTTCCAGTAGCACCTTGTGCACCTTGTGCTCCAACTACACCTTGAGCACCCTGAACCCCTTGAGTTCCCTGAACACCTTGAGTTCCCTGAACACCTTGTGCTCCTTGAACTCCTTGTGCTCCTTGAGATCCAACGGCACCCTGAACACCCTGTGCTCCAACTACACCTTGAGCACCCTGAACTCCTTGAGTTCCCTGAACACCCTGAGCACCTTGAACTCCTTGTGCTCCTTGAGATCCAACGGCACCCTGAACACCTTGAGCTCCTTGGACACCTTGAGTGCCTTGAACCCCTTGAGTGCCTTGAACCCCTTGAGCACCTTGAGCACCTTGAGATCCAACGGCACCTTGAACTCCTTGAGTTCCCTGAGATCCCTGAACTCCTTGAGCACCTGTAGATCCTGCATCTCCAGTTCTTGCAAATGTAATAATTATATCTTCAGCATTTGTAAATGATGTAGCACTTCCAGAAACATAAGCACAATTTACATCAAAGTATCCAGTTTGCTCCGTAATTGAAGAGATTGTGAAAAGTGCGAAATCAGAGGCATCTAAACGATTAGATATTCTAAAGTGTCCTTTAATAGTTGAAGTGCTATCATCAATTGTCCTCAAGAAAGGTTGAATGTCAGTTGATGCATCATTAGCATCATCAATATACATTACAGATGCTAAGCTAATATTTGCATTATTAAATTTTAATTTACCAATTCCAGGATCACTAGCAGTTGTTGTAGTATCAAAGGTATAATCAAAAGTAGCACCGCCAAAGTTACCAGAAGCACCTTGAACACCTTGGTTTCCTTGAGATCCCTGAACACCCTGTGCACCCTGAACTCCTTGAGCACCTTGGACACCTTGAGTTCCCTGAGATCCCTGAACTCCTTGTGCACCTTGAACCCCTTGAGTTCCCTGAACACCTTGAGCACCTTGGACACCTTGAGTTCCCTGAACACCTTGAGCACCTTGGACACCTTGATTTCCCTGAACACCTTGTGCACCTTGGACACCTTGTGCTCCTTGAGATCCAACGGCACCCTGAACTCCTTGAGCACCCTGTGCACCTACAGCACCCTGAACTCCCTGTGCACCTTGAGCACCTTGGACACCTTGAGTTCCCTGAACACCTTGTGAACCCTGTGCACCAATTAATCCAGATGAAGAACCAGTCCAAGCTCCACTAGAATTAATAACCTGAGTAGAACCAACATATAATCCACCAGTTGCAGTAACAATACCAGTAGAATTGATACTGTTAACACTTAAACCTGTAGAATGTAAAGTATTTCCACCAACCTGAACACCATTGGTGTGATGAATTGTAACTCCAGTTCCAACATTGACTTGATTAGCAGTTCCATCAATCGAAACTGTACCCTGACCAATTGAAAGAATGCCAGTAACTCTTGCATCACCATTGACCCATAAAGAAGTACCAGAAGCACCAACTGCTCCAACTTCTAATTTATATCTTGGGTTTGTTGTACCCACACCCACATTTCCAAGGGTATGAATACCAGAATTATTTCCAACCCAATAAGTAAGTAAACCAGAAAGAATACCACCAGTTACATCAATCCATTGATCACTATCTCCATCATCATAATAAATTGACAAGACGCCATCATCACTATCCCACCATAGATCTCCAGAGTTTGGAGATGCTGGAGCACTGTCTGATATCTGAACAGTTTGAGAACCACCAGAAGTTTCTACCCATTGATCGGTATTTCCATCATCATAATAGATATATAACTCACCGACATCACTATCCCACCATAAGTCTCCTGCAGTTGGTGATACAGGTGCCCCTGTTGAAATAGATACACCACCAGCAGATGCTGCCCAACTGACACCAGCACCGGTTGAAATTAGAACTGATCCAGCAGCACCAACAACATTATTAGTATCATACAGTTCACCACGTAGTCTTAGTCCACCATTTATATCAACTCTCTGTGTTGGATTAGTTACTCCAGCACCAATATTACCTGCAGTAAAATATATGTTATATGCTGTGCTACCAACCCCAACGTTCCAAGGATTGACAGCAACAATTGTAGTACCAACGCCAACTCCACCTTGATCCTGTTCAAGATATAATTTACCATCATATGTATTGATAGCTAACTCACCAAGAGCTAACTGATCGGTCGTGGGGACCTTGTTAGGCGTAGCTGAACGCCTAATAAAAATCTTAGGATCTGCCATTATTAATCGTTGGTATTTACCAAAAGTAACGCAGTATATACTGCTTTTTATTATTTATTAAGTGCAATTATTCCTTCTTGGACGATAAGCAAATAAATTAACAGGAGGATTTGGTCTCATCCATTCCTTAATTTTTTCATACCTTTCCATATCAAAAAACTCCTGTGAGAAGTACCAATCTTCCCAAGGAGTATGTCCCTTATCTTGATTACAGGAGTGGCAGCAACAGACCACATTCTTCGTAAAGTCCATTCCACCTTTGGATTGAGGAACAACGTGATCTATTGTAAGGTTCTCTTCCGACCCACAATAAGCACATTGGTGTTCCCATTTTTCTCTTATCTCTCGCCTCCAT
>SXGQ01143627.1_pt1 | contig 14056 bp, 10 predicted proteins | sample 3178371 | NCBI WGS metagenome assembly SXGQ01 (sample SAMN11356859, study PRJNA531348) | freshwater metagenome | isolation source: freshwater sample F1-20 | place: China: Fuxian Lake, Yuxi | collected 2017-12-25
GGAGGGTGACCTGGTAGCCGTGGTTTTGGAGTTGGTTGCGGATTTCGGATCGGCGTTCGGCGTGGCGGGGGACGATGGCTGGGAGGGCGTGGGGGGTGGCGGTGGTGATGGCGCGGGTGATGGCGAGTTCTTCGCCATCGTGGGTGGAGGCGGCTAGGATGATGGGTCGGTGGGGGCCGAAGGAGTCGAGGATGGTTTGGAATTCGGTGCGTGGGGTGGGGGGAGGGCCGCTGCCGGGGTCGATTTTGAGGCTACCGGTGTGGTGGAGGTTTTGGGTGGGGACGCCGAGGTTTTGCCAGGTTTGGCGGTCTTGTTCGTCCTGGAGGGCGACGTTGTCGAGGCGAGCGAAGTGGGGTTTGAGCCAGTTGGCGAAGCGGAGGTAGCGGCGTGCGGAGCGGGGGGAGAGGCGTGCGTTGACGAGGGAGATGGGGATTTTGCGTTTTTGGCAGGCGAGGAGGAGGTGTGGCCAGGCTTCGCCTTCGATGAGGATGATTTGGGCGGGCTCGAAGCGGTTGAGATAACGCTTGAGCATGGATGGGAAGTCGAGTGGGGCGTAGGTGACGCGGAGGTTGGGGAGGTTTGCGGTGCGGGCGACGGCGTGGCCGGTGGCGGTTCCGGTGGCGAGGAGGAACGGTTGGTGTGGGGCGTGGATGCGCCACTGGCGGATGAGTTTGAGGGCGAGGAGGGATTCTCCGACGCTGACGGCGTGGATGTGGATGGCGCCGCAGGGTTCGAACTCGACGGGGGTGTGGTAGATGGCGACGCGTTCGCCGAGGTCGCTGCCGAAGCCGCCGCGGCGGAGCATTTTGATGATCCAGCCTGGGAATGCGGCGATGAAGAGGAGCGGCAGGGTGAGCCGATAGATGGTGAGGCCAATCAGCCAGCGCATGTGCGTTGGGAGGTGGGGATTATTTGAGGTCTTTGAGGAAGGTGTGGATGGCGCGGGTGGTGTCCGGGTGGGCGATGTTGGCGAGGTGTCCGCCTTGGGGTAGGGTTTTGAGGCGGCTGCCGAGGGTGCTTTGGTACCAGGAGAGGTGGCCGGGGCCGAGGAGGAAGTCGTTGCGGTTGATGATGGCGCGGACGCGTGGGTTGCGGGTGATGGTGGTGGTGAGGGAGCGGAGGTTGGAGCGAGTGGTGAGGCCGGCTGGGGAGTTGGGGATGAGGAAGTTTTTCTGATAGTCCTGGAAGGAGGTGTTGAGCATTTCCTGATAGAGGGAGTCGCGTTCCCAATGGGAGGCTCTTTTGGTGAAGTGCTGGGAGGGGTAGCGAGAGTGGAGGCTGAAGAGGGTGTCCCGGAGGACCATGCGGAAGCTGTAGCCGACGAGGTATTTGGATTCGATGGCTTCGAAGGGCGGGACTTTTGGGAGTGGTCCGGGTTGGCGGGCGAGGGCGGCGATTTTGTGGAAGGTGTTGTTGATGCGTTGGACGCGGTCGTTTTGGGGCCAGGCGTTGGGGGCGTGGTAGTATTGGTCGAGGGTTTTGAGGGCGGTTTCGAGGTCGACGGGGGAGTGGATGGCGAGGTAGCGATCGAAGGTGAGGGTGTTGGGTGCGCGGGATTTTTCGGTGGCGGCGAGGCGGAGGGTTTGGAATCCGCCCATGGAGAGGCCGACGAGGGCGCGGCGGGTGAGGAGATTGGGGTGTTTTCGGGCGAGGGTGCGGTCGATTTCGGTGAGGGCTTGGAGGAGGTCTGCGCTGTCGCGAGCGGGATCGCCGGGGGTGGCGGTGGTGGAGGCGTTTTCCATGAATTCGGGGTGGAAGATGCCGGAGGTGGAGACGACGGAGAAGCCGTCGCGGAAGAGGGATTCTGCGAGGGAGAGGGTGATTCCGGAGAGGCGGTGTGAGGCGAGGCCGGGTGAGATGTAGACGATGGGGGCGGGGGTTTTCTGGAGCCAGAGGTTGTAGGGGAGGCGGCGTTGGGTGGAGGGGATGCGGACGTGGGCGGTGCGGCCTTTTTTGTAGAAGGCGGGGTCCTGGTTTTCGAGGGTGGCGACGCCGAGGGTTTGGAGGGTGGGTGGGTGGACGGGGCCGCGGAGGGTGAGGTCCGGGGTGGTGGTTTCGCTGGCGGAGTAGGTCCAGGCGAGGCGTGCGATGGAGTAGGGGTCCGGCTGGGTACGGATGAGTAGGACCTGGCGATCGGCGATGTTGGAGATTTTGTCGAAGTTGGTGACGGTGGCGGCGGTGCGGAGTGAGGGGACGAAGTTCCAGGGTTCGGTGGCTTCGTCGAGGAAGCGGCCGGTGGCGTGGGTTTCGTCGCTGGGGCCGAAGAGTGGGAGGACGAGGTAGGTTTTGCCGTTCCAGCCCCAGGTTTGGATGGTTTGGGCGAAGCCTGCGTTTGAGGATGGGATGTCCCATTTGGAGGCGACGTCGAAGAGTCCGGCGACGCCGACGGTGGAGTTGGTGGCGAAGCGGAGGGTTTCGTTGCCGGCGTCCTGCCAGCGGCCTTGGAGGACTTGGTTGAGGAAGCGGCTGGGGGAGCCGAGGTTGCGGCTGAAGTGGCCGATGGATTTGCGGGCGGGTTGAGGGACGGCGTTGTGGTAGGCGGTGGTGGAGGGGAGGACGACGCCTTCGAGGAGTGCTTCGTTGAATTCCCAGATGCCGCGGTTGACGCGTTCGAAGGGGTCGGCGATGGCGGTGGGTTGCGGGCCGGAGGAGAGGTTTTGTTGGGGCGCGGGTGCGGAGCAGGATGCCACGAGGATTGCGGTGAGCGCAATGAGGAGGGGGGGGCGGAGGTGGCGCGGGTGCATGGGGGCGGAGTGAAGCATGGGGACGGGGTTTGGGCAAACTCCGTTGTGGGGTGGGAGGATTATTGTGCGTTTGCCCATTCCTGGCGGATGATGGGATCGAGGGTGGCTTTCCATTTGGCGTAGCCGGCGGGGTTGAGGTGGAGGTTGTCGGGGTCGAAGAGGGTGGTGTCCGGGGTGTTTTCCGGGGTGGTGAGGCAGGATGAGGCGTCGACCCAGCGGAGGTTGGGTTGGTTGGCGGACCAGTGTTGGAGTTTTTGGTTGAGGAGGTGGAAGTGTGGGGCGAGGTGGGCGCGTTGCGGGGCGATTTTGAGGGAGAGGAGGAGGATGCGGGTGTTGGGGAGGGTTTTGTGGGTGTGGAGGATGAGGCGGGTGGTGGCGAGGAAGGTTTCGTCGACGGTTTTGCCTTCGGCGAGGTCGTTTCCGCCGGCGTAGATGACGAGGAGTTTGGGGGTGTGGCGGGCGATGAGGAGGTCGAAGCGGTCCGCGACGTCGGTGATGTGGCAGCCGCCGAAGCCGCAGTTGATGACGGGGAGGTCGGGGAAGTCGGCTTTGAGGTCGGGCCAGCGGCGGATGCTGGAGCTGCCGGTGAAGATGATGGAGCCTGGGGCAGGCGGGATGGCGGCGATTTTGGTGATTTCCTGGGCGAAGCGGCCCTGGATTTGCGGGGCGGGCGGTGTGTTTGTTAGAGGCGCTTGGGGTTTTTCCTGAGCGAGGGTGGGATGGGTGAGGAGGATGAGGGCGATTGATGCGAGCCGCAGCATGAGGTGATGGTGAAGGATTCGGCGGCGGAGGCAAGGGTGGGGGTGGAGTGGAAAATCGGGGGATTCTCCCAATTGCGGGATGAGGTGAAATGGGGAGAGTGGGGCATGGCTGAATCCAATGTTGCGGGTGGCGGGCGCGAAGAGGCGCTGTATTCGATTTGTTTGTTTGCGGCGTTTTCGGATGGAGGGAAGGCGGATGCGGAGAGGGAGGAGTTGCGGAGGATCGGGGAGTCGGTGAGAGCTGAGGATTTCAACGGGGCGGCGATCTATCAGAAAGTGCTGTTAGGTAGGACGACGGTTGAGGCGGAGGCGGGGCGGCTGGATGCACCGGAGTGGCGGCAACTGGCGTATGAGATGGCGGTGAAGGTGTGTGAGGCGGACGGTGTGACGAGTGGGGCGGAGAAGGAATTTCTAGCAGGACTGGCGGATCTGTTAGGGATTGATAAGGGTGAGGCCGCGGTGATGGTGGCGGAGGGGGACGCGGTAGCGGGAGCGGGTGTGGAAGTGGTGGATGCGGTGAATCTGCCGTCGCTGCCTCCGGCTTTGCCAGTGGCGGTGGGGAACAAGGCTGAGGTGGATTCGCTGATTTTGAAGTATGCGATTCTGAACGGGGCGTTGGAGTTGTTGCCGGAGACGCTTTCGACGATGGCGATCATTCCATTGCAGATGAAGCTGGTGAATTCGGTGGGGAAGCAGCACGGGTTTTCGTTGGACAAGCGGCAGCTGGTGGAGTTTTTGGGAGCGGCGGGGATTGGTGCGACTTCGCAGGTGGTGGAGGGGTTCGCGCGGAAGATGATCGGTGGATTGGCGGGGCAGCTCGGGAAGAAGTTTCTCGGGAAGAGTGTGGGCGGGTTCGCGAAGAAGGGTGTGGATCAGCTTACGAGTTCGGCGTTTTCGTTTGCGAGCACGTGGGCGATCGGGCAGTTGGCGCAGCGGTATTATGCGAACGGGCGGAGCTGGTCAGGGATCAACGCGAAGGCGACCTATCAGGAATTGCGCGGGGAGGCGGAGCCGTTGCATCAGCGGTTGTTGCCGCAGATTCAAGAGCAGGCGGCGACGCTGGATTACAAGAAGGTTTTGGCGATGGTGAGGGGGTGAGAGAGGATGGGAGTTGGCTGATGGGCTGGATGCAACTTGATCGAGGGTTTTCGGGCTGCCGTAGGACAGCAAGGGGGCGGTCACCGGTTGGGGGGCTTTTCGAGTTCATCCCCAAGCTTGCCGACTGCGGCCCTTGGCGTTAGTTTTCCAACGTGAACGATGAATCCATTGCCGCACAGGCCCGGGCTGCCGATTTGGCGAAGGTTCGTCGGGCACGGGTGATGACCCCCTTTGAGAAATTCGATGCGGGAGCCTCGCTCTTCGAGGAAGCCTGCGCTTGGACTCTTGCGGGCATCTCCAACCAAAATCCCTGCTGGGATGAGGCGGCCAAGTGGAAGGAGCTCCGTAGAAGGATCAAATTGACATCCCAAGTCATCCCATGAATGGCACCGAAGCTCTCATCGCACTTGCCCGGACCTTCGATGAAGCGGGTTTGGCATACATGATCGTCGGCTCCTACTCGTCCAACTTTTACGGAATTCCGCGGTCCACCAAGGACGCTGACCTCGTGGTCAATCTCGACCAGGCGGATTGGAAGAAACTCTCAGCGATTCTTCCTGCGGAACTTGAACTTGAGCAACAATCCGGCTTCGAAATGGTGACCTCCACCCGCAAGGAGCGAATCCGTGTGAAGGACAGTGTTTTTGAGATCGAGCTTTTTCATCTAAGCAAAGACGCGCACGACAGCACCAGGTTCGACCGGCGCCGTAGGGTTTCCATCATCCCCGGTGTTGTAGCCTGGCTTCCTACTGCTGAGGATGTGATCATTCAGAAGCTTCGTTGGAGCCGCGGGGCGAAGCGGGCCAAGGATTTTGCGGATGTTGTTGCGGTGATGCAGGTTCAGGGGCCCGACCGACTCGACTGGTCCTATATTGAAGAATGGTGTGGCAAGCATGAGACGCTTGATTTGCTTGCCGAGGCAAAGTCGGAGGCTGCTTTCGCTTGGGAGGAAGAGTGAGGGGGTGGTTTTTTGGGGCGCTTCATCAGATCGTTGAGGATCACTGTGGCTTTGTCTGTTCACTCGGGAAAAGAAAACGCCCCGGGTCGCATGAGGCGAGCCGGGGCGGTTGTTAGGGTGTTAGATGGTGTTAGGATTTTTTGACGTCGACCCACTGTTTGGTTTTGGCGGATTCGAGGACGGCGTCGCAGACGTATTGGGTGCCGAGGGCGTGGCGGAAGTCCGGGTAGCGTATTTCGGCGGAGGGGTTGTCGAGGGATTTGAAGAACTCGGCGAGTTCGTGGGTGAAGGAGTGTTCGTAGCCGAGGCAGAGGCCGGGGACCCACCAGTTTCCTGAGTAGGGGTGATCGCCGTCGGTGGCGTGGATGTTGGTCCAGCCGCGGCGGTCGCCGGGGACGGAGTGGTCGAAGTAGGAGAGGTAGTTGAGGTCGTGGAGGTCCCAGGCGAGGGATTTTTTGGCGCCGTTGATTTCGAAGGTGTAGAGGGCTTTGTGGCCGCGGGCGTAGCGTGTGGATTCGAAGATGGCGAGGGAGCCGTTTTCGAAGCGGGCGATGAATGCGCAGGCGTCGTCGATGGTGACAGGGTGTTTTTCGCCGGTGGCTGTGTGGACGCGCTCTTTGATGAAGGTTTCGGTCATGGCGGAGACCGAGACGATGTCGCCGTTGATCCAGCGTGCGGTATCGATGCAGTGGGCGAGGAGGTCGCCGGTGACGCCGGAGCCGGCGGCTGCGGCATCGAGGCGCCAGAGGCCCGCGCCGCCTTGTGGGAGTTCCTCGGAGATGGTCCAGTCCTGGAGGAAGTTGGCGCGGTAGTGGAAGATGCGGCCGAGTTCGCCGGCATCGACGATGTTTTTGGCGAGGGTGACGGCGGGGAGAAAGCGGTAGTTGTACCAGACGAGGTTGGGGAGGCCGGCGGCTTCGACGGCTTTGACCATGGCTTCGCCTTGTTCGCCGTTGAGGGCGAGTGGTTTTTCGCAGAGGATCATTTTGCCGTGCTTGATGCATTCGAGGGCGATCTCGGCGTGGGAATCGTTGGGGGTGCAGATGTCGACGGCGTCGATGTCCGGGCGTTTGACGAGTTCACGCCAGTCGGTTTCGTAGGAGGCGTAGCCCCATTTTTCGGCGAAGGCCTTGACCTTGTTTTCGTCGCGGCCGCAGACGGCCTGGCGGACGGGGATGTGCTCCGTGTCGAAGAAGTGGGAGAGTTGGGAGTAGGCGTTCGAGTGGGTGCGGCCCATGAAGCCGTAGCCGATGAGTCCGATGCGGATTTCTTTTTTCATGATGAGGAAGGGGTGCGGTTGCTGGGTTGGTGAGCGACTCTAAACGAGTAACTTGATGGCGATCTATCTTTTTCTGAGGGTGCGTGGGCAAGGTTTCAGCGGCGTCGTGCGCCTTGCGGACCGGAGAAATCTGCTGCGATTTACTACCGATCAATGACGGGAAATCGTCGGTCTCCAAGGACCGGGTTTTCCTCCGCTACGGCGACCCGCTCGTTCAATGGTCTTCACTCCGAAAGCGATTTCCTAGCAGTATGTTGCTTCCTGTAATAGTCGCCAGCGAGAGCAAGTAAGGACTGCGTGCGAACTGCGATACACATTTTCTACTTGATTCTCGCTTGGATGGGCGGCGTTGCCTCCGCGTCTGCTGTGGACATTCGCGTTGCTGATTTTGGAGCGCGAGGTGATGGAAAGCACGATGATGGGCCTGCGCTCATCGCTGCGTTCAGGGCGGCAAAAGATGATGGCGTGGAAAGTAGAGTCGTATTTGACAAGAAAATCTATCGTCTCGGCGATCATCCAACGGCATGGCATTGCCTTTCCTTGATCGAACATGAAAATCTCATCATTGATGGCAATGGCGCAACTCTCGTGTGTGGTGATTCGAGTCTCGCGTTTCATATCAAGGGTGGTCGTAATGTCACCCTGCGTGATCTGATTTTCGATACCGATCGATCAAGTTTTTCGCAAGGCGAAGTGATCGCGGTCGACAACGGTGGAACACTTGATGTGAAAATCAGTGATGGTTACCCGGAACCTCCCGATGAAGCATTTCTCCAGGCAAACAAATATGAGGCGCATGGTGGCGGAGGACGGCACATGATTGTGTTCGAAAACGGCGGCGTCGCACGCAATACGCGCATGGGCAACGATCATTTATACATTCGCAATATCACGCGCCTTTCGCCGGGGGTGTTTCGATTTCACGTAAAGGAAGACTACGTGCCGAGCATGAAAGGTGTTGTGGTCGGAAATGGCATCACCTATGGCTTGAACAAGGTGCAATTGGCCGCTGCTGTTGTTGCGGCAAAAAATCAGTCCGCGAGCATCTATGGTCAAATCGCCGCAGATCATGTCGAGAACATTACGTTCGAGAATCTCAGCATTTTTGGCTCTTTGAATGGTGGTATTCGTGTCTCGGATATGCATGGCGATGTGACGCTGCGTCAGGTGCGCATGATCCGCAAGCCTGGTAGTGGTCACTTTCTATCGATGCCTTCCGACGCGCTCCATCTGATGAACATTCGGGGCAAGTTGTTGATTGAGAATTGTCACATTGAGGCACCGGGTGACGATTGTTTGAATGTCGGAACCCTATTGGAGAGAATTGTCGATTACTCGCCGGATGTTCCGAATGCGATGACTTTAACCACGACCGATAATCACTATTACCACTACACCATTCGCGAGGGCGATGCGCTGCAATTTCTTGACGCCAAAGCGAATCGGGTCATTGGCGTGGCGAGTGTGGAAAAAGTCGAATTCATCGCGCAACGTCGCAGTCATCGGGTTGTGCTCGATCGCGCATTGCCTGCCTTGATCCCTGCGGATGTGGTGGTCTTGAATCTAAACCAAATGACCTCATCCACGGTGATTCGCAACAATGTGATGATGCCGTACATGCGAAATGCCATGTTGGTTCGCGCTCAAAGCATGTCGATTGAGGGCAACAAACTTGATGGTTCACGCGGGGGAGTGATGGGCATTAATCTTACCTACTCAATGGGCGAAAGTGCGCGCATGAGAAACGTGAGCATTGCGGGCAACACGTTCAGCGGTTTTCAAAGTTCCGCCATCATCATGGCGAACGCATACCGCGATCAGCAAGGGGTGCTCGACGCGCAAGATTTCTCGATTACAAACAACCTGTTCCAACTCGGTCAAGGTAAGGCGATGCGAGTCCGTGGCGTGCTGAATTTTCGTCTATCGGGCAACCGATGGGAGAAACAAGGCAAGCCCTTGGCGGAGGATGCCGGCTTTTTAGAGGTCCACGATTGCGTGAACGTTACGCGTGATGCGAAATGATGAAGCCGCTTCCTTTTTCCGACTCCGGTCCGGTCCCCCGCTTTTTCAATGGGCTTCGATCCGAAAGCGATTTACTAGCAGTCTAACCGTCTAGTTGTCTTCGGAATAGAAACGCCGATCCTAACAGAGGTAGTCCCTGTCATTTTTGAGGCATCTTCTGAGAATGACTCTACTTCGCTACGGCGACACCGGGTGTTTTGGAGTGGGCGTTTTGGGGGAAGTCGAAGGTTAGGACAAGGGGTTCGGTGCCGGTGTTTTCGATTTCGACGCCGCCGCGGTTGAGGGCGGCTTGGGTGATGAAGCCGATTTCGGGGTAGATTTCGCCGAGTTTCATGCCTTGGTGATATTGCACTGCGAGTTTTCCGACGCGGCCGCGGCCGCGGTTGGTGTGGAAGAGGGTGGGGCTCTCCGGGTTGAAGTTGGTCTTGGCGCCGGGAGCAAGGGTGAGGCGGAGGATGGAGGCTTTTTGATCGCCGAGGAAATCACCGTAGATGATCCATTTTGCATCCACTCCTTCGCCGGAAAATTCTTCGGCGGTGATGGCCGGGCGCGAGTTCTTTTGGACGAAGTCCGGGTCCTGATTGGCTTTGAAGTCGAAGGTGTCGACGAGGAATTCCCAGTCTTCGTGTTTGTCCTTCGGATAGTCCTGTTCGCGGCAGGCGTAGAACGCGTCGGCGGCTCCGATCCGTCCGTCGAGGGTGAGGTCCTCGGCGAGGAAGTGCTCGTCCATCGTGACGTGCAGCTCGTGGGTGCAAAGGTCTGTGGGCGAGTGAAGCACGCCATTCGGCATGACGAAGCCGTTGTCGAGTTGCATCATGGTGTGCGGCGAGAGGTGGCGCACGCCGTTGTAATCGCCCTGTCCCCAACGTTTCATGCAGGCGAGGAAATCGTCCTTGGTCACGAACGGATAGAGGCCCATGGCGGTGGTGTGATAGTGGGACGGGCTGACTCCGGGGTTGTCGAAGGAGTTGATGTCGTAGACTTCCCATTTTGCCCAGTGGAGGTGGTGGGGGATGGGGTTCAGGTTATCGAACTTCTTGGACACGATCGGCCAGGTGGCTTTGCCGAACAGGGATTTGGCAAAGGCGGTGACTTTTTCGCCCATGATGGCTTCCGGATCGGTCTCGATCAGATCCTGGAGGGAGATGACTTGTCCGCTGGGTGTGAGGACGTGCGCTTCTCCTTCGCGGAAGGGTGCTTTGCCGGTGCGGGTATCGATGACGCCGGTCACGATGGGCACGGTGCAGCACATCCAGACTTCATCGAGGCCGGTGCCTCCCATGTAGTCCGGGTAGTAGGATTCATCGTCGAGGCGAAGGCGTTTTCCAGGGGAGCAAAACGTGCGGCCGGCATAGCGGTGCAGAAGTTGGAGCACGCCGTCGTTTTGATTGAGGCAGTCATCGAGGATCGAGGTTGATCCTCCATCGATGACATCGTGTTGGGGATATTCGTGCAGTTTATCCGCGAGAATTGAAGGGGAAGCAGCCATGGCGATTGGATCCTGAAGGTTGGGTGGTTGAGTGGAAGAAGTGGATGGTCCCGCCTCGCGGGGACTGGTCAAGTCAAGTAACGGTTAGAAGCAACCCGCCGACCGATGGTTGGTCGGCGGGTTGTGAGGGGTTGGGGAAGTGTCAGAGCGCTTCCTCGACTTCGATCATGGTTTTGAGGATGGTTTGCCAGGTTTCTGGGTTTTCGAGGACGTCGTTGGGGAACATGCAGCCGTCCCAGCAGATGTGTTTCATGCCACGGGAGGCGGCGTCCTTGAGCCAGTAGGTGGAGGCTTTGGCGATTTGGAGTTTGCCGTTGGGGTCGTTGGCGCGGCAGTGGCGTCCGGTTTTGTCGTGGGATCCGGTGCCGTGGACGGTGCCGTCGTTTTGGGCGACGTGGAAGTCGATGGTCCATGGGCGGAGGGCATCGGTCATGGTGGTGTAGGCGGCCCAGAATTCGTCATCGGAGTAGCCTTCCTTGAGGAGTGCGGCTTCGGGGGCGTTGTAGCCCATGAGGTAGAGGTAGGTGTGGGCGAGGTCTGCCTGGAAGCCGACGGTTTCGGGCATTCCGGTGGCTTCGAGGGTATCGAGCATGGCTTTCCATGAGTGCATGCCGCCCCAGCAGATTTCGCCTTCTGCGGCGAGGCGTTCGCCGTGTTGTGCGGCGATTTTGCCGGCTTCGCGCCAGGTTTCGGCGATGAGTTTGGTGTTTCCTGCGGGGTCTGCGGACCAGTCGTGGACGCCGCCTGCGGAGTCGATGCGGATGATGCCGTATTCGCGGACGCCGTGAGCTTTGAGGATGTCAGCGATGCGGCAGGCTTTTTCGACGGCGAGGACGAAGTTTTTGCGGTCGTCCGCGGAGCCGAAGGCGGAGCCGCCGACGGTGCCGGGCCAGACTGGGGCGACGAGTGAGCCGACCTTGAGGTTGTGGGCGGCGATCTGGTCGGCCATGGCCTTGAGGGTGTCCTCGGAGGCGTCGGGGTCGAGGTGTGGGTGGAAGAGGAAGAGGTCGATGCCGTCGTATTTGCGGCCGTTGACATTTGCGGCGGTGGTGAGTTCGAGCATGTGCTCGAGTGAGATGGGGGGGTGGTCTGTGCCGGGTTCTTTTCCGACGAGGCCGGGCCACATGGCGTTATGGAGGTTCATATTGAGTTAGCTGGTTGGAAGTGTTCAGTTTTCAGGGAAGGGGCGGGAGATACGGGGATGAGTTAGGGATGTTTCAAAGAAAGGATTCTTGGAAGAGGGGGGATGAAGGCAAGCCGGGATTGTGGGGCGGATGGATTTGGCGGAAATTGGGAATCAGAGGATGTATTCCCAGTCGAGGGGGACGGTGATTTCGAGGCCGGATTCGTCGGTGAGGGTGACGGAGTTTTGGCCGACGGGTTTGATGGAGGTGACGAGGCCGAAGTTGGCGGGGGCGGGGGCGACGGCCTGGATGATGCGGAGGGAGGTGGTTTGGGATTTGGAGAAGGGCCGGGTGGTGGGGATGTTGAGGTGGGCGAGGAGGTCTTTGCGGGAGTCGTCGATGGAGTTGCAGAAGTAGGAGCAGACTTCCTCGATGCCGAGGCGGGCGGTGTGGCGGCTGGACCAGGGAGGGGCGGAGCGGCCGCCGTTGGAGAGCCAGAAGAGGGTGGCGGGGAAGTCGGCGGGGTTTTTGAGGGAGAACCAGACGGCTCCGTCGAGGGTGACGGCGGACCAGGCGAAGGGTTGTTCGGTGGTGGCGGGTTGGTTGACCATCATGACGAGGTCGTCATTGCCGGGTCGGGCGGGGTAGCGGGAGAGGTCGGTGTTTTCGCCGTTGGCGAGGGGGACGGCGGAGAGGTGGGTGAAGGTTTTGCCGTCGGCGAGGGATTGGGATTCGCCTGCGGCGGGATTTGAGAAGATGCCGGGGTAGGTGGAGGCCCAGCGGAAGGGGCTGACGGCGACGCGGGCGGAGTTTTCGGGGAGGGAGGAGAGGTCGAGGATGGGGTGGTTGCCGTAGGACCAGTGGCCATCGAGGTTTGAGATCCGATGGTCGTAGTAGATGGCGTGTTGGCCGGGGTGGATGGTGAGGATTTTTTCGACGTGGGCACCGGTGTCCGTGGCGTCGAGGGCGAGGTGGAGGGAGTCATCGGTTTGGGCGATGAGTTTCCATGGTGCGTTGGCGGGATCGCCGTGGGGAGGGCCGTCGGTTTGGGGGCCGAAGGGGAGGCAGAAGAAGTCGCCACGGAGGACGGAGAGGAGGGGTGGGAGGTCGGGGAATTCGGCGGGTTCCCAGGGTGAGAGGGAGTAGGGTGAGACGTCGCGGCCGGGGAGGTGGAAGGTGGCGGGTGCGAGTTGTCCTGCCCCGGCGGTGACGGCGAGGGTGACCGTCGGGGTTTTCAGGAGGTGGGAGGGTGAGCCGTTGAGGGTCTCCATGGGGGTTGGGGAGGCTCAGGCTTTGAGGATGCCGCGGGCGGCGAGGTTGTTGAGGCGGTGTGCGACATCGACGAGGCCGTCGATGGCGGTTTGGGTGTAGGAGCGGCCGTCGCGGGTGTCGATGCCGTGGCCGGGATCGAGGTCGCGGAGGCCGGCGAGGGCGGGGTCTTCGTGGTGGAAGACTTCGATGAAGACGGAGCGGAGTTCGCCGGTGGCGGCGTATGCGGCGAGGAGTGAGGAGATCCAGCCATCGTCGGTGGAGAGGCAGCCGCGGGTGGTTTTGGCGGAGGCGTGGAAGACGCCGAGTTCGCCTGCGGCGGCGATTTGTGCGATGAGTTTCTGGTTTTCGGCGATGGAGAGGCCGGAGTCACCGCAGTGGGCGGCGTCGATGAGGATTTTGAAGAATTTGCGACCGAGGGCGGAGTTGATGGCTTGGACCCATTGCCAGACGCGGCCGAGGTCGGTGAAGGATTTGAATTCGCCGGGGCGGAGGACTTCGATGTTCCAGGTTTGGATGGATGAGCCGTCGAGTCCGGCTTCGGCGATGGCGCGTTGGTGGACTTTGACGTTTTGGTCGATGGCGGCTTGGAAGTCCGGGCCTTCGCGGCGGGATTCGTTGGGGTTCATCCATTCCTCGATGGAGGTGGATGAGACTTCGCGGAGGCCGTGGTTTTTGGCGATGGTGAGGCCTGAGACGAGTTGGGCGACGACGGCGTCCTCATCGGCGGGGTTCATGGGGTTTGCGCCGCCGACCATGAGGATGGGGTGGACGTTGAGGGAGAGGGATTTGAGTGAGGAGATGAGTTCCTCGACATCGGCGGAGTCGGCGCCGAAGAAGAAGGGGAGCTGGACGCTGGTGATGGCGACGGGGGATTGGTCGAGGATGCGTTGGACTTCCGCGACCATGGCGAGGCGGCCATCGGCTTCGCGGGGGAATTTGCCTTCGTTTTCGGGGACGAGGCCGCCGACGAACTTGATGTGTGTGGGGACGATGCCGAATTCGATGTTGGGTTTGAGAGGAAGTTCCATGGCCATGGGCGGGAGTTAAAATGAGGAGGCGGGGGGTGGGAAGCGGGAAGTTTGGGAGGAATCAGCGTCGGAAGTCGGAAGTCGGAAGTCGGAAGGTCTGAAGGTCTGAAGGGAAAGAGATTGGGAGAGGGGGGAATAGGACTTACTGAGAAGTCTTTAGGATAGACTACAAAACGATATTCCGCCATAGTCTTCTGCATGCCGAAGATTGATGGGAGAAAGCTGGATCATGGGACAAGCGAACACATCAGGATTCTGGCTGTTCGTCGGGTGAGAGAAGA
>SXGQ01625285.1_pt1 | contig 14055 bp, 23 predicted proteins | sample 3178371 | NCBI WGS metagenome assembly SXGQ01 (sample SAMN11356859, study PRJNA531348) | freshwater metagenome | isolation source: freshwater sample F1-20 | place: China: Fuxian Lake, Yuxi | collected 2017-12-25
AGCCAAGATGTCCCACAAGAACCCTGCAGCCTACCGCCCCTTTGCAACGGACCGCAACACGAAGCGTCGCCCGTCGTCATACACCTCGCGCTTCCATGCCAAGTACCCTGGCGTCACGGGATTGCCCGCGGTGTCCAAGGCGACTGGCGTGCCAATGAATGTGTTGGAAAAGGTCTACAATCGTGGACTGGCCGCGTGGCGCACGGGACATCGGCCAGGTGCCTCCCAGCACGCGTGGGGCATGGCGCGCGTCCACTCCTTTGTGCTTCATGGGAAGACGTGGAGAACAGCCGATGCGGATTTGGCGCGTCGGAATTCTTCGCAGTAAAGCACAATGCAGTTCAACCGTAACGGTGTCCAAGTGCGCCAGACTCAGCCCGTTCGTGCGTTGAAGCGTGTAACCCGTGTCGTATCCATTGACTCTCGTGACCGTGACCCCACCAAGTACGTGATGGTGAACGGCGGCGCACGCGTCTCGGACCCTGGTGACTACGTGGTCTACCTGCCCCGCCCGTTTTCCAATGTGACACGCATTCGCCTGAAGAACGCGGTGATTAACGCACCGACGGCTGGCTGGGTGGCGGCGATTGACCAGTATGTGATGATTGGTGTTGAGGGCCTGAACCGCATTGACGAGACGGCTCCAGGCGCCGACCGAGCGGGCTATGCGGATTACGCGTTTGCAAAGATTGTGAATTACAACCAGCTGACGCCGTCCACGACCAGCACGTCGGCTATTTTCTACAATGACCAGACCTACGATGAGAACATGACGACCTACAATCCTCCCATCGGCACGCTGGATCGCTTCCACATCACGTTCCGTCGCCACCTGCCGTTCGCGAACATCAGCGGTGTCCCTGCCAATCCTCCTGTAACGTCTGCAATCCCTCTCAACGCCCCGATTACGTTCGGAAGCGGTGAGAACAGCCTGACGTTTGAGATTGAGTACCTGGACAATGTGTTTGAGGATGTGTCGTCGTTTGAGACGTTCCTCCAGGCCAATGAGGGCGTGCCGCGTTAGACACGCATGGACTTGCCCAGCATCACGAACGTATCAAACGTGAACAGGAACATGACGCCCGTCAGGATGTACAGGAACATATCGTGGTGCGAGTTCGGCTCGTAGCCCGTCTTGTTCTGCTCCACCATTTGCAGAATCTTGTCCATCTTCATCTTCATGTCGTCACCTGCCGACTGAGCTGTGAAGGCCTCTTGAACAGGAATCCCTGCAGGGCGCTGCTTGCCTGCGTATATGTACACCTGCTTTCCGCCGTCGCCAAAGTTGGACGTGGACGAGTCCGTGTTCAGGGGCAGGACAGACGCCAAGTCAGCCACTGTCTTGCTCGCGTCGGGGTTCGTGCGACGCTTGGCATCGCGAGGGTCGTCGCTCCTGCTCTCCTTGACTGTTGTTCGGCTCTTGAAATCCCCTCCATCGGGATATGCGTCCTCGAGCAAGGTATAGTCCATACCACACTTGTTCTTGGGTCGGCAGAAAATTATAGAGGGTTTGTAGTAAAATGCGTCTGTCTGGAACCAACGAACTTGTTGCGATTGGCGTGGTGATTCTTGTTACGTGCTTCTTCCCTGGTCTCGTGAGCCCGCTGGTTCAGTCCAAGGTCGGCAAGGCGCTTGCCCTGGCGGCCACGGCGTGGGTCGCCCTCAATGTCAGCCAGCCCCTCGCCCTGTTCCTCGCGGTCCTCATCATCTGTGCCCGCTCGGGTGGCAGTGAGTACATGTCTGGCGGCGAATACATGACGAACGGTGAGAAGCCCGAGGATGAGAAGAAGAGGAAGACGCCCATGACGTCCATGTAAACATATTTCCCGCTACTGAACAATGATTGACGTACTCAACAATCACAAGCTCTTTCTGGGCATCATGCTGATTCTGGTCAATGTGGGGTCGCGGCACTTCATTGACGAGCTCAGCGAGGATCCGAAGGTCTACGAACGCAACCTCCTCCTCCGACGCATCGCAATCTTTGCAGTGTGTTTCGTCGGCACGAGAGACCTTGTGTATTCCCTGCTGCTGACGGCAGGGTTCATTATCATTGCGTCGGGCATGTCAAGCCGCAGCCGCGAAGGCTATGAGAACGAGCCCAAGAAGGAGAAGACAAGCACCGCCTACGCCAAGGACAAGCCACTCGCCGAGGAGGAGGACTAGAAAACGGATTGTGCTGCCCGTTGTCCACACCACCTCATCATGGAGTCTCTCATCACCTACCAGGACGGCAAGTTCGGTCACCTTCACAAGACGCTGGGTCTCGTCTCCGTCGTCCACTTTGCGCTTCAGTTTGGACGCTTCTTCAAGTTCGGCGCGATGTACTTTGATGACCGCACCTGGCTGTTCGCGGTCTTCCATCTCCTGCTTTCCTGGTCTTCAATCATCTTCCACCTTCCCGCCATTCGGTCCGTTCATGCGCCCATGATTTGGCCCGAGTTCCGTGCGCACAGCATTCTGTTTGCCACCCGTTCACGTGTCGCCATGTTCCTGACCATGAATGAGGTGTCCAGCCCGTGGACGCGATTCGTCAATGTGTTGATGACCATGGCGCTCGCTGACCTTGCGACCATCTACTACAAGGTCACCGTCACCACCATGCGCGACATGCCGTTCCCCGACTGGGTATCCCAGACGACACGTGACCGTGTCAATCTGTACTACTCGGTGAGCCAGGTGCTGGCTACGGGAATCCTGCTGTTCTCTCCGTCCATGGAGAGGGCGCTGTTCATTCTGTTCCCGATTCAGATTGCAGCGTTCCTGATGACGCTTGTTCGCAAGCAGATTATCAGTCCGTTGAGTTGGCACGTGCTGTATGCTGCAGCCTTGGGTCTCAACTACATTCATGGCGGACTCGCTCGCGACTCGCTGCCGTTCATGTTCTACGTCTGTTCTCTGGCGTTCTGCGTCCTGCGGTTCCGCTATCGCTGGAACAAGTACTTCCTGTGGACTCTGATTGGGTTCACGCAGGTTACTCTCCAAAACGAATTCATGCAGTCCATGCTGAAGCAGGGCGCAGGATGGATCTTCACGCTCTCTTCCTACGCGAACGCCCCGACGGCACCAGTTTGTTTGACCTGTTCCTAACTGAGTGCCAGAAGTGGTACGATGAACCTGCACACACCTTCACTGAGATGCGAACGCGCGACAACAAGAAGGTACGTGGAGACGTGTTTGAGGACTTCTGCGTCAAGTACCTCAAGCACGTGCGCAAGCTGGACAATGTGTGGCTCCTGAAGGACGTGCCTGAGGAGCTGCTAACCAAACTGTCGCTGAAGCGCCCCGACGTGGGCATTGACATTATCGCGGAACACCAAAACAAGTACTACGCGGTCCAGTGCAAGTACAAGAAGCACGTGTCCCACAAGAAAAATGTGGTGACGTGGAAGCAGCTGTCCACCTTCTATGCGTTGGTGCTGCGGACGGGACCTTGGGCGCAGTACATCGTCATGACGAACTGCGACTATTGTCGGCACATGGGGAAGAAGACGGCCAAGGATGTATCGATTTGCTTGAAGACCTTTCAGAACATCACTCAGGAGCAGTGGGTACAGATGTGTCAGTTGGAAGGTCAATCGGCTCGTACGTCTGAATCCACTGCTCAGCCAACTTCACTAACGTCCGAGCAGCTGCGCGCTGCTCGTCTCGCTCGTTTCTTGCCGCTATCCGCTGCTGGAGGTGGCGAATCCGCTCCATGAGTCCACGCGTCTTTGCGTCGTCTCCGTGGTAGTCGTCTGCCCTGCGGTGGCGCATGAACCAGTACATGGTGTTGACGGGCGGGATGGCAGCAAGGTCCTTCTGGGCTTTCGCAAGCTGAACTTCAAGAGTCGGCATTTTTACATTGTGTTGCATTGGTTGGGTCAAGTCCGTTTTCAGCGCCTCCGAGTGGACCGTGTGCTGCGGGTTCCGCGACGACGACGGGTGCCACCCCGTTTCGCCTTCGCCTTCGCCTCCGCCTTCGCCTTCGCCTTCGCCTCGCGCGCCGCCTTCGCCTCCGCCTTCGCCTTCGCCTTCGCATCCGAGACCGCCATTTCCCATTTGTGGTGCAACTCAAACCTCTTCTTTTCCAGTGCGTAGAGTGCGTCCTCGCTGAGTTTGCCCTCTTTCTTTGCCTCTTTCCACGCGCTGTCTGCAGCGTTAAAGGCATTTTCCTCCGCAAGCTTGGCCATTTGTGATTCACCGAGACTTAAAGTTTGATGACCACGCTGTTCTTCCCCGTGGAGCCGGGCTTGTTGGCTTTCTTCGGGGCGGGAGGCGCATTCTGCTTGATGTCCTTCAGGAGCTCTTCAATGGACGGCGGCGGGCGCATCTCCGGGGCAGCGTTCACCACCGGCTGAGGCGCGGGCGCGGCCTGCGGGGTCTTGCGCACACCAATCCGCACGGGCTTAGTCTCCTGCGGCGCGCGAGGCACCATGTTCGGCGGCGGGGGCGGGGGCTGAGACTGCTGCATGAAACTCATGAGACCCGCCAGCGGATTGGCCTGCTGCTGGGGCACAGACGGTTGGGCACGCATCTGCTGGGTCTGGTTCTGCATGGCGGCTGCGGCCAGCGAACGGGCAATGTCGGGGTTCTGACGCATAATGTCGTCAATGTTCGGGAGGGGCGCCTTGCGGGCCATCTGGTTGGTCAGGTGAACCATGTACACCATCATGCAAGTGCGCAGGGGAATACGGACCATCGGGTGCATCTTGAGGTTCTCGCCATACATGTCGTAGAGCTCCTCAAAGTCATCCTCCAGGTCAGCCACGTTCATCTGCGCCGCCTCCGACAGGCCGTCCAGCTGGAGACCAAACGCCTTCATCATCTGGATGTTCTTGGATCCGTACTCCAGACCGCTCATGCCCGTGACGAACCACTCCGAGAACTGCTTGATGGTGGCATCCATGGACTTCTCGCGCTTGATGAACTCCAGCTCCATCTTCATCTCCTCCATGGACGAATCCATCGTGAAGCGCTTGCGCATCGGCACGCCCAGCTTGGACAGACGCTCAAACTTGCGCAGAATCTCATACTTTTCCCGCATCATGGCATCGTCCGACACGTGCTTAATCTGCGGCGCGGCAGAGTACGACTCGGCATTGAAGTTGCGCATTCCGCCCACAACCTCGGGTCCCACGTTCTCAAACGACGGAACCAGGTTCGGGGCAGGAGGTGCAGCGGGGGCAGAGGAGCCGCTGAACTCCTCAAAATTGAGGGTCGGAATGTCAATGGTTTCAATGTTGGCCATTCCGCCCGTCACCATATTGGGGTTCACCAAAAGGTCGGTTTCCATTTACTTCTCCTTCGGGTGCGTTTCTTAAGGTTGGAACGCGGCAAATATTCGGAGGAAAGAACAATGGCTGGAATACCGCTTGCTTTACGGTTGCCTCCCCCTCCCAGCTCGGAGATGAAGGCTGAGGTTACAGGTATTAAACTAGCAAAAGAATTAGCCAGACACGAAAATCCACAACTGCCGGGTCCTTCTCCCGCGTCTTTGTTGCCCACCGTGCCCGCAACCGGTTATCCAGGTGGACCACCAAATCAGCCCAGACTACTAAATCGGCCCAGACTACTAAATATGGGCGGTCGCACTCGTCGCCGCTTCAAGAAGAAGCGGTTGATGTCCCGCAAGTACTGCAAGAAGACGCCGTGCCGCCGTATGGGCTTCACGCAAAAGGCGAGCTGCCGTCCCTACAAGAACTGCTACACGCGTAGGAAGTGATTTAGGACGGGTGCTCTAGACACCACAAGCCTTGTAAGAATGAATCCGCCAAGTCGTCCTTCTTGGGGTGAGCCGCAAAGTGGGCTTGGTTCGCCTGAGGCACGAGAGCGCGAGCATGGGCGATGCCTGTCGCTTTGCGCCCTTTATAGTTTGCAGTTGAATCTTCCGTTGTCACGATGTTCGACAGCTTGTGAGTCGCTGAAACCCCTTGGACCCGAAACCCTCGGCAGCAAAAGTACATCTGGAGCATTGCCTGCACTCCAAACATCCGTCGGTCCATCTGGTTCTCCACACACACCAGATCCGCCCCCTTCCAAGACGCTGATCGCTGGTCAAGACTACGAATGAGAGCGCCCGCCAAATCCAGCACCGACCCCTGGATGGCGGACGACACACACTTCTTCCATGTGTTCTGTTTGCGGTGGTTATACAGCAGATTGACCAAGTCGGCCTTTTTGGTCGCCTCGGTCGTCATGCCTTCCGAGCGTATCTGCTCCGTCAGCTGCGCGGGCGTCAGCTTGGTGAGCTCCTTCTTGGTGACCTTAGCCTTCTTCTTGGGCGTGTGCTTGGAACATGCGAATTGTCCGTTGGACGCGTGCTCATACCTTGCGGCCGTCTTGCACTGATGACATCTTGGGGCACCGACACCTGCCTGTTCTCCAAGTACGTCAATGATATTCCAATCGGTGATGCGGACATCTGCGCGAGTCGTTCCCTCAAGCACGCAATAGGCGAGGTTGCGGAGGCCTACGTCAAACGAAACCACCTTCATTGATATTTATGGGAGGGTTTGTATAAATGCCGTGTGACTGCACCAAGTACAAGGACCCGGCGCCAATCAGGATATCGTGGATACGGAAGCCGCCTCCTCCTCCACCCACCACGTCACCTTCGGTTCCTCCGCTCAGGCGGTTGCCTTCAACAACGAAGTGAGTGTCGGCTTGGAGTCCGTCTTGCTGAAGGGAAGACCGCGCTTGGTCAACATCTCCTGCAGCTCCTTCTTGGACTTGGACTGGAGCGAGTCCACGTCCAGGGGTGCGGGCGGTCCATCCACGACCTCAGTGGCCGACTCCTCAACCGACGCGCGGTCATCCTCCTCCTCGGCGGGCGGGGCGGCGGCAGGCGGCGCGGGCTCGGGAGCCAGCTCGGGCTCAGGCTCGGGCTTCTCAATCATACGCGTAATGTCGCCGATAGCCATCAGCACGGAGTTCATGTTCTGGAACAGACGCGTCTGCTGCCAATACAGCCAGCCGACCATACCCGCAAGAACAAAGACCATGGACGCAAGAAGCGCGACAGCGGCGTGAAGGAGCTCCATTTGGCTTGAACGCAAGACGCGATTCCGCCCAATAGAAACGAAGAATGTTGCTACTCCATAAATGAAGACAGCCTACTGGATTGCAGGCCTGTTGATTGCGCTCATGGCGCTGCGCATGTACTTCAATGGCGTGGACCGCTTCACGTTGCGCGACGAGTACTGGGATGTCCCTGGAGGTACTCCTCAGGTGCGTGAAGAAGTGTGGAAGGATACGGGGGCTGGAAACAAGGTGGCCGAGTATCATGACCCGCCTAGCTAATGACGACGGGTTCCGCGGCGGCTACGACGCCGAGTGCGACGACCACCCTGCTTGGCAGCCTTGGCAGCCTTCTTGGCGGCAGCCTCTTCCTTCTTCAGCTTGGCAATCTCCTTCTTGATGAACGCGGCGCGCCTCTCTTGCAGCTTAACGTCCGCAAGCGCTGCCTTCTTTTCTTCGCGAGACTCGTATGTTGCGCTGGGTCCAGGCATTTGTATACCCACTAGAAATCTTCATCCAACCGCAGCTCCTCCCGAGTAGTGCCGATGGCGCGAGAGTAATCCGACACCTTCTTCTCAAAGAAGTTGGTCTTGCCCTCCAAACTAATCAGGTCCATGAAATCAAACGGGTTCTGTGCACCAAATATCTTCGGCGTGCCCAGCTGGACCGCCAACCGGTCCGCCACGAACTCAATGTACTGCGACATCATCTTGGCGTTCATGCCGATGAGAGAACACGAGAGCGCATCGCAGATGAACTCCTTCTCCAGCTCCACCGCCTCCTTGATGATGTCGTGAATGGTGTCCTCGGATACCTTGGTCTTCAGAGTGTGGAAGAGGGCCACGGCAAACTGCGTGTGCAACCCCTCGTCCCGGGAGATGAGCTCGTTGGAGAAGGTCAGTCCCGGCAGCAGCGCCCGCTTCTTGAGCCAGAAGATGGAGCAGAAGGCACCTGAGAAGAAGATGCCCTCCACGCAGGCAAAGGCTACCAGGCGGGTGGCGAAGGACTTGTCCGAACCCATCCAATTCAGAGCCCACTCTGCCTTCTTTTCAATGCAGGGAATGGTGGTAATCGCATTGAAGAGCTTGGCCTTCTCCTCCTCGTCCTTCACGTAGGTATCAATCAACAGGGAATACGTCTCCGAGTGAATGCCCTCCATCGCGTTCTGGAAGGAATAGAACAGCTTCACCACCTGGGAATCCACTTCTCCCTGGAACCGCGTCACCAGGTTCTCCATGACGATTCCGTCGGACCCCGCGAAGAACGCCAGCACACGACCGATGAAGTGCTTCTCGGGATCGGTCAACTTCTTCCAGTCGGCAATGTCCTTGGAAAAGTCAATCTCGTCGGGGGTCCAAAAGACCGCGACGCTCTGCTTGTACATGCGATACAGGTGCTGCTCGGACGACTTAATCGGGAACAGAGTGTACGCCATTATATACACCCAGCGATTATCGCCTAAACGAAAAGGTGTGGATACTACACAATGAGTAGCACGTCCAACGTACAGGCGTATCTGACCTCGGTTTTTCGCCCAGTCTACACCTACACCACTGCGACCTCCAACTTCACGACAGAACTTGACATTTCCAATGTGAACACGGTCACAGCCAATCTGGTTGAGTGTCTGCGCGCCGATGTGTCGGACAGCAACAGCAATGTGTTTGTGGGAACCTTGTCGGGTGTCAACTTCCTGAACCTACAGGCATGTGTGTCCAACACGGCAGTGGGGTACGGCGCTGGAGGCCAGATGTCCAATGTGTCCAACGTGGTAGCCGTTGGATTCAACGCGGCAGCAGGTGTCACGGACACGTCCAATTCTACGTTCGTGGGAAAGAACGTGGGCCCTGGAAGCATCGGATTGTCTGCGTGCCTGTGGCTAGACCCCACAGGTGGTGCGGGCGCAGGAAATACGTCCAGCAACACGATTGCCATTGGTGCGTCAACAGGTATTGTGGGGAGCAGCAACATCTGGATTGGCACGAACGCGGGCAATGCGAACACGGGTGTAGGCAACATCACGATTGGTCACTCAATTCCCGTGACGGCGCCCACGAACTACCTGCTGCAGGTAGGTGTAGGGTCCAATGTCGTCATTGCCGGAGACATGTCGCAGAACGCAATCGCCATTGGAAAAGCCGATGCGACAATGCAGTACATTGACGGGGATGGTCGTGTGCCTGGATTGGTGTTGGACGTCTCAGGATACGCGCGCATCGCAAACGGGTTAGCCATTGGTATGGATCCGCTGCAGTCCACACTGGATGTGAACGGCACCTTCCGTGCAAACGACGGCTACGGTTCACTGTCGTTAGACCACGACTCGGCTGGAAATTCACGCACATTCACGTCGGGGTTCATGCAGGTGGTTGGAGGCAGCCATTCGCGCGAGGGCTCATCTGGAGTGTCGGGGACAGCAATCGGAACGCTGTGCGTGGGCATCACGATGGTTGGGACATCCACAGACGCAAAGATCTACTGGTGGAGTGGCTCGGGTGAAGCGAGCATAATCAGTGTGGGCGGTGGATCGGCCATAAGCACGGACACGGGCGCGGGCGGAAGTAACATACTGTATACGGGTGCGAGCAATGCACCCTATAACATCTCGTACTTTCCGCTACCCACTGTGGGTCTCTACCCCGCCGGCACTGGCGTGTAGTTTCTCCACCATCTTGCGAATGGAGACGGACGAAACCCCCGAGACCTTGGACACGTCGGACAAGCGACCCTTGAGCACGTGGCAGACGACGCCCGACACGATGGTCTTGGGCGTGTGCTCCATCTCAGGCAACTCCGTCAGCACCAACAGAATCTGCGTTCGCTCGGACTCAGTCACATTCATCTCCGCACAGATGCGCTCGGCGATGCCCAGCTGCGTGTTCAGGACAGACGACACTTCCGACTGGAAGCGCGCCAGACCCTTGCACAAGGCTCGGATGGAGACGTGGAAGAGCCCAGACACCTCCTCGTGGGTCCGTGTCGCATTGTGCTGACGACACGCCACGAAGACCGCACCCGCCATCAGAGCACGACGAGACTCACCGCGTGTCTTGCGGGCATCCTCCACTCGCTTGAAGGATGCACACGCATCCTGAATGATGGCCTTGGGAAGTCCGATGCGGGCACACGAGGCTTGGATTGCATCAAAGATACCCATCCACGAGCGCTCACCATGGCTTGATAGCGACCATGACGAGAGCTTGCCGATTGACTTGGACTCATCCGACTGCCCTGGAGTCCGCTTTCGCATCATCATGGACCCGTAGGACGACTCGGGCAGCAGCTCATTGGTCACGCCGCCCGTGCGGCTTGGATTGCCCTCTGTCTCTGCATAGATACGCCACTCGGCTGACTCGTCAATGTGGCTGCCGAGGATGGTTCCGCAGCAGACACAGACCTTCTGTCCCTCATCCAGTTCAACCGATGCGTCTGGATGTTCGCAGTTCATGGGGTTCAACAAATTTACAAGCACACTCTCCATTTTCAGGAACGATACATGCTTCCCATGACAGACGGATCATAGACTTGTGGTCTATACGTGGTCAGAAGTGGCGGGCGATGAGACGCACGAGCCTGTGTCTTCAGCCACGACACCAGCAGATACTTGCCGTCATTGACTGGCCACACCAGGAACCCAGAATCCGTCAGGGTCTTGGTCAAGTACTCGCGTGCCTCCGACACTTGGAACAACGGATACCCAAAGACAAAGTTGGGAACCTCAAAGACCACGTAGGGCGCATTGGCATTGTGGATCGCTTGGGCACGAATCTTTGCATACAATTGAGCCAACACAGGACGCATGGCAGCCATACGGCGTTCCCTGCGTTCTTCCTGCTCATTCCAGACGTCACGGGCTTTCAGCATCCTTGCCTTGTCTACACACTATGTTCCGTTCAATTGCTCTTGGTGGAGGTGGTGTTCGTGGAGGTCTTCATATCGGAGGGTTGCGAGCCTTGGCTGAACGGCAACCCCTTGAGTTTCCAGACGGCATCTACGGCTGTTCCGTGGGATCCATCATTGCCACGGGCTTGGCGTTTGGCGTCACCGTGGACCAGCTGGAGTCCATGCTGTACACGGAGTTCGTGCTGTCCAGCTTTGTTCCACCCATTTCATTGGCTGCGGCTCTGTCGTTTCAGACCAAGAAGGGCATGTTTCCCATGGATCTGCTAGAGGAGACCATTCTGCGGGGATTCGACAGGATAGGAATTGACCTGCGCGGAAAGGTCATTGCCGATGCGCACACAAAGCTGTGGATTCTTGCAAGCAATCTGACGACCCGCAAGTCCACGCTTCTCACGGGTCAGGTTCCGCTGCTCGCTGCTATCAAGGCATCGTCGTGCATTCCGTTCGTCTATCAGCCCCAAGTCATCTACAACCAGGTGTTCCTGGATGGAGGCGTGAGCTGTGATTGCATTGTGAGCGTGGTACCCAAGGAGACGTTGGTCTTCCACATCGGATACTCGCAGGGTCCACTGGTTCCATCCGTGGTGGAGCAGATGCCGATTGGCGCCTTCTGGAACAATGTCTACGCAAGCGTCCGTGAGGGTGTGCGCCCTCTCTACCCCAATGTTCTGGTGTTTGACGAACCGAAACTCGGACCCTTGTCGGATGTGAACGATGTAGACAAGAAGTACATGTTGGACACGGGATATGAACAGGCCTCACGCTTTCTCGCCAAGTTCCCCAGTCAGGAACCTGTCGACAGAGGACTCAGTGACCAGCTTGGTAAAGTCGGCGATACCACCTGAGGTCTCCAGCTTGACAGTTGGGTATGCGTCCACGCCGTAGGCAGCACACGTCATCACATCTTCCTCGCAGTTCACCGCCTTGCCCACAACCTTGGTGGAGCCGTACGTCGCAGGCAATGTGGCCATCAGAGCCTCCCACTCGGGCATGGCCTTCTTGGAATGACCGCACCACTCTGTGTAGAAGAAGTACACCGTCGCATCCCCTGCCAGCATCTCCTTCACCGCCGGACGAAGCCACGGCTTCCAGTAGATATACGCAACGACCACGACTAAGAGGAGGATGGCCGACTCAAGCCACTGCATTGTTGAAAGAGGTGAGAAATTCTACGCTGTTTTTCATACCACATGCGATAGGCCTCTTCGGGTGTGACGCCCTCCTTGACTTGTGTCCACGCAACATCCGTGGTTTGGCGCTCGGGCTCGTACGGACGGGGATTGATGGTAAACCATCGTCCTTGATAGCGAACCACATACTCAGGCATTAACATATTGTCGGCTACTCATGGTAAATGGAAGCGGTTGGTAAGGTTTTAGTGGCTGTTCTTGTGAACTATGGTGTCCATTACGCGTCGTTGGCGACGCATAATTGGATGTGCATGCCGCACACGGTGAAGGAAGTGGCAATGTCTATGTTCACGACGGGGAGTCCCATCTGTTCTACGCTGCTGACGGTGGGACAGCAAACGCAGAATGGCTATGCGGCTGGAGTGACGACAGGGGTTGTGACATTGATTACGAGTGCATTGAAGGCTGTTTAGACCTTCAGGCCGGCTCCAGGGAAGCCGACCAATCCAGCGCCGATACCGAAGCCAGCGCCTGTGCGAGCCGATGCCCCAACGCTCGGGGCATAGATGTCCAGGATGGCGAAGGTGGCCGTCGCGACGAGCGCAATCATGCCAACCTCCTGCACCTTCAGTGTCTTCCCAGGGAAGACGTACGCGGCAATGGCCACCGCGAGACCCTCCAGCGCATACTTGATGACGCGCACCAGCAAATCCGACATATCCAAACCAGGGGCGGCAGTGGGCTTCGGCTTAGACTCCATTTTATTCATTGGACGCGAAAGAAAATTCATTGGGCAGGCATCATTGTCAAGCGACCCGCCAGCACGAGAGCCGCCAGAATCCACACGAGCCACCACTTCACGTAGTTGGACACGTAATACACAACGACGTAGAACACGATTGCGTGGAGCAGGGCGCTGAACACAACGCTGCCAGGCAGGGCAGGGACAATAACGCCGGGACACAACAGGAAGAACACAATGGACAAGGTGTAGAGGTCGTACATTGTATCCTCCAAAGGTATTTTCACAGTGGACGCCCATCACACAAAATGCCGAAGACCGAACAGCTTCCCACCACCGAGGACGACGGCAGCCGCATCGACTACCTTGACGAGGATCCGGAGATTCCCAACCAGCGCTACTGCATCATCTCGTTCCTGAGCCCCGAGAAGGTCATTCAGGACAAGAGCGAGTTCTACTTCCGTGAGTTCATCACATGGATGGACTACCAGTGGAAGGTCAAGGGACTTGAGCACCTCATGGCGTTCGTGTCTAAGAAGTATTCCATCAAGATTGACGACCTGCTGAAGGATGCGGATGACTTTGTCAAGGTGCGCAACGAGGAGGTGAAGGCCACGGACGTCCACGAGGAGTACCAGGTCTTCATGCTCAAGCACGAGAAGGAGCTGCAGGAGAAGTACGACTCTGCGGTCAACTTCCGCACGAACATCCGCGGCGTCAAGGTGCGTCGCGCGTTCCCGTCCATTGAGGAGACGCAGATGTTCGCAAAGGTGCTCCAGCGCAAGTACCCGAAGGACAACCTGTACATCGGCAAGGTCGGCTGCTGGCTGCCGTGGGACCCCAGCGAGCACCTGATGCCCGAGGTGGAGTACGCCGAGCGCGAGCTGAACGAGCTGATGCGCAAGTACAAGGAGAACGAGGTGAACAAGGAGATGTTCTTTGCCGAGCAGCGCGACGACTCCATCAAGAAGCAGAAGGAGGAGAACGAGCGTCGTCGCAAGGCCAACGCCATTGAGGCCGCGGGCGGAACCAACGCCGCGTCCAATGCCGCCGCGGCTGTGTCCACGGCTCAGCTCACGGACCTGAGCGTCCCTGTCCACCCGACAGAGGGCGTCATCCGGGAGTAATTTGTTGGGATGAAGTAAGATGTCTGGGAAACAAAAGAAAGGCAGCACGGACACTACGCCGAAGTCCTATACGGCGTTTCCTAGTGGACCCCAGTCGATGGTGTCAAGTACTGGACTTACCGCCAGGGAGCAGCGCGATGCGGCTGGCAAGACG
>SXGQ01416159.1_pt1 | contig 14054 bp, 9 predicted proteins | sample 3178371 | NCBI WGS metagenome assembly SXGQ01 (sample SAMN11356859, study PRJNA531348) | freshwater metagenome | isolation source: freshwater sample F1-20 | place: China: Fuxian Lake, Yuxi | collected 2017-12-25
CGAGCAGCGCCACGACGACCGCTGCGCCGACCCCGAGCACCCCGAACCACACCCCGGCTCGCCCGGCCTTCGGCGGAGTCTTCGGCCTGGGCAGGCGGTGGGCCGCCACGTCGAACATCTCGGTCGGGGCCTCGATGAGCGCCTCCCGAGCGAGGTCCGCGTCGGGGGCCGCCTCGGGGGCCGCGAGCGGCCGCTCCTTCTCGGTCAGCGCGATGGCGTCCCGCAGGGCGCGGGCCGTCTGCGGGCGGTCCTCGGGGCGCTTCTCGAGGCACTGCATGACGAGGCGGCAGAAGGTCCGCGGCGCATGCACGCCAGCCATCCGCTCGAGCGGCACGGGCTGGACGTTGCGGTGCGCGAGGACGACGGTCTGTGCGTCGCCGTTGAACGGGCGCCGCCCCGCGACGAGCTCGTAGAGCACCACCCCGAGCGCATACAGGTCGCTGCGTGCGTCGATGTCGAGCCCGAGGCGCTCGCGATCGGCCCGCATGTAGGTCTGCTCGGGAGCCATGTAGGGTGGGGTGCCGAGGACGTTGCGGGCGCCCGTCAGCGCGTTGTCGAGCAGGTCCTCGTTGTTCTCGCGGATCGATGCGATTCCAAAATCCAGAACCTTGACGATGGGTTCGAGTCCGGGCCTCTCGACCAGCATGATGTTCTGCGGCTTCAGGTCCCGGTGCACGATCTGGGCGCCATGAATTGCGCACAACGCGTTCGCGAGTTGCGTTGCCACCCGGTAGATGTCGGGCCACGCCGGGGTCGCGTCGCCGAAGCGGTCGCGTAACGGTGTGCCCTGCACGAGCTCCATGACGTAGTACAGCCCGACCCGCTCATCCTCGCCGACGTCGAAGACGCTGACGACGTTCTCGTGCGTCACGCGGCAGGCGGCCTCGAGCTCGCGTCGGAAGCGCTCGCGCACCGTCGGGTTCGTCGCGTGCCGCGGGTGCAGCACCTTGACCGCGACCCGCCGCGGCATGCGCTCGTCGTCGGCGCCGTGCACCGCGCCGAAGCTGCCGTTGCTGATGGGCTCGGCATCGAGGCGATAGCGCCCGCCGAGGAGCAGGGAGGTCAAGGCGTCATTCCTGTCGGGAGAGCGTACGGGTAACACGGGCCAAGCCGCCGGCCAAATCCCGGCGCGGCGAGCTCCATGGTAGCACCGCGGGGGCCGCGGGGAGAGGCCAGATTTCAGGGCTCGACGGGCTCGACGGGTCAGTCGCTGCCCGCTAGCATGAAAATGGTTCATGACGCGCATCGATTCCGTGACAAGGCACTGCAACATCGGAGGCTCCATGCGCCCTCGCGCCCTCGCGACAACCCTCCTGCTTGCGGCGTGCGGTCGTGGCGCGCCGTCCACCTCGGACGTGCTCCCGCCCCCCTTCGCGGTGGTGCGCGACGCTGAGAGGCCCGCAGCGGGACCGACGTCCCGAGCGAGGGTGTCCGTGCCACGGCGCGAGGTCGGCGCCCGCCCGCCGCCCGCTTCGCACGCCGTGCCGCCGCCCGACGCGGCAGCACCCCGTGACCTCTTTGCCAGTGGGCCGCTCGAGGCACCGCCACGCGAGGGCCTCCCGCTTGAGGGGCTGCCAGGCGAGGGCCGCCTCGTCGAGGCGTCAGATGACCCGCGATCACTCCGCGCCGAGGTCCGTGCGGGCGGTGCAGAGACCGCCTGTGACCGCGCCGAGCGCCTGTGTCAGGTACACCTCGCCTCGGCGCGGGCCCGCCTCGCCGACGCACCAGCGCTCGCCCGCCAGGTTCAGCACGATGCCGGCTGTCGGATGGCACTCGAGGCCATCTTCAGCGCGCGCCTCGAGCAGGCGCGCCTCGCCCGGCTCGGTGTCCTCCTGCCAGAGGAGGTCCAAGCCGAGCTCCTGGGCGTCCGAGACACCGTCTGCAGGACCGCGCTCGGGCTGATGGGCGCGCCCTGACGACGTGCGTCGCGCAGAGCGGACCCGCGACGTCAGGCGTTGAAACCGGCCGGAAAGCGACGCGAGCTGGCGCTGAAGGTGCGCTCCCAGCGCTGACCCGGTTGCGTTGTCGGCTCAGCGCGGGGTCGGGCAGAGGATGTCGTAGGTCAGCTCGATCTCGGCGTCAAACGGCGGGAAGCAGGCCGCGCCCTCCTCGAAGACGACCGCCCGTGCCGCCGCGTTCCACGACCAGCCCTCGGTGCACTGCACCCCGTTGACATGCACGACCAGCGTCGACGGGTCGGGCTGCAGGCTCGGGTAGAAGCGGTCCTTCAAGCCGAAGCTGCGCGCGGCCACGTCGTTGAACTCGGCCGCGAAGTTGTCGGCGCACAGGTCGGCGACGTGCCCGTTGAGCGCCTCGGCGGCCGCGATGTAGCGAAGTGCCGGCGTCCCGAAGCCGCCGAGGCAGCCCTTTTCGGGGGTCACGACGATGGCGTGGAACGTCACGCCGACGCCGCGGGCCGGGTCCTTCAGCGCGGCGAAGCGGTTGATGTAGTACTGCACGGGCTGGACGCTGCCGTCCTCCTCGTCGCTCACCATGATGACGACGAGGTCCGCGTCGTCCCGCAGGAAGCCCCAGTTCCGCCCCGAGCAGAAGCCCTCGAGGCAGCTGAGCGGGATGCCCTCGCCGTCGTCGGACGGGCACTGGTTTGGCACGTTGCGGCACGCGATGTCGGTCCGCTCGGCGCGACGGTAGAGTGCGAGGTCGACCGCCTCGAGCCCGCGCTCGATCCAGAAGCCGACCACGCCGACCACCAGGTTCTGCGCGAAGATCGCCGGGTCCATGCTGGCGTCGACATAGCGCGGCAGCCCCTTGAACTGCCCGCGGATGTTCATCGTGTCCGTCGTCGTGACGGCGAACCGGTAGTCCTGCCCCCAGCTGCGCGCCAGCTCGGCCATCGCCGGCAGGCTCTGCTTCAGGCGCTCCTGATCGTCGGCCATCGAGTACGAGTCATCCACGACGAACAGCACGTCGACCTTCGGCGCGGGCAGCTGCCGGAAGCGGTCCGTCTGGGTCCGAAGGCTCGTCCCAGCCCCCGCGAGCGCCACCTCGGCGACCGGCAGGTTCTGGGAATCATTCGTGATACGCAGCGTGCATCCGACAGGCGGCTCGCTGTCGGGCGCGAACGTCAGGATCAGCGTCGTGGTCGCGAAGCCGTCGATGACGAAGGGCGCCGCGGGCCCGTCGATGCGCACGCTGCCGCCGCAGCCGACCGCCTCGACCGCAGAGACCGTCGTGGCCATCGGCCCGGTCGAGCGGATGCGGACGGCCGATGGGTAGGACGCGCAGTCGGTCCGCACCGTGCCGAAGTCGATGCTGCCCGGCTCGACGCGGATCGTGCCGTTGGCGGCCTCGGCGCGGATATTGATGTCGCCGTTCGTGCCGCCAGGCGGGGTCGCGAAGGCGAGGCGGTTCGAGTTCGGGTCGAAGAGCGTCGCGGCGATGCGGGCGTAATACGACTCGCGCCCGATGGCTGCGGTCACTGGCGGGGCCGTGAAGGAGATGGGGAAGGCGATGGCCTCGCCAGGTCCGACGACGTCGCCTGGCGCCGGGCCCCCCGTCAGCTCGAAGGGGTTGAAGGCGATGCGCGAGTCACAGACGAAGCGGTAGCCGATGCCGAAGCGCTGCGCGAGGCAGGCGTCGAAGACATGGCTGCGGTACTCGCAGTTACCCGAGCCGACGTTTTGCAGCGTCAGCGTCTTCGAGATGGTCGTCCCGACGCGCGCCGCCCCCATCGCGAGCAGCTCGGGCACGAACGCGACCTCGCAGGCGGGCCGCTGGGCACGTCGTGCGATGACGTCGAGCGGGTAGACCGGCACCACCGGGTCGGTCGAGCGGATGAAGAGCCGCGCGGTCTCGGCCCCGTCCCGCTCCCCGCGGTTGTCGAAGGACAGCTGGATCTCGACGCTCTCGCCGGGGTTCAACGTATGCGGATACGTCAGCGTCGTGTCGATGGCGAGCTCGTCGCTCGTCGCATCCACCAGCTCGACGCCGGTCAGGTCGACCGCCTCGACGCCCTGGTTCAGCACGACCGCCTTGCGCACGGCCTTGAAGCCTCCCGCGACGTAGGCGAAGTCGATGACGTCGTCGGGCACCACGACGAGCGCCGGGATGCCGGCCGCCCCGTAGACGGGCGCGATGAACGGGTTGCGCGCGGCATCGCTCGACGTGAAGCGCACTTTCCCGAGCGGGTCGACCGCCATCGGGACCAGGCCGCGCGGCGAGAACACGACGCCGAACGTGAAGGCCTGTCCCGGCTCGAGCGTCACAGGGCCTGCCGGGCGCGCGGTCAGCGCAAGCTCGGGGTGGCTCTCGACGAGCTCGAGTCGCTCGACCACCAGCGCCGTATTGCCGTCGTTGCGCACGACGACGTCGCGCGCCGCCCGCTCGCCCGGGCGCACCCAGCCGAGCTGAATCAGCCCCGGCTCGACCGCGAGCACAGGAGTCTCCTCCTCGCCGCGCACCGTCACGTCGAGCGACACGTCGGCACGCTCCGTCAGCAGCGTCACGATGGCGTCGTCCTTGTCGCGCCCGCGCGGCGCGTAGGTCATGAAGATCTCGAGACTTTCTCCGGGGTTGATGGTCGCGCCCGCCGGGATCTCGACGGTGAAGTCGTCCGACCCGTCCGCGAGCCAGTCCGTCAGCGTCGCGGGCGCCGTACCCGCGTTGAAGACGCGCAGCGGCATCGCCCGGGGGGCCGCCTCCTGCACGACGCCGAAATCGAGCACGGGCGGCTGCGCGATGAGGCGCCCGCGCTGCCCAGGCGTCGAGATCGCGACCTGCGTCTCGGGGTCGCCCGCCAGATTGTGGCCGATGACGAGGACCCCCTCGTCGGGCTCGTCGTGCGCGCTCGTGTAAACGATCTGGACGCGCGTCTCCTCGCCAGGTGCGAGCGTCGTCGCCTCGATTTCGCCGATCGCCAGGTCGGGCGAGGTGGTCTCGAGGCGAATCGGATCGAGGCGCACCGTCCCGCTCGAGCCGATGTGGCGGATCGTGACGATGCGGCGCGCGACCTCGCCGCGCGGGACATCGCCGAAGATGATCCCGTTCGGGCTGATGTCGAGGGCCGCCTCGGGCCCGAGCTCGTACCTGAAGCCGTCCTCGCCGCAGGCCGCGAACACGATGGCTGCGAGCAGCGTGGCTGTGAAGCTGATGACATGTCGCATGGCGCGCTCCGTCGTCCGAGGGTCGGCGGCCATACCAGAATCGACGGGCGGCTGCCAGAGCGGTTCCCGATTCCGAACGCAGCGGCCCGTGACAAAGCCCTTGCGTAACCGCGTCAAGGACGTTGCCAGCCTGCGGGGCTTCCGGGGATGATGGAACGGCCTGCCTGTTGTTCCGGCGCGCAGACGTGGTACTGTGTGGAATGAAGGAGGTCATGCGATGAGGCGACGCGCCGTGTCCGGTCTCGAGCTGTCGCGCCTGCGCCAGTCGCTGCAGGACGATTACGACCTCCGGGACTATCAGATGGACGTCGGGACCAAGGTCCTGCGCGTCACTGGCCCCGAGATCGGGAAGTCGGCCCTCGAGCGTGCCCGACAGCGCGCCGTCGAGGCGCGCGAGCAGGCGAATACCATCCTGCACGGGCACGACGACCTCGCGCCGTCCCCCGAGTCGACCTCGGCGGGCGAGACCACCTGGCGGGAGCTCTGGCCCTGCGCCCGCGCGATGGCGACCTACTTTGGTCACAGCGTCCGGATGCGTTCGATCGACGCGGTCGAGATCAACTGCGGGCTCGGCACCGCCGGGCTTGGAGCGGCCGCCAAGGGGGCCCGCGTGGTGCTCGCGGACGCGAACCCCGAGGCGCTGCGCTTTGCGCGCTACAACGCCCTTCAGAACGGTTTCACGCATGTCAGGACGCTTGACTTCGACTGGCGACAGGACCGCTTCAGCGACCACGTCGGCAGCCTCATCATGGCGGACGTGCTGCACTCCGAGGACCACTTCGACCACGTCTTCAGGCTGTTGCGCGACAACCTCGGGCCCGGTCGCACGGCCTTCCTCGCCGAGCCGGGTCGACCCGCCGCCGCGTCCTTCTTCGAGGCGCTCCGCAAGACGGACTACCGCATCCGCCTCGACATGGAGCGCGTCGACGACGTCTACACCGACAGCTACTATCTGGTGAGCGTCCTGCGCATCAAGAAGGACCGCTGAGAAACACCGCTGAGGCCCGCTGACGTCCGTCCTCCGCGCGTCGCTCGCGCTTGCCCTCGGCCGCGCGCTGGGCTAGCGTCGAACCGTCCCCACGTGTCGACTGCAGCCTTTCGTCGCTCGAGGCCCGCCCATGACGTCTCCGCCCGTCCGCCCCCTGTCGCGCCTCGCGCTGCCGCTCGTGGCGCTCGCCACCCTCGGGCCCGCCGCCCCGCCCGCGCGCGCGCTCCCGCCCGAGCCCGTCATGTTCAGCATCCCGCCCGCCGAGCCCGGGCAGGACAGCTGGTTTGCGACCATCAGCCCCGAGTATCGCGCGCGCCTCATCCGGGTCGAGCCGCTCGAGCTCAACGGCACGAACGCGACCGTGGCCTCCTGGGGTGAACAGCGCCTGCGCCTCGACACCTCGTTCGGCCGGCGCGGGATCGGCGCGATCCACATGCAGGTCGACGCGCTCGACGGCGTGCTCTTCGGCGACAACGGCGAGTTCGGGCGCGACCCCGAGCCGACCTCGGGCGTCGGCCTCGCCTCGCGTCAGGTGAACCAGTCGGGCTGGCGCATCGGCCTCCGCCCGGGCGGCGACCCGCTCAGCACCGACGGCTACGGGCTCGTGCTGCGTGGCATGAGCCCGGTCAACGTGAACTACCTCTTCGGCGAGCTGATACTGCCGGTCGGCGTGCTGCGTGTCGGCCGCCAGCCCCTCGCGGACGGCGCCGGAGTCGGCTTCAACGATGGCCGGACCGGGCGCAACCTCTGGGGCGAGGCGAGCTATCACGAGTCGGTCGACCGCATCCTCTTCGGGACCAAGATCAGCGAGGTCTTCGGCCTCATGGCGCAGGGGGCGAAGTACCGCGTCGACACGTCGCTCGACAACGGGCTCTTCATGGGCTTCGTCTACGACTTCCTGACGAACGACAGCCTGACCTCGACCCGCGACGACCTGCAGGGCATCGCCCTCCAGCTCGACTACAAGTGGAAGGATCCCAAGGTGTTGGGCGATGAATGGGGGCCCATTCAGCTCACCGGCACAGCCGTCCACCGCTGGGACGAGAAGTATGGGACCTCCATCCTCGCCATCCCGATGCGGCTGACCTTCTCCGTCGGCGACTTTCGCTTCTTTGGCGAGATGGCCAACATCTCGGGCACGTCGCGCGAGCTGTCGTCCGGCCTCGCCGCGCTGACGAGCGCGCCCGTCACGGACCAGAAGATCCGCTTCACCTCGGCGCGTGTGGCGCCCTCCCTGCGCTTCTTCGACCAGCTCGAGCTGCGCGCAGAGTGGGCCTACGCCAGCGGTGACAGCGACCCGCGCGCGTCCTCCCCGCTCACCATCGGCAACTGGCCGCGCGACACGAACCTCGGGCTGATGATGTTCAAGCACATCGTCGCCTTTCAGACCGGTCGCGCCGCGGCGGTGGGCGTCGAGAACCTGCGCCAGCTCGACGCCGACACCTTCCCGCTCGGCGAGCTCGCGTCCGACGGCCGTGTCACGAACGTCAACGGCTTCTTTCCCCAAATGTTCTACGACCCCTTCCCGGACCTGCGTCTCAAGGCCGGCGTCCTCTTTGCCTGGTCGGCCGCCCCCGTCGTCGACCCGATCCAGACGCTGCTCCGCGCCGACGGCGAGACCCTCGCCGACGACCGGGTCAATTATAACGGGGGAAAGCCCGGAAACTACTGGGGGACCGAGATCGACCTCGGCGTCGAGTGGCGCTACCGCAACATGTTCTGGGCCTCGCTCGAGGCGGGCCTGCTGATGCCTGGCAGCGCGCTCGAAGACGAGAACGGCGACGCGGTCAACGCCTGGATGCTCGAGACGCGCTTCATCTTCCGACCCTGAGGGCCTGCCATGCGACACTTGACGCTCCTGCCCTTTGCAGCCCTCGCGCTGACCGTGGGCGCCGCCTGCGAGACCTACGATCCGCCTCCCGAGGCGACGCTCGTGCAGCCCGAACAGGGCTTCTGGACGGACGCCTCCCCGATTGAGATCCGCTTCACCGAGGCCATCGATCCCGCGACCCTCGCGCTCGCCGTGTGGCCGAGCGACCTCGACGTCGAGGGGCAGTTCCGTCCAGGCGTGGTGCCGCTCATCTCGGGATGCACGTTGACGACCTCGCCCTGCAGCGGCCTCGGGGTGACCTTGAACGACGCGCGCGACGTGCTGACGTTGACGCAGAACGACGCGTTCGCGGCCGTCGAGGGGCGCCCGCTCGTCATCATCCTGAGCCCCGGGCTCGCCGACGCCGCAGGCCGCATCCGCCGCGTCGAGACCCGCTTCGACTTCCAGGTCAACCCGCGCTGTGGCAACGAGCCCGTGGACCTCAACCTCGCGTCGGGCGTCATGACGATGGCCGCGAACCTGCAGGTCCTGCCCATCTGGCTCTACATGTACCTCGATCTCGCGGTCGACCCGGCCACCGGGCGGGCGCGCGTCGTCGGCACCTTCGCGCGGCTGAAGGACACGGCGCTGACGGGCAACAACTACGACCCCGACGATTTCCAGGCCGAGCTCGGCCCGACGGGGTGGGCGGTCGAGTTCGGTGGCTGCGTCGTGAAGCAGCCCGACGGTGGCTTCTTCTTCCAGAGCGAGCCCTTCGACGTGAATATCTTGGCGCTTGGCGCCATTCCGATCACCCTCGCGGGCTTCACCGTCCAGGGGACGCTCATCGAGGGCGGCGGCGAGGACGGTCGTGACGGCGGCAGCGGGACACTGTCGACGAGCGGCGGGTCGTTCGGCGAGCCGCCGACCCCCATCGACCCCATCACGACCGCCTGGAACGGGCTCGGCCTCGGCGCGGACGAGATCCCGGCCGGCCTGCCGCGGGTCTGCGTGGCCGACCCGTGCGCCACCATGGACGCCAACGGTGGCGACTGTCAGCTCTCCGCTCCGTGGGCGCCGGGCGAGTTCTGCCCAGACGGGCTCGGCGAGTGAGCGCCGCGCACGAGGCCCGCGCCCGCGTTCCGGCCGAACTTCACGGCGAGCGGCTCGACAAGGCCCTCGCGGCCCTCGTCCCCGAGCTGTCCCGCCACAAGGCCCGCAAGATCCTCGCGATGGGGGCGGTCCACGTCAACGGGCGGCGCGTTCGGATGGCCGGCCACCTGATGCGGACGGGCGACACCCTGCGCCTCGCGTGGCACGACGACGTCCTTGAGGTCTCGACGTTCCCACTGGACATCCTTCACGAAGACGCCCAGGTCGTCGTCGTGCTGAAGCCCGAGGGGCAGCTGTCCCAGGGGTCCGAGCTCGGCGACGTCGGCTCGCTGACGCACGCGCTGACGAAGCGATTCGGGCCCGACGTCAGGCTCATGCATCGCCTCGACCGGGGCACGAGCGGGCTGATGGTGGCGGCGAGGACCCAGCTCGCTTCGGCCTGTCTGACGCCCCAGTTCCGGGAGCACACGATATCCCGGCATTATGTCGCGATGGTCATGGGTGTGCTCCGCGAGCCTGTGATCTGTGAGGCCCGCCTCCGTCAGGAGGGGCGCCTCATCCGCGTCGCCCGCCCCGAGGAGGGGGGCATGACGGCCTGGAGCCAGTTCGTCCCGATCGGCACCGACGGCCTGCCAGCGCTTGGCGACGATGGCGCGCTCCGAGCCGGCTTCGAGGTCGACCTCCGGGACGGGCAGACGCCGGTCGAGGTCCGGCTCAGGACCGGTCGCACGCACCAGATCCGCGTTCACGCGGCCCACCTCGGCCTGCCCGTCGTCGGCGATCCGACCTACGGCGGTCCCGCGGCGCCGCGCGTCATGCTTCACGCCGCCCACCTCGCGTTCACGCACCCCGACGGCCGGCGCCTCGCCTTCGGAGACCGTCCGTACCCCCTTCCGTTCCCGCCACGGGGGTCGGGTCCGAACGCATGAACGTGCGGCAGCAGCCCCCGACGTGCGCGCCTGCAGCCGCTTCTGGCCGGTCTTGAGGCGGATCGGGGCTCTCCGTCCCCGCGGTTCGCCCGGGGTGGCCCACGGGACCCCGCCCGCATGACGGCAGGCGAGGGGACTCGGGCTTGAAAGCGCTTGCGCCCCGTGGCAAGGCTCCTACCCCTTGACTGTCGCCGCCGCGTGCTCACCCGAGCGCGCAACGAGGCCGACGGCCCCGCACTCCCGGTGACGCGCATGAAGTCCCCTTTCGTATTCCCGCCCCAGGCCAGCGCCGAGACCTCCGCCCGCGAGGGGCGGGCCCGCATGGTGTACGCCAACGCCCGCGGGGAGATCCTCGAGCATCCGACGCTCGAGCTGCTCGGCTGGGATGGCGAGTGCTGGCGCCCGTTCGAGCCGGACGAGCTGCAGCCCGTGCCCGAGGGCAGCGACTTCTTCGTTCTGCCAGGCCGCCTCGCCGCTGGCCATGACCCGATAGACGACGGCCCCGTCATCTTCGACGAGCCTGGCACGACCGCGGTCGCCTGCTTCATCGCCCCCGCCTACCTGCGGATGGCGCTGCCCGCCTATGAGAGCCTCGAGGACGCGCCCGCGCTGCCGCTCTTCGCCTACAGCGCGGTTGGCCTTCGCGACGGTCAGTTCGTCGTGCCGACCTTGCGGGTCGACGCCGACATCCGCCAGGATCCGTTCCGCTTCGACATCGCAGTCATCGAGCGCAACGTCTCGCAGCGGCTGACAGAACTGGCCCATAATCCGCTCGTCAAGCACCTCGAGAAGTGCGCGCTGACCTATCACTGCCGCGCCGCGCAGAACTACTTCCTCGATCGCTTCGAGGCGCCGATGCCCGCCGCGCCGACCTGCAACGCGCTCTGCGTCGGCTGCATCTCGTTCCAGCCGAAGGAGGGCGACGACGTGCCGACAGCGGCCCACGATCGCATCCGCTTCGCCCCGACGCCCGCCCAGCTCGCCGAGGTGGCGCTCGGCCACATCGCCCGCGTCGGCGCTGACGCGGTGGTGTCCTTCGGCCAGGGCTGCGAGGGCGAGCCGCTGAACCAGGGCGAGAACCTGATCGAGGCGGTCCGCCTCATCCGCGCCGCGACGCAGGATGGCATCGTCAATCTGAACTCCAACGCGTCCCGCCCGGAGATTGTCCGCAAGATGGTCGCCGTCGGCCTCGACTCGCTGCGCATCTCGACGAACTCGGCTCGCCCCGAGGTCTACCGCGCCTACTACCGGCCGAAAGGTTACGACTTTGACGACGTGCGCGCCTCGGCCCGCGCGGTTCGCGAGGCGGGCGGCTACCTCATGCTGAACTACTTCATCTTCCCCGGGGTTACGGACACCGAGGCCGAGCTCGAGGCGCTCTCGCGCTGGATCGCGGAGGATCGCATCGACATGGTGCAGCTGCGCAACCTGAACATCGACCCCGAGATGTACCTCGACCACGTCACGCGCGCAGGCCATGTCGTCGCCCCGCTCGGGCTCGGGCCGTGGCTTCGCGAGCTGCGCCGCCGCTTCCCAGCGCTGCGCTTTGGCTACTTCAACCCGCCGCGCCGCATCATGGCCGAGCCGGCTCCCCAGCTCGTGCCGCCGGTCGCGCTCGCGGGGCTGACGCCTGGCTGACCCCCGCGTCGTCCGGTCAGCCCGCATTTCCCTGCGTTTATCACCGCCTCCGGAGTCCGCCATGCCGATCTACGAGTACCGCTGCCAGCAGTGCGGCCAGCTGACCGACGCGCTCCAGAAGATGAGCGATCCGCCGCTCAAGACGTGCCGCCACTGCGGCGTCGACGCCCTCGAGAAGGTCATGAGCCGCACCTCCTTTCACCTCAAGGGGACTGGCTGGTATGTGACGGATTACAAGTCCTCGGGTGGCGCCCCCGCGTCCGGGTCCCCGGAGTCCTCGACCCCCACGCCCGCGCCGGCCGCACCGGCCACTCCGGCCGCACCGGCCGCATCGCCGGCAAAGTCCGACGCGACCTGAGCGCGGACGCCCAGGCGTCCACGGCTTGTCGACGTGCCGCGCCCGTGCGACGGTTCGCGCCGATGTCCGACGATGACCTCGCCGCTGTCGCCCTCGCCGTCAGGTCGGCCCTCGCCGGGCCGTGTGAGGTCGCGGCCGGGGTGCCGATCGCGGTCGCCTGCAGTGGGGGCGCGGACTCCGTCGCGCTCGTCCACGCGCTCGGGCGGCTCGCCGACCGAAACCCGCTCACGGCCGTCGCCTTCGTGGACCATGGGCTGCGCGATGTGGCGACCGAGCGGGCCGCCGCCGCCGCCGCCGCCGCGTCCGTCGGGGCGACCTTCCTCGCGGCGGTCCTCGGCCCGGGCGACCTCGCCGCCGGGAACCTTCAGGCGATGGCGCGCCACGCCCGCTACCGCGCCCTCCACGACCTCGTCCCCTCCGACACCCTCATCGCCACTGGCCACACCGCCGACGACCAGACCGAGACGCTCCTCGCGCGCGCCGCCCGCGGGACCGGCCTGCAAGGTCTCCGCGGGGTCCGTCCGCGCGACGGACGTCTCATCCGCCCCCTGCTCTCCGTCCCTCGCGCCGTCACGCGCGCGCTCGGCCTCCGGTTTGCTGACGATCCGTCAAACGACACCCCGCGCTTCCTGCGCAATCGTCTTCGCGCCACCGTCGTCCCGGCACTTCAGGCCGAAAACCCTCGTATCCATGAGGCGTTCGCGGCGCTCGCAGACGCAGCCGACGGCGCCCTCGCGCTGCTCGACGCGCTGCTCGGGGACGCCGAGGCCACCCGCGAGGTCGACGGGTCAGACCGCCTCGAGGTCCCGCCCGCCGCGCTGCGAGGGCCCGCGTTCCCAGCGCTGCTGCGCCAGATCGCGAGCCGTCTCGCACCCGAGGCCCCTCCGTCGCGCGACGCCCTCAACGCCCTCGTCCGAGCCATCGCCACGGCGCCTGAACGTGCCGCAGGCGGCTCGCTCGGGAACGGCTGGGCGGCGGCCTGGCATCCCGACACGGGGGAGCTGCGCCTGACGCCCGAGCGCGACCCGCGCGTCCGGGGCCACCTCGACGGGCCTGGGCGTCAGACCCTCCACGGGGTCGCCGTGGCCGTTGTGCCGTGGGCCACCGCGCCACCCGACGCGGTCCCGATCCCGCGCGACGCCCGTTGGCCCCTTCGAGTCCGGGCCCACGAGGCGGGTGGAGTCACGGTGTGCGATGCTTCCGACGCACCCCTCTGGCCGGAAGGGTCTTGCGTGCCTAGCTGTTCTGGGAGCGCTGGTGACGGCTCCGCCGCATCGCGAGGTCCGTTCGCGCTCGACGTCACGGTCGCGCGCCCCTTGACAGTTGTCGCGAGGGGCTTCCATCGGGTACAGTCCGTTGATTCATTGCCGCCGAAGCGGCCTGGAAGGTTGCGTTGAAGTCCAACAAGTCGCTGAAAACCCTTGCGCTCTGGGCGATCTTCATTGTCGTCCTGGTCGGCATCTTCCACTCCTTCTCGCGCGGGGGGAGCGGCAGCACGATCGAGTTCTCGGACTTCGTCGAGAAGGCGCTCCCCGCCGCGGGCGCCTCCGACCCGCGCAGCCTCCCCCTCGGACCGGTGCGGGTCTATGGCGACGGGACGGCGGCCCTGGTGGAGTACGACCTCAGCGCAGGCGCCTCGGGGGCCGACGTCGAGAAGTCCCGCGACCTGAACGAGAAACGCGTGCCGCACTACACCTACGGGGATGTGCGCATGCCTCTCGGCGGGACGCTCGGGCAGCAGTCGCTCTACGCCGCCCTCCAGGAGCGCGGGATCCAGGTCGACTTTCACCCCGTGGCCGTCGCCCCGCCCGCGCCGCGCGGCGCGCAGCAGCCGTTCTCGACCTTCGTCAGCGAGGTCTTCGCGCGGGTGAAGCCGCCGACGCGCGTCGCCAAGCTGCACATCCGGGGCAAGGAGATCACCGGCACCTACGCCGACGGCACGCGCTTCAACACCGTCGGCAGCCTCGCAGAGTATCGCCAGGCGCTCGTGGCGCGCGGGATCGTCGTGACCGAGGAGAACGACGCCGAGGGCTCGTTCTGGCTGACGCTCCTCAGCTGGCTGCCCATGCTGCTCATCTTCTTCTTCTTCTTCGCC
>SXGQ01711703.1_pt1 | contig 14053 bp, 15 predicted proteins | sample 3178371 | NCBI WGS metagenome assembly SXGQ01 (sample SAMN11356859, study PRJNA531348) | freshwater metagenome | isolation source: freshwater sample F1-20 | place: China: Fuxian Lake, Yuxi | collected 2017-12-25
TATACTTTTCAAGTCGGTGGTTATATTGACATGAGTATCTACGATAAGTGGATTGAAAAATCATGGGTAGATAAAAAAGAATTACCATACATTTCAGAATGTGCTTACTATGCTAAATTCAAAGGTCATGGGAACTTCAAACCAATAGTAGAAACAATGGGTAAGTTAGGATTGAAAGATTTATCTGGTAAGAAATTGGTTCATATAGGAAACACATACTCACCTGAAAATTATTTCAATCATGTAAAGATATTGGCAGAACACGCAAATGTTTCTCGTAAAACTTTTAGTGATACATTTCTTCCAGACTTTGATTTGGATCCAACTGTATTCAAAGTGTTCGATAACGATAAACCCATGGTGCTTGCAGGAACATATACGATGGAAAGTATGATGGACTTTTTATCAGGTTGTAGATTTAGTATATCAACAACAAATACAAAAGTGCCGTTCTTCGGAATGTTTATCACATCAAGATTTGAATATGCTCAAATAGAAAAAAACTTGATGACTATTCCAATCTATGATAAAACATATATTGACTTATTCAAAGGAACAGAATTTGCTGAATTAGTTTTGTCTTATGATATAAATGATTTGGAAAATTCGTTGAAAAGTCTTATATTAGATATGCAAAAATTAGAACAAGACGAAGAAGAATATAACAGACGAAGATTAAGATTGATACGATTGACCAGAGATATGAATAAACTTGATAACTTTGTTCGTGATATGAATGAAATAGTTTCACATGGTAAAAGAAATAAAGATGATTATTCAGAAGATTGGTTTAATTCTTCGTTAGAACAAATGGGTTACAAGTTCAAACCATACCGTAAAATGCTTATTAACATGAACGGTGTTTCTTCAAACACAACACAAAAGTTTTTTAACATATAAAGGTTTCACATGGCAAAGAAAAAGATATTATTACTGTCAGATGATTTGAGACTAACATCAGGTATTGCAACCGTATCGAGAGATATGGTTATGGGAACTGCACATCATTTCGATTGGGTTCAAGTTGGTGCAGCTATAAATCATCCAGAAAAAGGAAAAATACTTGACTTATCGGATGATGCTAGAAATACATTCGGCATTAAAGATGCATCGATAAAAATATATTGTAATGATGGATATGGTGATCCCCATTTATTGCGTAGACTTATTAGTATAGAAAAACCTGATGCTATTCTGCATTTTACTGATCCAAGATTTTGGGGTTGGTTGTATAACATGGAACATGAAATAAGAAAAAAAATCCCTTTAATGTATTTGAATATTTGGGATGGTGCCGGTTTGGTCGGTGATACTGCAACAGATCCTATGTGGAACAAAGAGGCATATGCAAGTTGTGATTTGTTGATGGCAATTTCAAAACAAACATATGGTCTGAATCATAGAATACTTAAAAGATTTGGTGAAGAAACATCCGAATACAGAATAACATATGTCCCACATGGAATTGACACGGATATGTTCAAACCATTGAAAGAAGGTGATGAAATGTTTGACGTAGTTATTGAAGAAAATAAACGTATTCGTGGTACTAATCCTAACAAATTTGTTGTTATGTGGAACAACAGAAATATCCATCGTAAACATCCAGGTGATGTTGTTCTTGCGTATAAACATTTCTGTCAACTTGTAGATAAGAACGGTGGAAATGCCGCGGATGATTGTGTTTTATTCATGCATACACAACCGATTGATCCAAATGGAACTGACTTGATTGCTTTGGTGGGGGAATTATGTAATGAATTTCCAGTTTTATTTGATGATAAAGTTATACCATCACAAAAATTAAACGTTTTATACAATTGTGCAGATGTTGTTGTTAATATGGCATCAAATGAAGGATTTGGTTTAGGAACTGCGGAGGCAATTGCAGCCGGAACCCCTATTGTTGTAAATGTAACCGGTGGTTTACAAGACCAATGTGGTTTCATAAATCCAGAAACAAATAAATACTTCACTGCAGAGGATTATATCAAAGTCCACACATTACATGATAAATATTATTGGAGTAATTTGAAACATGGTGAATGGGTTAAACCGGTATGGCCATCTAACATATCAATACAAGGTTCAATACCAACACCATATATTTTTGATGATAGAGCAGACTATCGAGAAATTGGTAGTGCATTGTATGAGTGGTACAAGTTATCAAGAGAAGAAAGAAAAAGTATTGGATTGAAAGGTAGAGATTATATTATGAGTCCGGAAGTAGGTATGTCACGGAAAAATATGAGTAAAAGGATAATAGACAGTATTGACAATACTTTAAAAAACTTTACTCCAAGAAAAAGATTTGAATTACACAAAGTTTGAGGATAATATGAGTAGTAAACCAAAGTTAATTTTTTGTGCTCCGGTTGCAACTGTAAGTGGTTATGGATCACATTCTAGAGATATTTTATTATCATTGATAAAAATGGATAAATTTGATATTCGTGTTATTTCTATAAATTGGGGTGATACACCAATGAATGCTTTAGAAACAGATAACGAAGAACACAAACTAATATCAAGTCTAATAAATAATGATCCAGTAAACGAAAGACCTGATATTTGGATGCAGTGTACTATTCCAAATGAATTTCAACCAGTTGGTAAATACAATATAGGAATAACTGCCGGTATAGAAACTGATACTTGTTCTGGAGAATGGATAGAGGGGTGTAACAGAATGAATTTAGTTATAGTTCCATCTAAACACGCAAAAAGAGTATTTGAAAATACTAAATACGAAAAAAGAGATAAGACTACGAATGATGTAGTAGGTATGGTTCAGATTAATGTCCCAATCGAAGTTTTACATGAAGGTGTCAGAGAAGATATTTACAATAAAGATATTGAACTAAATTCAAATATAAAGGAAACGCTAGACACTATAAATGAAAAATTTGCTTTCTTGTTTGTTGGTCATTGGATGAAGGGTGATTTTGGAGAGGATAGAAAGGATGTTTCTGGATTAATCTATACGTTTTTTGAAACATTTGGTGATACACACAACCCACCTGCTCTTATTTTGAAAACATCATGCGGTACATTTTCAGTAACTGATCGAAGCAGACTTGTTGAAAAAATAGAATTAATAAAAAGAATGGTAAATAAAAATAATTTACCAAATGTATATCTTCTACATGGAGAATTGACAGACGAAGAAATGAACTCACTCTATAATCATCCAAAAATAAAGGCATTTGTATCATTTACAAAAGGTGAAGGTTATGGAAGACCTATTGCAGAATTTATGACAACCGGTAAACCTGTTCTTGTTTCAGGATGGAGTGGTCAAACAGATTTTGTAAATGAGACATTTCATACAAGACTTAAAGGAAATGTTAGACCTGTGCATAAAAGTGCAGTATGGGAGGGTGTAATAAATGCAGACTCCAAATGGTTTACAGTTGATTACCAATCTGCCGCTAAAGAATTAAAAAGAGTTTATGAAAATTACAAAAATTATTTGCAAATTTCACAAAAATATATTAAATTATTTAATAGTATGTGGTCCTATGATTCTATGCATACAAAATTTGAAAATATGTTAAATAATTTTTTACCAAAATTTGCAGATAATATACCAATAGTTTTGCCAAAATTAAAGAAAATTGAATCAATTGCGGATGGTGATAAAAAATGATTTCATATACTATAACAGTTTGTAATGAAGATAAAGAACTCGATCACTTGTTAGGATTTCTGAAAGATAGAATAACAAAACATGATGAAATAGTTATTCAAATGGATAGTATGTCTGTAACAAGTTCTGTTAAAATTGTAATAGATAATTACAGAAATCAGATTGATAATTTTGTTGTAATAGAATTTGCACTTGATAGAGATTTTGCACAATTCAAAAATAATTTGAAATCACATTGTAGTAAAGAATGGATTTTTAATATAGATGCAGATGAATTACCATCAGAGATATTAATAAAAAACATACACGATATATTGAAATTAAATGATAATGTTGAAATGATATTGATTCCAAGATGGAATACAGTTGATGGTATAACCGAACATCATGTAAAAAAATGGGGATGGAATTACGATGAACATGGGAGGATAAATTGGCCAGATTATCAAACAAGGATATACAAAAATAAAAAAGAAATTGTTTGGAATAATAAAGTACATGAAAGATTATCTGGATATAAATCATATGCATCATTGCCAGCAGAAGAAGAGTTTTGTTTTTATCACCCAAAGACAATAGACAGGCAAGAAAAACAAAACAAATTTTACGAAAACATATAATAGGTACAATTTATGGAAACAAGAAAAAAAGTTTGGTATGCTCCTAATAAATTTGAATCTTATGGAGAGGAAGAAATTAAAGCCGTTGAAGAATGTCTGCGTGATGGATGGATTGCAGGATTTGGACCTCGTTCTATTAAATTTGAAAATATAGTTGCAAAGTATTTTGGAAAAAAATATGGGGTGTTTGTAAACTCAGGTTCCTCTGCATGTTTATTAGCATTAGCTTCTTTGAAATTACCAAAGGGTAGTGAGATAGTAACCCCGGCTTGCACATTTTCAACAACAGTAGCTCCTATGATTCAATTAGGATTGAAGCCCATTTTCTGTGATGTTGAATTAACATCGTATGTTCCGTCTTTACAACAGATTGCAGAAAAGATAACGGATAATACAAAAGTGATAATGATACCAAACCTTATTGGTAATAAACCGGATTGGAAATCAATAAGACAACATTTGATTTCTATAAATAGAAATGATATTATTTTGATAGAAGATTCCGCAGATACAATGACTTATACAGAAGAAACTGATATTTCAACAACATCTTTTTATGCATCCCATGTTATTACCGCCGGCGGTTCTGGTGGGATGGTTATGTATAATAGTGAAACATTGCGTGATGTTTGCTTGCAATTTAGAGATTGGGGTAGAATTGGAAATAATGCCGAAGAAGTTGATCAAAGATTCAATCATGTAGTAGATGGTATTCCATATGATTTCAAATTTTTATATGGAGTTCTTGGTTACAATTTCAAATCATCCGAAATGAATGCGGCTTTTGGTTTAGTTCAAATGGAAAAGTTGGACAAGTTTGTTGATATACGCCGCGCTAATATAGAAAGATATATTGAAAATCTAAAAGATATTTCAGAAATAACTTTACCCGATGATAGTATCAAACCAAATTGGCTTGCAATTCCTTTACAATATGAAGATCGTTTGGGATTATTAACATACCTTGAAGAAAATGATATTCAAACCCGCGTTACATTTGCTGGAAACATTACTCGTCATCCTATCTATCGTGAATATCTTGAAACATTCGAGAATGCAGACACAATAATGAAGAATGGTTTTCTTTTAGGTGCCCATCATGGTATGACAATAGATGATGTTGATTATGTTTGTGATAAAATAAAAGAGTTTATCAATGCAAATAAATAATAAAAAAATAGTATATGTAACCGGTTGTCTTGGTTTCATAGGTTCTTATGTAACCAGAACTTGTTTGGAACGAGGTTGGTATGTTAAGGGCATAGACAAAATTACTTATGCAGCTAATGAGGATTTATTAAATGAATTTAATTTATATGAAAATTTTTCATTTACAAATTGTGATATAAATGATTTAGAATTTTTATATGATTGTGATTATATTATTAATACTGCTGCAGAAACTCATGTTGGAAATTCAATTGTAAAGAGTGATGATTTTGTTCATTCAAATATAAATGGTGTGCATCGTATATTGGAATTGTTGAGAAATTACAGACAAGAAAATAATAATACACCAACTCTAATTCATTTTAGCACAGATGAAGTTTACGGTGATATTACAGATGGTGCACACATTGAAACTGATTTGTTGAAACCATCAAATCCATACTCTGCAACAAAAGCCGCTGCAGATATGTTAATACAGGCATGGGCAAGAACATACGGAATATTTTATGTTATTGTTAGACCAACTAACAATTATGGGATAGGTCAGTATGTTGAAAAACTAATCCCCAAAAGTATAAAGTATTTACAACTATCTCGTAAAATTCCATTACATAATAATGGCACCCCAATAAGAAATTGGTTACACGCACAGGATACTGCTGATGCTATTATGACTATAATAGATTCAAATGTTAAAAATGAAATCTATAATATATGTGGTGGCTTTGAACAAAATAATTTGGAAACTGTTAGTAAAATTATCAAATTGATGTTTCCAAACAATTACACGAATAAAAGCGAATACATAGATTTTGACATATCAAGAGTTGGTCAAGATGTTAGATATGCCCTCGATGATACCAAGTTGAGAAATCTTGGATGGAACGCAAAGAAAAAATTTAATGATGAAATTGAAAGTATAGTTAAACACTATATGAAAAAATTTATATGGTAATTCATTTACAATGTTTTAGGAATAAAAATGCGAGGAAATAAGATATTTGAAAATCTGTTCATTTTAGAACTTGCTAATAATCATTGGGGTTCACTTGAACGTGGTAAAAAAATTGTTAGAGAATTTGCAAAAGTTGTAAAAGAAAATAAAGTGAAGGCATCTATAAAATTACAATTTAGGGATGTTGATAACTTTATCCACAAGGACTTCAAAGAAGAAGGTGTAGGTGAAGACCTGATGAATTTGAAAAAAAGAAGTAGATATATTCAGAAAACATCCAAAACAAAATTAACTTATGATGAATTTAAGGAACTTATAGAATACATAAAAAAACATGATTGTATTCCAATGGCAACACCCTTTGATGAAAAATCAGTAGACTGGTGTGTTGAAATGAATTTACCTATAATAAAAATTGCAAGTTCTGATATAAACGATTGGGTTCTTTTGAACAAAATAGCAAGCACAAAGAAACCGGTAATAATTTCAACAGGTGGTGCAAACGATAAACAAATAGACGATGTTGTTTCATTCTTTGTTCATAGAAATATCCCAATATCTATAAACCATTGTGTTTCAAAATATCCTAGTGAAGATGATGAATTAGAATTAAATCAAATAGACTATTTGAAAAACAAATATCCAAAGCTTGTTATAGGACTATCAACACACGAATATCACGATTGGCATTCATCTATGTTAATATCATATGCCAAAGGTGCAAGAACATGGGAAAGACATATTGATATACCATACCCGAAAGGGCATGAACAAAAAGAAGTTTCACTATATTGCTCATTACCGCATCAAATTGATGAATGGTTTAAGGCATACAACAAGGCGGTAGTCATGTGTGGAACATCATCTGATGTTCGCAGAATAATTGACGAAAAGGAATCATATTATTTAGAATCTTTGTATAGAGGATTATACTTAAAAAAAGATATGAAATGTGGCGAAACCATAACCATAGATAATCTTTACAGTGCAATACCATATCAAAAAGAAATAGGTCAAATATCATCAAGGGATTTTATAGAAAAAGATTCAGTTTTGAACTGTGATATAAAAAAAGATCAACCATTATTAAAAAATCATATAAAATAACATTATGAAACTATCAGATTACGTTTTCAATTTTATTGCATCAAAAAAAATAGATACGGTATTTACTGTTTCGGGTGGTGGTTGTATGCATTTAGTGGATTCTCTTGGTAGAAATAAACTAATAAAATATATTTGCAACCACCACGAACAGGCATGCGCAATTGCAGCTGAAGGTTATGCAAGAACTTCCGAAAAACCTGGATGTATTTTGGTAACAACAGGTCCTGGTGGAACAAATGCACTCACAGGTGTTCTGTGTGCATATCAAGATTCTATTCCAATGATTATATTATCTGGACAAGTTCCAACCGAACAATTATCCGATGGAACTGGATGTAGACAAATTGGACAACAAGAATTTAATATAGTAGATACTGTAAAAACAATGACAAAATATGCCGTTGTTATTACTGATAAAGATACAATAAAATATGAATTAGAAAAGGCATATCATATAGCAACTTCCGGAAGACCAGGACCCGTTTGGATAGATATACCGTTAGACATACAGGCATCCGAAATACTGCCATCCGAACTAAATGGATTTTATGTAATAAATAACTCAAATGAAAAATATAATTCAGAAAAATTTGAAGAATTAAAATCACTTTTAACTGTAAGTAAAAAACCTATAATTGTAGTTGGTGGTGGTATACGTTCATCGCTAACAATAAATTCTTTGAGAAAACTTATAGATGAATTAGAAATACCAGTTATGACCGGACCACATTCTGCCGTTGATGTTGTAAATACGGATTACAAATACTATGCCGGTAGATTTGGTTTGTTAGGACAGTATACATCAAACTTACTAATACAAGAAAGTGATTTAATAATTTCATTGGGTTCAAGATTAAATCCAAAAATGATAGGATACGATCAAAGTAAATTTGCACCAAATGCAAAAAAGTTTTTGGTGGATATTGATGTTAATGAAATGAACAAACTAAAATTTGATTCAAAGGTTCAATGGGAAATAGATTTGAAAGAATTTTTTGAAATTGCTGTAGATAATATATCAAAACCAAAAATAGATGATTGGAGAAAATATGTTGTTGAAAATAGAAAAAAAGAAAAATTAGTTTTAGAAAAACATAAATCATTAACTGATTATGTTAGCACATATGTTTTTGCAAAAGAGTTAGAAAAACATATATCCGATGATTCCATAATAGTTACAAGTGATGGAACTGCTCATGTTGTTCCACTTAAAACTATTAACTTGAAATCCAATCAAAGACTTTTTAGCAATGAAGGAACAGCTCCTATGGGTTATGGTTTACCGGCTGCAATTGGTGCATATTATGGTTCGGATAAACCAATAATTTGTATTGAAGGTGATGGTAGTATTATGATGAATCTGCAAGAACTCGAAACTGTCCGTCATAATAAAATACCATTGATATTATTTGTAATAAATAACGATGGGTATTTATCTATAAAACTTACACAAAATTCTTTCTTCAAAGGAAATTTGGTTGCTTCCGAAAAATCATCAGGTGTTAGCATTCCAAAATTTGATGCACTGGCAGATGTTTTTGGTTTCAAGTATTTTTCAATAAATACAAATAATGAAATAGATTCTGTGTTGAATAAAGTATTTAACGAAACGCATTGCTTTCCAATCATAGTTGAAGTATTTTCTGATCCAAATGAACAACATGAACCAAAAGTTGTTGCAAAGGGTATTGATAATAACGGTAAAATAATTCCCGGCGAATTAACAAATATGAACATAAACATTTTTAAGGAAATCTGATATGTCATTCAGATTTGTAAATAGTGAAGAACCAAATAAACATTGGGAAAAAGTATCTGTTTTTGGTAAAAGAGTTTTAGATTTAGGATGTGGTGACTTTGGAAGAATATCATCTTTGCCATATCTATCAACTTTGGAATACTTTTTAAGTCTTGGTGCAAGTTATGTTGTTGGGGTTGATGCTTCAATGCCGGATGTAAATAATATCAATTCCAAATTGAACGAACATCAGGAAAGATTTTCCATTGAAACTAAATTGATATCCAGTGTGAATGATATTGTTGAACTAATAGAAAAGAATGATATACAAATTGTAAAGTCTGATATAGAAGGTGGTGAATATCATTTGTTATCAATTCCGGATAATGTATTTTCTCGAATAGAAGAATACTACATAGAAACTCATGGAAATCAATTATATGAAATGACCGTTCAAAAGTTAATAAATTGTGGATATGAAATCTATGATCAAATAGATTTAACACATACAAACGGTGAATGTAAAGTTATTTTTGCTAAAAAATTATGAATATACTAATAACTGGTGGCAACGGTTATGTTGCAAAATCATTACATAGAGGATTGAGTAAAGAGTTTAATGTTATTTCTGTAACAAGAAATGATTTTGATATGAAAGACTACAACTCATTGCGAACATATCTTCTGAATGGGATAAGATTTGATGTGATAATACATACTGCAATAGTTGGTGGCAGTAGATTAAAAACTGATTCCTTTTCTGTTGTGGATAGTAATTTACAAATGTATTACAATCTACTGCAAAATAAACATTTATATGGAAAACTAATTTCTTTCGGCTCTGGAGCAGAAATACACAATAAAAATAGTCCGTATGGTTTAAGTAAAAGTATTATATCGGAATCTATTAAACTAAATGATGAATGTTACAATTTAAGAATATATGCAGTTTTTGATGAAAACGAAATAGAAACCCGATTCATAAAATCAAACATCAAACGATATATCAAAAGAGAACCTATGGTAATACATAGTGATAAAAAAATGGATTTTTTCTATATGAAAGATTTGATTAAATTGGTGTCATATTACATAAACGAAAAAAATCCACCAAAAGAATTAGATTGTAAATATGAGAATGAATATAGATTAAAAGAAATTGTAAATATAATAAACAACATATCCAATCATAAAGTGGAATGCTTTGTTGAAAATGATTATGAATCGGATGATTATATTGGTGTCTATAAAAATTTACCAATAGAATACATAGGATTGATTAACGGAATACATGATACATATAACATTATTAAAAAGGAATTGATATGAGGTTTTATCCAAAAACGAATCGAACACAAATATTTAATGCAAATTCATCTTTGACTGAATTGGCAAATCTATACGAAACAGATAAAGGAAATTGTGATCCAAAATCTTTGTCTTGGGGTTTATCCTTTCCGGAACATTTTTGTATGAACTATACAAAAACATACGATAAATACATGAGAGATTTCAGAGAAACTCCTGTTAAACTTTTTGAAGTTGGGATTCGTGATAAAAGATTTCCATACGCTTCTTGTAAAATGTGGTTAAACTATTTCAAAGATATTGATTTATATGCAATGGATAATTTTTGGGGTGAGTATATTGATCAAAAAACTGATGAAATAGATGGCATAAATAAAATCGGTGTAAATTTTGTATATGCAGACCAAGGTAACTTTAATGATTGGAATGAATTAAAATTGGAATGTCCAAATGACTTTGATTTTTTTGTTGAAGATGGTAGTCATTGGCCAAATCATATGGTTGTTACTTTGTGGAAATCTATTGACATGGTTAAATCCGGTGGGTATTATTTTATGGAAGATTTACAGAATCCAATAACAAGCCGTGGTAAATACAAATATGACAATTCGTTATTATCACAGGAACTTTTGGTCTCACTAACAACCGGAAAATTAAATTCGTTGTTCCTCAATGATAAACAAAATGAGGATGTTAATAGTGCATATGAATTGGTAGAAATGGTATTAGATGAATCTAAATTAACATATCTTGCAGTATTGAGGAGACGATAATTATGAAACCAATAACATTTTGTATACCAACTGCAAAGAATGAGAAGGATTATATTCTTTTGTTGTTAAATTCTTTGAAAACAAATACGGACATATCTAAACATGAAATTCTTGTGTTTATAGATTCTGATAATCAAAACACATATGAAGCATTATTATCTGTGCAAAAAGATATTCCAAATCTGAAAATATATCGAAATACAAATGAGTTCCCGTTTGGTGGACAGAGAAACATATCTATAATGTTTGATGCTGCTAAAAATGATATTGTCTGTTATTTACAATCCGATATGGTTGTTGGTAAAGATTTGGATGTTCATATTTCAAATGGACTGATGAATGAAAATGACATTTTATCTTTAACACGAATAGAACCACCACTACATCCCCCATCACCCGAAAAAATAGTTCGTGATTTTGGATTAGATGCATTATCATTCGATATGAAATCATTTAATTCATTTATTGAAGAATTACAGTCTGAAAACAAATCTATACAAAAGGATGCATATTTTGCACCATTTGCATTGTATAAAAAAATCTGGTTTGATATTCTTGGTGGATTTGATACTCAATTCAGATGTTCTCGCGAAGACTCCGATTTTATTATCAGATGTAAACTTAATGGGATAAATTTAATACAAACTTGGATGGGTGCAGTTTATCATTTTACGTGTGTTTCATCTAGAGGAAAGGATTGGTTCAAACAAGATGATGCGGATGTTAAAATAAAAAATGAGCTGCAAAGATTTGCCGATTATCAAGAATTATTGCGGTTTATCAGAAAATGGGGAAAATTTGGACATAATGCGGAATATGTTTACGATATTTCATTTGTAATTGATATTGATAGATACGTTGATTTTAATATATTGGTTGCTTTGGAGCCGTATGTTTCAAAAATATATGTTAATGATAAAGCTGTTAGAGATAATTTACTAAATATAGTTAAATTTAATTCAGAATATTTTAGTAATTTACGTTGGAATTATTCCACGGACCATTGGAAAAATGTTATGCATAGGTTTAATCCAACGGATTTTGACCAAAGAATAGTTTATGTTGATGATAACACATCAATAGATTCGGGAATTAATCTATTGTGTAAATATTCAGAATTACATAACAATTTCAAAGAAACTATGAGTTTGTTTCAAAACATTAATGATTTAGTGCACGATGCTGAAGTAGGAACATATGAGTTTGGTCCAATACGTATACATATAAAAGATAAAGTTGATAGGATAGATAATCTTAAAAATCTTAATACAAATTGGGATATTTTGTTAAATGATCCGAAGTGTTTATTCGGATAAATACATATTTATATTTGGAATATACATTTTATTTTTTGGAGAATACTATGCATGAAATAGCAAGCACACTTGTAGCTATTCAAACACAACTTCGTTTCTTTCATTGGCAAACCAAATCATACGCCCGTCATCAGGCATATGGTGGAACTTATGGTGCAATGGATGGTTTAATTGATAATTTTGTTGAAGTTCTTATGGGTAAGTATGGTAGAGTTCCTGCTGTGCCTTTTAAATTATACAATAGAAATGAAAAGGATATTATGTCATTTATAGATGAAACAATTTTATATCTACTGAATCTTGATAATGTTCTCAATGCACAAACAGATACAGACTTATTAAACATTCGTGACGAAATGTTGGCAGAATTTAATAAACTTCGTTATTTAATTACATTAAAGTAAAACTAATCAAAAGGTGGTTATTATGAGTGAGCAAACACAACTGAATGAATCACAAGAATCAAAAGGTCTTGGTGATACTATTGCAAAAGTTACACACGCTGTTGGATTAGACAAAGTTGCAGAGGCAGTTGCTAAAGCAGTTGGAAAGGAAGATTGCGGTTGTAATAAACGAAAACAAAAATTGAATGATATGTTTCCGTATAATAAATGATACCAAAAGATATACATAAAATTGCAGAAAAAATGGGTGTATCTTGGGATGGGGATAAAAACTTCATGTCATGGTGTCAAGATATTCTTGGTAAAAGACATTTAGATGATATGTCCGAAGTTGAATTGATTATGATATACAACAGATTAAAAAACGGAAAATATCCTCAATCGTTGAATAAGAATGGCTAATATAAACAATATAACACCTGAACAACTTTCTAAAATAATGAAACCGGGAGCGGCTGGTATTCTTGCAATGACCACTTCCGGTGAATTTCTTTTAACAAAAAGAACATCGAAGGCTCATTATCTCGGTGGTCATTGGTCTGTTCCATCCGGTGAAGTTAATGTAAATGAATTGGAGTCTATGGAAGAATGTGCCCGTAGAGAGTTCTTTGAAGAAACAACACATCAGATACCAAACGATGCAAAATTAATCTGTATAGATAGATACTTTGCCGATGATAGAATGTATTTTCTATTTCTATACACCGTTAAAAAACGTTTCTTCGTTAAGATAGATTGGGAACATGAAGATGTTAATTGGTTTACAAAAGATAATTTACCTCAACCAATATCTTCACAAATTTATGATGCAATACAAAGAATTTGATATTTATTCATATGGAAACTCAAATACAAAACATATTGGAAAAATGGTCTAACAAGTATAAGAAATCAATAAACTGCTCCAGACCAAAGGGATTTAGTCAGAAAGCCCATTGTGCTGGAAGAAAAAAGAGAAGGAAAATGTATAAGGAAATAGAAGAAGCAAAACATATTATGGACATGATGAA
>SXGQ01518093.1_pt1 | contig 14052 bp, 16 predicted proteins | sample 3178371 | NCBI WGS metagenome assembly SXGQ01 (sample SAMN11356859, study PRJNA531348) | freshwater metagenome | isolation source: freshwater sample F1-20 | place: China: Fuxian Lake, Yuxi | collected 2017-12-25
CATCGACTTCGACCGACGACAGCGCGTCAACCGCGCCTCCGTCGGCGTACGACACCATCGGGGTGTCGTCCGGGCCCATCAGCAGAGCGTCGACGCCAGGGACCACGTCCAGGTCGGCGGCGAGCCGCTTGAAGGTTTCCAGCGTCACCCAGGGCGACGCCCAGCCGTTCCAGTAGCTGCTCAAGCGGCAGGGGTAGGGCGCAGCGCCCTGGTCCTGCCACTCGCCGAGAGCGAATCCCTCAGCGAGCGGCGGCAACGGTGCGGTCATGCGGCCTCCAGTTCGTCGGTGTGCCTGAGGCTGGCTCGCGTCACGTGAAGATCTCCGGCTGACGAGAGGCCTTCGCGCAGTCGAAGGCGTACGCGCCGGCCTCGGCGCTGACGGGCAGCAGGTAGGTCGTCCACGCGATTGTCGATCCCTCGACAGCAATGCCTCGCCGTGTGCAGGCCGCGACGGAGCGGACCATGTCGGTGAACTCGCGGTCGAGCCGACCCTCGTTGCCGCTGATGACCTCGCGCGACCAGTCGATCTGCAACACGGCGTACCGGCGCGCTGCCTCCAGTGACGTGAAGCACTGGATTGGCCCGCCATCGTGCGCGGCCGCGTGCCCATATGAGGCGACGAAGACCATGAACAACGCCTGCCCGTTCAGCTCCAGCGGCCAGGAGGGGGAGATCTCTCCGAGCATGCGCTCGACCAGCGGCAGGTTCTGCTCGTAGTCCGGGTCGGCGTGGCGCCGCCGACGGTAGATGTCGAGGATCAGCCTGCGGTAGGACGCCTGATCGGCACGTCCCCAGGTGACGTTGATCAGTGCGTCGACGACGGCCAGCCACAGTGCCGGCAGCGTGATGGACAGTGCGCGCGCCATGTCGTCGAGCAGCGGGTCGTTCACGGCGCTTCCGGGGTCCTTCCCCTCGAGCCCGATGAGGTCGTCGGCGTCCCGCCCGTCGGGCGTCCAGCGCGTGATGTCGCCGCTGAGGTCGCGTTCGTCGTAGGTCTTCGCTTGGACGAGCGCGAAAAGGTCCCGGGTGTCAGTGATCTGGGCGTGCGTCTCAGGGAACATCGTCGGGCCGATGATCGGGTTGCCGTGAAAGAAGTGCGGCAGCAGGGGCCAGGCGCGGACGGCCAGGGCGTAGGCGTCGCTCCACGCCTCGATCGCGCCGAGGCGTGTCAGCGTCGCGCGGCGCTCGCGCCATGCGCGATCACCGCTGGGTTGCGTCATGGACATCTCTGTCTCCTTCGATTCGGACCGGTGCGGTTGCGACGTACTTGCCTTGGGGCGCGAGGCCTCGCTCGTGGGAGGCGTCGCCGCACTTGAAAGGCGGCCGTGCAATGCGTTCCGGCTATGTGGCGCGGACCATCCGCGCGGGACTGACGATGACAGGGCGCTGCGACGTCATGTCAAGGGCTGTCCGTCAGCGAGCAGGGGGTGAACCGGGAGCGGCACGCCGGCGCGCGGCTGGTCGTGCGCGCCGCGCGCTGACCAGATGTCAGCCATGTGGCAGAGCGTGGCCAACTCGCCCATCCGCCGCTCGGTCGGGTGGTGGCCCTCCGGGTCGCCGTTGAGCTCACCGTGGACGTAGCGCAGCGCGTTTCGCTGCTGCGCCGTCAGAGCGATGCCCGCGTCGGTGGCGTAGCTCAGCGCGAAGTCCCACGAGGTCAGCGCGCGGGCCTCGCGGTCGTACTCGCGGTCCTCGCGCTCGCCGGGGGTGGTGTAGCGAAACACCTTCGCGATGTCGTGCAGCCATAGGACGAGCAGTGCGTCGTCGAGCGAGAAGACCTGGGGCCGGTCGTCGCTCACGGCTGCGTAGAAGCGCGCCGCGTAGGCGAAGCACTCGTCGAGGTGGTCGAGGTAGCCGCCGCTCCACGCGTGGTGCTTGGCCGCCGAGCCGGCTGCGACTGCCATGCGCCGACCGTGGCGAGCCACGGTGGACATCGCTTCTTCAGGCAGGCGGGCGACTCCCACGCGAAGCGAGGAGTGGCCGGCGAGATCGTTCAGAACGGGGCGCGTGGCATGCGCAAGGCTCATCGGCGTTCCTCCTCGAAGTCGTAGGTGCGGATCGTGTGGACGAGGCCGTTGGTGAAGCCGCCGCGCTGCGCGCGCTTCTCCTCCGCGGCAATCAGGACGTCGTCAGCGCAGGCGCCCAGGTGGCCGGCCGCCTCGCGGATCGCTGACCAGACGAGCGCGAGGCGTAAGATCGAGCTCGGCTCAGCGACAGCGCATGCGGCGGCTGCGACGAGGGTCGAGAGATCCCCGGCGCCGTTGTAGAGGTCTCCGGCCTCCCACTCTCCGTAGGCGACGTCGCGGTCGCTGATCAGCCGCTCGTGGCGCAGCCACAGCAGTGCCGAGAGAACCTCGGTCACGTCGGCGAGCTCGTCGACACCGGCGCCCTCTCGCGCTGCCTCGATGGCCTCTTCCACGAGTTTGGCCTCCAGGAGGCGCAGGTGCTCTTCCTGGTCGACGACGGGGCGCAGGACCGGATCTGGCGAGGTGAACCCGTCACGGACGAGCCGAACCGGCCACTCACGACTGGCTCGCTCGCTCACACTGCTCTTCCTGCGTCCGAGCGACGGCGCTGCGTCAGGATGATCGCGACCAGGAAGGCGTTCAGTGCGGTTCCGACGCCGTTGCCGACGATGACCTCGGGGAGGCTGTGGACGATCCCGTAGGCCGTCCAGATGCCGGCGCCGACGACGATGATCAGCGGCGTCCATGGGGTCAGGTCGCTCGAGTGGCCGAGGCGCAGGACGCGCACGACCTGCGGAACGGCCGCGAGGCCCATGGCGACGCCGACGGCGGCGGCGAGTGGGTCGATGATGTCCGCCGCGCTCATGCCGAGCTGCCTCGCAGGCCTCGGAGCTCGCGCTCCCAGTCGGCGAAGCTCTCGAACGAAACGAGGACTGTTCGGTCGCCGTCGAAGTACCCGCGGCTTCCGCACAGGTCGTCTTCACCATCGGTGACCACGAAGATCGCCCCGCCGACTGGTGTCCGGGACTCCCCGCCGACCTCGTCGGCGAACCCGACGACGGTCGCCGTCCCTCTGCTGTAGTTGTACTTCTGGACGAGGTGCCGCACGCGATCGCCGAGGCGGATCTCGCAGCGTGGGCCGCGCCCCGGCTCCCGGAGTCCGTGTCCGGTCGCCCGGCTCAGGTCGATCTCCCACCCGCAGGCGTTGGAGATCTGGCGGCGTGCGAGATAGGCCACGACGAGATAGCGGCGGTCCTCGGGCGCGGGAAGGTCCTCGACGGTCAGGACGGCGTCGAACTCGTCGTCGGTGCGCATGTCGACCTCGCGGGCGACGTCGAAGATCGCGTCGAGGATTTCCTGCGGGTCGCGCAGCAGCGCGGCCGGTGCGCCGCCGTAAACAGCGGCTTCGTAGTGCTCGGTGCCGAGCTTCACGGCGATGTGCGCCAGGTCCTCGACTTGGCTATCGGTCGCAGCCATGCTTGCTCCTGTCGTTCTCGTCCCACGTCATCAGGGTCCGCAGGCGATCTGCAGCGCGCTGCTCGAGCGCATCAGCGTCGATGTCGTTGTTCGTCGCCGCGATGTACTGCAGCGTGCCGAGGACGTCGCCGGCTTCGGCGATGAACTCGGCGGTCAGGTCGCGGCCGCTGGGGTGCGGACCGTGGGGAAAGGCCATGAGCTTGCCGGTGATCTCTGCAAGCTCGCCGGCCTCCTCCGTGAGCTTGGCCAGCCCGGGACGTACGTCCGAGCCGATGGCGAAGTCGGGGAGTCGCGCGGGTGCGCTCATGGTGCCGCCAGGACCGACGCAGCGCGCTGCCTGCGAGCCTCGTCGATCGAGTCGGCGCCGGTGTTGCGGGCGTTGGTGACGTCGTACACCAGCGAGTAGCCGTTGTCGGCGTACAGGATGCCGTCGTGGCGCTCGAGGACGTAGTCGATGACTCGCACGCCGTCGTCTGCGGCGAGAGCACGCACTGCGGCCTTCTCCTCGGACGACAGGCGGGCGAACGCGAGTGCTGACTGCGCGAGCTGCCGCCGAGAGCCGAAGCGCATCACGACTGCCCGCCGGGGTTGGCGCTGCGGCTGATGAGGTTCACCAGGGTGGGCATGTCCATCTCCTCGAATGGCGACCAGCGCGTATCGACGGCGTCCTGGTCGCGAGCGTCGACCCAGCACTGGTCGGTGTAGTTGTGGGGCTGCAGGGCGGCGATGACCGTGCCGCCCCAGCTCAGCGCGTCCAGGGCGAAGCTCATCCCGTACGGCGTCTCGTCGTCGCCGTAGGTCACGGCCTCGGCGAGCGTGATCTGGACGCTGACCGCCTGCTCGTTGACCTTGCGATCGTCGGGCCAGCACGTCAGCGTCCAGCGGTAGTCGTCGACGGTGTCGTCGCTCGGTCCCGCGACGTGCAGCCCGGCGTCGCGTAGGGCTGCTGCGACGCTCTCAAGCGTCTGCTGGAAGGCGTCCTGATACTGCGCGTCGTAGAGCGCTTGCAGGACCGCGGCGGGTGCCTGTGGCGACACACTCACGCCGTCCCTCCGCAGGTGGAGTCGGCGCCTGCGTCGGCGCCGTGATGTCCTGCACCGATGTTGGTCATGTCAGGCCTCCTCGGCGTCGTTCGCCGGCGCCGCGGTGTAGTCGTAGGTCACAGGGGTCTGGTGGGCGGCGTGCACGACGCCGGCGATGTCGTCGCTCCAGGACATGCGGCCAGCGTCGAGCTGCAAGGTGTCATCGCGCACGGTCACGGTCACCGAGCCGCGCACCGCGTCGGCGTAGCCCGATCCGTTGAGCCGGTCGTGAACCAACAAGACGGGGTCGGTGAAGACGGCCTGGGTCGCGCGCGGCTGACTGCCGCGTCCGAGCAGGTCAGCGAGGTCGCTGTGGTGCAGCACGTGGAGGCTGCCCCCGTAGCTCGCTTCGACGACGAGCGAGCGCAGGACGTCCTTGTTGACGTCCAGGTCGATGCCAGCCGCCGCCGCGATCTCCGCCATCGCCTCCGCGATCTGTTCGCCGGTCCAGTCCCATGCACCGGGAGCGAGGTCGTAGCCGAGGTCGTACTTGATCATCGCGCGGCCGGTCTGGCGAACCAGGTCGTCGAACCACGTCGTGGTGTTCCGCGATTCGCATGCCTCGCGGAACGCCTCCCACGAGGCGGCGTCGTCGAAGATCGCGTCGTAGACCTCGGTGTCGTCGTCCTCGTCACGGACGGCTTCGCGGAGCAGTTCGACACACGCCTGGTGCTGGCAGTCGCCCTCCCAGTCGGCCGTGCTCTTCCAGAAGGACTCCATGTCTCCGGCGAGCAGGAGCGCGATCTGCTCCGCGGTGAACTGGTCGTCGTAGGCGACGTAGGTGAGGTTGACCGTCCTGGGGAGGCGAGCGATCGCTCGGGCGAGGATCTCCTTGCGGTACTCGGCGGTGACCATACTCAGGCCCCTTTCTTGTGCAGGCAGACCGTTGCGGTCCGGACCAGGGTTCCGGAGGCGCGGAACGCGTCGGCGGCGTTCAGGATCGTCTGCGCGCCGGCGTGTTCGAGGAGGTCGCGGAAGGCCATCGTCTTGCGGTCGCGGCGGTGCAGCGAGCTCTCGCTGACGATCGCCGCGAGCGTGCCTCCGGGCTTGAGCAGTTCGTAGGCGCGAACGACGTGCACGGCGTCTTGGGCCTTCTCGAAGGGTGGGTTCATCGCGACGACGTCGAACTGCGGCAGGTCAGCGGCCAGGAAGTCGCCCTCGAGCGGACTGAACCCTTGCGCGCGCAGCGCCTCGCAATTGTCGTCGCGCTTCTCGACGACGGTGATCGCGTCGGCTCCGACGATGTCGCGCAGCGGCCCCGCGATGGCGCCGCGTCCGGCCGACGGCTCGAGCGCGGTCTGACCGGCCTCGACGCCCGTGAGTTCGAGCAGGAGTGCGACGAGCGACGCGGGTGTGGGGAAGAACCCTTCGCGTGTGGCCTGTTTGACCGCTCGCCCCTCGCCGAGCGCCTCAGCCAGGAGGGGTGTGGGATCGTCGGCGAAGACGTGCCCGCCCTTGGAGCGATTCCACTTGCCGCCCAGCGCCTTGAGGACCTTGTCGACCGACACGTACAGCTTGCGGTCGAGCTGGCCTTCGGGTAGGCGAAGAACCGAGTCCTCGACGGTGGATCGACGCAGGATGTCGGCGACCTCGTTGGAGACGGCGACGTCAGCGGCCATCGAGGCCTGCTTCGTCGTCGTGCGAGTCGCGCAGTGATGCGGCGATCTCCTGCAGCGCGTCGGGGACGGATGATCCGCCGAGCGCGTTGATGATGACGTCGGCGCGATCCGCGCCGGCGTCGAGGTCTTCGCCCATGTTGACGAGGACCCATTCACCGATCCGCTCGGCGGCAGGCGCCGTCGGATCGACTTCACGGCTGAGTGCCATGTTGGATTCCTTTCCGATTGAAGGGCAGCGCTCAGGCGCGCTGGGTGAGCGGCAGGTCGTCTTCGGTGAACCACTGCCGCGATTCGTCTTCGGGTGCCATGAGCGTGCCTTCCCGCGCCTGAAAGACGCGGTCGATCACGTTGGCGTAGGCGGTTTGGATCACGCCGTTGCCTGCGAGGCGGACCGCGTCGCGGTGGGTGATCTTCACGCCGTTCTCCTCGAGCCCGAGAGCTTGCCACTGGGAGCCGTCGGGGCGCACGGCGAGGTCCATCAGCGCCTGCGCTTCGTGTGCGACGAGCATCCGGAACGTGCAGTCGTTGATGTCGATCTCTTGCGCCTTCGGCGCGTCGACGGCGGCGAAGCTGTCGCGGGTGCCGTGCGTGTAGGCGGGCTCGAGCGACATGTCGATGGCGCGGTCCTGCCATGTGCCGCCGGCGGGGCACAGCAGCCCGTGTCGGTCATGCGTGGTCTGTGTCCCGGCGGGTTCGCGGCGCGGGTCGACGACGGGCATGTTGCTGCCGTAGTAGGTGACGAGCACCTCGTCCGGCGGCTGGACGACCGCGGCGCGCGTGGTCGAGACCTGCGCGAAGGCCGGCTCTTGGTTGGCGTCACGCGGTGGGGTGTTCTGGTTGGGGCTGAGAAGCGCCGCGCCCGGAGCCTGGAAGACGCCCTTGCCGAACGTGGTGTCGACGGTCGGGTGGATCGCCCATGCCGACCAGGCGCGCGCGTAGTCGCCTCTGGCGTGGTTGTGCCCGGCGGTCTGGACGATCATGTCGGGGGTCGGAGGCGCGTCGACCTTGAAGAGGCTGTCGCCGGTCATCACCGGGGGCGAGACGGCTCGTTCGGCGTCGCGCGGCACGTTGTGCGTGCGGTTGGCGCCGACGACGACGGTGTTGTTCGCCGCGGTGACGGTGGCGCTCGGCTCGCTGCTGGCGGGTCGCATGACCGCGCCGCGCTGCTGCGGTCCGATCGCCAGGTCCTGGTCGCCCGTTCCGATCAGCCCGTGATGGTTGCCCGATGCGCACACCGACGCGGCGGGCTCGGCGGCGGGGTCGGTGTCGCGTCCGTTGTTGCGCAGCATCACGAGGCGGTGCTGCTCGGTGGTGCTGGGGTCGATGTAGCCGAGCTCCTGACGCGTGGTCTGCGTGAACGACGGTTCGTCCACCGACCGGGTCTTCTTGCCTTCGCGGTTGTCGGTCACCACGAGCTGGCCGACGGTCCCGAGGTTGCGGACGCCCTGGATGATCCGGTCCATCGTCTGCGGCTTGAGCGGCCGCTTGCGATCACCGATCCGCTCGGCGGGGATGCTGCGGTCGATCGCCGTGATCGCCGGGACGATGAAGGGTGTCGCGATGCTCGCGCAGTGCGGGCACCTGAACCAGTATTGGCCTTGTTTGCCGTACTTCCCGACTGGCCCGAGGGGACCGGCGTTACGTACGGCGCCGGGCTTCCAGGTCTGCACGCCGTAGACCTTGATCCCGCACTCGCGGCAGGCGCACAACGGGCGGAAGTCGAGATTCGGGCGCGGCGCACCCTTGCGACGGATGATGAACGCGAGCCTGTCCCGAGACTGTCCGATTCCGAAGAATGCCCCGTTGATGGAGAGCACTTCGGGGATGTAGCCGAGCTTGCGCCACTCCTTGACCCAGTTGCCGAACTGGTTCCAGCGGGTCGCGACTTCGACGACGTTCTCGAGGATGATGTACTCGTAGCCCCGGTAGGCGGCGAGGCGCTGCGGGCACCACATGGTCGCCCGGGAGCGCTCACCTTCGCGCTTGGGGTCGTAGGGGCTGAGCTCGGCGGCCGCTTCGCGCCAGTTCGACGCCTGGCTGTACTTGCGGCACTCCGGGGCGGCGAGAAGGATGTCGCCGCCGACGCCTGGCAGGCCGGTGGGGTGCAGGATCGATAGGTCGCCGATCAGGTGCTCGGTCTGCGGGAAGTTGATCCCGTGCGCCATGACGCTCTTGTTCCAGTGGTTTGCCGAGCAGGTGACGTTGCCGCCTGCGAGGAAGAACGCCGCGCTGAGGCCGCCGAGCCCGGCGAAGAGGTCAACCGCTTCGCCGCGGTTCGTGCCGTACGCGTTGGCGCGAAGCCACGCGGAGCTGACGGGCTGCAGGTGGTCGCCGAAGAGGAGGTCGACCATCAGACGCTGACTCCCGGGGTGTTGCGGTCCATGTTGGACTCCTTGCTGTCGGTGTGAGACGAGATGGGCGGCGTGCTCACGCCGCGGCCATGGTGGGGTACATCGGGGCGTTCATCGCGAGGACGCGCTCGATGTCCAGCCGGTCGAGAACCGACTGCCAGCCGCTGCGGTCCAAGACGTCGCCGAACGTCGGGTCGTCTTCGTCGAGCTTGCAGTCGACGGCGAGCTGCGTGCGCAGCACGGACTCGAACGTCAGGGTGAGGTCGCGGTAGAGCCGTTCAGTCGCGGAGGCGACGAAGATCTCCGGGTCTTCGCGATGCTCTTCCAGGAACGCCGCGTCGTCCCAGCCGCCGCCGGCGTACTTCAGCAGCGCGTAGCCGCAGGGCAGGCGGTGTCGGTAGATGATCGCGACGAGGGTCCGGAAGTCCTGGTTGAGGTGACGATCGCTGTGAAACGGGTCGATGCGCCGCTTCATGTCACCGACTTGCTGGGTGACCGGGACGGGCATTCCGGCCATCCGGGCTGCTTCTTCCATGGGGACGGGCAGGAAGCGGTGCGCGTGGCCGGCGTGGCGGATCGCGCGCCGGTGCCCGCTCTCCAGGCTGATGACTATGCCCTCGGTGTCGTCGAAACGGACGGTTTCAACGAGCTCGGTCGGGCCGTGGTCCAAGGAGAGCACGCCGAAGCGAGCGACGCCGAGCAGGTGGTTGAACGGCAGGTCACGCGACTTGGGCGCCATCAGTGCACGTCCGACGCGTCGCCCTCAGCGTCCGCGTCCCCGCCCGCGATGCGCGCCTCCGTCGCGATGACGTCGGCCAGGGCCCGCCGGATCTTCTCGGCGTCGAGGATCAGTGGCGTGTCATCGGGCGCGTCCTCCGACGCTTCGGACAGGACTTCGATGTAGGCGTCGGCGAGCAGGAAGGCCGCCGGCTCCTCGTCGAGTCCCCACGGCGGCGGTGTGCCGATGCGATGGCTGGTGATGTTCAGGTCGGTGATGTCGGCGACGAAGGCGCGAAAGGAGCTGTAGCGGCGTGTGAGAGCCACCTCCAGGTATCCCTCGCGGGCGTAGCCGCCCTCATCGAAGATGCACGACCAGCCTTCCTTGGTCAGCAGTCGCGAGGCGTCACTGAGGGTCGCCAGGCGTGCGGGATGGATGGTCACCGCCTCGGGCGCGGCGGCGTTACTGGGACGGTGGGCGTTGATCAGGATCCTGACGTTGATCATGCAGGCGTCCTTTCCTTGTGGGTGCGAGCGGGCCTGACGTCCCGCGCGGGGTGCGCGGGACGTCAGGCGAGTTGGGGTGCGCGGCTAGGCCGCGTCGGCGATCTGCGCGGCGGCGTCGTCGGGGCTGATGTCCAGCGCGGACCCGTCGAGTTCGATCGCGGCGAGCGGCGCATCCTCAGAGGCCACGGCCAGGTCTGCCGAGCTGTTGGCGTCGGTGAACACGAACGACGTGACGTGCTTCTCGCGGGTGTGCGGCTGCAGCCCGTCGGCGAACACGGCCCACAGGGCGCGCCGCAGGTCGGTGTCGCCGCCGGGGATGAGGTCGCGGAACACGCGCTCGGCCTTGTCGGAGCCCATGATGCGCCCGGAGGCGCTGTTGATGCCGTCGGTGTCCAGCAGCGCGCCCCCGAACACCGCCTCGACGAGCGCGAACATGGCGAGCGTGGGGTTCTTCGCGGCGAGCTTGCGGATGCGCAGGCGCTCGGCCTCCAGGATCCGGTCGGCGGGCATCGGCTCGTAGCCCTGGCCGGACGCCTTCGGCTGCTGGTACTCGGAGTTCGTCCAGCCGGCGTAGTAGGCGATCGGCTCGCGGTGCGTGGAGAAGATCAGCTCGATCAGCGCTTCGAGCGCCGCGGTGCGCCGAAGCACGACGTCGTCCTTCGACGTCCAGAACGCGGCGAGTCCGTCGCGGATGTCGGCGTTGCGCGCCTTGGCCTGCGCGCGGGTCTCGGCGGCGGAGATGTCCGATGCGCGGCTGCTCCGGGCTTCCTCGCGACCATCCTCGTCGTGGTCCTCGAGACTGCTGCTGCTGCCCTTGATGACGCCGCCGCCAGCGTTCGAGCCGCGCGCCTTGGCCTCCTCCTCGGTGTCGGCCAGGTGCGTGGCGATGGTGGAGATCATCCACACGGGATCGATGACCCACATCCAGTCGGCGAAGTCGCCACCGACCTTCTGGATGAACACGACGTCGGCGGCTCGCGCCGCGTCGCGCATCTGCGGCGTCACCGGCAGGTAGCTGACCCGATTGCTCGCGCCGGCGTCGTCGGTGAGGCGCCGCAGGATCTCGTCGATCTTCTCGAGGTCCTCGCTTGCCTTCAGGTAGGGCTTCAGGATGGGCCGCAGACGCGCGCGGTCCTCGTCGGTCAGCGCCCTCTGCGCGGCGGCGAGCTCGTCCGTCATCAGCAGGGGGCTCTGCTGGCGCAGGGTCCGGACGTAGGGCAGGTCGGTGACCGTGTTCTGCGTGTCGTCACCCTTCTTGCCTTCGGACGTGTCGTCGTCGCCGACGGCCTTCGCAGCCTCGTCGGTCTGCACGTCGCGCCCCTGGCCGATCATCTTGTTGATGAACGCCGAGAGGTCCGTGGCGGCCTCGCGGTAGTCGTCGGTGGTGCTGATGCGACGCGCGATCGCGTCACCGAGCGCGGGGGATGCCTTGTAGACCTCGGCGAGGCGCATCGCGAAGCGCACGCCGATGGCGTTGCCCTGCACGTTGCCGGCCTTCGTGACGCGGTCCAGGACGCCCTGCGGAAGGATGGAGAGGCTCATGAGCTCGCGCACGAACGCGGGCGTTGCGTCGATGTCCACGCTCACCGCGCGAACCCGGTCGGGCTCGGCCATGCCCTCGCGCTCGTTCCAGCAGTCGAGGCACTGGGCGACCAGGTCGCGGTAACCGAGCTGCTCGTTGGCGTTCTCCTGCGCCTGCAGGATCGCGATCTCTCGCGGCGTCGGCGTCCAGTTCAGGACGATGATGTCCAGGTGGGTGATGGGGGAGAGCCCCTCGTACCCGGGGGTGCCGGCCAGCGTGTGGGAGATGCTGGCGGCCATGTAGCGGCGCTGGCCGACGTAGGCGTGGAATCGCCCATCGACCTCGCGGCCGATGATCGGGGTGGACTGGCCGTGGACCATCATCATCTCGGCAAGCCGCTTCAACCCCTCCTCGTTGAGCCGCTTGCGCGCGTTGATGGGATGCAGGTCGATCTGGTCCAGCGCGACGGAGCGCAGCTCCTTGGTCTTGCCCTCGCCGAGCGGGTGAGGCGCCGGCGCGCGTCCGACGGTGGAGTCGAACAGGCCAGGGGCGGCGTCGGACGTCGAGGCGGCGGGGGTGTCGGTCTTCGGGGTCATGGAAGTCTCCTTCACGAGAAAGGTTGTGGCGTGCGTTCTGTGGGCGTTCATCGCTGAACGCGGAAACGGCCGGTGAGGACGTCGACGGTGTCGCGCGCGATCACGTCCATGGCGTCGGCGGGGTCGTCGATCACGGTCACCCGGTCGGCTTCGACGCCCATCGGCGGGCGGCCGATGCTGACGTGCAAGATCGGCACGCCGGCGTTGCGTAGTTCGCCGATGGCGGCGAGTCCGTCTTCGGTGTCGTACCAGTCGCCGTCGGAGATGATGTAGACGGCGTCGGGGCGGCCTGGGTCGGTGCCCAGGCCGAGCAGGTCGGCGCCGATGCGCAGCGCCTTGTCGGCGTGCATGGTCCCGCCGCCGGTGCGTACGCCAGGGACCTTCGGCATCGCTTTTGTCCCGTCAGCGAGAACTGCCGCTTGGGCGCCGAAGAGCATCGTGGCCAGGCGACCGCCGAACTCTCGGAACCCTTCGGTCAACATCCAGACGACGGGCCCGAGCGCGTACTCGTAGGTGTTCATCGAGTAGGACGTGTCGACGACCACCAGGATGTGCGGCTCGCGAATGGGCGCGGTCTGCGGCAGCGAGACGCGGTACGGCTCGGCGGTGATTCGCTGCCCGAGCGCTCGTTGTGCCTGCGCTTTCATGTACTGGCGCGGACGGAACTTGCCGCCTGGGCGCTTGCGCCTGAGGTGATTGGGGCTGGTCACCATCGCTTCGCGCAGGCGGCTGGCCAGTCGCTGCGCCGCGGCACGTTCGCGAGAGACGGGCGGCCGGTCGACACCGAGGTCGGGAAGTCGCCCCGATCCGGCGCCGGCGCCCTGCCCATAGCTCACCCGCCCCTGCTCAGATGACCCGGTGGCGCCGTTGACCTCGCGCGCGGCGCGCTGCACCTCCTGATCGTCGGGGTATGCCTCCTGCGCTGCTTCGGCCTCCTCTTCGGTGACGGCCTCGACGGCCTCGCGCAGCGCGTCGGCAGCAGCCTCAGCGCCCGATCCGCCGGAGTTCGCGTCCGAGGCGCCGCCATCGCCGCCGGCGTTCGAGTCCGAGCTCGCCGACCCGTCATCGGACTGCGCGTCGCCGTCCGTCTGCCCGCCGGCGTCCTGCTCGTCCTCGTCGGTCTCGTCGTCGCCGATGATCGCGAGATAGCTGCGAGCGGCTGCCTCCAACGCGTCCCAGTCGCCGTGCGGGATCGTGATGACCCGCTGGAGCAGATCGTCGAGGCGCATGAGATCGTCCGCTCCGAGCGCATCTTCAATCAGGGCGCTCATCGGGCCCAGCGACGCGGGGTCCATGACTCCGTAGAAGGTGCGCGCGCGCAGGTAGACGGCCCAGCGGCCCGCCATCGACCGGCGAATGGCGCCGCTGGCGCGGACTTCCCTGACGCTGACGTCCAACGCGCGTTTGAGGATGACGTCCACCACCACGGCGTTGATCGCCCTGCGCAGGAACCCGCCGCGCGTGCTGCTGGGGTCGTAGTCGCGCAGGACGACCGCTTCCATGCGCGGCTCTTCCAGCAGCAGCATCGCCTGGCCGAGTTTGCGTTCGTCGGCGTCTTCTGACCTGGTCAGATCGAACGCCCGCTCGATGATCCACACGCGGCTGCCGACGCGGTGAAACACCTCGTGAAACAGGGCTCCGAGCGTCCGCATGATCGCGCGCTCGCTCGCGGTGTGAGCGCGCAGTTCCTCGTCGGGGCCGAGCAGTTCGACGCTTTCGAGGTACACGGTGCCGCCGCGCGGCTCGATGTGCGCGGGGTCAGCGACGCCCGGTGCGCAAATCACCCACACGGGGAACAGCCTCTGCGCGATCCCGGTCAGCCGATCGGAGATCCCGCGGTAGAACCCGTCGGTCGCGGACTCTCGAGCTGCTGCGCGCTGAAGCTCGTCAGCGAGCGAGCTCACTGCGCGACCGCACGCGGGAAGCCCGCCTGCGCGAGCTTCTCCGGCTCGTCGGGGCCGGCCACGTTCATGCCGCTGCCGTAGGTGGGAATGAGGCCGCCCGGCGCGATGCGTAGGCGACGGTAGCCCGCGGCGTCGAACATGCGCAGCACCGCCTCGACTTCGGCGCGGTCGCGCTTGCCGCGCACCTCCAGCTCCTGCTGGGCGGTGACGAACATCGCGACGGCCAGGCGCTCGGCGGCTTCCTTGTCGCGGCCGGCGGCCATGAGGTCGGCGCGCATGCCCCAGACGGACTTGACCTCGCGGACCTGCGG
>SXGQ01305308.1_pt1 | contig 14051 bp, 15 predicted proteins | sample 3178371 | NCBI WGS metagenome assembly SXGQ01 (sample SAMN11356859, study PRJNA531348) | freshwater metagenome | isolation source: freshwater sample F1-20 | place: China: Fuxian Lake, Yuxi | collected 2017-12-25
CCATCAACGGCCGCGAGATCGAGATCGACTCCCGCCCGTCCGACGCGCTTGCGCTGGCGGTCCGCTCCGGCGCGCCGATCTTCGCCGCCGAGGACGTCATCGCCGAGTCCGCGATCGAGTTCGAGCACGAGGTCGAGGACACCGAGGAGGTCGTCGAGAAGTTCAAGGACTTCCTCGACCAGGTGTCCCCCGAGGACTTCGCCGGCGAGTAGGGCGCTCTTGGCGGAAGCCGAGCAGCAGCGCTGGGCCCAGGAGATCGCCGATCTCCGCCGTCGCGTCACCGCGCTCGAGGCCACGCTGTCCGCCGTCGTGGCCCACACCGGGTACACGCCACCCGTCGAGCCCGACATCCCGCCGCAGGCCCAGGCCCAGCTCGACCGCGGGAACCGGGCGGGGGCGATCGCCGAGTACGCCAAGGCGCGCGGCGTGAGCCGCCATCTGGCTGAGCAGGCGATCGACGCGGCTACGCCGCGAGGTCCAGCAGCCGCTGGATGAGCTCGTCGTAGCTGATGCCCGCCGCCTCGGCGGCCTGGGGCAGCAGCGAGATGTCCGTCAGACCGGGAATCGCGTTGGCCTCGAGCACGTGGAGGTCGCCGGTCTCCTCGGAGAGCATCACGTCCACGCGCGCCATCCCGCGCATCCCCAGCACGTCCCACACGCGGACAGCCAGCTCCTGCGCCGCCTCGGTGACGCCGTCGGGCAGCTGGGCCGGGCACACGAACTCGGTCTGCCCGACGGTGTAGCGGGCCTCGAAGTCGTACCGCTCGCCGACGGGGACGGCCTCGACGATCGGCAGCGCCTCGCCGTCGAGGACCGAGATCGCCAGGTCCGGCCCGTGCACGAAGCGCTCGAGCAACACCTTGTCGTCGTACGAGAACGCCGCGAGCAGCGCGGCCGGCACGGCACCCGCGTTGTCGGCGAACTTGATCCCCAGCGCGGACCCCTGCCCGGCGGGCTTCACGACGATCGGGAAGTCGAGTCGCTCCTCGATCTCCGGCAGCGCGTTCGCCGCCCCGAGCGCCTTGAACGCGGTCTCCGTGAACGCGAAGAAGTCCGGCGTCGGGATCCCTGCGTCGCGGAACGCGTGCTTGGCGAGCACCTTGTCGAAGCTCCGGATGCACGCGCTGATGCCCGAGCCCGTGTACGGGACCCCGACGAGCTCGAGGAGCTCCTGCACGGTGCCGTCCTCGCCGTCGCGGCCGTGGAGCGCGATGAACGCGACGTCCGGTCGCACGTCGCGCAGACGGTCGACGAGGTCCGGACCGACGTCGATGACCACGACGTCGTGGCCCAGGCGTTCCAGGGCGTCGGTCACCCGCGCGCCGGATCGCAGGGAGACCTGTCGCTCCAGCGACCGCCCGCCCTGGAGGACCGCGACGCGGCTCACGCCGAGCTCGAACCCGTGCCGCGCTCGCCCTCGCGGCGCGGCAGATGCAGGACGTCGGCGAGCGCCGGATCGACCTCGGCCGGCGCGGGCTCGGCGGCCGGCGGGACCGCGCGGTGCGTGCCCGTCAGCGTGCCGTAGAACTCGACCTGCTCGCGGATGACCTCGCCGATGCGCCGGACGCCCTCGCGGATGTCGGCGTCGCCCACCATGCTGAAGTTCATCCGCATCGACGACCCGCCGCGCCCGTCGAGGTACGCCGCGCGTCCGGGGACGAACGCGACGTTCTCCTGCAGCGCCCGCGCCAGAAGGTCGGTGGTGTCGATGTAGTCAGGGAGCGTCACCCAGAGGAACAGGCCGCCATGGGGCACGCTCCACGTCGCCTCCGGCGGGAAGTGCTCGGTCAGCGCTTCAAGCATCACGTCGCGGCGGCCGCGGTAGAGCTCGCGCAGCGAGTCGAGGTACGCGCGCCACTGTCCCGGGATCGAGAAGTACTCGGCGACGAACAGCTGGGTCATCGACGACGAGTTCAGGTCGGCGCCCTGCTTGCCAACGTTCATCTTCTGCAGCACGGGGCGCGGCGCCACCGCCCAGCCGATCCGCAGGCCCGGCGCCAGGATCTTCGAGAACGTCCCGAGGTAGATGACGAAGTCGCCGCCGTCGAGCGACCGCAGGGTGGGCAGCGGCTCGCCCTCGTAGCGCAGCAGCCCGTACGGGTTGTCCTCGAGCACCAGCAGCTCGCGCTCGCGGGCGATGGACACCAGGCGCTGGCGGCGCGGGAGCGACATCGTCACGCCGCCCGGGTTGTGGAAGTTCGGGATCGTGTAGATGAACTTCGGGCGGCGTCCCTCGGCCTCGAGGCGATCGAGCGTCTCCTCGAGGAGGTCGATCTTCATCCCGTCCTCGTCGAGGTCGATCTGCACGACGTCGGCCTGGTAGGCGCTGAAGGCGGGGACCGCGCCCGGGTAGGTCGGGGCCTCGGCGATGATCACGTCGCCCGGGTCGACCAGCGTCTTGCAGACGAGATCGATGACCTGCTGGCCCCCGGTGGTGACGAGGACGTCGTCGGGGTCGATCCCGTCGGTGCCCTCGGCGGCCATCACCTCGGCGATGACCTCCTTCGTCGCCGACAGCCCCTCGGTGGGGGCGTATTGCAGCGCGCGCGCCGTCACGGTCGCGGCCATCTGGGCGGTGACCTTCGCGAACAGCTCGGGCGGGAACGTCGACGTGTCCGGCAGCCCGCCGGCGAGCGAGATGACCTCGGGCCGCTCGGTGATCGCCATGAGATCGCGCATGGCCGAGGACGTCATGACGCGGGTGCGAGATGCGAACAGCCCGGCGTACCGCTCGAGGTCGCGCGCCGACGAGCGTGACGAGCTCCGGTTCATGGACACCGGTTCGCCACGAGTCGGACGGTCCCTGTCGTCTATCGTCACCGGCCGCACGGTATCGAACCCATGAACTTCTTCTTCGACCTCCTCCAGGGCGCCGGCATCGGCGGCGCCTCCGGCATTCGGCCCTTCCTCCCGGCACTCGTCACGGGCGGGCTGGCCACGAGCGACATCGCCGTCGACTTCGACGGCACCGCGTTCGCGTTCCTGGAGTCGCCGGTCTTCCTCATCGTCCTCGTGTTCGCCGCGGCGGTCACGGTCGCGCTCGAGCAGCGCGGCGCGATCGGCGAGCCGCTGGGCCAAGGCCTGCTCGCGATCGGGGTCATCCTGGGCGCGCTGCTCGCCGCCGGGTCGCTCGACGACCGCGCCGACATCTGGTGGCCGGGCCTGCTCGTCGGCGGTGCCGCCGCGGCGCTGCTCGGGATCGCCTCACGGCAGCTGCTCGGTCGCGTCCGCCAGCGCCTGGAGGAGGACGAGCAGTCGTTCCTGCTGCTCTACTCGGCGGGCACGGCGCTGCTCGTCACCGGCGCGTCGCTCTTGTTCCCGCCCCTGGCGCTCGTCGCGCTCATCGCCGGCGCCTGGCTGCTGATCGCCTCGCGCAAGCGCGCGGGGGAGAAGTACGCCGGCCTGCGGATCCTGAACCGCCCGTGACCGGCAAGCTCGTCCTCGCGGTCATCGACGGGTGCAAGCCCTCGATGCTGCGGCGGGCGATCGACACCGGGCGTGCGCCGGCGCTGAAGGCGATCGAGGAGCGGGGCACGAACGCCGAGAGCTGCGTCGCCGCGTTCCCCAGCGTCACGCCGGTCTGCGCGGCGTCGATCGCGACGGGCACGCTGCAGGACGTCCACCGCATCCCCTCGATGAACTGGTACTCGCGGGCGGAGAGCCGGTACGTCGAGTACGGCTCGTCGTTCGCCGCGTCGTGGCGCTTCGGGATCGGCAAGCAGCTCACCGACACCGTCTACAACATGAACGCCGAGCACCTGAACCCGGCGGCGCTCACGGTGTTCGAGGCGCTCGACGACCAGGACATCCGCACGGCGGGGACGACGTACCTCATGTACCGCGGCCGGCACGAGCACAAGCCGAGCAAGGAGTTCGCGCTCTCGCGCGTCGCGGCGTCGACGATGTTCCGCAAGCCGATCCTCGGGCCCCGGGAGTTCTTCTACGCCGACCTGTTCGCCAGCCGCCAGACCGGCTGCTTCGGCCAGATGGGCATGCCCGGCGTCCGCGACCAGCACACCGGCTGCGTCAGCACCTACCTCGCCGAGCACGACCTCTTCGACTTCCTGCTGTTCAGCCTGCCGGACAACGACGCCTACTCGCACAAGCACGGGCCGCACGCCCAGGTCGAGTCGATCGCGGCGGCCGACCGCCAGCTCGAGCGCCTCTTCCACCCGTTCGGCGGCACCGAGGCCTACCTCGACCAGCATGCGGTGATCATCGTCGCCGACCACTCGCACGCGCCGGTCGAGGCGACGATCGACCTCGCCGAGGCGGTCGCCGCCGACTGGACGGTCCTGCGGCCCTCGGGCGCCCGGGCGGCGGATGCGGAGATCGCCGTCTGCCCCGCCCAGCGCTCGGCGATGCTCTACGTCCTGCGGCCCGACGCGCGGGAGAAGGCGCTCGGGCCGCTCGTGCAGGCCTCGCAGGAGACCGACGGCGTCGACCTCGTCATGTGGCTCGACGCCGAAGGCCGGGCGGTGATCGCGGGCGACGGGGGAGAACTGCGGTTCGCACCGGGCGACGACGTCACCGACGCGCGCGGCCGCGCGTGGGAGGTCCACGGTGAGCCGGGCGCCGTGCAGGCCGAGGTCGCCGGAGGGCGCATCACGACGCCCGTCTACCCCGACGCGCTCTCGCGCGTGTGGGCGGCGCTGACCTGCTCGACCAGCGGCGACGTCCTGCTCAGCGCCGCGCCGAGCTGGGAGTTCCCGGACTGGGGCGGGCAGGCGCACGTCGGCGGTGGCAGCCACGGCTCGCTGCACCGTGTGGACAGCGAGGGTGCGCTGCTGTTCAGCGGCCTGGCGCCGACCGGGGTGCTGTCGGCGCGCGAGGCCGACGGCGCCTGGTCGATCACCGATGTCGCCCCGATGGCGGTCGCCCACTTCGGGGCTCGGTAGCCTCCCGGGCTCGCGATGTCGGCCCACTCCACCACCACGCCGGTCCATCTGCGCGTCCGCGCGGGCCTGCGCAAGCCGCACAACTGGCTCCAGCTCGTCCGCTTCGCGGCGGTCGGCGCGTCGGGCTACGTCGTCAACCTCGTGACGTTCGCGCTCCTGGTGCACGCCGCGGGCCTCGACTATCGGCTCGCGGCCACGGGCGCGTTCCTCGTCGCGGTCACGAACAACTTCCTGTGGAACCGGCGCTGGACGTTCCGCGCCCGGGACGGCCACCGCAACACCCAGGCCGCGCGGTTCCTGTCGGTGAGCGTGCTGGCCTTCGCCTTCAACCTCGCGATGCTCTGGCTGCTGCACGGCCGGTTCGGCCTGCCCGAGGTGCCGGCGCAGGCAATCGCCATCGTCGCCGCCACGCCGCTGAGCTTCATCGGCAACAAGCTCTGGAGCTTCGCCCGGTGAGACGCGCGGCCGCGGCGTTCGCGGCCCTCCTCATCGCGCTCGCCGCCGCCGCGGCGCTCGCCGGGGCCGCCAGCGCGAATGACCTGACCAGCCCGCCCGGCCTCGACGAGGTGCCGGCCGGCGGGTATCGCCTCACCGAGCGTCAGGCGCTGCGCATCGCCGACCGCCTCCCGGAGGTGCGCGAGGCGCGGGCCGAGGCGGGGCGGTCCACCCGCAGCGCGTTCCTGAAGCCGGTCCGCCGCTGGCAGGTCAGCTACTACGACACCAAGCGCGACCGCAGTGAGATCGCGCAGGTGCAGATCGACGACGCGACCGGGGCGGTCCTCGAGGTGTGGACCGACTACAAGGTCCCGTGGACCATGGCCCGCGGCTACGACGGCGCGTTCGGGCGGAAGATCAACTCGCCGTTCGTGTGGGTGCCGCTCGCGATCCTCTTCGTCCTGCCGTTCATCGACTGGCGCCGGCCGCTGCGGATGCTGCATCTCGACCTGCTCGTGCTCACCGGGTTCAGCGTCGCGTACGCGTTCTTCAACCAGGGCGACATCGACATCTCGACGCCCCTGACGACGCCGCTGCTTCTCTACGTCCTGGCCCGCATGCTGTGGATCGGGTTGCGCCCGAAGGACACCGACCGCCCGCCGGACCGCCCGCTCCCGCTGCTGGTCCCGGCGCTCTGGCTCGGCGTCGCGGCGGTCTTCCTGCTCGGGTTCCGCCTGGGCCTGAACGTCCTGAGCTCGAACGTCATCGACGTCGGGTACTCCGGCGTGATCGGGGCGGACAAGCTCGCCAACGGGCTGCCGCTCTACGGGGCGTTCCCCGACGACAACGCGAGCGGCGACACGTACGGCCCGCTGAACTACCTCCTCTACGTCCCGTTCGAGCAGATCTTCGGCTGGAGCGGGCGGTGGGACACGCTGCCGGCGGCGCACGCGGCGGCGCTGGTCTTCGACCTGCTCTGTGTCGGGCTGCTGTTCCAGCTCGGTCGCCAGCTGCGCGGGACGGCGATGGGCATCACGCTCGTCTACGCGTGGGTGGCGTTCCCGTTCACGACCTTCGCGACGAACACGAACGCGAACGACGCGTTGCCGGCGGCGCTGACGATCGCCGCGCTCGTCGCGGCGACCAGTCCGGGAGGCCGCGGAATCCTCATCGGGATGGCGGGGCTGACGAAGCTCGCCCAGCTCGGGCTGATCCCGGTGTTCGCCACGTACCGGTGGTCCGAGCACCGGGTGCGCACCATCGTGCTCTTCGGTCTCGGGCTGCTCATCGCCACGATCCTCGCGCTGGCGACCGCGCTGCTGCACCAGGGCTCGCTGCGCGAGTTCTACGACGCGACGCTCAGCTTCCAAGCCGACCGCCTGTCGCCATTCACGCCGTGGGGCCTGTACGACGGGCTCGACACGGTGCAGACCGTCGTGCAGGTCCTCGGCGTCCTGTTCGGCGTCGCGGTCGCGTTCCTGCCGCGCCGGCAGGACGTCGTCGGGCTCGCGGCGCTGAGCGCCGCGGTGCTGATCGCGCTGCAGCTCGGCCTCGGGTACTGGTTCTTCCTGTACGTGGTGTGGTGGATCCCGCTCGTGCTCGTCGCGCTGCTGGGGCGCGACGGGGAGCCGGAGCTGCGGTGAGGGCGGTCGCGCCCTACGTCGCGCTCGCGGTCGGCTTCCTCGTGCTGACCACGGTCGGCCCGATGGCCGACACCCGCGTGAGTGATCTCTACCTCTACGGCCAGTACGCGCAGCTGCTCGCCGACGGCAACGTGCCGTATCTGGACTTCGGCTTCGAGTACCCGCCGCTGGGGATCGTCCCGATCGCGATCGCCGGGGTCCCGTTCCCGGGGCAGGGCGGTGAGGGCGGCGCGTTCGACTGGGCGTTCGGCGCGCTCATGCTGATCTGCGCGCTCGCCGGCCAGCGCGCCGCGGCGCTCCTCGCGCGCGAGACGAGCGACGGCCCGCGGGCCGACGAGGTCGTCGCGTGGTTGCTCGCGCTCCAGCCGCTGGTGATCGGCGCGTCGCTGCGCACGCACTTCGACCTGCTCCCCGTGGCGGTCACGGTCCTCGGCCTGCTGCTCCTCGCCCGCGCGCGGCCGATCGCCGGGATGGTCCTGCTCGGTGTCGGCACCCTGGTCAAGCTCTTCCCGGCGCTGCTGGCGGCGGTCAGCGCGGTGTGGCTTGCCGGCCGTGATGAGCTGCGCGCGGCGGTGCGGGGATCGGCGGCGTTCGTCGCGGTGCTCGTGGTCGTGACGGTGCCGTTCCTGTCGAGCGGCTTCACCGACATGTTCACGTTCCATCTCGAGCGCCCGGTGCAGATCGAGTCGGCGCCCGCGACCGTGCTGTTCGCCGTCGGCGGCTCGGAGGTCACGGGCACGAACCTTCGCCCCGACCGGTTCAAGTCCAACGGGCTCGACGGCGGCGCCGCCGGCCCGGTCGCGGCGCTGTTCACGGTCCTGCAGATCGCGGCGCTCGCCGCCGCCGTGCTGCTGGCGTTCCGCCGGCCCGACCCGCGCTGGCTGGGCCTGTGCTCGCTTGCCGCGCTCCTGGCCTTCATGGGACTCGGGAAGGTGCTGTCGCCGCAGTACATGATCTGGCTGGCGCCCTTCGCGGCGCTGGCGTGGGTCTGGGGCGAACGCGCGGTGGCGGTCCTGTGTGCGGTGGCGATCGTGCTGACGCACGTGTGGTTCCCGCGCCACTACGTCGCGCTGGTGCAGGAGACCGACTGGGTGATCTGGACCGTGGCCCTGCGCAACGTGGCGCTGGTGGCTGCGCTGCTCGTCCTCCTCGTCAGGCTGAGCGGTCCGGTCAGGCCTGCTGCCCCGCGAGCTCGCCCGGTCCGGCCTCGACCGCTGCCTGATCCATCCACATGACCTCCCAGAGGTGGCCGTCGAGGTCGTGGAAGCTGCGGCCGTACATGAAGCCGTGGTCCATGGGGTCGCCGGCGGTGGCGGCGCCAGCCGCGAGCGCGCTGTCGGCGAGCTGATCGACGTCCGCGCGGCTCTCGGCCGAGACGCACAGGATCGACTCGGTCGCCGTGGTCGCGTCGGCCACCTGCTTCGTGGTGAAGTCCGCGAAGCGGTCGCGGTGCAGCAGCATCACGTAGGCCTGGTCGGACACGACCATGCACGCGCAGCTCTCGTCCGTGAACTTCTCGTCGAACGCGAAGCCGAGCTTGCCGAAGAACGCCATCGAGGCGTGCAGATCGGCGACGGGGAGGTTGATGAAGATGAGGCGGGAGGTGGGCATACAGGGGTAGACCCAGCACGATTCGAGAACTCATCGGTCTTGCCAAACGCGCCTGCTTGGGTAGCCTCGTCGCATGGCTTCCGAGACGCTCACCCGCCCCGTCGAGGACCAGCTCGAGCAGCATCGCAAGGAGCTCACGGGCTACTGCTACCGCATGCTCGGCTCGGCGACGGACGCCGAGGACGCGGTCCAGGAGACCCTCACGCGGGCCTGGCGCAACATCGACCGCTTCGAGGGCCGCGCGGCGCTGCGCACCTGGCTCTACAAGATCGCGAGCAACGTCTGCTTCGACGCGCTGGCCGCCGGCCAGAAGCGCGCGATGCCGATGGACATGAGCCCGGGTCAGCCGAGCAGCGCGTCCGGTCCGCTGGAGCCGCCGCTGGCGGAGACGACGTGGATCGGCCCCGCCCCCGACGGCCTGGTCCTCGACGGTGTCGGCGACCCGGCGGCCCTCGCGGAGGCCCGCGAGTCGGTGCGCCTGGCGTTCGTCGCCGCGCTGCAGCACCTGCCGCCGCGCCAGCGCGCGATCCTCATCCTGCGCGACGTGCTGCGCTGGCAGGCGTCCGAGGTCGCCGAGCTCCTGCACCTCAGCGTCGCGGCGGTCAACAGCGCGCTCCAGCGTGCGCGGGCGACCCTCGCGTCACGCGATCTCGAGGTCGCCGAGCTCAGCGCGTCCACCGCGGACCGGGTCAGCGAGGAGTTGCTCGCGCGCTACGTCGACGCGTTCGAGCGCTACGACATGGACGCGCTCACCGCGCTGCTGCACGAGGACGCCACGCAGTCGATGCCGCCCTACCCGATGTGGCTGCGCGGCCGCGACGAGGTCCTCGCGTGGTGGTTCGGCCCGGGTGCGGGGTGCGCGGGCTCGAAGCTCGTGGCGGTGGAGGTCAACGGGCTGCCGGGGTTCGCGCAGTACCGCGATGGTGGCGACACGCCTTGGGCGATCCAGGTGCCCGTGTGGCGTGACGGGCAGATCGTGGACGTCACGGCCTTCCTGGAAACCGACGGGTCGTTGTTCAGGCTGTTCGGGCTGCCGCCCAAGCTGGACGCGTAGCTACCGCGAGACCGTCGCCGGCTCGAGCACCGGCTCGATGCTGTCCGCCCGCCCGGCCTCCGAGCAGCGGATGACGACCCCCATGAGCCAGGGGTCTTCCTCGCTGGTGTCGAAGTGCTGCTTCATGTGGGTGACGAACCCCGCCACGGCCTGCTCGCGCTTGACGCCGATGACGCCGCCGCGCGGCCCGGTCATGCCGACATCGGTGATGTAGGCCGTCCCCTCGGGGAGCACCCGGAAGTCGTTCGTCGGGACGTGCGTGTGCGTACCGACCACCGCCGTCACCCGCCCGTCGAGGTACCAGCCGAGCGCGACCTTCTCGCTCGTCGCCTCCGCGTGGAAGTCGACGAGGATGTGGTCGCAGCGGCCCTTCAGCTCGTGCAGCGCGGCGTCGGCCTCCGCGAACGCCGGGCGGCCGGCCTGCAGGAACACGTTGCCCGACAGGTTCACGACGCCGAGCCGCACGCCGTCGCGCTCGACGACGCATGTGCCGTGGCCGGGCTGGCTCTTGAGGTAGTTGGCGGGCCGCAGGATCTCGTCGTGCTCGTCGAGGTAGGGGAAGATCTCGCGGCGGAAGTACGTGTGGTTGCCCAGCGTGATGACGTCGACGCCGTTGGCGAACAGCTCGTCGGCGATCTTCGGCGTGATGCCCAGGCCGCCCGCGCTGTTCTCGCCGTTGACGACGACGAACGTGGGCGCGTGGCGCTCGCGCAGCGACGGCAGAAGGGCGAGCAGCGTGCGCCTCCCGAGCGAGCCGACGACGTCGCCGACGAAGAGGATGGTGGCGGCGGGGTCGCTCATGCCCACCCATTATCGACCCCGGCCGGGACAAGGGAGCCGCAGGCGAGCCTGTCCCCCCTACGATGCGGGGCGTGGTCACGCTGCACGCCGATGGGCTGAGCAAGGACTTCGGCGAACGCAGCGCGTTGCGCGATGTGAGCTTCGAGGTCTCCGAGGGAGAACGGGTCGCCGGCATCGGGCCCAACGGCGCGGGTAAGACGACGCTGCTGTCGCTCCTCGCCGGGCTGCAGCGCGCCACCGCCGGAACCGTGTCGCGCCCGCCCGAGGAGATCGGCTGGGTCCCTCAGCAGACGGCGCTCTACCGCCGGCTGTCCATCCGCGAGAACCTCCGGCTGTTCGCGCGCCTCGAACGCGTCGCCGATCCCGACGCGGCCGTCGACCGCGCGCTCGAGCTGACCGGGCTCGCCGACCGCGCCAAGGACGAGCTGAGCACCCTGTCGGGCGGCAACCAGCAGCGCGTGAACATCGCGATCGGCCTGCTCGCCGATCCCCCGGTCCTGCTCCTCGACGAGCCGAGCTCCTCGCTGGACCCGCGCCAGCGCGCGGTGCTCTGGGACTTCATCGACGGCCTCGCCGCCGGCGGCACCGCCGTGATCTTCGCGACCCACGAGATCGACGAGGCCCAGCGCCACGCCGACCGCATCCTCGTCCTCGGCGACGGCGAGCTGATCTTCACCGGGACCGCCGCGGAGCTGCACGCCGCCGGCGGGGACGACGACCTCGTCGTCGCGTTCGTCCGGGTCCTCGAGGCCCAGGGCCACTGATGCGCTGGCTGCTGCTCAAGGACCTGCAGATCCTGCGCCGCTCGCCGCTGCTCATCGGGCTGCTCGTCGTCTATCCGGTCGTCATCTCGCTGCTCATCGGCTTCGCGCTGTCGCGCGGGCCGGACAAGCCGAAGATCGCGTTCGTCAACGAGGTCCCTGAGCTGCAGCAGACGATCAACGTCGGCGGCGATCAGATCGACATCGCCAGCTACAGCGACCGCCTCTTCGAACGCGTCGATCCCGTCCCGGCCGCCACCCGTGAGGAGGCGCTGCAGATGGTCGAGGACGGCGAGGTGCTGGGCGCGCTCATCATCCCCGAGGACGCCGGCCGCAAGCTGCAGACCGCCGTCGCGCTGGGCGGCAGCGCCGAGAAGCCGACGGTCGAGGTGCTGTACGACGCGTCGGGTCCGTTGCAGGGCCAGCTCGTCGAGTCGCTGGTCGACAGCACGCTCGCCGAGGCGAACGTCGCGATCGGCGAGCGGATCACCGAGGTCTCCGCCGGCTACCTGAACATCCTGCTCGACGGCGGGTCCTTCTCGCTGCTCGGTCAGGACTTCGACATCCTCGGCCTGGCCGAGGCCGAGCGGATCCTCGGGCGCCAGGCCGCGCAGCTTCCGGCGGGGTCGACCGAGCGGGCCGAGCTCGAGCGCATCCGCCGGTTCGCGGAGCTGGCGGTGGAGAACCTCGACTTCTCCGACGAGATCCTGTCGTCCATCAGCAACCCGATCGACGTCAAGGAGACCCCGGTCGGCAGCAGCGGGGGCACGACGCTGGAGTCGTTCGCCGTCTCGGCGTCCGTGGTCTTCTCGCTGATGTTCGTCTGCGTCCTGCTGGCCGCCGGGATGCTCGCGCTCGAGCGCGAGGAGCACGCCTACGGCCGCCTGGTCCGCGGCCTGGTCAGCCGCGGCAAGCTCCTGGCCGAGAAGGTCCTCCTCGCCGCCTTGTGCGCGCTGCCCGTGGGGCTGGTGATGCTCGTCGTCGTCGCGCTCCTGGCCGACCTCGACTGGGGACGCGCGCCCCTGTGGACGGTCGGTGTGCTCGCGACCGGCCTGGCGTTCGGCGCCCTGGGCGTGGCCATCGGGGCGGTCGCGCGCGAGGTGCGCGCGGCGTCCCTGCTGGCGTTCGGGCTCTCCCTGCCGATCGCGTTCCTCGCGCTGGTCCCGGCGGGGACGGTGGCGGACCCGCTGTACGAGGTCATCCGCGTGGTGAGCGCGGCGTTCCCCTTCAAGCCGTCGCTCCTGGCGATGGACGCCGCGCTGAACGAGACCGGGGACATGTGGCCCTCGGTGCTGCACCTCCTCGGCCTGACCGCCGCTTACGGCGTCCTGGCGCGCGTGGCGCTGCGCCGCTTCGGCTGACCCGGGGTTTGGCCGGTCCGGTCGCGCGGGCAGACGCACCGCATGATCCTTCTGTCTCCCCTGCGCCTGGGCTGGCGCGTGACCACCGGTGTCGCCGGGTTCGCGGCGAGCACGGCCGTGAGCGTCACCGAGGAGGTCCTGGCCCGGGTCCTCGTCTCGCCGGCTCGCCCGCGGTCGGCACCCGCTGACGTCACGCCGCTCCGGCCCCGCCCGGATGCCGTGCGCCCGGCGCCCCTCCCGCCGCGCCCTGCCCGCGCGCCCGAGCCCGTGTCCGTCCCGGCTCCGCCGCCGCCGGGCCCGGTCCTCGAGACCCTGAGCGCCGTCAAGACCCTCGACGACACGCCGCAGCTCGTGGAGTCCGAAGGCGGCGCGAGTCCCGGCGCCCAGGTGCACGTCGACGCGCCGTGGGACGGCTACGAGCAGATGAAGGCGGCGGACATCGTCGACCGGCTCGTCGTTGCCGACGCCGCGGAGAAGGCGGTCGTCCGGCTGTACGAGCAGCTGCACAAGGGCCGCAAGAGCGTGCTCGCCGCTGCCTCCTGACGCACCGCGGTGTGGGAGCATCGGCGCGTGCCGACGCTCCCCGCCATCGAGGTCCCCGCGCGCTTCAACGGGCCGCCCGGGTCGGGCAACGGCGGCTACAGCGCCGGCCTCCTGGCAGCACAGGTCGATGCGCCGGCCGTCGAGGTGACCCTGCGGGCGCCGCCCCCGCTGGAGCGGCCGCTGACCATCGAGCAGCGCGACGACGTGACGGTCGCGCTGGACGGTGACGCCGTCGTGCTCGAGGCTCGCCCGGTCGAGCTTGACCTCGTCGCTCCGGATCCCGCCGGACTCGACGCCGCGATCGCCGCCGACGCGCGCTCGGGCTTCCGCGACCGCGACGTCCACCCGTTCCCCACCTGCGTGGTCTGCGGCCCGGATCGCGCCGCCGGAGACGGCCTGCGCATGTTCCCCGGGCCGCTGGCCGACGGGCGGTTCGCGACGGTGTTCCGGCCGGACCCCTCGCTGGCGGACGCGGAGGGTGTCGTCGAGATCCCCGCGGTCTGGGCCGCACTGGACTGCCCGAGCAGCGGACCGGTCCTCGACATGGCGCCCGGCGCCGCCGCGACCCGCGCGCCGTCGGTCCTCGCGCGGCTCGCGGTCCGGATCGACCAGCCCCTGCACGCCGGTGAGGCGTACGTGTCGGTCTCCTGGAAGCTGGGCGAGGACGGGCGCAAGCGCACGGCGGGCACCGCGCTGTACGCGGCGGACGGCACGCCGGTCGCCGTGGCCCGTGCGCTCTGGATCGAACTGCGCCCGTAGGCACACCGGCGGGTGTGAACACCTCGTTCGTTCGCTGCGAACGGAACACCGAACGACGGTGTGCGCCCGCGATGAACGCCCTGAGGATGGACCACCACCTCTTGGAGCGTCATGCGAACTCTCAGCAGTACCTTCTCCCGCGCCGCCGTCCTGGCGGCCACCCTGCTCGTGGCCACGGCCGCGTC
>SXGQ01281789.1_pt1 | contig 14048 bp, 11 predicted proteins | sample 3178371 | NCBI WGS metagenome assembly SXGQ01 (sample SAMN11356859, study PRJNA531348) | freshwater metagenome | isolation source: freshwater sample F1-20 | place: China: Fuxian Lake, Yuxi | collected 2017-12-25
GATTTCAGAAATGGAATTATTTTGTAAGGCTGGTCAGAAAATAAGCTACCATCACATTGGAGGAGAAATGGTATTATTAGATAAAAAATTAATCAAGCATATTTTATACAATTTATTATCAAATGCTGTAAAGTTTTCCGCGGAAAATAAAAAAATCACTATTTCAACAGAACGAACTGAAACTGAATTTAAAATTTCGGTAGAAGATCAAGGAATTGGAATCTCCCAAAAAGACCAAAAACATTTATTTCAACGTTTTTTTAGAGCAAAGAATGCTTCTAACATTCAAGGAACAGGTTTAGGTCTAAATATTATCGAAAATTACATTGAATTAATGAACGGAACGATTAGCTTCAAAAGTGTTGAAAATGAAGGAACTACCTTTAACTTATCGTTTCCCCAATAAAAGCTAAAAATGAAAACAATATTATTAATCGAAGACAATCTAGATATACGCGAAAATACAGCTGAAATTTTAGAATTAGCAAGTTATAAAGTAATTACTGCTGAGAATGGGAAAATAGGTGTTAATATGGCGATGTCAGAAAAACCAGATTTGATTATTTGCGATATAATGATGCCTGTTTTAGACGGATATGGTGTTCTACACTTACTTTCTAAAAATGAAGAAGTGGCAGGTATACCTTTCATTTTTATGACGGCAAAATCGGAAAGAAGCGACTTCAGAAAGGGAATGGAAATGGGCGCTGATGATTACATCACTAAACCCTTTGATGATATTGAATTATTGAATGCAATTGAAGCTCGATTAAAAAAATCAGCTATTGTACAAAAAGAATTTTCAAATGACCTAGATGGGTTTAATTCATTTTTATCAGATGCAAAAGGTTTGAATTTATTGGAAGAAATTTCAACAAAAGAAGATGCTGATAAACGTACTTGCAAGAAAAAAGAAATCATTTATTCTGAGGGTCAGTATCCAAAAGGAATTTATTTTTTATCAAAAGGTAAAATAAAGTCGTTTAAAACGAATGATCAAGGGAAGGAATTCATTACCGATTTATACAAAGAAGGCGATTTCTTCGGATATGCTTCTTTATTAGAAGACAACAAATACACGGAATCGACAACTGCTTTGGAGGATTCTACTGTTTGTTTAATACCAAAAGAAGATTTTTTCGCGTTGATTTATAAAAATGCAGATGTTTCTCGTAAGTTCATTTCTTTACTTTCAAACAACTTAAAAGATAAAGAAGAGAAATTAATAAAACTAGCCTACAATTCTGTTCGTAAACGTGTTGCAGAAGCACTTTCCACTCTTTCAAATCGCTACAAAAAAGAAGATGAAACTTCTTTTACAATGCATGTCTCAAGAGAAGATTTAGCGAATTTAGCTGGTACTGCAACTGAAACAACTATTCGAACTTTAAGTGATTTTAAAGAAGAGGGATTAATTTCAATTGAAAGAGGTTCTATCTCAATCATAGACTTCGATGGGTTGGCTGGGATGAGAAACTGATTTCAATTTTTTAGTTTGCTGATATTCATCATTTATTTTTATTCCAATCTCACTTATTTTTGTTAAACTAATCTTGAAACTTTTAAATTTTCAAGCATAGCAGTAATAGCAAAAATGAATGAATATACGAATTGATGATAACTTATCCTTACTTTCTGTACAACAGGAGTTTCATCTAGAATTTCCTTATTTGAAAATAAATTTCTTTGAAACAATAAAAAGCAGAACGGGAACTATTCAAAAGAAATTATTGGATAAATCTGAAAAAACGTTTACAGAATTCATTCTTGAAGATCGCGAAAATTCAATTATCATAACACCGGAATTAACTGTTTCTGAATTAGTAAAACAAATCACAAACAGCTACCGATTAGAAATTCAATTATATAGAAAATCTGGTCGTATTTGGTTGGAAACAAGCGCTACTGATAGTTGGACATTAGAAATGCAAAATAGGCAAGGAGAAGCACTTAATTTTGATTAACAAACACCCCTCCATTTTAAAACTACTTTACTTACATATTCCAAATAGCTCCTATTGAAAATGGATGTACTGGTACAGTTTTACCTGATTCAAATAAAGGAATCAAAGCATAGGTTGCATAAACACCAACATTCCCAACTCCAACTCTAACAGTTGCATCCAATTTAAATGAATTTAAATCATACGTTCCTTTTGTTTTTTCAGTAAAGTTTTTACCATTCAATTCTCCTTCGCGTTTTGTTTTAGAACCTATTCTTAATCCGCCAACAACTCCAGCAGAAATATATTTGTTATTATCATTTGAACTAAATTCTAATAGTAATGGAATCTGAATATAAGTCGCTTTTAATTTGTTTTTTGAGTAATTATAAACGGTATCCATTTGCGCATAAACACTATCTATATTTGTTTTAATTAAATAGTTATTTTTAAATGCATATTGAGTGAAATTAAACCCAAAACCAGATACAATTCCAAGGTTGTTTTTATAAATGTACTGTTTTCGACTAAATAAATTCAAATTATAATTAAATGAATTAGCAGGGTCATTTTCCCAATATTTATTGTCCTTGAATGTGGTTCCGAAATTTTCATTTGTTAATACATTGACACCTAAATCAAATCCTCCCCAATTTGCTTCGTGCCAATGCTTTTCATTTTTTTCAGCTTCTTCTTTTGAAGGACTAGCATCTATCGTATCATTTTCTTCATCTTTGAAAATGTAGACATTTACTTTTCCAAATTTACATCTAGTTGTATCTTTTCCATTTGCTTTTGGAATATCTTCTTTAGGAGTTTCTTGAGCGGAAAGTGTTGATATCGAAAGAAGTATAGCAAGGATTAAAATAAACTGTCTCATATGTTTTTATCTAAATTATTATCGTTTTCTATTGGTAAGACAGATGAAAACTAAAAAAGTTACAATTAATTTAAATTTTATAAAAATTGTCCCATAAAAAAGGGTTTACCAACTGATAAACCCCTTTCACTAATATTATTACTTACTCTTACAAAGGAATATTTCCATGTTTTTTCAATGGCAATACTTCTGCTTTGTTTTCTAACATTTTGAATGCTGCTATTAATTTCTCTCTCGTTTCTTCTGGCAAGATTACATCGTCTACAATTCCACGTTCTGCTGCTCTGTATGGATTCGCAAATTTTTCAGCATATTCTGCTTCTTTTTCTAATAATTTAGCCGCTGGATCAGCTGCTTCTGAAATTTCTTTTTTGAAGATGATTTCCGCTGCTCCTTTTGCTCCCATTACTGCAATTTCAGCAGTTGGCCAAGCAAAATTCATATCTGCTCCAATATTTTTAGAGTTCATTACGTCGAATGCACCTCCGTATGCTTTTCGCGTAATTACTGTAATTCTTGGTACAGTTGCTTCACAAAAAGCATACAATAATTTTGCTCCGTGTGTTATAATTCCTTTCCATTCTTGATCTGTTCCCGGCAAAAATCCTGGTACATCCTCAAATACTAATAATGGAATATTGAATGAATCACAGAAACGTACAAAGCGTGCTGCTTTTCTTGAAGCATCAATATCTAAAACCCCAGCCATAGAAGCCGGTTGATTTGCTACTATACCTAATGTTTTTCCTGCTAAACGTCCAAAGCCTACTACAATATTTTTGGCGTAATCTTCTTGAACTTCACGGAAACTAGTATCATCAATTACACATTCTACTACTTTACGAATATCGTATGGTAAATTAGAATTAGCAGGTAAGATTGTTTTAATGGTATTTAACTTCGCTGTATTAAATTCGAATGTTGAAAGTAATGGAGCTAATTGATTCACATTTTGAGGCATATACGTTATTAAATCACGTACTTTTTTCAAACATTCTACATCATTTGAAGCTGTAAAATGGTTGACCCCTGATTTTTCTGCATGTGTTTTAGCTCCTCCTAAATCTTCTGAAGTAACTTCTTCATGTGTAACTGTTTTTACCACGTTTGGTCCAGTTACAAACATATAAGAAGTATCTTCCACCATAAAAACGAAATCAGTTAATGCTGGAGAATATACTGCTCCACCAGCACAAGGCCCCATTATGACACTGATTTGAGGAATTACACCTGACGCTCTGGTATTTCTATAAAAAATATCGGCATAACCAGCTAAAGAGACAACACCTTCTTGAATACGTGCACCTCCCGAATCATTCAATCCGATAATTGGAGCACCGTTTTTCATTGCTAAATCCATTACCGTACAGATTTTTTGAGCATGTGTTTCAGAAAGTGAACCACCTAAAACAGTAAAATCTTGAGAGAAAACATATACCGGACGACCATGAATTGTTCCATAACCTGTCACAACACCATCACCAGGAAATTTCGTTTTTTCTAGACCGAAATAAGTAGAACGGTGTTCTACAAACATTCCGATTTCATTGAAAGAACCTTCGTCTAATAACAAAGTGATTCTTTCCCTAGCATTTAATTTCCCTTGAGAATGTTGTTTATCAATACGAGCCTGACCACCTCCTAATTTGGAAGCCTCACGGCGATTTATCAATTCTTGGTTTTTGTCCATCTTCGTAAAAGTTTATCTCCTGTTTTGGATCGGGTGCAAAGATAATGTTATAATTTAAAAAAACATCACCCCTTCAATGTACTCATCACAAAAGCTGTTTGAACGTTTGCTATATTTGGAATATTAGCTAATTTTTGTTTTAAAAAATGTTGGTATTCATCCATATCTGAAACTTCAATAAACAAGGAGTAATCAAAATCTCCTGCAATATGATAACAAGCGGTTACTTCTGATAAATGTATAATTTCAGCTTCAAACCCATCAATAATTTCAGCATTGTGCGACTTTAATGAAACCTGACAAAACACTTGCAATCCTTTACCAATTTTCTTTTTATCTAAAATAGCGGTGTATCCTTTTATAATTCCGTTTCTCTCAAGTCGCTTGATTCGTTCAAATGTGGGTGTTGTTGAAAGTCCAATTACAGCCGCGATTTCCTTATTTCCTAACTTCCCGTTTTTGGTTAATAAATCTAAAATCTGAAGATCAATTGTATCAAGCTGAACTGTCATAGAATGTTTTTCTTTTATGGAAGTAAAAATAATACAATTTATAGATTAATAATCTAACAAAAAATACTTTTAAAGAAAAATAATCTATTATTTAAAAACAAAATAGAATTTAATGTAAATTTGAACAAATTAAAAAGAACAAAATTCTATGGATTACTCTAAAATGCAACCAGAAAGTTTAATGATGACGTATGGTTATAAACCGTCTTTATCTGAAGGGGCTTTAAAATGCCCAATTTTTCAAACTTCTACCTTTGTTTTCAATTCAGCAATGGAAGGAAAACGTTTTTTTGAATTAGCCTATGGATTAAGAGAAAAAGACAAAGGGGAAGAATTAGGTTTGATCTACAGTCGATTAAACAACCCTGATTTAGAGATTTTAGAAAATCGTTTGTGTTTATGGGATGGAGCTGAAGATTGTGCGGTTTTCGAAAGTGGAATGTCTGCTATTTCAACTGCATTAATGGAATTTATGGTTCCTGGTGATTTATTATTGTACTCTCGTCCTGTATATGGTGGAACAGATCATTTCATCAACCATTTTTTAAAGAAATTACAAATCGAAGCGGTAGGTTTTCATGCTACTGATTCGAAAGAACAAATTATTGCACGTATCGAAGCGACTGGTAAAGGGGGCCGTTTGACAATGATTCACATTGAAACTCCTGCTAATCCAACGAATGCATTGATCGATATTGAAATGTGTGCAGAAATTAAAAATCATTTTGCTACAGAAGATAAACCGGTTATTTTATCCGTTGATAATACTTACATGGGGCCTATTTGGCAACATCCTTTAAAACACGGAGCGGATTTAGTACTTTATTCTGCTACAAAATACATTGGTGGACATTCGGATGTTATCGCTGGAGCGTGTTTGGGTTCTAAAGCATTGATGGCACGCGTAAAAGGATTGCGAACTTTCTTAGGAAATATGGCTGGACCATGGACAGGTTGGTTGTTAATGAGAAGTTTAGAGACTTTAAAAGTTAGAATGGACGAACAAGCAAGAAATGCTGAGTTTGTAGCGAAATATTTAAGAAATCATCCAAAAGTAGAGAAAGTCTATTATTTAGGTTTTATCAATGATGGGGATGATGAAAGAGAAAAAGCAATCTACAAAAAACAATATTCTGCTGCAGGTGCAATGATTGCGTTTGATGTAAAAGGTGGAGAGAAAGAAGCTTTCCATTTTCTAGATTCATTGAAATTAATCAAATTAGCAGTTAGTTTAGGTGGAACTGAAAGTTTAGCTGAACACCCTCAAACAATGACGCATGCTGACGTTCCTCAAGAAGATAAAAAAGTAATGCATATTACAGAAAAATTAGTTCGTTTATCAGTTGGAGTTGAAAACTACAACGATATTATTGCAGATATTGAACAAGCTTTGAGTGGTATGTAAGTAGGAATTAATTAACCTTGAAAGTAAGATAGATTGCTTTCAAGGTTGATTATATTTATTTGATAATTAATCCCTTTCAGGGCTTTCTAGTTTTGGTTTATTAATTCTATCGATGGACTTTGTCCATCGCTGATAGATGTTACCCTTTCAGGGCTATTTTTTAATTTATCCTCGGAATACTAAACCAAAACTCTGTCCCAACTCCTTCTTCCGATTCAAAACCGATCGCTCCTCTGTGGTTTTCGATGATTTGTTTTACCATTGCCAATCCTAATCCAGTTCCTGTGCTTTTTGTTGTGAAATAAGGAACAAATATTTTTGAATGTTTATCTTCCTCTATTCCAACTCCGTTATCTTTGAATTTAAAGATAAAATTATTCTCTTCTATCTCGATTGAAATGACAATTTCTCCTTTTCTTTCTTCTGGAATTGCTTGAATTGCATTCTTAATCAAGTTGTTAAATACACGAAGCATTAGATCTTTATCTGCCATTACTAGACAGTTATTTAATTCTGTTTCAATTAAAATGTGGAAATTGTCCGACTCTTTGAAAACCTCTACTACATTCTCTAATAAAGGTAGTAAATCAATTTCCATTTCGTTTGGACGAGGCAATTTTGCGAAACTTGAAAACTCATTCGCAATTTTAGCCAATGCGTCAATTTGTTCAATAATTGAATTCGTAACCTTCTGAAGTTTTAATCCCGAATTTGGGTCATTTGGATCGTAAACACGTTGCAATTGTTGGACACTTAATTTCATAGGTGTCAATGGGTTTTTAATTTCGTGGGCGACTTGTTTCGCCATTTCTCTCCACGCCGATTCACGTTCGCTTTGTGCTAATTGTTGTGCCGTATATTCTAACTCTTCTAATTTTTGATTGTAGTCTTTTACCAACGCTCCAATTTCATCTTCTTTGTCATATAGAATTTGTTGATTGTGTTTTCCAAATCGAACTTTTGAGAAACTTTCTTGTATAATTCGCAATGGTGCTGTTACCCAACTAGATACAAATACTGCGACAATAATTGAAATCGCCAACAACAACATAAAGACATTGATAATCGCAACCAAAAATTGTTGAATCTGATTCTCAAAATCTTTCTGTTGACCAAAATGTTGCAAGTTTAAATAACCTAAAAGCTTTCCATCATTGCTATAGAAAGGTGTATAAGCGGAAGAATAACTTAAATTTCCAATGTCTTCTTGGTGAATAAATTCGCTTTTATCTTTTATATCCATTTGGAAAAAAGCTTTTGGATTCATCTGCTCACTAATCAATCCGATATTGAACACTTTTGGTCGTGAAGCTGCTAATAAAAACCCTTTTTGATCGTATAAGTTAATATCTGTAACGAACGTTTTAGCAAATTTTTGAAGAAGTGTTTCCATATAATTTCCTTCTTCTTGGAGACTTAACTCTTTTTCTTTTCCCAATTTATCTCTCAATTCAGATTTTACAGAAACTAATTTTTCACGAATTAAATCATTTGTATACTCATTGTATTGATTGCTTACGAAGACCCCGCTTCCCCATCCAAATGCCAGTAGTGAAAGGAAAACCAAACTGATTAAAACCAATTGAATTTTAAGTGCTAAGGTAAAACTTGTTGGAAAAATTGATTTTGAATCGATTCGAATGAAAAAGGGAAGCAATAATAAACCGTAAAAACTGAACAAATACGAGAAGGAGGTAATTAACTCGATGAATGTAAAGTTTTTAGTAGAAAGTACCACAATGTCATTTGACGATTTTTTCAATACATAATGGTTATATCCATCACTATCATAATATCCAGTTGTTAAGTCTTTCCAGTTATTTAAAGCCAAATCGGAAGAAGGATAATTGAATTTACCGTATTTCGTTACAAGGTGCGACTTATAATACTTCGCGATGGAATAATTTTGAAGCGGTTCAAACACTTTCGCTTTGGTGGAAATCAATAAACGAGGAAATCCGATTTCTTCCGGAATTTTCTTCGATTTCATAGAAACCATTAACAATCCTTCCAAAGAATCTGCTGTGAATATGGGTTGGCGAATGATGTAACTGTAATATCCGGTATAATCATTAATGAAAAACACATTACTATCGATTTCAGAAACAGAACCGTGACGCTCAATAATACGATTTAAGTCGTCGTAATCGTTCGTTTCATTTACTTCACAATTGATAATCGATTCGTGACTCAAATTAAACAAATTGAATCCCATTTCATATCGTTCCCAAAAGCCATTAAAAATTCTTCTTTCCAATCCATCTTCGAAATCAGATAAACCCATATTTCGAGGTGAAGAAATTAATTTTAAAAGAACTTCATCTTTTTTTACTTTATCCTTTATGTTAGCATATTCAACCTCCGTAACAATATCTTTTTCAGCCGCTAACTGATTCGCATATAATTCTCTTTCACTTTGTTCTTTTCGACGATTAAATTCTCCTAAATTCAATGCAACTAGTAACTAATAGAGAAATAGAAATGTAATACCGTAACCAATTTTTAATGATGGTCGCTCCCAATAAACAGAGAACATCAATAAAAAGGTAATAATCAAAGGAAAAAAGGAAGCAAACATCAATCGATGTCCGACTGTAAATTGATAGATACAAAAGCCACTGCCTAAAACGAAACCTATCACCAGTATCACCTGAAATGACACCTGATTTTTAAAGCACAATTGAATTGTTTCCTTGATTAATTTATGGAAAAGATAAAATAAGAGTCCGATACTCGCCAACGCTAAAACCGAATAGATATTTAGAGAAAATAGTTTTTCAATAACCAATGGTATCGAACTGTTTTCAATCAACCCTTTATTTAGATACAATAGAAACATCCAAAAAGGGACGCTTAAAACCAATAACCCGATGGCTATGAAACGATTGGACTTCGCACTTTCAAATTGATTTAATTTTCGAATCAAAAAGAAAAGACAGTAAGCGATAACTAAACAATTCAAAAGGAATTCAAAAAAGTTCGGAAACCATTCGTTCGTACCATATAAACTTGGCTGAAAAGCTTCGGTATCGTGCATAAATCCGAACCAAACCAATTTAATAGACAACAAACGCAATGCAACCAAACCAATTGGAATCAACCAACTTTTTCGAGCATTTACAGAAGAATTAAAATGAAATAGGGTTGCTAACCAAAGTGAAATGGCAAGCAATAATAATAAAAGCAAAGTAGTCGATTCGCTCTTATCAGCCGTTTGATATTCGTTTGGGTGAATAGAAAACAGATAACTTCGGTCTTTCGAATAAATAGGATACCCATTTTCTTGTTCAAACGTTATGTAAGTAGAATAAGGTAAATGTAAATTTTCAGGAAACTCGTTGATTAGTTCCTTATTTTCGTAAGAATAATCGCGTTTCACCAGAATTGAAGCACAAATCAACTGGTGATTTACTTCAGCAATTTTTGCGAAATACCATCCATTTTGAAGATGCAAAATTCCGGAAGTCGGAAAGTGAATATCGGCAAAACGAATAATCGGTAATTGATTCGTATTCCAATAAATTAATGAATCATTTCGATAGATATGAATATTTACTTCGTCATTTTGTAGAGGCGAAACCCAACGATTTTCAGCCTGTTTAAATTTCAATTTCGACTTTTCCAATTTCAATTGGTTGTCTAATTGTTCTTCTAAATCAGAAAAGCGATTTTGAAACGAAAGAATAGAACCAGAATGGTTATTAGAAAATACTTGAAAATAATACCCAACAAATAATAAACTCGCAATAACAGCAAATAAAAATCGATAGTATTTTTTAAAATTTTCTTTCACTAATTTTAAAAATTAAGTTTGTTTGTTCTGCATACACACTTATTGATTTAAACTTATATCTATTTAAAGTCAATAATAATCAATTAGTTAGATTAAAAATATAAATCTTTAAAAATTTAAAGTCTACAATTTAACGAAGCATATACAAAGATAAAAATATTAGTGTACTTATAGCTTTTAGGCAATTTTAATCTATTTATTACCCCAAATTATAAACTCGATTGTTTAACATAATATCCGTTTATAAAAATTGAATTCAACACTCTTACTTAAAATCAGTCTAAATAAGGATGAAATCGTTATTTGTTGACTGTAACTATTAAATTTGCCATATATTTTACAAATATTTATATCTATGAGTAAGTCAGTTTTATTAAAATCCTCTATTGCCAAAAAGTATTGGATGGCATTTACAGGATTGTTTTTATGTCTCTTCTTGGTAGGACACCTTTTAGGGAATTTACAGTTGTTCACTCCTGGTGAAGCAGGAAGAAGAGCATTCAATGAGTATGCATACTTTATGCAGCACAATCCTTTGATTAAAGTGATGTCCTACATTACTTATTTATCAATTTTGTTTCACGCTATTGATGGTATTTTATTAGCTGTTCAAAACAAAAAAGCAAGACCTGTTCAATATGCAATGAGCAATGCGGCTTCTAACTCATCTTCTGCATCAAGAAAGATGGCTGTTTTAGGAAGTATCATTTTCATTTTCATTGTGACTCACATGGTTAACTTTTGGGCGAAAATGCACTTTGGAGGCTTGAAATTACATACATATGAAGTTTCAGTGCCTGGTCAAATGGGAGAGCAAAAACAAGCTTTTTATTATACACATGACTTCTCAACTCAACCAATTCCGGTTGTGAAAGAAATCATAGTGAAAGATGAATTTGATTTATATCTTGCTAAACCCGAAATTAAAATTGGTAGAGGATACAAAGATTTACATTCTGCAGTTTTAGCTTTCTTTGGAAAAAGTTCAAACGGTATAGAAGCAAATCCTTTAGCTTGGTTAGGCGTATTGTTATATACTATTTCAATGGCGGTTTTATCGTTTCACTTAATGCACGGGTTTTCAGCTGCATTCCAATCATTGGGTTTACGTCACCCTCGTTACACTGCTTTAATTGGTAATATTGGAAAAGGATTTGCAATCATTGTTCCTACATTATTTGCAATCATTCCATTGTATATTTTCTTTTCATAATTAAAATCGATTTTAAAATATTTATACTATGTCGAATTTCAATTCAAAAATACCAACTGGACCACTTAGTAATAAATGGTCATCGTATAAAGATCACATTCGTTTGGTGAATCCTGCTAACAAGAGAAACATCGATATTATAGTTGTTGGTACAGGTTTAGCTGGAGGTTCTGCTTCTGCTGCTTTAGCTGAATTAGGATACAACGTGAAAGCGTTTTGTTTTCAAGATTCACCTCGTCGTGCGCATTCAATCGCTGCACAAGGTGGAATCAATGCTGCAAAAAATTACCAAGGAGATGGAGATTCAGTTTTCCGTTTATTCTATGATACAATTAAAGGTGGAGACTACCGTGCACGTGAAGCAAACGTTTACCGTTTAGCGGAAGTTTCTGCTTCTATCATCGACCAATGTGTTGCTCAAGGTGTTCCATTTGCTCGTGAATATGGAGGTTTGCTAGATAACCGTTCATTCGGTGGATCTCAAGTATCTCGAACGTTCTATGCAAAAGGTCAAACTGGACAACAATTATTGTTAGGAGCTTATTCTGCCATGTCTCGTCAGATTGGAAAAGGTAAAATCCAAATGTTTAAACGTCACGAAATGCTAGATTTAGTTATCGTTGATGGAAAAGCTAGAGGAATTATCGCTCGTAACTTGGTGACAGGGAAATTAGAGCGTTTTGGAGCTCATGCAGTAGTTATTGCTTCAGGAGGTTACGGAAACGTTTTCTTCTTGTCAACTAATGCAATGGGATCAAACGTATCAGCAGCTTGGAAAGTTCACAAAAAAGGAGCTTACTTTGCAAACCCTTGTTACACTCAAATTCACCCAACTTGTATTCCAGTTTCAGGTGATCACCAGTCAAAATTGACGTTGATGTCAGAGTCATTGAGAAATGATGGTCGTATTTGGGTACCAAAAAATTTAGAAGATTCTAAAGCTATTCGTGAAGGTAGAATGAAACCTACGGATATCAAAGAAGACGATAGAGATTATTACTTAGAGCGTCGTTACCCTGCATTTGGTAACTTAGTACCTCGTGATGTTGCTTCTCGTGCTGCGAAAGAACGTTGTGATGCTGGTTACGGAGTAAATGCTACAGGTGAGGCAGTATATTTAGATTTCGCTTCTGCAATCGAACGTTACGGACGTGAGAAAGCGAGAACTTCTCATTCTCATGGAGAAGCTTCAATGGAAACAATATTGGAATTAGGTCGTGAAGTAGTGAAAGCGAAATACGGTAACTTATTCCAAATGTATTATAAAATTGTAGATCAAGATCCTTACTTAACACCAATGATGATTTACCCAGCGGTACATTACACAATGGGTGGTGTTTGGGTTGATTACAACTTAATGACAACAATTACAGGTTGTTACGCAACAGGTGAAGCGAACTTCTCTGATCACGGCGCTAACCGTTTAGGTGCTTCTGCTTTGATGCAAGGATTGGCCGATGGATATTTCGTATTACCTTATACTATTGCGGATTACTTAGCGGATGAAATTAGAACAGGTAAAATTTCTACTGAGTCTCCTGAATTCGTTCAAGCTGAACAAGAAGTAATGGCTGGATTGGAACGTTTGATGAACATTAAAGGAACTAAAACAGTTGATCATTTCCACAAACGTTTAGGGAAAATTATCTGGGATAAAGTTGGAATGTCTCGTGATGAAGAAGGTTTAAAATGGGCAATCAACGAAGTTCAAAAACTACGTGAAGAGTTCTATAGCGATGTTCGTATACCTGGCACAATTGATTCTTTCAACCCAGAACTAGATAAAGCAAACAGAGTGTGTGATTTCTTAGAATTAGGTGAGTTGATGGCAGTTGATGCTCTAAATAGAACTGAATCTTGTGGAGGTCACTTCCGTGAAGAATCTCAAACTGAAGAAGGAGAAGCAAAACGTAACGATAAAGATTTCGCATACGTTGCCGCTTGGGAATACACAGGTAAACCTTCAGAAGCAATCTTACACAAAGAAGAATTAGTGTTCGAAGAGATTAAATTGGTGGAGAGAAATTATAAGTGATTTTTATTTAGCTATTAGTTTTTAGTGATTAGTTGTTAGTAGAGGTAATTAGAAAATATAATGAAGAGTTTTAGAGATTTACAAATATGGCAAAGAGGATTAGATTTATCTATTCTCATTTATTGTCGTACAGTAAATTTTCCGAAAGACGAACAATTTGGATTGACTTCTCAGTTGAGAAGAGCTTCCACTTCAGTTCCTTTAAACATAGCTGAAGGTTGGGGAAGAGGTTCGAATAAATCTTTTGCAAATTTTTTAAAAATAGCAAGAGGTTCTTTATTTGAAGTTGAGACAATTTTAGAAATTTGTTTTAGACTTAATTATATTAATAACGAAACGATTAACACATTAAGAAACGAAATAGAACAAATAGGAAAAATGATAAATAGCTTTATAAAAAAATTAGATAATAATAATGAAGTGATTGATTCAGTTGAAAGTGGGAACTCACTAAAAACTAACAACTAATCACTAAAAACTTTAATAAAATGAAATTAACATTAAAAATCTGGAGACAAAAAAGTCCAACTGACAAGGGTCAAATGGTTACTTATCCAATCGATAATATTGATGGAGA
>SXGQ01886483.1_pt1 | contig 14048 bp, 15 predicted proteins | sample 3178371 | NCBI WGS metagenome assembly SXGQ01 (sample SAMN11356859, study PRJNA531348) | freshwater metagenome | isolation source: freshwater sample F1-20 | place: China: Fuxian Lake, Yuxi | collected 2017-12-25
CAGAACGCTTCTTGGCAAAACATTGGAACTACACAGTCAGCGAATTGGGTTAATATTTCTACCACCCAGTCGCCTAATTGGACGCAGATTGCTGCATAGGGGTAATTGAATGGCAACTTATAGCAACCTTGGTATCAAGCTGATCACCACGGGCGATGAAAGCGGTACTTGGGGTACTAGCACCAATAACAACTTTTCTGATGTTATTGACGAAGCCATCGCTGGTGTTGTCACGTACAACATCGGTAGCGACGCAAACTTCACTCTGACGGTATCGGACGCCACCTCCAGTGACGCACGACATGCCGTTATCAAGTTCACCTCGGTCTCGCTGTCAGCCACCCGAACCTGCACATTTGCCCCTGATGATTTGCAGAAGGTGTGGGTTGTCATCAACGCCACGACCGGTGGGCAGTCTCTAACGTTCAAGCAAGGCTCCTCTGGAGCCACTGTCACGGTAGCCAATGGTGAGAGTGCCATCATCTATTCCGATGGCGCAGGAGCCAGCGCAGGCGCTATTACGCGGGTTCTGGACAGCTTTACAAATACTGCAGTTACTACCACCACGCTCAACGCCACTACCGTGGATGCCACCAACTTAGAGGTCACGAACCTCAAGGCCAAGGACGGCACGGCAGCGGGTTCTATTGCGAACTCAACGGGTGTCGTCACGCTTAACTCAGCCGTCCTTACTACGGCGGACATTAACGGCGGCACTGCTGATGGGGTTGCGATTGGCTCCAGCTCGGCTTCAACTGGTGCGTTTACCACGCTCTCTGCAACCGGCGTCACGACAGTTCAGGCAGGCACTAACTCGGCTCCTGCAATTACCACGACCGGCGACACGAACACCGGCATCTATTTCCCTGCTGCTGACACGGTGGGATTTGCGGAAGGCGGCACTGGCTTTAAGGTTGGTTACCGCAACGTCCCGCAGTCTGGTTCTGCCAAGACGACCTCTTACACGCTTGCAACCAGCGATGTAGGTGAATTCATTGAAGTGGGGGCATCGGGATCAATCACGATTCCTGACGCCACGTTCTCTGCCGGTGATGTGGTATCCCTTTTCAATAACACCTCTGGCAACATCACGATTACTTGCACGATTACGACGGCGTATATCGCGGGTACGGATGCGGATAAGGCTACGGTGACTCTGGCAACGCGAGGTGTGGCGACGATACTGTTCCTGTCAGGTACGGTCTGCGTTATCTCTGGCAACGTGAGTTAAGCCATGTCGGGCATTATGAATCTGCTGCTGGCCGCTAAAGTTGCTGGTGCAGCGCCTTATACGGTTATCCAGACATTCCTTGCCACGGGAACGTGGACTGCGCCGACTGGTGTTACTAGCGTCGAGTATCTTGTCGTTGCTGGCGGCGCGGGCGGTGGCGCTGGTGGTGGTGGCGGTGGAGCCGGTGGGTTCCGTACGGGAACGGGTTTATCTGTTACCGCTGGCACCGATTACACCGTAACCGTTGGTGCTGGCGGTAATGGCGCCCCATCAAACTCGGGGTCACGCGGATCGGCTGGATCGGATTCTATATTTAGCACCATAACTTCAACTGGTGGTGGCGGCGGCGCATCATCTACATCAAGTCCCGCTGCGGGTGGCGGTAATGGCGGTTCTGGTGGTGGTGGTTCTTATGCCGCCAGTACAACCGCTGCTGGTACTGGAAACACTCCTAGCACTTCTCCTTCTCAAGGGAATAATGGAGGAACCGGAGCAGGGGGGTCGCCGTTTAGAGGCGCGGGCGGTGGTGGTGCTGGAGCAGCCGGAACAAACGGCGGCGCTTCAAGCGGCAACGGCGGTAACGGAACCGCGTCTAGCATTTCTGGCTCGTCTGTTACATACGCTGGTGGCGGTGGCGGTGGGACTTATCTCAGTCCTGCTGGAACTGGCGGCACAGGCGGTGGTGGAAACGGTGGCGTAAGCGATCCAAACACCGGACAAGGCCCCGGAACTGTTAATACAGGCGGTGGCGGCGGAGGTGGTGGTAACTTCTCTGTTGCCGCAGCAGGCGGCGCTGGCGGCTCCGGTATCGTCATCCTCAAATACGAAGTCCCGGCTACAACAACGGTATTCACCTTCAAGTCCACGCAGAAGTGGGTAGCGCCTACGGGTGCGGTCAGCGTTGACTACCTCGTTGTAGCGGGTGGTGGTGGCGGTGGCTCTGTATACGGCGGTGCAGGCGCAGGAGGATTCCGCACAGGTACGGCGTTAAGCGTTACGGCTGGAACTGAATACACCGTAACTGTTGGCGCTGGAGGCGTTGGTGGCTCCCCAAATAATGGTAATCAAACCAGCGGCGGCAGTTCAACCTTCAGCACCATTACATCTGCTGGCGGCGGCTACGGTGCGTATAGTAAAGCAGCCGCAGCCGGAGGCTCTGGTGGTGGTGGGGCTTATCTCCAACCAAACGGGGCGGCTGGAAATACGCCTAGTGTTTCTCCATCGCAAGGCAATAATGGGGGCAACCATGTTGGCAATGGGGCTACTGACGCTGGCGGCGGCGGTGGTGGTGCTAGTGCCGTTGGTGGAAATGGCTCAACTTCCCCATCACCAAACGGAACTGGTGGAAATGGAGGAAACGGCACCGCATCCTCTATTTCTGGGTCTTCTGTAACGTATGCAGGCGGCGGCGGCGGCAGTTCTATTGGAACGGGATCAGGAACTCCGGGTACCGGAGGCACAGGCGGTGGCGGCGCTGGAGGCACAAGCAGCAACGGCGTTCCAGGAACCGCTAATACAGGCGGCGGTGGTGGAGCAGGCGCATATCCGCCGTACAGAAGCGGCGGCAACGGCGGCTCCGGCATCGTAATCCTCAAGGTCAATTTCGCATGAAAACGTATCAACTACTCGGCATTGACACCGCAATCCATCTGCTGCGTCCCGGCGCGAAATGGGAGTGGACGGGTGGCTTGGGCTTTACTCGATGGGACGATCCGCGACCGCAACCGTCCGTTGAGGAAGTCATGGAAACGATTGAAAAGATCAAAGCCTTTGAGGACAGCATCAACACCATTTTGCTGCCAGAGCAAAAGAAGGCGTTTGACGAGTACGTTGAGCAGATTGAACAGGCGGCAGCGTGATTACTTACAACCTGTTCCCCACAGCAGTTGCCAAGTTTGAACTCGGACGGGACTACACCGCCGAGGAACTGGCGTTCGTGGACGAGCAGCCGACCCATAGCAACATGGGCAACACGACCAGCGACGACCGCTATGTGCTGCGTCACGACACGATGGCGAGCCTCAAAGCGTTTGCCGAGGCCAGCGTCAACGAGTACCTGCGCTCAATCTACGCGCCAAAACACGACGTATCGCTGCGCCTAACGCAATCGTGGCTGAACTACACGAAGGCCGGTCAGTTTCACCACAAACACGCTCATCCCAACTCGTTTGTCTCTGGCGTTCTGTATCTGAAGGCAGCGCGTGAGCGAGACAAGATCTACTTTTACAAAGACGGCTATCAGCAGATCAAACTGCCAACCGACAACTACAACGTCTACAACTCAGACTCGTGGTGGTTCGAAGTTGGTGCGGGCGATCTGATGTTGTTTCCGTCTAGCCTAACGCACATGGTTGAAACCGTGCAGGGTGAAGACCGAGTATCTTTAGCATTTAACACTTTCCCAGTTGGCTACGTCGGTGAGGAAGAGAGCCTCACTGCTTTGCATTTGAAGGAGTAATTTCGATGGCCCATTTTGCTGAACTTGATGAAAACAATGTGGTGACCCGCGTCATCGTCGTCGCCAATAAAGATACCGCTGATGCCAATGGCAACGAATCCGAGAGCATCGGCGTGGCGTTCTGCCAGCGTTTGCTTGGCGGTACATGGGTGCAGACCAGCTACCACGGCAACATCCGCAAGAACTACGCGGGCATTGGCTATACCTATCGCGCTGACATTGACGCTTTCGTTCCGCCGCAGCCCTACCCGTCTTGGGTGCTGAACCCTGACACGGCCCAGTGGGAAGCCCCGGTTCCGATGCCGACAGATGGCAAGATGTACTCGTGGGATGAAGCCACGCAGTCGTGGGTAGAAGTGCAGGCTCCGGCTGCTGAGGGGTGACATGGAAATGCAGGTCTTGTTTAACATCATCATTGGTGTGGCCGGTCTATTTGGCGGTTGGATCTTAAATAACATCTCCCGCTCTATTGAGAGGCTGGATGATGATGTTCGCAAGATGCCGCTGACCTACGTGACTCAGGCTCATTATCAGCGCGATATTGATGAGATCAAAGGCATGTTGGATAAGATCTTCAACAAGCTGGATGAGAAGGTAGACAAGTAATGGAGATGGGGGTTGTTGAAATCCTCATTAAAGCTTGGCCGATATTGCTGGCCATCATTACACTCATCATTGTTCTGGCAAAGCTAGATCTTCGTGTGGCAGTGCTTGAAGAAAAGATGAAGACCTTGTTTGACTTGTTCAACAAGAAGGTAGACAAATGAACATGCAGAAAGTTGTTGATCTGTTGTTTCCGGTTTTGCTTGCCGCCGTTGGCTGGCTGCTGACAGAGATTGCATCGTTCAATAGCCGACTGCTGTCCATTGAGTCCAAAATGCCTGCTCTGATTACGCCCGAGGGCGTTCCGACTGACAGCCCGCTTAGCGCCTCAAAGCGTCAAGACTTGAAGGACGAAATTATGGAAGACATCCATGATCTGCAAGTTCGCGTTAAGTTGATGGAGGAAAGAGCCAAATGATGACCATGATTTCGACATTCCTCTCGTTCCTCGCTGGCGGTCTCCCAAAGATCCTGCAGATATTTCAGGACAGGCAAGATAAGAAACACGAACTGGCTTTGGTGGCAGCTCAGAAAGAACGTGAGCTTGCGTTGGCAGAGAAAGGATTCCTCGCCCAAGCCCGAGTCGAGGAAATAAAGCTAGAGCAGATTCAAACTCAGACTGCCGGTGAAGAACGTCAGGCGCTATATCAGCATGATATGGAGATTGGCAAAGGCGCTAGCCAGTGGATGATCAACCTTCGCGCCTCAGTGCGTCCAGTAGTCACCTATATCTTCGTGCTGGAGCTGGTTGCGCTGAATATCGCTGGTGTGTGGTATGCCTACACAACTGGAATTCCGTTTGCGGTTGCGATGGAGAATGTGTTTAGCGACGATGAGATGTTGATTCTCTCCTCGATAATTGCATTTTGGTTTGGTACGCAAGCGTTCCAGAAGAAGTGAAAGTCAGCAAGGAAGCCATCGAGCTTATCAAGCACCATGAGGGTGTAAGAACTAAGCCCTATCGGTGTCCTGCGCTGTTATGGACTGTGGGCGTGGGTCATGTCATTGACCCCGCTCATGCGGCAGTAAAGTATGAAGAACGGCGCAATCTACCGATACCCGCAGGCTGGGATCGCATCCTCTCCATGGGAGAGGTGGACGCTATTCTTGCTCAAGATCTTAGCCGGTTTGAGCGTGGCGTTCTTAGACTTTGCCCTGCTGCTAATGGCAATCAGGGAATCTTCGATAGCCTCTGTAGTTTTGCCTTCAATGTGGGACTAGGCAATCTCCAGAGATCTTCTCTACGAATGAAAACAAATCGTGGAGAGTTCGAGGAAGCTGCTGAAGAATTTATGAAATGGACTAAAGCTGGAGGCAGAGTGCTGCCCGGCTTGGTCAAACGCCGACGGGATGAGAGAGCCTTATACCTGTCAGGCATTACTTAACACCAGTTTTTCGGAGGATAGATGGCCTTAACGAAGCCAAAATTTCAGCCTGGTGTTAACAAGGAAGGCACCGAGTACACCGCTGATGGTGGCTGGTTTGATTCCGACAAGGTTCGCTTTCGGCAAGGCAGGCCAGAAAAGATAGGCGGCTGGCAGAAATATGTTAACCAGGCCTTCCTAGGCACATGCCGATCTATATTTGATTGGGCCACTAACGGCTTCACAACTTACTTAAGCTTTGGGACTAACCTGAAGTTTTATGTAAACGAAGGTAACTCGATCTACGACATCACCCCGATTCGTAAGACCGTGAACCCGATGGCGAATAATCCATTCACCAGCGGGGCGGCAGGCTCAGTCACAGTTACCGTGACAGATACTGCTCATGGCGCGGTAGTGGGTGATTTTGTCACCTTCAGTGGCGCATCAGGCTTTGATGGAATCCCTGCTGGGGATCTGAACAAAGAACATCAGATCACCATGATCATTGACGCCAACAGCTACACCATTGTTGTGGCTACGCCTTGCACAACAGGGGCGGTATCTGGCGGCGGTGCATCGGTTGTGGCTGCCTATCAAATCAATGTCGGCCTCGATGTATACGTCCCTAGCACGGGATGGGGTGTCGGCCCATGGGGTTATGGCGCATGGGGTTCTGCCACTGCGGTGACTTCATCTAGCCAGCTGCGACTGTGGTCTCAGGATAACTATGGCAATGATTTGCTGTTCAATGTCCGGGGCGGCGGAGTTTATTACTGGGACGAAAGCTCAGGAACCGGCACGAGGGGTATAGCGCTTTCTGCCGTCAGCGGTGCATCCGATGCCCCTAGCGCCGCCACTCAGATTATGGTAAGTGAAAGCTCTGCTCAGGTCATTGCCTTTGGCTGCAACCCGATTGGCTCCACGGCCATTGACCCGCTGCTAGTTAGGTGGTGCAAGTCTGACAGCGCCATAGATTGGACACCGACATCAACCAATGATGCCGGTGGTCAGTTGTTAGGTGCCGGTTCGTTCATTGTGACGGCACAAAAGACCAAGCAGGAGATCCTGATCTTCACCGATGCTGGCGTGTACAGCATGCGGTATGTCGGATCGCCGTTCGTGTATTCGTTTTCGCTGATCTCTGATTACCATGGGTGCATATCGCCAAACTGTGTGGCTGACGCCAACGGCTTGGTGTTCTTCATGGACGAGGGCAACTTCTACGTTTACAACGGCGCAGTGCAGACCCTAGATTGCACCGTGCTGAACTATGTCTTCTCCGACATTAACTTGGTTCAGGCATACAAGATCTTTGCTGCCACCAACTCTAAGTTCTCTGAAGTGACTTGGTACTACCCGTCAAGCAATTCACAGGAAGTTGACCGGTATGTCACCTACAACTACAAGGAACAAATTTGGTACATCGGCACCCTTGAACGAACCGCTTATTACGACTCAGCTTTAAAAAACTTCCCGGTGGCGGCTGGCAAGGTCAACGGAGCCGGGTACCTATATCAGCACGAGGTTGGCTATGACGCTGATGGCAGCCCATTAACTGCCTATATCGAATCAGGCAGCCTTGAGCTTGATCCCGGTCAAAGCTTCATGTTTATGTCCCGGGTTATCCCTGACTTCAAATTCCAAGGAACCACCAGTTCGAATATGATTAGCCTTGTCATCAAGGGCAAGGATTACCCGTTGCAGAACTTGAACGTCAAGTCAACCTCGACAGTGGGTTCGTCTACCGATCAGGTATTTGTTCGGAATCGGATGCGTCAGGCAGCGGTTCGGGTAGAAAGCGCCGGGCTTGGTTATGGCTGGCGACTGGGTGACCTTCGGTTCGAATTACGCACAGATGGTCAACGCTAATGCCAGCAGGACGTATCCCATTAACGCTGCCTGTCCCAGAGGGGCAGTACAATGCTTTTAATGAATCCCTCACCCGAAGAACCTTGGAACTTGAGATTCAGGAGCTTCGCTCTGAAATACTTAGGGCAAAAACTCAATCGGATAGCGTAGGAAGTCTTTCCATGCGTAGATTTCAGTTTTTGTTAATGGGGGCTAAAAATGTCTGATTCGTTAAGAGTGCTTGGCCAGTTAAATCCTGCTTCCTCTACCTTATCCACGTTGTACACAGTGCCGTCTCAAACTCAGACTACAACAAGTAGCCTGATTATGTGCAATTCTGGGTCTGGTAATGCCGATGTCAGAGTGTCAATTGCTGTTGCAGGAGCAGCAGACAACATCAAGCAATATATTTATTACGATCATCAGGTTACAGCAAAAGAGTCTCATGTTGCGGTTCTTGGTATGACTCTTAATGAAACTGATGTTGTCAAAGTTTATGCCAGTACAGCCAATGTTTCTTTTAACTTATTTGGCGTAGAGACCACTAGAGAGTAACCAGAATGATCAACCCCAACATGCAAGGAATTGCCTCTTTGGTTGCCCAGCAGGGGCGAAATGGGGACACCATGCTGATGCATGTGACTCCAGAGGAAGTGCAGTACCTTGCTGGTTTAGGCGGTATTACCCAGAACCCGATGACGGGCTTGCCGGAAGCATTTAAGTTTAAGGATCTGTTGCCGTTTGTAGGCTCCGCTTTCCTCGGCCCTGCTTTCAAGGCAGTCGGGTTCTCACCGGGTGTGTCGAGCTTTCTGGCAACTACCGCCTCAACGATGTTGGGCGGCGGCAGCCTTGAGAAAGGCATCATGTCTGGCTTGGTGTCATCCTCGATTGGTCGGCTTGGTAGAAACTTGGCTGACCTTGGCCCCGATGCTGCCGTGGATGCGGCCACTGGGCTGCCGATAAAAGACACCGGATACAAGTTTGGTTTATACAAAAAACCAGAAACAGGCACCTTCGGCTCCCGCTACTCAGAAGCATTCCAGTCGCCGGAGTTTAATCCGGTTCAGATGGTGAAGGCTGCTAGCGAAGCAGGCTTGGATAACTTGATTGAGCAAATCCAAAAGCCTAGCGTCATGCTGCCGTTCACTATCGGCGCTGGCGAACTTGGTCGCATCAAGGCCGAGGAAGATTACGCGAGGCAGTATCAGAATATGCTCGACGAGCAGGCTGAACGTCGCCGTAAAATTCGCGAGCGTACCCCACAGATTTTACCGCCATCGAGTCCGTACTACCGTCCGCCTGGCATGGCGCAGGGTGGGGAGGTACAGCGGAAATACGATGGCTATTCTTTCGACCCGTTCTCATTTGATGAGTACATCCCAGATGAGATCATGCCGGGAGACGCAACGCCAGTTGGTGTTGGCGGTCTCACACCGCTTGATGAACCGGCGATGCCGAGTGAGGAATGGTTCCTCTGGTCTGATGGCACCTACAACAGACTGCCAGAAGAGACTGGAATTCGTACGCCGTATGATCAACTCCCGGATACATACAAAGCGCAGGACATTCGCGGTCAGCAACCTGAAGACCTTGCCGAAGCAGATCGACCGTTGATTGATGATCCGTATTATCAGGAGCCTGTTCCGGCAACAACGCCTGTTCCAGATGAGCCTTATTACACGCCACCACCTCCCGTTACCACGCCTGCTCCGGTTACCCCAGAACAAGAGTTGATTAACAATCTGTTTGTGGCTGGCGCTGATGTGCCGCAAAGCACTGGCATTAACGAGGATGCGCTTTACAACCTTGGTGCGTTGTTGAGCCAACCGAAAGTTGGTGGCGCAGCGGATGTGTCTCGCAACTTTGCAATTGGCCCGATCTCGGTTGACCCGAACGTGGCTGGCACAGCGTTAAGCGGCACGGCATTTAACATAGCGCCGCCGCAACCAACGTCACCTCCGCCACCGGCAACAGAGCAGGATCTCGGTCTCAGTCAGGCCGAGATAGACGCCATTACTGCCAACTTCAAGCCGCTGTATTCGGACGTAGATACCAAGCAGATGGAGCAAGACTTCCTTGCCACCTTGCCGCCGGAAGAGAAGAAAGCTGTTGAGCAGATGAACGACTACAGTCAGTTCCTGCAAAGCAGATTCAATCAGATCCGAGAAGCACTGGCAGCTAAAGATTTCGAGAAAGCCTTTGACCTTGCCATCTCTGGTGACAAGCAGTACATCAAGGAATACAACCCGGGTGAGATGACGCAAGGCATATTTACCGCCAACTTGATGCGTACATCTGACATCTCCCAGATGACTGGGCCGATGACAGAAGAAGATATTCGCGCCTACTACGAAGCGATGCCGGTCAATGAGGTGATCCCGCTTCTTTACCCGGGTGCGAAGGTTGGCGATTACGTCTACACCTTGGATAAGAACAAGGCGATGCAGCAGGACATCGCGAACCTGAGAGCATCTGGAGGCACCGGGTTCCCGAGTGCAGCCAATCAGGTTGGCATGAAGTCTACCAAGCAGAACCTAACTATCCCGTTGATTGCGGCAGCATTGGCTTTTGCTGGCGTTCCGTTTGCACTTGGTGATGCGATCGCATCTAGCTCTATCGGCGCAAAGCTTGGCCTTGCTGGGCTTGGCAAAGCCGGAACCACTGCATTGGGTTCAGCCATCATTGGTGCGTCTGGTTCTGCCCTTCAGGGCGGCAGCTTTGAAGATGCGCTGAAGGCTGGATTGATGGCTGCTGGCTTTAGCTTTATAGCTGAAACTGCACTTGGTGAGATCAAAGAAGCCTACAACAATTGGGCATTCGACAATCTGCCTGCTGGTGAGCAAGTGGCCAATACTTTGGTCACCGTTGCTGATCCGAGCAATGTGATTGTGACGGCAGTAAATCAAGCGAACAACATTGCCCAGTCTGTTACCCAGACTGCTGCGCAACTTGCGGCTCAGCAGGTCTCTCAGCCTGAAGTCAAGGTCGAGACGACTCGTGACGCTACACGGCCAAGTGTGCCGACAACTCCTGTTGCCCCGCCTGCCCAGCCTGCCCCGCCGGTTCAAACGCCGCTAGATCAAGTCACTGTCACCACTCAGCAGACGACGACAGATCCTAATGCCCCTGTTGTGGTGCCACCTCCTGCGCCTCCTCCTCCGGTTATTCAGACACCGTTGGATCAGGTCACTGTCACGACGCAACAGCAGCAACCTCAACAGCCGAACGTGCCTGTCGTGGTGACGCCGCCTGCACCCCCTGCACCGCCACCACCTCCGCCGGTCATTGAAACGCCGCTGGATCAAGTGACGGTGACAACGCAGCAGCCGACTACGCAGCAGCCAAATGTTCCTGTTGTGGTGCCACCTCCTGCGCCACCGGTTCGTGTTGAGCCGCCACTTGATCAAGTGACCGTAACAACTAGCCCAACCACTCAGGATAGAGTGAATGTGCCAGTTATTGCGCCACCTCCTGCGCCTCCGCCTGTTATCCAGACTCCGCTAGATCAGGTCACGGTGACGACAAGCCCAACTACGCAGGATAAGGTAAATGTTCCAGTTGTGGTGCCGCCTCCGGCGCCACCCCCAGTGGTACAGACCCCATTGGATCAGGTCACTGTCACAACCAGCCCTGTAACTGATGACAGGATCAATGTGCCGACTCCGGTTCAGCCACCGCCGACTCCGGTTGAGTTGACCGCCCCTGTTGAGGAGATCGTGGTAACCACGAAGCCAGTGCTGAAGGATGAGCTTAATATCCCGACGCCGACAATCCCGATAACAACACCTGTGACGCCACCGGTAGAGCCGGTTATCAATACGCCAGATCTTTTGGACAAGCTAAAAGACAAGACCAAGGATGTTCTTGAGGATGTTGCTGTGTCCCAGCTTATTAGCGCTTTGATCCCAAAGCCTAAAGCGCCAACTACGACTCAGACAACCACCAGACCGCCAACCACTCAGTACACAATACCTGAGGGTTTTGAAAGACGTTACATGGCAGCACCAGGGGATTACAGACATGGATTCTTGCCAGAATTCTTGTTCTTTGAAAACCTCAATCCACCCGCTGTTGAAGTGGGATCTCCATCCACAACGCCAACTGATCCAACAAGACCAGACAGGCCAGATACTGTCGATGAAAGAATCGAACCCAAAGCTACCGGCGGGAAGATCAAGTCCTATTCCCCTCGTGGATATTTGGATCTGATCCAAGGCTATCAGGCCGGCGGTGAGATTGAAGAGATCGAGGAGGAAGTGGCCGAGTACTCACAAGCCCCGATGACGGACGGCAGCCGAGGACTCATCCAGCTTGCTCAGGCAGCCATCCTTGGTCAACTGCCCGAAGAAAAAACCGATGACGTCATTCAGAAGTTCATCGATCTGCATGGCAACAAGGCATTCCGCGAACTTCGCGAGAAGACGCTGGAGTCTGTTGCGAATGGTAGCCGCAAGGAAGGTATGATCGAAGGTCATACTGGCGGTATGGACGATATGGTTGAGGGCGTGATCGGAAGTTCAGAGCGAGTGGCAGTGTCACCGGGTGAGTTCATCATCCCCGCTGATGTGGTCAGCATGTTGGGTGATGGCAACAGTGACTCCGGCAGAACCAAGCTCGAACAGATGATGTCTCGCGTTAGAAAGGAAAAGACGGGTTCAACCAAGCAGGCGAAACCCATCAACTCAGCCAAAGTTTTACCTGCTTAAGAGGATAGGTCATGGCAGAAACAGCACCCACCAGTACCACGGTTTATCAACAGGCACTGCCTGAGTACGCCGCCCCTTACTTCGAGCGTCTCCTGCAACGCGCAGAGACGGAGAGTCTGCAGGGGTATCAGCCGTACACAGGCGCAAGGCTTGCTGACTTCACCGCCGCAGAGCGCGCAGCACAGACAGGCATCAGTGGCTTAGCCACCCCAGCCCAGATTGCAGCGGCCACCGGCGTGGCGGCACAGGCGGCACAGGCTGGCCCAAGTGCATTTGATTTTGCCAAAGGCTACGTCCCTGGAGCCTTTACAGCGGCTTACACGCCAACCGATATCACGGCTGATTACCGGGCGGGAATCGGCCCTGCGGCTTATCAAGCTGGAATACTGGGTGCTGTTGGCCCATTCACGCAGGAGATTGCTGGCCGCTACATGACGCCTTATCAAGAGGCGGTTACTAGCGCGGCAGTGCGAGAACTGGAGAAGGGTGCTGAGCGAGCCAGAACGGGTATCAGTCAGGCTGCGGCAGGCGCCGGTGGTCGCGGTGGATATCGCGAGGCTCTGGAGCGATCCGAGTTACAGCGTAATGTATTGCAGCAGATAGCTGACACGACCGCTCAAGGCAGAGCGGCTGCCTATGAATCTGCTATGCAGCAGTATGAGCGAGATCGTCAGGCTCAAATGGCGGGCTTCCAGACTCAAGAGGCTGCGAGGCAGGCAGCAGCAGCCAGCGGCTTAGCAGGCTTCCAAGCGCAGGAAGCAGCGCGTCAAGCCCAGACCCAGTTTGGCATGACCGCTCAGCAGGCTAGCCAGCAGCAGCGTCAAGCAGCGGCAGAGTTGGCCGCTCGTCAGGAAGCGGCTCGCGAAGCTGCTCGTCAACAGCAGACGCAGTTTGGATTGGCAGGATTGCAGCAAGATCTGGCTGGACGCCAGCAGCAGTTGGCCGCTGCCCAGACTTTGGGCAACTTGGGACAGACTCAGCAGGCTTTGGATATCGAGCGTCTGGGTCAGCAGGAGTCGGTGGGGCAGCGCCAGCGAGCATTGAACCAAGCCTCGCTTGATGTTGGTTATCAGGACTTCTTGAACCAGATGGGCTACACCCAAGGGCAGCTTGGGTTCTATTCCAACATCCTGCGCGGTGTTCCAGTGCAGCCGCAACAGACGGTTTCTACATTCCAACAGCAGCCCAGCCTGTTCCAGTCTGTACTGGGAGCCGGTATCGGCGGACTCGGACTTTACAATGCCTTGCGAGGGGGCTAATCCATGAGCCTTATTGACCAGCAGAAAGATCTGGAGAACTTCAGCGACCAAGCCCTCCTGCAAGAAGCCATGCAGCCGATGCGGGGATACCCCCCGTACTTAGTTGCCGCTGAGATTCAGCGCAGGCAGCAGGATCGCACCCGGGTGCAGCAGCAGACCATGGCAGCACAACCAGAGGCTCCCCCGGTGGCCATGCAGCAGGCTGCCCAGTTCGCCAACCAGATGGCGCCTATGGCGCAACCAGAGCCTGTTATGGGCGGTATGCCGCCAGAGGCAGGCATCGATATGGCCGGTTCCATGGCCGGTTCCATGGCCGGTTCTATGGCCTCTCCTGAGCCTGTAGGGATCATGGGTGCTGCCCCAGTGCAGGCCATGGCAGGCGGCGGGGAAGTGAAGCGGATGCAACAGGGCAAGGATGTGCCAAACGACCCCTACTACCGATTTGGATCTTTTCTGACCAAAATCCCATCCATGATTCCCCTTCGTCGCTCAGAGGTGGGACTAGTTCGCTCGATAGAGCAGATTGAAAAGGCAGGCGGGGATGCCTCGGCCCTTCGAGCAGAGCTTGCTCGCCTC
>SXGQ01668110.1_pt1 | contig 14044 bp, 10 predicted proteins | sample 3178371 | NCBI WGS metagenome assembly SXGQ01 (sample SAMN11356859, study PRJNA531348) | freshwater metagenome | isolation source: freshwater sample F1-20 | place: China: Fuxian Lake, Yuxi | collected 2017-12-25
GGTGCCGGCTCGGATTTCCACGAAAGCCGGCCTCGCATCGTCCGGATCCTTGGGGATGAGCATGAGCTGCAGCTCGTGGTCCAGCCGGGCGACGTCGGCTTTGGCTGCAGCCGCTTCTTCCTGCGCCAGTTCGCGCAACTCCTCGTCGCCCAGCATGGCCTGCGCTTGGCTCAGGTCGGCCTCGCGCCGCGTCAGGCGGCGGTACTGCTCGACCACGGTACCCACTTCAGCATGCTCGCGGGTGAGCTTGCGAAAACGCTCCAGGTCGCTGACCACGTCCGCGGCCGACAACAGCGCGTCGAGCTCCTGCAAACGCAGGATCTGGCGCTCCAGGGTCTGGCGAAGGAAATCTTTCATCTTGGCTGCGCGTTGGTTCGAACGGGGCGGGTCGTTCGACCCGGCTGGCAAGGCCCGTTGCCGCCTTGGGGCGTGGGCCGGGGGCGCTGCCTTCGACGCTAAAGCCCGTTGGGATCTCGCGGGCCTTGGCCACGCAAGAACATGCGGCTGACGGTTTGCGCCGTGAGTTCGAGGCGGTCGTCCTGACTGCCATGCAGCTCGGCCATGGCCCCGTGCAGCATCTTTTGCGTCAAGCCCTTGGACAGGGCCTCGAGCACTGCGTCCACCGGCTCCCCCTTGGCCAGCAGCTTGCGCGCGCGAGCCAGTTCAGCGGCACGCCATTCGTCGGCCTGTGCGTTGAGTTGCTGAATGAGCGGCACGGTGGAGCGCTGGCGCAGCCAATTCAAGAAGTTTTGCACCCCGGCATCAATGATCACCTCGGCCTCGGCCACGGCCGCCTGCCGATTGTCTTTGCCGGTTTGCACCACCCGGGCCAGATCATCGACGGTGTACAGGTACACGTCTTGCAGTTGTTTGACCTCGGGCTCGATATCGCGTGGCACAGCCAGGTCAACCATGAACATGGGCCGGCGCCGGCGTTGTTTGAGTGCGCGCTCGACCGCTCCCAGACCAATGATGGGCAAGGTGCTGGCGGTGCAGCTGATCACGGCGTCAAACTGGCCCAGTCGATTGGGCAACTCGGCCAAAGGCATGACCTCAGCGCCAAAACGGCTGGCCAGTTTTTCGCCGCGCTCGAGCGTGCGATTGGCAATGGCCAAGGACTTCGGGTTCTTGGCCGCGAAGTGGGTCACTGCCAGATCGATCATCTCGCCGGCACCGACGAACAGCACATTGATCTTGCCCAGGTCTTCAAAGATTTGTCCAGCCAGACGCACGGCTGCTGCGGCCATGCTGATGCTGTGCGAGCCGACTTCGGTGCTGGTTCTCACCTCCTTGGCCACGGCAAAGGAGCGCTGGAACAGCTGGTGCAAGGTGGTGCCCATGGCCCCGGCCTCGTCGGCTGCGCGCACAGCGTCTTTCATCTGGCCCAATATTTGGGGCTCGCCGAGCACCATGGAGTCCAGCCCGCTGGCCACCCGAAAGGCGTGACGGGCTGCGTCCGCATCCTGCAGAGCATAGGTGTGTTCTCGCAGGGCCTCGGGCGAGACGCCACCACTGCCGGCCAGCCAAGCCAGGGTGTGGTCGACCTCGGCGCGTTCTCCGGCGCAGTAAATTTCGGTGCGGTTGCAGGTCGACAGCAGCGTGGCCTCTGGCTGGCGCGTGAAGGCCGACCGCAGCCCCTGCAAGGTGGGCGCGACCTGATCGATGGCAATAGCAAACCTGCCGCGCAGGTCCAGCGGTGCCGTATGATGGTTCAGCCCGAGGGCCCAGACTGGCATGGCGTGATTATAAATTCGGCGCGACTTTAGGCAAATGTGTCGGCGCTAGATGTCAATTTAAATTGACATCCTCAGGCAGGCACCCGGGTTTACCCGAGTATGCATCAAACTGTCCCGTAGGCGGTGGCTTGTGGCTCGGTGGATTTTGGGCGCTGATGGCGTGCATGCAGCCCGAGTTTTTGATGACGGCTTACCTTTTTTTGATTCATGGACTCAATTTATTGGCGCCTGCCGCGGCGCTGGCTCTGCTCATGGCCATTTTGGCGCCCAGGCTGCCCGGCTGCAGCGGCAACAAGCCCGCCATGGGCTGGCCGGCGCGATTTGTCTGGGGCTTGCTGGTCAACGTCATGGTGGTTATGGCTGGCCTGTACCTGGCTGCGCCGGGCAAAGTCCTGATCTACGCGGCCCTGGTGGTCGCATCGGCATTGACCCAGTTTGTGCTGCTGGGCGGCTGGCGCCGCTGACAACTTGCACCCTTGGACCGGGCGGGTCTCTGTTGGGTCGGCGCATGGCCTTTGATTCGCTGCGGTAACATCCCCTTTTCCCCTGTGCGCCCGCAGCTCGGCAGCCCCATTGCTGGGGGCCGCTTGCCCTGGATTTTTTCTGATGAACGCCCCTGCTTCGCCCCAGCTCTTGCATGCGATGGCCGACCCCGTCGGTCTGACCGAGGGTGGCGAGCGCTCCCGAATCCGTGAGATTCCTTACAACTACACCTCGTTTTCTGACCGCGAGGTGGTGATTCGGGTCTTGGGCGAGTCGGCCTGGGACTTGCTCAACCGCCTGCGCGATGAGCGCCGCACGGGTCGTTCGGCCCGCATGCTCTATGAGGTGCTGGGCGATATCTGGGTGGTACAGCGCAATCCTTATTTGCAGGACGATTTGCTGGACAACCCGGGCCGACGCCGTCTGCTGGTGGAGGCTTTGGAACATCGCCTGGGCGAGGTTCAAAAGCGCCGCACGCCCGAGCTCGATGTGCCGCGCGACCGCATTGTCGGCCAGCTGCTCGATCTGGCCAGCGCTGCCGTGCGCCGCTTTGCCCAGGGCTTTGAGCAGGTGGCCCAGTTGCGCAATCAGGCCGAGCGCAGACTGCGCAAAGTCACGGCCAAAGACAACATCAAGTTTGACGGTCTCTCGCGCGTTTCCCATGTGACAGATGCCACCGACTGGCGGGTTGAATACCCTTTTGTGGTGCTTACGCCTGACACCGAGGCTGAGATGGCGGGATTGGTTCAAGCCTGCATCGATTTGGGGCTGACCATCGTGCCGCGTGGCGGTGGCACTGGTTATACCGGTGGGGCGATTCCCCTGAGCTGGAAGTCGGCCGTCATCAACACCGAAAAGCTCGAGGCCATGGGCGAGGTCGAGCATATTCAATTGCCGGGCCTGGCGCATCCCGTGCCCACGATCTGGACCGAAGCGGGTGTGGTGACCCAGCGCGTGGCCGATGCGGCCGATCGTGCGGGCTTTGTATTTGCGGTGGATCCGACCTCGGCCGAGGCATCGTGCATCGGGGGCAATATTGCCATGAACGCGGGGGGCAAAAAGGCCGTGCTCTGGGGCACGGCACTCGACAATCTGGCCTCCTGGCGCATGGTCACACCCGATGCCACTTGGCTGGAGGTGGTGCGCCTGGGCCATAACTTGGGCAAGATCCATGACGCCGAGATGGTCAGCTTCGAGCTGCGCCACCTAGCAGCCGATGGCAAGACGCTGCTGCGCACCGAGAGGCTGGACATTGCCGGTAAGTCGTTTCGAAAAGAGGGCTTGGGCAAGGACGTCACGGACAAGTTCCTATCCGGTTTGCCGGGCATCCAGAAAGAGGGCTGCGATGGCCTGATCACCAGCGCGCGCTGGGTGGTTCATCGCATGCCTAAGCACACCCGAACGGTTTGCCTGGAGTTCTTTGGCCACGCCCGGGATGCGGTGCCCAGCATTGTTGAAATCAAAGACTACATGTTTGCGCTGCAAAAAAGCAGTGCTTCGGGCGCGCAGCCGGGCGGACCGGCAGCTGTGTTGCTGGCCGGTTTGGAGCACCTGGACGACCGCTACCTCAAGGCGGTGGGCTACACCACGAAGTCCAAGCGCGGTGGCCTGCCCAAGATGGTGCTCATTGGCGACATCGCCGGTGACGACGCCGACGCCGTGGCCCGCGCAACCTCTGAGGTGGTGCGCATCGCCAACTCGCGCAGCGGCGAGGGTTTTGTGGCCATCAGCGCCGAAGCACGCAAAAAATTCTGGCTCGACCGCAAACGCACCGCTGCCATTTCGCGTCACACCAACGCATTCAAGATCAATGAAGACGTGGTCATACCGCTGCCACGCATGGCCGAGTACACCGACGGCATCGAGCGCATCAATATCGAGCTGTCCCTGAGGAACAAGATCCGACTGTGTGACGAGTTGGAGGCGTTTTTCAGCCGCGGCAATTTGCCCCTGGGCAAGTCCGACGACGCCGGCGAATTGCCGTCGGCCGAGTTGCTCGACGACCGCGTGGCGCAGGCCTTGGCGCTGATTGCGCAGGTTCGTGATCAGTGGCAGGGATGGCTGGCCGATGTGGCCCGCCTGTTCCCGCAATTGCAAGACCATTCTTTGCGCGCCAGTTGGAAGAGCGATTTGCGAGCGCCCTTGCAGGCGATTTTCTCGGGTGCTGTTTTGCAGCCCATCTTGCAGCATTGCCTGGAGATCCATCAGCGCGTGCTCAAGGGCCGGGTCTGGGCCGCGCTGCACATGCATGCGGGCGACGGCAATGTGCACACCAACTTGCCGGTCAACAGCGACGACTACGACATGCTGCAGACCGCCCATGAAGCGGTGGCACGGATCATGGATCTGGCCCGATCGCTCGACGGCGTGATTTCGGGCGAGCATGGCATAGGCATCACCAAGCTCAACTTTCTGACCGCGGACGAGCTGCAGCCGTTTGCCGACTACAAAAAGCGCATCGATCCCGAGGGCCGCTTCAACAAGGGCAAGCTGCTGCGCGACCCGTCTTTGCCGGCTGACCTGACCAACGCCTACACGCCCAGCTTTGGTTTAATGGGCCACGAATCTTTGATCATGCAGCAGTCGGACATCGGCGCCATTGCCGATTCGGTCAAGGACTGTCTGCGCTGCGGAAAGTGCAAGCCCGTGTGTTCCACCCACGTGCCGCGGGCCAATTTGCTGTATTCACCGCGTAACAAGATTCTGGCCACGTCTTTGCTGGTTGAGGCCTTTTTGTACGAGGAGCAAACGCGCCGCGGTATCTCGATCAAGCACTGGCAGGAATTTGAGGACGTCGCCGACCATTGCACGGTCTGCCACAAGTGCCTGTCTCCCTGCCCGGTGAATATCGACTTTGGTGAAGTGTCGATGAACATGCGCAACCTGCTGCGCAAAATGGGTCAAAAGTCGTTCCGGCCGGGCAATGCGGCGGCCATGTTTTTTCTCAATGCGACCCAGCCTGAGACCATCAAGCTCATGAGAAGCGCCATGGTTGGCGTGGGCTTCAAGGTCCAGCGCTTGGCCAATGACCTGCTGCGCACCGTGGCCCGAAAGCAAACGGCCAAACCGCCGGCCAGTGTGGGCGCGGCACCGATCAAGCAGCAGGTGATTCATTTCATCAATAAAAAAATGCCTGGCGGCTTGCCCAAAAAGACTGCGCGCGCCCTGCTCGACATTGAAGACAAAGACTACGTCCCGATCATTCGCAACCCCCAAACCACCAGCAGCGAAACCGAGGCGGTGTTTTATTTCCCCGGTTGCGGCTCCGAACGCCTGTTCTCGCAGGTGGGATTGGCCACCCAGGCCATGCTCTGGCACGCCGGGGTTCAGACCGTGCTGCCGCCGGGCTACTTGTGCTGTGGCTACCCGCAAAAGGGCAGCGGACAATTCGACAAGGCCGAAAAAATCATCACCGACAACCGGGTGCTGTTTCACCGGGTCGCCAACACACTCAATTACCTGGACATCAAGACGGTGGTGGTCAGCTGCGGCACCTGCTACGACCAGCTGCAGGGCTATGAGTTCGACAAGATCTTCCCGGGCTGCCGCATCGTGGACATCCACGAGTACCTGTTGGAAAAGGGCGTGACCTTGGCCGCAAATCAGGGCTACCTCTACCATGATCCATGCCACAGCCCCATGAAGCTGCAGGACCCCATGAAGACGGTCAAGGCCCTGGTCGGCCCCAACGTGATCAAGAGCGATCGCTGCTGCGGCGAGTCCGGCACCCTGGGCGTGAGCCGACCTGACATTTCCACCCAGGTGCGCTTTCGCAAGGAAGAAGAGCTGCGCAAAGGGGAGGTGGCCTTGCGTTCAAGCGGGATGTTGGAGCATCAAGGTCCGGTCAAGATCCTCACCAGCTGCCCCAGTTGTTTGCAGGGCCTGTCTCGCTACGTCAATGATTTGAACAACGGACTGCTGGAGGCCGACTACATCGTGGTCGAAATGGCCCAGCAGATCTTGGGCCCGGATTGGCTGCCCGCTTATGTTGAGCAGGCCAATCGCGGGGGCATCGAGCGGGTGCTGGTGTGAATACAAGCCGCAGCCCTTTGCGGCGTCTCGGTCGCATCGCGCAAAGGTGTGTGGGTCATGGCCGGACTTGATCCCGATCTCCCGGCTCCGACCGAGTTGACCTTGCACGCTCGCTCTCGCGTGTTAGAGATTGCGTTTGCCGACGGCCAGCGCTTTCGCATCGCCTACGAGATCCTGCGGGTGTACTCGCCATCGGCCGAGGTTCAGGGCCATGGTCCGGGCCAAGAGGTGCTGCAGACCGGCAAGCGCGAGGTCGACATTCAGGACATCGAGCCGGTGGGCCACTATGCGGTCAGGCCGCGCTTTTCCGACGGACATGACAGCGGGCTTTTTTCCTGGGCTTACCTGTACGAACTCGGCCGCGATCAGGACGGGTTGTGGGCGCAGTACCTGCAGCGCTTGCAGGACGCTGGAGCCGACCGCGATGCCATCATGCAACAGTCCGGTGGCTCGGCATGCGCCAGCCATTGAGAAGCGTCGGCGTGCATTGAACACAGCCCTGTGTCATAGCAATGCGCTTTTAAAATTGCACGAAATGATTTCAGCAACAGGCCATGAGCACCACCCATTTCGGATTTGAGTCGGTTGACGAGCGTGAGAAGGCCAGTCGGGTACGGGGCGTTTTTGACTCTGTGGCGCCCAAGTATGACCTCATGAACGACCTGATGTCGGCAGGTTTGCACCGCGCCTGGAAAGCCTATACCGTCATGGTGGCCAATGTGCGGCCGGGTATGGCGGTGCTCGACATTGCCGGTGGCACGGGCGATCTGGCGCTGGCCTTCGCGCCCAAGGTCGGGCCTACCGGCGTGGTGGTGCACACCGACATCAATGCCGCCATGCTCGGCCAAGGGCGTAACCGCCTGCTCGATGCTGGTGTGGTTTTGCCCACTTTGGTGTGCGATGCCCAGTCGCTGCCTTTTTCAGATGCGCACTTTGATGTGGTCACCGTTGCGTTTGGTTTGCGCAACATGACCCACAAGGACAAAGCCCTGGCTGAAATGAACCGAGTCATCAAGCCCGGGGGCAAGTTGCTCGTGCTTGAATTTTCGAAGGTGGCCAAGCCACTGGAGAAAATTTACGACTGGTATTCGTTCGAGGTTTTACCCCGTTTGGGCAAGGCGGTGGCGGGCGACGATGCCAGCTACCGCTATCTGGCCGAGTCCATCCGGATGCACCCTGATCAGCAGGCGCTTAAAACCCTGATGCAACAAGGTGGTTTTGGTCATGTGGACTATCACAACCTCACTGGTGGTATGGTTGCATTGCATGTTGCAATCAAATGCTGAAACAATGGGTCTCGCAGATGAGTGTGGGACGACATTTCACATCTCGGGCAGTCCATATTTGTTTTTTTAGAGGAGACACCATGAAGATCTGGTCCGCCGTGATGGCAGCCATCCTGACAGTGACCCTGGGTCTGGCTTCGGCCGATGCTCAGGCCAAGCGGCTCGCAGGTGGCAAGTCGGCTGGCAAACAGTCGTCCAATGTGACCCAGCGCCAGGCCACGCCTCCCGCTGCAGCGCCTGCCGCACCGGCTGCGGCCCCTGCTGCAGCACCGGCTGCGGCGCCTAAAAAGCCCTGGGGTGCCATGCTCGGTGGCTTGGCCGCTGGATTGGGACTGGCTTGGTTGGCGCACAGCCTGGGCTTTGGCGAAGGCCTGGCTCAGGTCATGATGTTCGCCCTGTTGGCCTTGGCCGTGATGGTGGTTGTCGGTCTGGTAGTTAGGAAAATGCGGGGTTCAAGCCAGCCGGCAGCCAGCCCGTCGCCCTTTGCGATGCAAGGCGCCGGAGCGGCGACGCTGCCCACCCAGTACAGCCCCAACAATGTGGGCAACGATGCTTCTGCCCGCCCCTGGGAGCGTCAAGCCACCCAGTTTGATGGCTCTGCAGCAGCCGGCAGCACGGGTTCCATGATTGGCTCGGCGCTCTCTGGCCCCCAGTCCTCCTGGGAGGTACCGGCCGACTTCGACGTTGCTGGCTTTCTGGATGCTGCCAAGGGCAATTTTGTGTCCCTGCAAGATGCATGGGACCGATCTGACATTGGCTCCTTGCGTGCCATGATGACCGATGACATGCTCGCTCAGATCCAGGCACAGTTGGCCGAGCGCGAGACCCACACCGGTGGCAGCTTCAACAAGACCGAGGTTCTGTCGCTAGAAGCCAAGCTGTTGGGCATCGAAGAACTCGAAGATGTCTACATGGCAAGTGTGGAGTTTTCTGGCATGATCCGGGAAGATCAGTCGGCCGGACCCAATCCTTTCCGGGAAGTCTGGAACATGACCAAGCCGCGTCACCGTGCAGGTGGCTGGCTGGTGGCGGGCGTCCAAGCCCTCCAGTAAGTCCTGCCCGGTTGCCCCGTGACCACCTGTGGTCCGGGGCGCCGGCATTTCTCTTGGGATCTCTGCAAGGCCGGGTTGAACTCGGCCTTATGCTTTATCCGTCAAAATCGGGTGTGTATGAACACCTCGACTCCATTTTTCATGTTTCAGTCTTTGCTGGCTCAGACTGTTGCCCGTTTGCAGCCACCCCCGTGGTTGACCAATGAAGCGCGCCACCGAATCGTGCTGCTGCTCAATCATGTCCTGGAGCGCGAGCCGCAGGCACAGATCAGGCTGGCCCGGCGCAAGGGCAGCGTGGTGCACCTGCGTTGGGGCCGGCTCGAGTTGCGATGGGTGATTACGGCCGCAGGCTTGCTCGACCTTGCCGATGGGCAGGGCCCCGCGCCCGATCTGGTGTTGTCGCTCGATGGTCAAACCCCGGTTCAGGTGGCTCGCTGCTTGCTCGAGGCGCAGCGCCCCCCGGTTCAAGTCGAAGGCGACGTGCTGCTGGCCGCAGAAGTGGCCTGGCTGGCCGAGAACCTGCGCTGGGATCTGGAAGAGGACCTGGCGCGCCTGCTCGGTGACGTCCCAGCCCACGCTTTGGCCGATGCAACGCGCCGTCTGTTGCAGGCGCTGCGCTCCTTTGCGGCTCGGCCTGCTGCTTCTGCCGCGGCCGGTGGTCAGGGTGTGGGAGCTGGCGCATGAGCCGCCTGCTGCGCGGCCTGTTCATCGTTTGGACGGTGTTGCGCTATGGTTTGGACGAGCTGGTGCTGGCCAGTTTCGAGCGGCCAGGCTTGCGCTTATTGACCCGCATCGTTTCCATTGGGCGTGATCTGCGTGCTCCGCGCGGCGAGCGGCTGCGTCTGGCCCTGGAGAGTCTGGGTCCGATCTTCGTCAAGTTTGGGCAAGTGCTCTCCACCCGGCGCGACTTGCTGCCGGCCGACTTAGCCGATCAACTGGCTCGCCTGCAGGACCGCGTGCCTGCCTTTGACTCGGACCTGGCGGTGGGCATCATTGAAAAATCCTTTGGTCGGCCCATCGATCAGATATTTGCCAGCTTTGAGCGCGAACCGGTGGCCAGTGCCTCGATTGCGCAGGTGCACTTTGCCACTTTGCCCGCTGGCCGCGAGGTCGCTGTCAAGGTGCTGCGCCCGGGCATGCTCAAGATCATCGAGAAAGACCTGGCCCTGATGCACATGATGGCCGGCTGGGTTGAGCGGTTATCGTCGGACGGCAAGCGGCTCAAGCCTCGCGAGGTGGTTGCCGAATTTGACACCTACCTGCACGACGAGCTCGACTTGTTGCGCGAGGCCGCCAATGCGGCTCAGTTGCGCCGCAACATGCAGGGCATGGATTTGGTTCTCATTCCTGAAATGGTCTGGGATTACTGCACGACCGATGTGCTGGTGATGCAGCGCATGAAGGGCGTTCCCATCAATCAGGTGCAGCGCCTCAGGGAGGCGGGGGTGGACATCAAAAAGCTCGCCCGTGACGGCGTGACGATTTTTTTTACCCAAGTGTTTCGCGATGGTTTTTTCCATGCCGACATGCACCCAGGCAATATTCAGGTGAGCCTCGAGCGAGAGACCTTTGGGCGCTATATTTCTTTGGACTTTGGCATCGTGGGCACGCTCACTGAGGTCGACAAGGAATACCTGGCGCAAAATTTCACGGCGTTTTTTAGAAGGGACTACAAGCGCGTGGCCGAACTGCACTTGGAGTCCGGCTGGGTGCCTCCGAACACTCGAATCGATGCGCTCGAGGCCGCCATCCGCTCTGTGTGCGAACCCTACTTTGACCGCCCCTTGAAAGAAATCTCGCTCGGTTTGGTGCTCATGCGCCTGTTTCAGACCTCGCGCCGCTTTCATGTCGAAATTCAGCCCCAGCTGGTGCTGCTGCAGAAAACCTTGCTCAATATTGAGGGGCTAGGACGCGACCTCGACCCGGACCTGGATCTGTGGAGCACGGCCAAGCCCTTTTTGGAAAAGTGGATGATCGATCAGATCGGCCCCAAAAAGCTGTGGGAGCAACTCAAGGACCAGGCCCCTCTTTACGCCAAGCTGCTGCCGCAGTTGCCGCGCTTGCTGCACGATTACCTGCGGCGGTCGCAATCGAGCGACGCGCGGCAGATCGAGCAATTGCGGGTTGAACAAAGGCGAACCAACAGACTGCTGCAAACCCTGATTTACGCCGGGCTGGGCTTTGTGGTTTCCTTGCTTGTTTTGCAGGTGGGCATGCACCTGCACGTTTTTTAATTGAGACAACAAACCTAAGGAGAAGCCCGTGCTGCTGACTTTTGTTATTGCCTACTTGGCGGTCACCATTGCCATCGGTCTGTTGGCATCGCGCCGCGTCCACGGCGCCAAGGATTACCTGGTCGCCGGTCGCAGTTTGCCGCTGTACATGAACGTTGCAACCGTGTTTGCCACGTGGTTCGGGGCCGAAACGGTGCTCTCGGTGTCTGCCACCTTCGCCAAGGATGGCCTCAATGGCATCCCGGGCGACCCATTCGGCGCGACGGTCTGCCTGGTGCTGGCAGCTCTGCTGTTCGCCAAGCTGTTTTACCGACTCAATCTGCTGACCATCGGGGACTTTTACAAAGTGCGTTACGGAAAATCTGTCGAGGTATTGACCAGCATGGCCATTGTTTTGTCTTACCTGGGTTGGACTTCGGCCCAGTTGACGGCGCTGGGTTTGGTGATCCATGTCTTGTCGTCAGGAGCCATTGATATGAACTACGCCATCATGATGGGCGCAGCCGTGGTGCTGGTCTACACGGTGTTTGGCGGCATGTGGTCGGTGGCTTTCACCGATTTGTTTCAGACGGTGGTGATCGTGGTGGGCTTGGTTTTGGTGGCCATGCTGGTGGGCGGCAATGCCGGCGGTTTTGACAAGGTGGTGGCACAAGCGGCGGCCGACGGCAAGTTCGATATGTTCCCTGCCGACATGGATGCTGCAGCCTGGTGGGCCATGGCAGGGGCATTCTTTGCCTTCGCCTTTGGATCCATTCCACAGCAAGATGTGTTTCAACGCATGACCAGCGCCAAGGATGAAAAGACGGCGGTGCGCGGCACCCTCATCGGCGGCCTGATGTACTTCGTGATCGCCTTCATTCCCTTGTACATCGCTTATGCGGCCCTGATCGCCCACCCTGAACTCAAGGCTTTGTTCGAGTCGGAGGACGCCCGCGCCATACAACGCATCCTGCCCGACCTGGTGCTGGGCAAGATGCCCATGTGGGCGCAAATTTTGTTCTTTGGTGCTTTGCTCTCGGCCATTTTGTCGACTGCCAGCGGGGCTTTGTTGGCCCCCACTGCGACCTTCACCGAAAACGTGCTCAAGCCTTTCGTGCCCCGCATGAGCGACCGGCAGTTCCTGTTGCTTCTGCGCGTCATCTTGGTCACTTTCACTGCCTGTGCCTTGCTGTTTGCACTCAACAGTACCAGCACCATGTATGAGATGGTCCAAAACGCCTACAACGTCACCCTGACCGGGGCCTTTGTGCCTTTGGTGGCTGGCGCTTTCTGGCGCCGAGCCAACACGCAAGGGGCTTTGTTCTCCGTGGTGTTGGGCGTAGGCACCTGGCTGGTGTTCAACTTTTTGGCACTGCAAACCCTGGTGCCAGCCAACTTGCTGGGTTTGGGCGCATCCGTCGTCGGTATGGTGTTGGGCTCCATCGCACCGACGGTGATCTCCAACCAAGGTCAATCGATGGCCAGCGCTTTGGGGCACGCCGCGAGCGATCCGGCCGGGCGCTGATCGCGGCGGCAGGTTGGGCTGGCGCTGGGCCGCGGGGGCGCCGGGTTAGGGCTTCAAGAGCCCGCGGGTGCTGCCTCTGATTGGATGGGCACGCCTATAATTAAAGGTTGTCCGGTCTTACCCGAAATAAATCCTCACCATGCCCATTTACGCCTACAAATGCGAGTCCTGCGGGCATTCCAAGGACGTCTTGCAAAAGATTTCTGACGAGCCTTTGAACAACTGCCCGCAATGCGGGTTCGACAGTTTTCGAAAGCAGGTGACGGCTGCCGGCTTTCAGCTCAAGGGCTCGGGCTGGTATGTGACCGACTTTCGCGGCGGCTCGGCCGCGCCTGCAGCCGGTGAGTCGGCTGCTGCCGAGGGCAAGGACGCCACACCCGCAGCACCGGCGGCCAATTCAGACGGTGCAGCGGCTGCCCCCGCTCCGGCCCCTGCACCGGTGCCAGCACCAGCGCCAGCACCTGCGGTCTCCTCTGAGGCCAAGGGGCAGTGATGGCCGCCATACGCCGTTGGCTGCTGGCCGGCTTGCTGGTCTTGGTGCCTTTGATCATCACCGTCTGGGTGTTGAACTGGATCGTCGGCACGCTCGATCAAACTTTGCAAATCTTGCCTGCGAACTGGCAGCCCGACCTGCTGTTGGGCATCCACATTCCCGGCTTTGGCGTGGTGTTGGCGCTGTTGATTGTCCTGGTCATTGGGGCGGTAGCCAGCAACTTCATGGGCCGTCGGCTTGTGTCCTGGTGGGACTCCTTGCTCGGTCGCATCCCCATCGTTCGTTCGATCTATTCCAGCGTCAAGCAGGTTTCAGACACCCTGTTTTCGGAAAATGGCAACGCTTTTCGCAAGGCCGTGCTGGTCCAGTGGCCTCGCCCCGGTGTATGGACCATCGCATTTCAGACCGGCACGCCCGGCGGCGACGTGCTCAACCATCTGCCCGACGACTACCTGAGCGTTTATGTGCCCACCACGCCCAATCCCACGGGTGGCTACTTCGTCATGCTCAAGAGGAGCGACTGCATCGAGCTGGACATGACCGTCGATGAGGCCCTGACCTACGTCATTTCCATGGGTGTGGTCGTGCCTGCGTCCTCTGCACCGAAGTCCAAGTAACTTTTTGTCTCGGCGTCCGCCAAACCTTTGCGAGTGTTTATGTCCCAGGTCTCCAGCGCCTCACAGATGAGGTCTCATTACTGCGGTCTTGTGACCGAAGAGCTTCTCGGTCAAACGGTCAGTTTGTGCGGTTGGGTCAACCGCCGGCGCGACCACGGGGGCGTGATCTTTGTCGATTTGCGCGACCGCGAGGGCTATGTGCAGGTGGTCTGCGACCCCGATCGTCAGGACATGTTCAAGACCGCAGAGGGCTTGCGCAACGAGTTTTGTGTGCAAATCAAAGGCCTGGTGCGCAAGCGTCCGCAGGGCACTGACAACGACAACCTCAAGAGCGGCAAGATCGAGGTGCTCTGCCACGAGTTGCTCGTGCTCAATCCTTCGGTCACTCCGCCGTTTCAGCTCGATGACGACAACCTGTCGGAGACCACCCGCCTGACGCACCGCGTGCTCGATCTGCGCCGTCCGTACATGCAAAACAACCTGATGTTGCGCTACCGCGTGGCCATGGGCGTTCGCAAGTTTCTCGACGAGCATGGCTTTGTGGACATTGAAACGCCCATGCTCACCAAGAGCACCCCCGAGGGCGCGCGCGACTACCTGGTGCCCA